>Ga0364917_1005_pt2 | contig 146071 bp, 139 predicted proteins | sample SorcelJu500001C5_2_FD_206978 | JGI IMG/M metagenome (GOLD analysis project Ga0364917, IMG submission 206978) | Enriched cells from Trout Bog Lake Hypolimnion, Wisconsin, USA - BchlTB.June20.5000.01.C5 | ecosystem: Environmental > Aquatic > Freshwater > Lake > Hypolimnion/Profundal zone | place...
CCATTTTTCATAAAATTTGAGACGAAAAGAATAAATATGTTGGCTACTAAACCTTACTTAACTCAAGCTGATGTTCAAAAGATTTTGGATGCGGCTGATAAACACGCTACTGAAAATAATTGGGCAGTCACAATCGCCGTTTGTGATGATGGTGGGCATGTACTGGGTTTAATTCGTCGCGATGGTTGCGCTCCTGTGTCTTCTTATATCGCACAAGAAAAAGCACGCACTGCTGCTATGGGTAAACGTGAAAGTCGCGTTTACGAAGAGATTATTAATAATGGCCGTATTTCCTTCCTATCAGCCCCACATATTTCTGGGATGTTAGAGGGTGGGGTCAATATCGAGGTAAACGGGTTTACCATCGGCGCAGTCGGCGTTTCCGGCGTTAAATCGACCGAGGATGCTGCCATTGCTAAGGCTGGCATTGCGGCCATTCTGTAAGTTACCTTGACAAATACCGTACCTGAAATAAATACCCCTGCAGAGTCAGTAGACTCTAAGGCAACGATTACTTTTGCTGACTTTGGCCTAGATCCGCTTATTCAAAAAGCGGTATCTGAGCAGGGTTACACCATACCCACACCTATTCAAGAACAATCTATCCCGCATGTTTTAGCGGGTAGTGATTTGATGGGTGCTGCGCAAACGGGGACTGGCAAAACAGCGGCCTTTGTTTTGCCAATTATTCAAAAGATTTTGCGTCACGCTAGCAGTAGCGCTTCACCTGCTCGCCATCCTATTCGTGCTTTGGTGCTGACGCCAACCCGCGAGCTGGCTGTGCAAGTGGCTGAGAATGCGGCGAGCTATTCAAAATACACCGATATCCGCACAGCCGTTGTTTACGGTGGCGTTGATATGAAGGAGCAGGTAGCCCTGCTGCGTAATGGGGTGGAGATTTTGATTGCAACCCCGGGGCGATTGCTCGATCACATCGGCTCTAAAGTCGCCAATCTTTCTCAAGTGGAGTTATTGGTTCTGGATGAGGCTGATCGCATGCTCGACATGGGTTTCTTGCCTGACTTGCAGCGCATCATCGATTTAATTCCCGCACAACGTCAAACACTTTTATTTTCGGCAACTTTCTCGCCTGAGATTAAGAAATTAGCGCAAAGCTATTTGCGTACTCCTGTTACCGTTGAGGTGGCTAGGCAAAATGCTGCTGCTGATACGGTTAAGCAAGTTATTCACATGGTGGCATCTGCGGATAAACAGCGTGCGATTGTGAAAGTCTTAGAGTCCCGTACCCGTCAAGGTTTATCACGTCAGTGCATTATTTTTACCAATAGCCGTTTAGGTTGCGCCAAATTGGCAAGGGCTCTTGAGCGTGATGGTATTAAGGCTGGCGCGATTCATGGAGATAAGAGTCAAGGTGAGCGCACTTTAACTTTGGATGCTTTTAAATCTGGCGCTATTGAAGCTCTAGTAGCGACAGATGTGGCAGCCCGTGGTCTTGATATTCCGGATATGCCTTGCGTCATTAATCATGAACTTCCTTATAACGCTGAAGACTTTATTCACCGCATTGGTCGTACAGGTCGCGCCGGTAATAAAGGTGATGCGATCGCTTTGGTTGATAGTAGCGAAAAACGTCTGCTTGATGACATTGAAAAATTAATGAAGCGCAAGTTACAAGTGATGCCTTTGCCAGAAGTGAAAACTTCTCCTGGACAAACTTCTGACCCCTTCTTCTATATGCCTTATCAATCGGGTTCAGCACCTAAAACTGATGCATCTACAGAAGGTGCTGCAGGATCTTCTGAAGTAAAGCGAGTAGGAATTGTCCCGGCTAAGCCTGCTGTTGGTGCTTTATTGGGCGGTTTTAAGAAAAAGTAAACACTGGCCGCAGAAGAGAATCTCTGCGGAGTATTTCTTTTTTCCGTGCTTGCTTTATTGCGGTGACGACTGATGTTTGATCCGCGTTCCCCAAGCCTGGGTGGCTGCTAATAGCCACTCGGCAATGGAAATACTCTCCCCCATTGGTAAATCTACCAAACCTAAATGCCCTCCCGCTTTACGCAACTGAGCAAGAGCCTGCTTTTCATCTTGAGTATTAATTTTGCTCGCTAAGGTCTGTTTGCTGAGTTTTTCACCATGCCTATCTAGTACTAGTGGCAGATGAAGATATTGAGGTCTTGAATAACCTAAAACCTCTTGAAGATGAATTTGTCGACCAGTATTGCTGAGTAAATCTTGGCCCCGTACGATATGGCTGATGTGTTGTTCTGCGTCATCAACTACAACAGCTAATTGATAAGAAAACAGACCGTCATTCCTGCGTAAAACAAAGTCACCGACCTGCTCACAGATGTCCTGAGTTTGAGGTCCCAGGACTAAATCTACAAAATTGATCTTGCAAGTACTTGGAAGGGCTAGGCGCCAGGACTGTTTAAGATCCAGATTTTGCAGATCAGAATATGAGCTAAGGACTTGGGGTCGGCAGGTGCTTGGATAAGCCAGTTCCTGGTTACGGACAGGTTCGATTCCAAGGGCTGCCAGATCATTTGCGATCTTCTGACGAGAGCAGGTGCAGGGGTAGAGGCAAAAAAGCCCATTTAAGCGCTCTAAGGCGCTTTCGTAGCGTTCTTGACGTTGGGATTGCCAAGCAATCGTTTCATCCCACTGCAGGCCGCAGGCAAGCAATTGCTGGAGAATTTCCTGATCTGCCCCTGGTATGCAGCGTGGAGTATCTAAATCCTCAATTCTCAGGAGCCATTTGCCTCTGTTGTATTTGGCATCTAACCAACTTCCGAGGGCAGCAACCAGCGATCCGGCATGCAGAGGCCCGGTAGGTGAAGGTGCAAATCGCCCGCGATAGCCGCCGGCTGGGAATGAGGGGTTTTGAAGATCGGACACAGCTAAAATCATCTCATGGCTTCACCCCGTTTTGTTCATCTACGCCTTCATTCCGAGTTTTCGATTACGGATGGAGTGGTGCGCATTGATGATGCGGTTGAGGCTGCTGAAAAAGATGGCATGGGCGCTCTGGCGCTGACCGATCTCAGTAATTTATTTGGTTTAGTGCGTTTTTATACGGCCGCCCGCTCTGGGGGGGTCAAGCCTATCGCTGGTGCGGATGTATGGGTCAGTAACCCCCAAGATCCAGATCAGCCCTATCGTTTATTGCTGTTGGTACAAAACCACTCGGGTTACCTAAACCTTTGTCAGTTGCTCAGTAAAGCCTCTCTTGAGAACCAGTCACGTGGTCGCGCTGAAGTCGATCCAGCATGGTTTGCGTTGCCCGCGTCTAGGGAAGAGGATAAGGCCGCCAACAAAACTCTGGCATATGGCCTGATCGCGCTTTCTTCCGGTCGTTGGGGGGATGTAGGTACCGCTCTCTTGGCTGGCCAAGATGATGTTGCTAAAACTTGCGCTTTGCGCTGGAAAGGAATCTTTCCTAACGCTTTTTTCATCGAAGTTCAGCGTGGCGGTCACCCTCAAGATGAGAAGCAGCTCCAGCTAGCCTGCCATTTGGCAAGCGAACTGGAATTGCCCGTCGTCGCAACCCACCCTGTGCAGTTTATGAAGAGGGATGATTTCACGGCGCATGAGGCACGGGTGTGTATTGCTGAAGGCGAGCTCTTGGGTAATCCCCGTCGTCAAAAGAAATTTAATGAAGAGCAATATTTTTTATCTCAAGAAGAGATGGAAAAGCGCTTCGCAGATTTACCAGTCGCCTTAGCAAACTCTGTAGAAATTGCTAAGCGTTGCAATCTCTCTCTTGTGCTTGGTCAGCCACGCCTACCGGATTTCCCAACACCTCCAGGCATTGGTCTGGATGACTTTTTATTGCAAGAATCCGAGATTGGCTTAAAGCGCCATATGGAGCGCAATTTTCCAGATGCGCAAGAGCGTGCCAATGAAGAGGCTCGCTACCATGAGCGCCTAGTCTTTGAAGTCAAGACCATTTCTCAAATGGGTTTCCCAGGTTACTTTTTAATTGTGGCGGACTTCATTAATTGGGCGAAAAACAATGGCGTGCCGGTTGGTCCGGGACGGGGATCTGGAGCAGGATCTTTGGTGGCCTACTCATTGGGTATTACCGATCTTGATCCTTTGCGCTACAACCTCCTCTTTGAGCGCTTTTTGAATCCAGAGCGGGTATCGATGCCCGACTTCGATATTGATTTTTGCCAGCATGGGCGCGATCGCGTTATTCAATACGTTAAAGATAAGTATGGCAAGGATGCGGTAAGTCAGATTGCTACCTTCGGTACGATGGCGGCCAGAGCGGCGATTCGAGATGTAGGCCGCGTACTTGAACAGGGTTACAACTTTGTCGATGGTATTGCGAAGTTGATTCCGAATAAGCCAGGTCAGTACATGACCATCGAGATTGCGAAGAAGGAAGAGAAGCAATTAGCCGAACGTGAGAAGAATGAGGATGAGGTGCGCCAGCTCCTCTCCTTAGCGCAACAGTTAGAGGGGATGACCCGTAACGTGGGTATGCATGCTGGTGGCGTGTTGATTGCCCCCGGCAAGCTCACGGATTTTTGCCCCCTTTATACCCAAGAAAGCAAAGATCAGAGCAACAGCTCAGTCATTAGTCAATTTGATAAAGATGACGTAGAAGCTATTGGTCTGGTGAAGTTTGACTTCCTGGGTTTAACAACACTGACGATTTTGGCTGCAGCAGAGCGCTGGATTAAAGCTTTGCATGCCGATCGTAAAGATTGGAATATTGGCGAGATCCCTTTAGATGATGAGGGCGCATTTGAGGTTCTAAAAAACGCCAACACTGTTGCGGTCTTCCAGCTAGAAAGTCGCGGCATGCAGGGCATGCTTCGCGAGGCTAAACCTGACCGCTTTGAGGACATTATCGCGCTTGTAGCACTCTATCGTCCAGGCCCAATGGATTTGATTCCAGACTTTATTGAGCGTAAACATGGACGTCAAAAAGTAGAGTATCCAGATCCCCGGATTGAGCCCGTTCTTCGCGAAACCTACGGCATCATGGTCTATCAAGAGCAGGTGATGCAGATGGCTCAGATGATTGGTGGCTATTCTCTTGGTGGCGCCGATATGTTACGGCGCGCGATGGGTAAGAAAAAGCCTGAAGAAATGGCGCAGCATCGCAAGATCTTTAGTGATGGCGCCAAAGCTGGCGGTATCACCGAAGGCAAAGCGAATGAAATCTATGACTTGATGGAGCGTTTTGCGGGCTATGGATTTAATAAATCGCATGCTGCTGCTTATGCACTTTTAGCGTATCAAACTGCCTGGTTAAAAGCATACTACCCAGCTGAATTTATGGCGGCCAACTTATCGCTCGCAATGGATGACACCGATAAGGTGAAGATTCTGTATGACGATTGCTTGGCTAATCAGATTCGGGTTTTCTCTCCAGATATTAATACTGGCGTTTATGAGTTCACTCCGCTCAGGGCGCCTGATGCTGCTGCTGATTCTCCAGTTAGCCATGTTCGTTATGGGTTGGGTGCGGTTAGAGGCACGGGTGAGGCGGCTATTGAGTCGATCGTTAAAGAGCGAGAGGCAAATGGACCCTTTAAGGACCTGTTTAATTTCTGCGCACGTGTAGATCGTCGTCAAGTGAATCGTCGCGCTATTGAAGCCTTGATGCGCGCAGGCGCTTTTGATAGTTTGTATCGTGATAGCGTTCCAGCAGGTGGCAACTTATACGATATTCGTTCTACATTATTAGCTTCATTGGCTCGCGCTATTGAAGCGGCTGAACAGGCTGAGGCATCCATTCATCAAGTGAGTTTATTTGAGGCTGCTGGTGAAGAAGATCGCCACTTGCCAGAGTTAGTCCGTGAACCTGTTTGGTCAGAGAAAAAACGTCTTCAAGAAGAAAAAACCTCTTTAGGACTGTGTTTAACGGGACACATGTTTGATGCTTATCGCGACGAGGTAGCGCACTTTATTCGTCAATCCTTGTCCAAGGTGGTTGAGGGAAAAGATCAGTTGATCGCCGGAATTATTACTTCAGCACGGATGCTTACAGGCCAACGTGGCCGTATGATGATTGCTACGGTTGATGATGGTACTGCCGCAATGGAGGTAACCCTTTATAGCGAGGTATACGAGCCCAACCGCTCCTGGTTAAAAGAAGATGAGCTACTGATTGCCAAGGTGAACATCACTCCTGATAAATTTTCTGGAGGAGTGCGAGTGGTCTCCGAGGCAGTGATGAATATTACTGGCGCTCGTATGCGATTTGCTCGCAACCTTCATGTCAATATGCATGCTGGCATTGATCTGAAAATGTTACGAAGCCAGATTAATCCTTACTTGATGTCTAGTCGAGTAAGGGATCCAAAGTTAGGGCCCGGTGCTCCAGGAGTTCCTCTGGTGCCTAGCGCCGATGGAACGAAAGGGTTGGCCCTGACTGCGGCGGTGACTACTAGCGGCGGCACTTGTTTAATGCAATTTCCTGATGAGCTACGCATTTATCCTGACGATGCCTGTTTGCAAAGTCTCAACCAAATCTTAGCTTCTAAACAAGCGAGCCCTGCACAATCAAATGTAGTTCAGGTTCAGTACCTCTAGGTTCAGTATTTCTCATTACTGATTTGCTGTGCGTTTAGCGCTGATGGATTTTCTGAACCGTGTTTTGGACTGCTTGAATTACTTGCGCGGGTTCTAAAAGATCCAAGCATTCGCTTCGGCTATTAGCTTTATCTTCACATCCCGCTTTGCGACAAGGAACACATTCCCCGGGTCCCTGAAGAATAGTGACATTGCCAACGGTTTGCGTGCGCGCTCTTAATTGATAGGGTTGCTCACCAGTAAATCCATTAGGCCAAGGCCCAAAGTTCGTTGGAGGAGTGGCGCCAAATAAAGCGATCGTGGGGGTATTGCAAGCCGCAGCCAAGTGAGTAATTGAAGTATCCACTCCGATATAAAACAGGGCGTTTCGAATAAGAGTTCCTGCCTGAGGAATCGATAGCTGGCCCGCTGTATCGATGACTTGATGTCTGACTTTGTCTTCAAGCAAGGAAAGAATATCTTGATTCAGTTGCAAATCTTGTTTGGCAGGAGAGGCGCTCAGGACTACCTGCCACCCTTGCTCTGTAAGCCAAGTAATTAAGGTTTGCCAATAAGCTAACGGCCAACGTTTATAGGCGGTCAGCGGCCCTGGGTGAACCACCACATAAGGGTGATGTAATTGCTCTGCAATCACGGGCGCAAGTGCCAACCCAATAGGTGGCGTTACAGAAATGGGTTTGCTAAAAAGATCATGCGTATTTTTATAAAAAACCTCTAACAGGCGAAGCTTTTCCGTGACGACATGTTGTTTGAAATAATCCACCTCAACGGTATGTAAGCAAATGGCTTTTTTCCAGGCATTTTGTTTAGCGCTTTTATTTTTCCCTGACTTATCTTGCTCTGTTAATCCTTGGGGATGGCTACCCAATACGCCAATCCTTCTAAAGGCTGCCGCTAGACCATACAAGTAGGCGCGATCACTAGGTTGGGTAACAATTGCCAAGTCGTAGCGTTGAAACAGGCGCTTGAAAAGGGATAGGTATTCTTTAAATTTAGGGCGATCTGAGGTTTCGATAAGCTTTGCAATATCAGGATTGCCTTTGAGCATATCCATCTTCCCGCGATAACCCAGAAAGTGAAATTGCGCATCTGGCCATAACTCGCGGGCTTTGCTTATCAATGGAGTGGTAACAAGCACATCGCCAATTTGGCGTGTAGCAATAAAGAGGACCTTCTTGGGTTTTAAGGATGAAAAGCTACTCATAGTGTTTAAAGCGCTTTCGCTAGAATTTTTTCACGAACCCGTCGAGCATTTTCAGCGGCATTCGTTTGATCATGAATGGCATGAAAAAGATGAAGCACTTCTGTAGACCAAGATCCTGATTTGCGAATAATGTGGTGCTGCTGTAAGCGGAATACAAAGTCCGCATCTTCATGACCCCAGCCAGTCATACTTTCGTCAAAGCCATTGATGGCTAAGGCATCGGCTTTCCAGCAGGCCATATTGCATCCTTTAATACGGCGCCAGACAAATTTTTTATAGTCGCGCCATCCTCCATTACCCAGTTTGAACTTAAGAGGCCAATACTTATTGATACCACCTGAAAGTCGATAGCTTAGGAGGTGCGCGCTAAAGTGTTTGAAGTTCCAGTGGGGCCAAGTAAGTAGCTCACTAGTGAGTGCCGCATTAAGCAGTACGCGACTACCTGTTACTAGGTAACCTTTTTGTGCAAGCTGACGATGACGTGCAACAAAGTCTGGCTGAGTCACGCAATCGCCATCTAGAAAAACCAGGTAGTCACCATGCGCAGCTGCGATCGCTTTATTCAAAATCTGTGTTTTACGAAAGCCCAAGTCTTCTTGCCAAAGATGGATGATGGGTATTGGCAATACCTGCCTCATGGATTCAACCACTTTTTTAGTCTCAGGTGTTGAGCCATCATCAGCAATGATGATTTCAAAATGACGATCAGTTTGGGTGGCCAAAGACTCTAAACAGAGTTTTAGTGCTTGTGGCCAGTTGTAGGTAGCCAAAAGAATTGAAATCATTTACCGGTCAACCCTTTACCGGCGGATTCTTTGGCTTCTTCATGCAAAAACCATAGCTTCATGTAGCGGTAGTAGGTGCCTTGTCCATTAGAGATTGCCAAAGCCAATCCCTGTGCCCCATCAAGAAATCCTGCGCGCACGATATAGGTTCGGAAAAATGACCACATTCCATGGATGACGGCTTTTGCTGGGCTACTCTTTTTGCCTTTGGCAAATGCTTGCTCTGCGGAGGCGCTTGAGTATCGGTCGATTTTTTGTAGAACCTGGGAATAATTCATAAAACTAAAGTGCAGCATCGGGTTTTCAAGCTGAGCGACCTGACCATCTGGGATAAGGCGCTCATGCACTAAATCTTCTGAAAATCGAGCCGTACCACGTCTAAAGAGACGGTCGACATAATCGGGGTTCCACCCAGAATGGCGGATAAAGCGACCGCAATACCAAGAAAGTCTTGGGATCGCAAAGCAATTTACATGGGCAGAGTGATGAATGGTTGTCAGGATTTCAGATCTCAGGGCTGGCGTGAGTCTTTCATCGGCATCCAAGGATAGAATCCAATCGCCAGAAGCCAGATCAAGGGCGCGATTCTTTTGGGGGCCAAAGCCAGGCCAATCTGGGGGTTGGGCGATCACGGCGCCATGGTTTTTAGCGATTTCCAGAGTCTGGTCGCTGCTATTGGTATCCACCACCACAATTTGCTGGGCAATCCCCTCTAGGGAGGCTAAACAATCGCCTAAATTGGCCTCTTCATTGCGGGTGATGAGTATGACTGATAAGGTGGGCATAATTCATTATATGAATGCTCCTGACCGTACCGCTCTAAATCGCTTAATTCAGTATCTAAAACCCCATATTGGCCTGATTATTGGGTCTTTATTGGCTATGGCCCTTGTGGCTGGTGCTGAGACTTCTATTCCAGCGCTGATGAAGCCTTTGTTGGATCGCGGCTTCACAGGGCAGCTTAATAACAAGCTTTGGCAGGTTCCAGTTTTTCTGGTGGGTTTGGCTGTAGTACGCAGTTTGGCGCAATTTTTATCAAATTACCTACTGACACGTGTCATTAATGCTGTGTTGTTGAAATTGCGTGAGCAAATGTTTCAAACTCTTTTGCACGCTAAAACTGCTTTTTTTCAAAAGAACTCAGCTTCCAACCTGATTAACGCAGTGGTGTTCGAAGTAAACAATGTCCTGACCATTATGGGGGGAATGTTAATTAACTTGGTACGCGATTCGCTCACGGTTGTGGGTTTAATGGGTTACCTGATTTATCTTAACTGGCGTCTCACCTTAGTGGTGCTTGTGATACTTCCGATCATTGCGTTTGTCATGAGCAAGATCAATAGACGCTTACGATCGCTTAATCGTGAGCAGCAATCTCTCACTAGCGAATTGGCGTACATCGTTGAAGAATCCTCTGCGGGTTATAAGATCGTTAAAGTTCATGGCGCAGAAGAATATGAGATGCGTCGCTTTATGGAAAAAGCCGAACGCTTACGCCAGTTTGCCTTGAAGTCCGCAGTTGCTGGCGGTCTTAATCAACCAATCACTCAACTCATTGCCTCAATGGCTTTATCGATTGTTTTGGTAATCGCTTTACTTCAATCTTCCACCGAGGGTACAACAGTAGGGGGTTTTGCGGCCTTTATCACCGCAATGATGTTGGTAATTTCTCCTCTCAAGCATTTGGCAGATATCAATCAACCCTTGCAACGCGGCCTCACAGCGGCTGAAATGATTTTTGCGCTCATGGATGAGCCTGTTGAGGAGGAGGATTCTCGCAAGCAAGATATGAAGCCTATGCAAAAAGCAAAAGGTGGAATTCGGTTTGAGGATGTAGGTTTTGCTTACGAACAAGAGGTGGGTCGCCAAGATGCTTTGCGGGGAATTAATTTAACAATTAAACCAGGTGAAGTTGTCGCTTTCGTAGGCCCCTCAGGTGGTGGTAAATCTACCTTAGTCAATTTATTGCCACGTTTCTATGCGCCTACCAGTGGCCACATTTTGTTGGACGACATTCCAATGGAAGAAATCGTTTTATCTGATGTGCGTCGGCAGATTGCCTTTGTCAGTCAAGATGTTATTTTATTTAATGACTCTATAGCTGCTAACGTTGCCTATGGTGCAGTGGAGCAAGATGTCATTGATCGTGGTCGTGTGATTGAGGCTTTAGAAGCGGCCAATCTCAGCGCATTGATGAAAGAGCTTCCAGAAGGCATTGATACCTTAATTGGTGATAATGGCAATCGTCTTTCCGGTGGTCAAAGGCAGCGTCTAGCTATTGCAAGGGCGATTTATAAAGATGCGCCTATTTTGATTTTGGATGAAGCCACATCTGCCTTGGATTCTGAATCAGAACGTCAGGTGCAAGATGCCTTAGAAAGACTCATGGTTGGAAGAACAACCTTAGTGATCGCCCATCGTTTATCCACTATTGAACATGCCAGTCGGATCGTTGTTTTGGAGCATGGTCAGATTGTTGAGAACGGATCACATGAGGACCTAATCAAACGCGATGGCCTCTATGCGAACTTACATCGTATTCAGTTCTCAAACGCTTGAGCTTGATAAAGGCTGTTACGAATCAGGACGCTAAAAGCGTGCTTTAGCTCAGAACGATGTCGTATTGCTCTTGGCGGAAGTTGCCTTCTGCCTGGAGCTTGATAGGCTTATTAATAAAATCCCCAAGCTGGGCCAGGAATTGATTTTCTTCTTCAAGAAAGCGATCAATTACATCTGGTGCCGCCACAATCCGAAATTCACGGGGATTAAATTGACGATGTTCACGTACTATTTCACGCAGAATTTCATAGCAAATGGTTTGTGCCGTTTTGACCTCGCCTTTACCGGCGCAGGCAGGGCAGGGTTCGCAGGTAATATGGGCTAAAGACTCGCGGGTACGCTTACGAGTCATCTCGACTAGGCCGAGTGCGGAGAAATCGCTCACAGAGGTGCGCGCATGATCGCGCTCTAAATTTCTCTTGAGCTCATGTAGTACCGCTTCTTGATGCTCTTTGCCCAGCATATCAATAAAGTCGATGATGATGATTCCACCCAAATTGCGTAAACGTAGCTGCCTAGCTATTGCTTGCGCCGCTTCGAGATTGGTCTTAAATACCGTTGCATCTAAATTTCGTGCACCGACATAGCTGCCAGTATTCACATCAACGGTAGTCATGGATTCAGTTTGATCAATCATCAGGTAGCCGCCTGATTTGAGATCTACGCGGCGTCCTAATGCTTTATTGATTTCTGCATCCACATCGAATAAATCAAAGAGCGCGCGCGCTCCTCTATGGAGTGTCAGCTTGCCCAAAAGATTGGGCATATAGGTGTTGGTAAAAGCGCTTAACTTTTCAAAATTCTCAGCAGAATCTACACGAATTACGGTCGTGTCTTCACCTGCAACATCTCTTAATACGCGCTCCGCTAAGCTCAGGTCTTGATAGAGCAACGCAGGTGCGGCTTGATGATGGACGGCTCTGTAAATATTTTCCCAGGTAGTTCGTAGATAGTGCATATCATGCTGAAGTTCGGTATCGCTAGCATCTTGAGCACTGGTACGCACAATGATTCCACCTTTTTCATCATCAGCCAATAAACTTGTGAGTCGGGATTTGATAGCTTCACGCTCTTCGGTTTTATCGATGCGTTGTGAAACGCCAATGTATTTTGCAGAAGCTGGATCGCTACCTGCGGGCGGTAAGTAAACCAAGTTTCGACCAGCAATACTAAGTTGGGTTGTAAGGCGCGCACCTTTAGTGCCCAACGGATCCTTTAGGACTTGGACTAAAACGGTCTGACCCTCAAATAACAATTTCTCGATTTGTGCTTGGGGATTATTCTGAGTGATATCGGCAACGTGCATAAACGCAGTGCGTTCAAGCCCGATTTCTACAAAAGCCGATTGCATGCCTGGCAGAACACGTGCGACTTTAGCCAGGTAAATATTGCCTACGATTCCACGTTGACGTGTACGCTCAATTTGAAGCTCTTGAACAGCCCCTTGCTGAATCAATGCCACCCGCGTTTCTTGAGGGGTGATATTGATGAGAATTTCTTCATTCATATACGTGTCACTTTGGCTAGATCCAACAGTTGGCCGGCTTCGTAAATAGGAAGACCCATGATACCGCTATAGCTGCCTTCAATTGTGGGTATGAAAGTTCCACCCAGACCTTGAATGCCATAGGCGCCTGCTTTGCCAAAAGGCTCGCCACTATCTATGTAGGTCTGAATTTGCTCCGTTGAAAGTTCTGCAAATCTCACTTGAGAAATCTGCACTACACATTTGGGCGCGCTTTGGTGATCGATAGTCAGAGCTACCGCTGTTAAGACTTCATGTATTTTGCCGCTTAACATTGAGAGAATTCGGGCGGCATCTTGAGTATTGGAGGGTTTACCAAGAATCTCACCGTTTGGTGAATTTGGCAGACTCACCGTGGTGTCTGCGCACAAAATAGGCGCCCAAGGAAGTTTGGCTTTTTCCCAGCGTTCTAAAGCCGCTTTACTTTTTGCAAGAGTGACACGCTCTACGTAGACTCGCGCTTTTTCACTAGGAAGAGGGGTTTCTATACTTTCGCTATCTTCCTTTGGATCAGGAATGAGCATTTCAAAACGTACACCGATTTGTTTTAAAAGCTCTTGGCGGCGAGGGCTTTGTGAAGCAAGGTAAATAAAAGAGTGCATACGGCTTCGTGAGGATTGATTGAGTTACTCACGATGATACGGGTGACCTTGCAGAATGGTCCAGGCGCGATAGAGTTGTTCGACCAAAATCACTCTTGCCATGGCATGGGGTAAGGTAAGGCTAGAAAGACGCCACATTGCTTGCGCATTTTGTTTGAGGCTTGGATCGAGGCCATCGGCCCCTCCGATCAGGAAGGTGATATCAAAGCCTTCCTGACGCCAATTAGCCAGTTGAGTGGCGAGATTTTGCGTAGTTTGATCTTTCCCGCGCTCATCTAATGCAATCACGCGCGATCCCTTTGGGATGGCTGCCGCTATTTTGATCGCTTCTTTTGCGGGAGTGAGATCAGGCTTGATCTCTTTAATCTCAATACTGCAATCGGCTGGCATACGTTTGACATAGTCATGGGTGGCTACGGCAACCCAGTCGGGCATTTTATGGCCGACAGAAACGATCGTTAAACGCATGACTTAATCGGTCGATGAAATCTGGTGTCTCTTACTCTTCGTCGTCGTCAGATTCTTCACTGGCTTTTGCAAGCCCCTTGGTGCCAGCAAGTTTGACGCGCACGGGCTTAGCACCCCACATGCCTTCGAGTTGGTAATAAGCGCGCAGAGTAGGTTGCAGAATATGCACCACGGCATCACCGCAATCTACTAGAACCCATTCACCAGTTTCCAGACCTTCGACAGAAATGACTTCCCCGCCTTTAGCGTTGACTTCTTCTTTAACGGACATTGCTAAGGAACGCGTTTGGCGGTTGCTAGAACCCGTTGCAATAATGACGCGATCAAACAGATCGCTTAATTTGGTGGTGTCATAGACGCGAATATCTTGTGCTTTGACATCCTCTAAGGCATCAATAATGACGCGCTGTAATTTACGTAATTCCATATTTTCTTTGCTGTTGTTCTTTGTAAGATATAGGGGGATCTTAGCTTGATTACTGATACAAGCCTAGATTTGTGATGATTTCCAGGGTATGGGAAGGGATTTGGTCGGCATCAACAGCGCTATTTGCACCGGTTTTAAGGTGATTTCTGAGTTCTGTTGAGGAGAGATCGATACTTAGTGACTTATCTAGGTATATGCGGCCATATGGGGTTTTTTCAAGAGTAGTAGGCTCTGCCACTTGATGTTCTTTAAGTAACTCAGTAATTTCAGAGCTTATTTCCGCTTCCAGATCGTGATGCGGTCTGCTGGCGACTGCAAAATTGACATAATGCAGCAGGTCTTTCCAGGAGTTCCAGGTAGGGAGTTTGATGAAAGAATCTACCCCCATCAATAAAATCAGATTTGCCGTTGACCCAAAGCGCTCACGTAAAGCTTTAACGGTGTCAATCGTATAGCTAGGGCCGGCGCTATCAATCTCTATGTTATCAATACCAATTTTGGTGGAAATCTTGAGATAGAGAAAAGCTCTAGCCAAATCGATTCCCGCCGCTTCGATCATCTGCAGGCGAATTGGCGCAGGGGTGATGCCAGAATCTTTTTGCCAGGGTTGACCACTCGGAATCAGCAGTAGCTCATCTAGATGCAGTACTTTTGAAAAGTGGGTTGCAAGTTTGAGGTGACCTAGGTGGGGTGGGTCAAAGGTGCCACCTAAAATGCCAATTTTTTTAGGACTGTTCAAGCTAAGCCAGCCAATCGCGTGGCTTAAGGTAATAATCGTAGAGCTTAGCCTCGGGCGTGCCCGGTTCTGGATGCCAGTTGTAGCGCCATTGAACCACTGGCGGCATCGACATCAAAATAGATTCAGTACGGCCTCCAGAGTGAAGGCCAAATATTGTTCCACGATCAAAGATGAGGTTGTATTCGACATAGCGACCACGACGATATTCTTGGAAAGACTTTTCTTCTGGGGTAAAGCTATCTTTGTGACGACGCTCAACTATGGGAAGGTAGGCATTAATAAAGGCATCACCTACCGCGCGAGTCATCGCAAAACTTTCTTCAAATCCAAATTTATTGAAATCATCAAAAAATACGCCACCAATACCCCGAGGCTCTTCGCGATGTTTTAGATAAAAATAGTCATCGCACCATTTTTTAAAGTGAGGATAGAGATCATCACCAAAGGGATCTAGTGCATCTTTAGCTGTTTGATGAAAGTGTTTGCAATCTTCATCAACGCCATAGTAGGGAGTTAAGTCAAAGCCACCGCCAAACCACCAAACCGGCTCCTTGTCGGGGGCTTGTGCAATAAAACAGCGCACATTCATGTGGGTAGTTGGAATCTTGGGGTTATGAGGGTGAAAGACTAAAGAGACTCCCATTGCCTCAAAACTACGGCCCGCAACTTCTGGACGATGATGTGAGGCCGATGGTGGCATCTGATCGCCGCGTACATGGGAAAAACCGACCCCACCTTTTTCTAGAATATTGCCCTGATCTAAAATACAGGTGCGTCCATAACCCTTGAGCTTGCTGTCTTCAGGCTTATGCCATTCATCTGCCACAAAAGCTTTCCCATCGAGAGCACTCATGGCGAGGGTAATGCGATCTTGTAGCCCTAAAAAATAATCTTTTAGAGCTTGTATATCGATCTGAGTATGTACGTTAGATGGCAAGAATGAAGGATCCTGTTATTTGACGGCGCGATAGCCAATATCTTTGCGATATTGCATGCCATCAAAATGAATTTGTTCAATCACTTCATACGCTTTTTGTTGGGCACCTCGTACGGTGTCGGATAAACCAACAACGCACAAAACACGTCCACCTGAAGTCACTACCTTGCCATCTTGCAATTTAGTTCCCGCATGAAAAGTAAGTTGATCTTCAGTATCCGCTGGAATGCCTGTGATGACATCGCCGTTGCGCGGACTATCTGGATAATTATGCGCGGCAAGTACAACCCCTAAAGCAGTGCGGCGATCCCAATCCAATTCCACTTCATTTAATGTTCCATCGATGGCATGATCAAGGACATCAACCAAGTCACTACGCAAGCGCGCCATGATTGGTTGTGTTTCTGGGTCGCCCATACGGCAATTAAACTCCAAGGTTTTAATCTTTCCGTCTAGAGAAATCATGAGGCCTGCATACAGGAAGCCTGTGTAGGGCAAGCCATCTGCCTCCATGCCCTTTACCGTTGGAATAATCACTTCACGTAATGCACGCGCATGAATGTCTGGTGTTACTACAGGGGCAGGGGAGTAAGCACCCATACCGCCAGTATTCGGGCCTTGATCAGCATCGAGTAAGCGTTTGTGATCTTGGCTAGTGGCCAGTGCCAATACATTTTTTCCATCAACTAAAACAATAAAACTCGCTTCTTCGCCCGTGAGAAATTCTTCGATAACAACGCGTGCGCCTGCATTGCCCAATTTGTTATCGGCCAGCATCATATCTACAGCAGCATGTGCCTCAGCAAGATCCATGGCAACTACTACACCCTTACCAGCAGCAAGGCCATCCGCCTTAATAACAATAGGTGCACCCTTCGCATCAATATAGGCATGTGCCTCTAAAGGGTTTGAGAAGGTTTGGTAGTCAGCAGTTGGAATGCCATGACGCTTCATAAAGGCTTTTGAAAAATCTTTGGAGGATTCGAGTTGAGCAGCCAACTGTGTGGGTCCAAAAATACGCAGTCCGTTCGCACGAAATACGTCCACAATCCCAGCGGCTAGCGGAGCTTCAGGGCCCACAACGGTCAGATGAATTTTTTCACGTTTAGCAAAATCTGCAAGATCTTGTAAATCTGAGATCGGTAAATTTTGTATACCTGCTGTTATTTGCTTTGCAGTAGCAGTGCCACCATTTCCCGGGGCAACAAAGACAGTTTGGACTTGTGGAGATTGAGCTAATTTCCAGGCCAGAGCATGTTCACGACCACCGGATCCGATTAAAAGAATTTTCATAGCGAGCTGTTATTTGGATTAATAAAGGAGTAAATGGGTCTGCAACACGGAAGTTTATAAAGCTGCATTAGTGAACACTTCTTGCACATCATCGAGGTTTTCAAGTGCATCCAATAACTTTTGCATACTTTCAGCTTGATCACCTTCGAGAGCGATTTCAGTTTCAGGCCTCATGGTGACCGCAGCAAACTCCGCTTTAAGACCGGCCTTGGCGATAGCATCTTGTACTTTTGTGAAATCCGGTACTGGGCTTAACACTTCAAATGAGCCATCGTCATGAGTAATGACATCTTCAGCTCCAGCATCTAATGCCGCTTCCATGAGTTGATCTTCACTAGGGCCTGGTGCAAAAAGCATCTGACCGCAATGTTTGAACAAAAAGGCTACCGAACCTTCTGCCCCCATATTGCCGCCATTTTTAGTAAAGGCATGACGGACTTCCGCAACAGTGCGGGTGCGGTTATCGGTCAAGCAGTCGACGATGACTGCAGCGCCATTGATGCCATAGCCCTCATAACGAATCTCTTCGTAGTTCACACCTTCTAATGAGCCTGTACCGCGCTGAATCGCTCTTTGTACGTTGTCATTTGGCATATTGGCGTCTTTAGCTTTATCAATAGCTAAGCGCAAACGTGGGTTAGTAGCAATATCTCCGCCGCCCATCTTCGCAGCAACAGTGATTTCTTTAATAAGCTTGGTCCAAATCTTCCCGCGTTTTTCGTCTTGACGACCTTTGCGGTGCTGAATATTGGCCCATTTTGAGTGGCCGGCCATACTGGTAAGTCCTTTTGAATAATTTGGCTTGAAGTTGTGATTTTAAGGGGTTCTAGAGCAAAGAATGGCAGTAACCCAGCTTTTTTTGTTACACTCTCACCTCTTAGTTGTTTCAAAGAGCAGTTTTTCCACTGCAAACACCTGCCCCGGTGATGGAATTGGTAGACGTGCCGGACTCAAAATCCGGTGCCGCAAGGCGTGGCGGTTCGAGTCCGCCCCGGGGCACCAGCATCTTCATGACTCTGGCTAATTAAATCCCTCAAGTTTTTTTAGAGTACCTCCGTAATTCCTATTTTTATATCTCGTAAGTTTCCGCTTTGCTAGACATTGCCTGCTCAACAATTTTTCGTGTGAGTGTGGGTGAGAAGAGTTCAATAAAGGTGTAAACAAACGACCTGAGATAGGCCCCTTGTTTGACGCCCAAATGGGTTACATTGTTTCCAAAAAGATGTCCTACAGGAATGACTTTGAGATTTCGATCCCTATCAGCATCGTAGGCGACCCCAGCCACTATCCCTATGCCCATCCCTGTTTCCACATAGGTTTTAATCACATCAGCATCAATCGCTTCCAGAATAATGTCTGGGCTTAGGTTGCGCTGAGCAAAAGCAGCATCAATTTTGCTGCGTCCAGCAAACGCTTTATCGTAGGTAATGATGGGGTATTTAGCAATCTCTTCTAAAGAGATGGCCGCTTGATTTAGCAAAGGGTGGCTTAGTGGAACCATAATGACGTGTTGCCATTGATAGCCTGGCAATGCCAGAACACCTGCTGTATTAGCAATCCCCTCGGTAGCAATGGCAATATCAGCGCGATCATGAATCAGCAATTCAGCGATTTGACCAGGGCTACCTTGTTGAATACTGACGCGTACCTTGGGAAAGCGCTTCGTAAATTCAGTAAGAACTTTTGGCAGCGCATAACGCGCTTGCGTATGGGTGGTGGCAATGACAAAGTTGCCTTGATCTTGGCTGGCGAAATCTTTACCCACCCGTTTGAGGGTTTCCACTTCATCCAAAATTCTTTCAATCGAAATCAAAATCCGTTTACCTGGCTCTGTGAGTGAGCGGATACGCTTGCCATGGCGACGGAAGATCTCTACACCCAACTCGTCTTCAAGTTCAATAATGGCCTTGGATACGCCCGGTTGGGACGTAAAAAGAGCTTTAGCTGCCGTTGTGAGATTGAAGTTTTGCCTGACGGCTTCACGAACAAAGCGAAATTGGTGCAGATTCATATTGATTCCAGTCTATATATCAACAAAGATATAGGAATCTAATTCTATATGAATATAGGGTATTAAGCCTTAGATACCCAGCGCAATCCAGCCAGAGCCAAAATGAAATAAAGCAAGGGCGGCGTCACTGCGGTAACGATTGCGGGCCAAGAACCCAGCAGGCCAACATTGGAGAAGAGGGAGTTAAAGAGTTGGAAGCTCATGCCAAGCATGATTCCGCCGAATACCTTAATACCCACGCCACCAGCGCGAACCTTGAGGTAGGCAAAGGGTAGTGCTAGGCTTAGCATCACAAAAATCGTGAATGGGTAAATCACCTTTTTCCAAAAAGCAATTGCATGGCGATGCGTATCTTGTCTGTTTTCGCTTAAATGATTAATGAAGTGACCCAGACTGACAATAGACATCTTTTCTGGGCTGATTAAAAGAACGCTTAGGATTTGGGGGGTTACTTCAGACTCTAGCGTGAGAATGGGGTGAGTTAAGGTTTGCGCGGTATATACGGGCGCTAAGGGGTCAGACTGCTTTGTTTCTTTAAAGCGCGTTTCGGTAACATCATCCAGAATCCAGGTGCCCGTGTGATCGAAACGCCCTGATACAGCGGTACGTATAGAGAGCAGTCGATAAGCATCATCAAATTCATACATGCGGACATTGAGAATTTCATTATCTTTTTCGATTTTTCCTACATTGACGTAGCGCACGCCAGGCCTGATGGGGCCACTACCATCTTCATCACGAAGTCGATCTTTGACCCAGACGCCCGTCCTAAATTGAGATTCATATGCCGATCCCAAGGCTTTCATGCGGATTTGATCGGACAGTCTTTCTGCATAAGGACCCGCCCACTCACTCATTACCAAGGTAAGGACAATTAAAGGTATGGAGATTTTGGCCAAAGTAATCAGGCCACGCTTAATATCCAAGCCAGCAATGCGCAGGATCGTGAATTCTGATTGACTGGCTAGCATTGCAAAGACGTAAATACTGCCAATCAAACCAGCAATCGGAATGATCTCTGAAATACGGCTAGGAGCCTTAAGTAGTACGTGTAAGAGTGCTAAAGGTAAAGTGTATTGTCCTTTGACGGAGCCTAATTCACTCAAGATATCAAAGAACAAAAAGAGCGCAACCAAAGCAAACAAAATAAAACCAAAGGCAGCATAGATCTGCTTGGCTAAATAGCGCTCATAGATGTAAGGAAAGAGCAGCTTCATTTGCTGACTATCCGAGCTGGTAGTTGACGGCGCCACCACTTCAATGAAGGATTAATACGATTACGAATCAAAATGGTCGCAGCTAAAAGCGCAATGACATGGATGGGCCAAATACCCATATAGACATTAATTTTCCCTTGAGATACAAAATTCTGGCTGAGATTTAAGAGGTTGCTATAAATCAAATAGATCAAGATAGCGTAGAACATTGCTGTGTAGTTGCCTAGCCGAGGATTAACGTAGGCCAGCGGAATAGCAATTAAAACCAAGCCCAAAGCCATTAACGGCAGGCCAATTCGCCATAGTAACTCCGCGCGGTTAGCATTAATTTGCGCGGGGTCTGCGGTACTGAGTAATTCAGTGACGCTTTTTTCTCGATCGCGTGGTGGCGGAGCTAGCGCCTCTTTATTTCTGATTTTTGTGGTGTACTCATTAAACTCAAGAATCCGAAAATCCGGTTGATTTGGCAATCCTTCATAGCGGCGCCCATTATTTAAAACAATTGATTTTTCCCCGCCTTCAGAATTCTGAATAAAGCCGGTAGAGGCCACTGCAATACTGAGTCGTCCATTTTTGGAGTCTGCCGCAAATATATTCTTTACCTCGCTTTTGTCGGGATCCAATTCCTCAATAAAGAACACACGATCAGCTTTGGCGGATTCTTTAAATTGGCCTGCGGTCACCATGGAAACGTCATCGCGTTGCTGGAAGCGCTGACTAATAAGGGTAGATTCACGGTTAGACCAAGGCCAAACAAACAGTGCCAATAGGGCAATAATGACGATCAGGGGGATGGCAAATTGCAAGATGGGGCGAATCAGATTGGTGACACTCAGGCCACTCGCAAACCAGACAATCATTTCAGAATCTTTGTACCAGCGTACCAACACAATGAGGACTGCGACAAAAAGCGATACAGTTAATAAAACCGCCATATAGCCCAAGGTTGCCAGGGCAATCAAAACAAAGGCATCTTTAGGATTTACCGTACCGTTTGCCGCAAAACCCAAAATTCGGATAACCAGGGTCGTAATCATGATGGTTACTAAGACCAAAAACACTCCGCCAGTCGTAAAACTGAGTTCTTTGCGTAGGGCTTGTTTAAAGATCATGGGTTACTGGGAGTTGGGTGGATAGTGTTTGGTTAAAGTTTTAGTGTGAAATGGGCTTTATCTTTTAATGAGGGGTAAGTATCCTCATGTCGGAGGATAATGGATAAAAATCAATTTACCCCCTTGAAATGACCTAAAGATAGCTAATAAATTATGACAATTCAATTTAGTGCCAAGATTTTCTCTCAAGCTGATCTCCACAGCCCAAAACACCTTAAAACCAGCCTCACAACATTGCTTTCCCAGGCTACCGACTGCCTGGTTTTGGCTTATTCCAAGGCGGATCTGGATGGCCTTGCGGCTACAAAGGCAAAAAGTGGGCTTTTAGTGGAGTTGGATCGCTTATTGGGTGGTTCGGTGAGTCATGCCAACCTTGTGGGGGATTTGGATGCGAACCCAGCTGATGTCTGCACTTTAAGGGCTGAAAAGTCTTGGCTTGCCAATGGGGTTAAGGCAAAGCGCGTACTGTTGGTGTCTTTGGGCGATTTGGTATCTGAGAAGACTAGAAGCCTGAATGCCTATTCTAAAATTGCGCGTGCAGCTTTAAAAAGCCTTAGTGGCGGGTCCATTACCAATGCGCTTTGGTTCGTTCCAGGCTTTGCTTTAGTCAATACAACCGATTTTATTGCCGAAGAAGTGCGTCTTACGATTCAATATGCTGGAGATCAGTCCTACCGTTTTGGTGTTCACCAGCCAGCGCTCAAATTTAAGGCCAAGGACAAGGCAGATAGTTTTGCCCACCTAACCTTTGCTGGAAATGATTTGTGCGCTAAAGAACTCAAAGCTGCTGTTGCTGAAGGTGTCGCGATGGTTGAAGGCATGAATCTTGCTAAGGATTTAGGTAACTTACCCCCCAATATTTGCACACCAACCTATTTGGGTAAAACTGCGTTGGGTTTAAGTAAAAAAGTGGGTCTCAAGGTAGAAGTCTTGGGTAGAAAGCAAATCGAAGCTTTGGGCATGGGCTCTTTTTTGTCGGTAGCTAAGGGTTCTGATACTCCGCCGCAATTCATCATCATGCGTCATCTAGGTGGCAAGGCTGGTGAAGCGCCTATTGTGTTGGTTGGTAAGGGAATTACCTTTGATACAGGCGGCATCTCTCTAAAGCCAGGTGAGGCCATGGACGAAATGAAGTACGACATGTGCGGCGCAGCTTCTGTCATCGGCACAATGTATGCGGCAGGCTTGATGAAGTTAAAGAAGAATGTGATCGGCGTTATTCCTACTTGCGAGAACATGCCCTCTGGTCAAGCCACTCGTCCTGGCGATATTGTGAAAAGTATGTCGGGTCAAACAATCGAGGTTCTCAATACCGATGCTGAAGGCCGTTTAATTCTGTGTGATGCGTTAACTTATGTTGAGCGCTTTAAACCTAAGGCCGTGATTGATATTGCAACTCTGACTGGTGCTTGCATTATTGCTTTGGGGCATGTGCATAGTGGCCTATTTTCAGAGGATGAAGCTTTGGTTGATGCTTTAACGAAGGCTGGTCATGCATCCTTGGATACAGTATGGCGTCTGCCTCTCGATGCTGCATATCAAGAGCAGTTGAAATCAAATTTTGCCGATATTGCTAATATTGGTGGTCGTCCTGCTGGTAGCGTTACAGCGGCGTGTTTCTTGGCTCGCTTTACTGAGAAATACAAATGGGCTCATTTAGATATCGCTGGCACTGCATGGAAGAGCGGGGCTGCCAAAGGGTCTACTGGAAGACCTGTCCCTTTGCTATTGAACTTCTTGCTTGAGCAGAAGTAATTCTTGTTCATTCATCATTTAGTGAAATAAGCTCATGGCAAGAATTGATTTTCATAGCAATGTGGCCGATAAGCTTGAATACGCTTGTCGATTAACTCGCAAGATTTGGAGTGCCACACCGGCAGGTCATCCTGTCAGAAATATTGTGATGGTAGGTGAAAAGACAGATCTGAAAAAATTGGATGAATTGCTTTGGACTTTTAGTGCAACCGATTTTTTGCCGCATTGTTTTATTGATGATGAGAGTGCATCTGAAACACCTATAGTATTAACAGATGATTTTGCTTCTCCCGCATTAAATGGAGTTCCTCATGCAGATGTCATGATTCATTTAGGTATGCGTATGCCTAAAGATGTGGCAGCCCTTGTTGCCCGCTTTCCTCGCATTGTTGAAGTGGTGACGGTCAATGATGCGGAGCGCCTAGCCGGACGTGAACGTTACAAGGCATATCGAGATTTAGGTCACGAATTGCATAATTTTGACCAATCTAAAAGTTAAGACTTTTTAATTCCTATTGCCACCATGTTGATCCATCCTCAGTTTGATCCTGTAGCCATTCATATTGGCTCTTTTGCAATACATTGGTATGGCGTGATGTACCTTTTAGCATTTGCGCAATTTTTGTTACTAGGGCGCTTGCGCATTCGCACTCCACTTTACCAAGCTATGGGGTGGACCTATAAAGATCTTGAGGATTTGTTATTCGCTGGAGTTCTTGGGGTGGTTCTTGGTGGGCGTCTCGGCTATACCCTGTTTTATATGCCTGGCTTTTACCTGACGCACCCATTAAGCATTTTAAAGATCTGGGAAGGTGGCATGTCCTTTCATGGTGGCTTGCTAGGCGTATTAGTCGCGTTACTTTGGTTTGCTCATCAACGTAAAACAACCTTCTTTGTAGTGAGCGATCTTGTAGCCCCTTTGGTTCCCTTTGGCTTGGCTTTTGGTCGATTGGGTAATTTCATTAATGGTGAGTTATGGGGAAGACCTACTGATCTTCCTTGGGCAATGGTGTTTCCCTTGGTGGATTCTGTGCCGCGCCATCCTTCACAAATTTACCAACTGTTTGGTGAGGGTGTATTGCTGGGAATTATTTTATGGATTTATGCCAGCAAGCCTCGCAGGGTAGGGCAAGTTTCTGGTCTATTTTTATTGGGCTATGGACTTTGCCGATTCTTAGCTGAGTTTGCCCGTGAGCCCGATGCGTTCTTGGGTCTGCTGGGATTAGGTTTGTCTATGGGGCAATGGCTTTGTGTCCCCATGATCTTTTTTGGTCTTTATTTATTAATCTTCTTTAAGCCTAAGAAGAGCTAATACTCATGCTCAATGAGGAAGTCACACTCCGCAAGCTGCAAATTCTTTGCTCTTTCGTGAGAACTGGTAACTTATCTCGCACTGCGGATGAGATGGGCCTGAGTTCTGTGAGTATTCATAAAGCCTTACACTCTCTTGAGGACGGCATTGGTTGCCCTCTATTTATTCGAGATGGCCGCTTATTAAAGCCTTTACCAACAGCCTTATATCTTGCCGAGTCTTCCCTAGACTTGCTGGCCGATGCTGAGCGCATTATCAAGAGAACTCGCGATAAGGCCGGAATAGAGAGTGGCCAAATTCGTCTTGGCGCAATGTACTCCCTTACTGCCAATGTCATCCCAAAACTTATCATGGGCACCAAAATTCGTAGATCCGAGTTGGATATCGATTTATTTTTGGGTTCGAATGAAGATTTAATGAAAAAGCTCGTAGAAGGGAGAATCGATGCAATTCTCATTGCCATCCCCTTAACTCAATTGCCTGATGAAATGCAGGTAGTGTCTTTATTTGAAGATCGGCTCTATTTGGCCTCTTCGAAGAATCAAAAGCCAAAGCAACTGACGGTAGACATAGCGGACTATCAAGAGGAAAAGTTTTTGACCTTATTAGATGGCTTTGCTACAACATCGGGCTTTTACGATACTTTTAAGCTGGCTGGCTTTGAACCCAATATTGTCATGAAGGTGGGAGACATCTTTTCATTAATGAATATGGTGGCAAGTGGCATGGGAAGAACCCTTTTACCGGGCAGAGTTAAGGAAATGATGGGTGATGCCATTGAATTTACCCCTCTATTAGAAAAATATGAGGTGATTCAGCATATATCCCTTATCTATCTGAAGGTTAATGAATCTAATCCCAATATTTTGGCTTTAGCGGCTGAGGCCCGTATGCTGCATCGCAATATCTCTTAATGCCATTTCTTATATACCTCATTACAATTAACCTAAAGTTAACAAATAGCGTATTAACTTAATTGATTTCCTGTTGCCGCCTCTTTAAATTGTGTGCAGATGTCTAAATTGTTTAGTCATCCCAATTTGAGAGAAAACCATGCTGGAAAAGCTAGCAAAAGCTCGGAACCTATCTAAGGCAAATAAGGCGATTAATCGCTTGATTTCCGAGCGCGGCGAATCTAATGCGGTGAGTATGGCCAATGATGTGGTGAATAATTACCGCAAGCTCAGCAAAGATCAGCATGTGCAGTTTTTTACTTTCTTGTTTGAAAAATTAAACCCTCAAGCTGAAGTAGTCATGAAGGCCGCTCAAAATTATGCAGCCGAAGCAAGTGCGCGTAATTACATTCAACTGCAAAAGGTAATTGAGTCTCCTCGCCAAGAGTTATTCCGTCGCTTAAATCGCGCTAGCCAGGGTACCGCTGCAGTTGTGCAAATGCGCAGAGACTTATTGCAGATCTTGGATAAAAAACCAGAGCTTGCTGCGGTGGATTTTGATATGCGACATTTGCTCTCCTCTTGGTTTAATCCAGGATTTTTAAAGATGCATCGCGTTGATTGGAAATCTCCGGCTGAGGTTCTTGAAAAATTAATTCAACATGAGGCTGTACACGCGATTGATGGCTGGGATGATTTGCGTCGTCGCCTGCAGCCAGATCGTCGGTGTTTTGCATTCTTTCATCCTCAGCTTCCTAGTGAGCCTTTGATTTTTGTCGAGGTAGCATTACTTCCTGAGATTCCAACAGTAATCACCCCATTGGTTGATAAGAAGGCTGAAACTGTTGAGCAGGTCTCTCAATATAAAGTGGCAGTGTTTTACTCCATCAGCAACTGTGAACCTGGTTTGCGAGGAGTTTCCATGGGAAATTTCCTCATCAAACGAGTGGCAGAACAATTGCATGCCGAGTTCCCTGGCATTAAAACCTTTGTCACCTTATCGCCTATCCCTGGGTTTATGGATTGGGTCGCTGCGGGGGCAAATTTAGGTGATGGTGTTCCTGAGGATCGTTTGAAGCCTAATCTTAAGCTGGCGCGTGATCAATCTTTAGCAATCCTCAAATTAGAAGCTCAATCGTGGAGTGAGAGACTGAGCGGCGGATGGCATCCAGATCAGGCTACAGAAAAAGAAAAAGAAGCTTTATTAAATCTTGCTGGTATTTATTTAGGTTTGGCATCTACAGGCCGCTCTGGCAACCCTGTTGCTAAGTTCCACTTAGGTAACGGTGCTAAATTGCATCTTATTAACTGGGCTGGAGATCTTTCACGTAAGGGTTTAAGGCAATCAGCTGGCCTGATGGTGAACTACCTTTATGACTTGGGTAATGTTGAGGATAACCATGAGCGTTTTGCAAATGGTGAAATTGTGTACTCAAGAGCAGTAGGGCGCTTAATGCAGCCATAAGGGATATAAAGCATTAAAAGAATTTGTAGGTGCAGGAGACGAGAGTGAGCAACGTGAATTGTTCGCCTTTACTAAGAAGCAGTGAAAAGTTGTGAAGTGCAGTAGTAAAAAAGTAGCAATCAAGAAGTTCAATGTAATTCCAGGATATTAATGAGGAGAGTGGCATGAGTAATGAATTCGATACTGGTTTTGATGCATCTAAACCCAATGAGTTACGTCGTCAGCTTTTGGCTGGTTCAGCTGCGTTGCCGTTGATGGGTCTAGGGTCAAGCGTTTGGGCTGCAGAAAGTTCAAAAACTCTCAACATCTCCCATCAGTTTCCTGGAGGCACTATTGAATCTGGCGATTTCCGTGATCGTCTGTGCAGAAGGTTTGGCGTAGAAGTAGAAAAGCGTACTAAGGGTGCTTTGAAGTTTCAGGTATACCCAGGCTCATCCCTAATGAAAACCAATGCGCAATTTAGCGCTATGCGTAAAGGGGCCTTGGACCTCAGTTTGTTCCCACTGCCATATGCTGGCGGTGAGGTTCCAGAAGTGAATATTAGCCTTATGCCAGCCTTGGTAACAAGTTATGAGCAGGCTGCAAAATGGAAAACCGCTGAAGTGGGTCGCTTATTAACCAAATTCCTCGAAAGCAAGGGAATTGTGATTTTGAGTTGGGTTTGGCAGGCTGGTGGTGTTGCCAGTAGATTAAAGCCTGTCATCGTTCCTGATGATGTTAAGGGTATGAAGATTCGTGGTGGTAGTCGAGAGTTTGACTTGATGCTCAAGGCTGCAGGCGCTTCTGTGATCTCCTTGCCTTCTAACGAGATCTACGCAGCCATGCAAACAGGTGCTATGGATGCTGCTTATACGTCTTCAACTAGCTTTATGTCGTTCAAGCTAGAAGAGTTGGCCAAAGCATTTACTAGCGCTAGAAATAAATCTTATTGGTTCATGCTTGAGCCATTGTTGATGTCAAAACAAATTTTTGATGCCCTGCCTAAAGACCAGCGCGACACTTTGATGGCTGTAGGTGCAGATATGGAAAAATTTGCTACGGACGCCGCAAAGGAGGATGACAAATCCGCTGCTTTAGCTTATGCGCGTGCTGGTAGCAAAGTAACGGATTTGGACGCCGCTATTGTGAACAAGTGGCAAGTTGTAGCACGTGAGAGCGCATGGAAGGATTTTTCAGATAAAAATGAAAACTGTGCCGCTTTAATCCAAGCAGCTCAAAAGTTGATCTAAGAATGATGCAAATTGTTCAAGCTGCTGACCGCTTAGTGTCAGCCATCAATAAGTTGATGTTGTTCTTGGGGTCGCTTGCTCTAGTGGCTGCTGCGATTATCTTAAGTTATAGCGTTGTATCTCGTGGTTTATTTCAAGCAACTACCGATTGGCAGGATGAGGCTTCAGTATTTTGCCTGGTGGGCGCCACTTTTCTCTGTGGTGCTTATGTTCAGGAGATTCGTGGACATGTTGGAATATCCGCAATTTCTACAATGCTGCCAAAAGCCCTCAATCAATTCAGAGTCATCCTTGTGGATGTGATTTCTTGTGCTTTCTGCGCCTTTTTCGCTTGGAAGTCCTGGAACCTATTCGACGAAGCTTGGGTTGAAGGTCAGGTGACATCTTCATCGTGGGCGCCTTCTTTGTGGATTCCTTACGGCATGATGGCCTTGGGTATGTCGCTACTTGCGGTGCAAATTTTGCTCCAAGTATTTGGGGATTTTTCTAAGTCAGAGAAGGTTAATTAATTATGTCAATTCTGATGCTTGGGATTTTATTTACGGCAGTTACCTTATTGGTGATGTTTTCGGGAATGCCGATTTCATTTGCATTAGGCAGTGTTGCAGTCATCTTCATGATTTTCTTTATGCCCGCATCCTCATTGGATACGGTAACGCAGAACGTGTATGAGGAGATGGCTAGCATCACCTTGCTTTCTATTCCTTTATTTATTATGAAGGGGGCCGCTATAGGCCGCTCAAGGGCTGGTCAGGATCTTTATGAGGCTTTGCATGTGTGGCTTGGGAAGATTCCTGGTGGCTTGGGTGTGGCTAACGTTTTAGCGTGCGCTTTATTCGCGGCGATGGCAGGCTCTAGTCCTGCAACCTGTTCTGCTATCGGTAGTGCTGGTATTCCTGAAATGCGTAAACGTGGCTATTCACCAGGTTTAGCTGCTGGGATTATTGCTGCTGGTGGTACTTTGGGCATTTTATTGCCACCATCGATCACCATGATTTTGTATTCGGTAGCTGCCGAGCAATCATTAGGCCGCTTATTTCTAGCAGGCATTGGCCCGGGCTTGATGTTGGTAGTATTTTTCTCAATCTATACCGTTTATCGATTCCGTAAGGAATATCGCATGGCTCAAGTAGCTTTTGATAACGGCATAAAGCATCAGCCTATTCTTGAGCGTCAAACTTACACGATGCAGCAAAAAATGAGCTCGCTCCCACGGGTAGCTCCATTTTTGATCTTGCTAATTGGTGTGATGATCGCGCTTTATGGCGGCTACGCAACACCTTCAGAGACTGCTGGTTTGGGCGCGATTCTGGCCTTTGTATTGATTGCCGTGATTTATAAGATGTGGCGTATTAAAGATTTATCGCCACTCTTAAAGGCCACCATTAAAGAATCCACAATGTTGATGTTCATCATTGGCATGTCTTTATTGTTCTCCAATGTCATGAGTCATTTGCATCTCAGTCAGTCTGCTGCACAGGCGATCGTAGAGCTAGGTCTTGGTAGATGGGGTTTATTGGCAGCGATCTTAGTCCTGGTCATTATCTTGGGATTCTTCTTGCCACCAGTTTCTATTATTTTGATGACCGCGCCTATTTTCTTGCCACCATTACGTGCCGCTGGATTTGATCTGGTTTGGTTTGGTGTCGTCATGACCATCGTGATGGAGACGGGATTAATTCATCCGCCTGTTGGACTCAATATTTTCGTTATTAAGAATATCGCTCCCGATATCTCCCTTAATGAAATTATTTCCGGTGTTTTCCCATTCGTAGTGATCATGATTTTGTCAGTTGTTCTGTTGTGTTTTGTGCCTGAGATTGCCACTGGATTTTCAAATCTAGTGATGGGATCCCCGCAAATTAACTGATCTTGTCACCACTTAAAAATTAATCAATAGGAATGTTTTCATGAATTTATATTCTTTACTGGAAAAAGGCTTTCCTAAGGATAAAAATGCCTGCGCTATAGAGACCCACGACGGTCTGTATTACTCATGGAGTGATTTGGAGCGCGCTACTGCCAAGATGGCAAATTTTTTAAAGAGCCTTAAGTTGCCTGCTGGCTCGCGTATTGCTGTGCAAGTTGAAAAATCTCCCGAAGCCTTATTTCTCTATTTGGCTACTATTAGAGCGGGATATGTGTACTTGCCTTTAAACACAGCATATCAATCTGCAGAGATTCAATATTTTATTGAGAATGCAGAACCCGCGGTAATGGTTTGCAGTAGCAAGAATTTCTCATGGGTATCTAAAGTAGCGTTCAAGGCTGGCACAAAATTTGTCTTTACCTTAGACGAAGACCGCAAGGGCACTTTGCTTGAGCGTTCCGGTGGTCTGAGTGATAAGTTCAAAACAGTTTCAGTGAAAGACGATGACCTGGCGGCAATTTTGTATACCTCTGGCACTACAGGGCGTAGTAAAGGGGCTATGCTGACTCATAAAAACTTGGGCAGTAACGCGAAGGTATTGCAAAAATTCTGGGGCTGGAAAAAAGGAGATGTATTGCTTCATGCATTGCCGATCTTCCATGTCCATGGTTTATTTGTAGCAGCTCATGGAGCGCTGATTAATGGCAGCAAGATGATTTGGTTGCCACGCTTAGATACTGCTCAATTAATTAGCTACATGCCAAGGTCTACGGTGATGATGGGCGTGCCGACTTTCTATGTTCGTCTGTTGGCCGATAAAGGGTTTACTAAAGAAGTGACTCGTAATATGCGCTTATTTGTTTCTGGATCAGCGCCTTTGCTTACCGAAACCTTTAACGCATTTAAAGACCTCATTGGTGAGCCAATCCTAGAGCGCTATGGCATGAGTGAGACAGTGATGCTTGTTTCAAATCCATACAAGGGTGCTCGTGTGGGCGGCTCAGTGGGTTTACCTTTGCCAGGCGTGAAGGTGCGCGTTGTTGATGAAAATAATAAGCCTTGCGGTGTCAATGAAATCGGCAGTATTCAGGTTAAAGGCCCGAATATATTTAAAGGTTACTGGCGCATGCCAGAAAAGACCGCTGAAGAATTTACCAAAGACGGTTGGTTTAAGACTGGCGATGTAGGTCGCTGGGGTGGGGCGGCCAATGGTGCCAATGCACCTAAAGATTACTTGTGTATCGTTGGTCGCAGTAAAGACTTGATTATTTCAGGTGGCTATAACGTCTATCCAAAAGAAATCGAAAGCTTCATTGATGATATGGATGGTGTTGACGAGAGTGCAGTCATTGGTATACCTCATCCAGATTTTGGTGAGGCAGTGATGGCGGTGGTAGTGCCAAAAGCTGGTGCTAAATTGGATGCACAAGCGATGATTAATACGCTGAAAACCCAAATTGCCAACTTCAAAATACCAAAACGTTTAGAAATTGTTGCTGACTTACCTCGCAATACCATGGGAAAAGTTCAGAAGAATATTTTGCGTCAACAGTACGGTAGTTAAATCCCGAATGCTTTGCGGCTTTCATTAAACATGAAGGCCGCAATGAAAAACAGTAGCACACCAAAGACACGCTTTAAATGGGCGATCGGTAATTTTCTAGACATCTTCGCACCTAATGGAGCCGTGAAGATGCTCACGATGACGATGCAAATAACTGCTGGGAGGTAAACATAACCTAGCGACCCAGAAGGTAGGGTAGTGTTACCCCAACTGCCATACATATAGCCAATGGTCGCAGCTAATGCCACCGGAAATCCAAGCCCTGAAGAAGTAGCCATTGCGGTATGAGGCTTCACATTGCACCAAAGCATAAAGGGTACGGTAATAAAAGCTCCACCCGCACCTACGAGGCTAGCCAAACAGCCTGCGAAGGTACCAAAACAGGTTAGACCCAAAGCGCCTGGTAAGTTACGCTCTGGCTTGGGTTGCTTGTTAAGAAACATGCGAACCGAGGCATACAAAATAAAAACGCCAAAGCAAAGCGAGAGCCAGGAGGTATTGAGCGCATCAAATATTTCACTACCACCAATCAGGCTACCAAGCACAATTCCAGGTCCCAAAGAGGCAATCAACTTCCAGTCAACGTAGTTGTGTTTGTGATGAGCCCAGATTGCTGATGATGTAGTGAAGATAATAGTTGCCATGCTCGAGGCAATCGCCATATGCACAATCACCGCTTGATTAAAGCCGATGTGATTAAACACGATGATCATGATGGGTACCAAAATCATCCCACCACCAATACCTAAAAGACCTGCTAAAAACCCGGATACTCCTCCCGAGAAAATGAGTAGGACTATGTCATTTATTGGCATGAATTCCCCGCCTTAGCCGCTAGGCCGTCATCCTGAACCCTAAGGTTCAAGGTGGAACGGCTACTATGCTTTGGGTGCATCAAGAACTTCAGGGAGTGAACAGCGCGAAGCTGCCACTATGAATTTTCAAGACGCTCACGCCCGCAAGGTAAAGATCGTTCCTGATGCTTGCGCATCGGTTCAAGGAACTATTGGCCTTGGCGAACCAGGCAGGGAAAGGGTTTGCATCAAAGTATCGACTTGCTCCTCCAAGGAGCGAATCTCTTCTTTGAGTTGCGCAACTTCTTGGGTATTCACGCCAGAGGTTTCGCTGGGTGCTTTAGCGTGTTGACTATCTGTTTGCAGACTGATGAGGTCGCCTGCTATCTTCAGTGCCGCCATCATGCTAGCGCGTTCTATGCTGCGATTACCGCCATTAATGGCTAATTTAATTTGCTCATCCACCAAAGTGCAGGCAGCACGAAGTAAGGGCTCATGCTCGGCGCTCGTGGCCAAGGTAATTTTTTGACTAGCAAGAGTAACTTCAATGCGTCGTTGGTTCATTGCTTTCCTCTGGGTTGCTTGGAGATACTGCTTCACCAAGTAAATTCATTTGACGCCCGTCAGTTTGCTCTGGCAAACGACTTAATATATGTTGAATGCGTTTTTGAGCATCTTCAATTTTGCCTTCCAACTGAACGCGATCTTGAATGATTTTCTTCACGGTTTCAGTGACAAGTTGAATTTTATTGCCCACTCGTTTAATGGATGCGCTTAAATCACCTAGGTCATTGGCGGGGCCATTGGAGGAGAGAGGGCTTTTCTCATTCATATTGGCATTGTAGCCGCAGGAAAAGCTCTAGGGTGAGGGGTCTTGCTTAAAATCCTAGTTTGGTAGGGCTACCCAGTCATTTCCAGCTTTTTCGAGGCGAATACGGCCGTCAAATAAATCTATAAGGGCTTGATGGGTCTGTGGATCTTGGCTGGAGCCCTGGAAATGCATGCCGCCATGATTGAGCATGATGATGTGATCTGCCCTGAGGGCAAAGTGAATTTCATGGAGAACGGTGACTAGGGTTTTGCCTTGGACAAGCAGATTTTTCTGTTGTTTTAACCAATCCGCTTGATGTGGGGGGTCTAAATTGGCCAAAGGTTCATCCATCAGCAGTACGTGGGCATCAACAGCGAGTAGTCGAGCCATGAGCACCCGCTGACGCTCACCCCCAGAAAGTTGATGCAAAAGACGCCCTCGCAACTCCCATGAGTGGGTTTGTTTTAATGCTTGCTCAACCTTAAGGTGATCTTTCGGAGTGGGTAAATGGAGCCAGGTTTGATGAGGAAGTCGTCCCAACATCACCGTATCGTAGACATTGAGGCAATCTTCAAACTCTTGATGGGTATTAGCGTTTTGCTCTAACCATCCCAATGTCTTTGCTCGATCTTTATTGGACAAAGTTTTGAGATCCGTTCCACCTAAACTGATTGATCCTGTGTAATGCAACAAGCCAACCATGGCCTGTAAAAGCGAAGACTTACCGGCACCATTTGGCCCGACAATGCTTGTCCATTGCTTTTGGGGAATATGCAGATTGAGCTCTCGGAGGATCGCGCATGGTCCTCTATAGATCGATAACTGATGAGTGTTCATGAATGAGCGCCCATTTGACTGCGTTTAAGCAGAGTAAGCAGATAGATTCCGCCCAATACCGCCGTCACAATTCCCACGGGAATTTCTATGGGAGCAAAAAGCGTACGTGCCAATAAATCCGAACCAAGTAGCAAGATGCCCCCAGCAAAACTGGAGAAAAGTAATTGACTGCGTTGGCGACCGGCTGAAAGTTTGCGAACCAGATGCGGAGCGGCTAAGCCAACAAAAGCAATTAAGCCAGTTTGCGCTACGGCGCAGCCAGTCGCTAAAGCCAATATACCTATGAGGGTTAGCCTTAGCTGGGCGAGGGGTAGGCCCAAGGTAAGGGCCGTATTTTCTCCAAGAGCAAGGGCATCTAGGGCTGGGCTAATGAGTAAGGTAATGATGAGGCAAATGGTCAGGGTTATAGCCATTAGCTGAACCGCACTCCAGGTAAGCAGGGTTGTATTGCCCAACATGAAGGATTGGATGCTTTGATAGAGATCAGGACGTATAAAAGTAAATAATGAATTTGCTGCGCCCAGAATGACACTAATGACAACTCCAGAGAGTAGTAGTCTTAACGAGTTTCGATATCCCCCGGCGAGAAGGAGTGCCGCCAGCACACCCAGTAAGGCACCTATAAATGCTCCGCCATTGATTCCAACCGTCTCCAATAATGGCGACCCGATTTGAGCAAAACACAACATGATGCCCACACCCAAGAGTGCTCCTGAGGCGCTACCTAATAGGTATGGATCAGCTAAGGGATTGCGAAACAGGCTTTGCGCAATACCTCCCGCCAGACCCAATAATGCCCCAGCAAGATAGGCACCAAGTGATCTGGGAAGGCGAATATCAAATAGGATGGTTGGACTGGCGTCTGATAAATTCCAGCTTATACCGGCACTTCCTAAAAAAGATCCAAGCATAAGCAATGCCAAACTTATTGCCAGCAAGATTATGAGCTTTGGTAGAAAGTGTTTTGGGGTCATTGTTGGGATGATGACATCTTCTTTTGAATGCATTCAGAAATAATGAAAGCCGCTTCTCCCATGCGAGGTCCTGGTCGAACTAGGATGTCATTTTCTTCAGGGGTAAATGTGCAGATTTTATTTTGGGAGATTGCTGGAATAGTTGACCATCCAGGCCGTTTTTTAAGTTGACTTACCTGAGTTTCACTAATGAGGATGACTTGGGGTCTAGCCTTCACTACAAACTCTGGATTAATTTTGGGGAAGGGTCCAAGAGATGCCGGGATGATATTCATTAAGCCTAGGCGATTTAAAATCTCTCCAATAAATGAGCTTCTTCCTGCGGCATATGGCGCTGGATTGACTTCAAAATAAACGGAGATATTTTTCGGTGAAGCAGGGAGTTGTTTGGCAGATCTAACAATCTGCATTTGGATTTGGTCCCAAACACGCTGACCTTGGGTAGTTGCAAAAACCAAATCTAGTTTTTGTAGGGCGCGATGCTCATCTTCCATAGATTTAATATCAAGACCTAAGGTCGCAATACCCAATGACTTTAATCGTGGAATTAAAGGGGAGGCTTTTTCAAGTAAAACCAAATCGGGTTTAAGTTGAACGATGCGCTCGATATTAAAGTCACCAATCGCCCCAAGCTTGGGAAGTGAGTCTATCGACTTGGGCCAATTGGAGTAACGGTCTGTACCAACTAGTGTGTTGCATTTTCCTAAAGCGCAGACTGACTCAGTCAAGGAGGGGAGTAGGCTAATGACGCGTTGAGGTGGGTTATTTATGGTTAAGGTATCGCCACCATCATCAGCCACGGTAATGGGGGAGGCCAGCAACCCTAATGAAAAGAACAGTAAAAACAAAACAACCCCCACCCATACATACTGGGCTTGAGTTAGGGGTTGAGTGATTTTTTTCATCATTTACTTCCTCATTTACTTCATCCATTACTTCATTGCGTAGCGTATGCCGGCAAAGATGTTTGAACCCATTGGGTTGTAACCATATGTCAGCTGATATTGTTTATTAAGCACGTTATTCCAACGGGCAAATACCGTCCAATCTTTCTCAAGCTCATAACTTGAATAGAGGTTGAATATCGAGTATCCACCCATCACACCGTTATAAACGGTACCCATACTTGGATCAGAGTTCGAGCCGTCTTGACGTTGACCTGAGAATGTTCCCCCAAGACCAGCTATTAATTTCTGATAGTTATACTCAACTGATGCATTGCCAAATGTACGTGCTCGCTTAAGAAGGAGTGTGTCATTGGTTACATTCTCAGGATTTTGCTGATCTACAGATCCCTTTACCTTAAAGTTTCCAAGATAAGCGGCCCCACCAAATGAAACTCCTGTAATGCGGGCTAAACCAACGTTTACTGCGCAGCTTAGTTGATTTATTGGGCATCCAGAATAACCTGATGGGCTAGTTTGAATTAAGTTAGAAATCGTATTGGTGTAAGCAACGATGTGGGCCTCATACATACTCGCATCGTAGTGAAGGCCAACCTCAGTATTTTTACTGTATTCAGCCTTTAGGTTGGGATTGCCATACCCAGGGTAATAAAGATCGGTAAATGACGGTGCTTTAAATCCAGTGCCATAGTTAATATTTGCACGCCACTCTTTAGTAAAGAAGTATCCATAAGATATCGCACCTGTAGTCTGTGGACCATAACCGGTAATGCTGTCATTTCGAATGGATGCGTTCGCTAAGTTATCACCCCTTTTGAGTTGATAGGAGCCCGCTACTGAATTTGTATTGCGTGTTTGGCTAAAGCTCTCTGGCAGATAAGTGGTGTACCAGTTAATTTGATTGGAAACAATGCTTTGTGTGCGTCTCTCAGCTAGTAGCTGCAATAAATCGGACCCAATTGCTATATCGTTTTGCCAGTTATAGATATTTTGCTTTGTATTGGTAACAGGGTTATAGGTAGTTGAGTTCGCATTTTCTGGTTGATATAGCTGGTTGCTATTGTTGGATATCGATGCCTGCAAATTACTCTTCCATTGGTCGGTAATTTGATTTTTTGAATACACCGAGTAAACACCCGTTTGAGAGATCGCATTCTGAGCTTGCTGAATGGATGGTGAGCCAGTCATCCAGCCAGAATCAGTTGCATTAAAGCCGGGCATTTGTGAGTTCAGGCGGCTTTGGAGCATCTGGAAGCCGACGACTTGACCCTTGGACCATTCTTGAGAGAGTTTGCCTGTAACGCCATTTTGAACATACCCTGTTTTCATGGAGGTTAATCCAAACGGGTTGTTGCTAGCTATCGTATTAAATCCCGTGGATAAAGTTTCACTTACTCCGAGTGAGTAACGAATCTTTTGCTCGCCCTCAGTAGAGCCATAAATGCTGGCATCGCTGACGCTAGTACCATAGGTTCCATATCCACTTGAAACGCTGACTTTGGCTGGACCGTCACCATTTTTAGTGAAAATTTGTACTACACCGCCAATTGCATCGGCACCATATAAGCTGCTTTGAGGTCCAAAGATGATTTCAATATGATCAATGAGTGGAAGGGGAATAGATTCCCATGGAGGGCCGCCCGATATTCCTGAATCCGTTCTTACTCCGTCAATCAGAACGAGACTTTGTTCATTTGAGGTTCCCCGTAGATATACGCTTGAACCATATCCTCCGCCACCCATGCCGTTAGTGATTTCAACGCCGCGCTGCCGTTGTAATAAATCCACTAAGCTAGTTTGACCCGCTTGCGTAATTTCTTCCGGGCCAATGTAATCGTAATCAGCTAAAACGTTACTTGCTGATACTGGAGTGCGATTTGCGGTTACTAAAACTGGATCTAATGAATTAGGTGCTACCGTTACAGAAACATTTCCTGTACTTTGTGAAAATGCTGAAGTGCTAAAAATGAGAGTGGCACTACAAAATAAGGCGCTTAATTTATTGCCCTTGAACTGCTGTTTCATGACGAACTTTCTGCCTTCGAAGTACCTAGCTAACTTCCCCGTAAGCTGGGTCGAACAGAATTTCACGTGCAAGAGTTCAGGCGTCAATTTGGTGCCAAGGCACCTTCATTGGCGCGCGAAGATCCCCGTCCGCAAAATTCCACCTGTCTTGGCCGGTATCCGGGCTAGCAAATCTCAGAATCTGGCCTTCCCATGCATTGACACGCACAGTGGCTCAATCAGACTCCTGACACTTTAAAAAAGTGCATTTACTTACCGTTGCGGGGGCAGCACACGTTTAGTGTTTCCCGTTTAACTTTATTGCATTGCAATAAAGCACCACGACCCCAAGATTCTAGCTTAAATAAGAAAGAATTCCCGCAAGATGGACCTAGAAGTAAAAAAGCGCCCCTCAGAGCGCTTTGATAGGTTGATAACTTAGCGTTTAAATCTCTAAGTTATCAATCAGGCGGGTCTTGCCAAGCTTGGCAGCAGTCAGAATCACCAACGACTCACCTGCTTGCAGGTTGAGGTCGGTGGAAGGTGCCAAATCGCTTTGTTGGCGAATGGCAATATAGTCCGGTTCCCAACCACGAAGCGCTAATTTCTCAACAGCCATTTTTTCGATCATTGCAAGCGCCTCTAAGTTTCTATCCTTCAGATCAAGAACTTGATTACGCACTTCATTGAGTAAGCGCTGTAAGTGAGGGGCTTCAGCACGCTCTTGGACGGTGAGGTAGCTATTGCGGGATGAGAGTGCAAGACCATCCTCGGCGCGAACCGTTTCTCCGGGAATAATTTCGACCGGAAGTGCAAATTGTTTGGCCATCTGACGAATAATCATCAACTGTTGATAATCTTTTTTCCCAAACACGGCTACCTTGGGTTGCACACAAGATAACAACTTCAAAACTACTGTGCAAACACCTTTAAAAAAACCTGGGCGGAACTCGCCCTCCAAAATATCACCCAACTGTTGAGGAGGGTCAACACGATACTCCTGAGGTTGCGGGTAAAGATCGCGTTCAGACGGTGCAAAGAGAATATACACACCCTCTTTTTCAAGTTTTTCAATATCCGCTTGCATGGTCCGAGGGTAGTTTTCGAAATCCTCATTCGGACCGAACTGCAAGCGGTTGACAAAGATGCTGGCCACTACTGGATCACCGTGCTGTCTAGCTAAACGCATAAGAGACAGATGACCTTCGTGCAGGTTACCCATTGTTGGTACAAAAGATGCGCGATTTTGACCGCGCAAGTGATCGCGTAATTCTTGTATATCGCTAATGATTTTCATGCGCTAGGAGTGTATGCAAGACGGACGTAAATTGGCGCGTAGGGCTCTGCTTGTGTAATTTCCACTAAGGCTTCGCGAGAGAGTTCAAGCATCGCAATAAAGTTGACGATGACAACAGGAACACCTTTTCCTGACTTAATGGCATCTTCAAACAATTCGCTAAATTCGACAAAACGCGTGCTTTGTAGGTGACGCAAAATACGCGTCATAAAGTCCCGCACAGAAAGCTCTTCACGAGTAATGGTGTGATGTTGATTGAGTTTGGCGCGGTGAAGGACGTCACGCCAAGCCATTTGCAAATCATCTAAATTGACTTCTGGCCAAGTAACTGCAACCGTTGTATCGACATGGCCATGAGCAATTTGGAAATCACGTCCTTGTTGAGGGATTTGATCGAGCTCTTGGGCTGCCAGCTTCATGCGTTCGTACTCAAGGAGACGGCGAACTAACTCAGCGCGTGGGTCTTCAACCTCTTCATCGCTATCGGCCTTCTTCATTGGCAACAACATGCGGGATTTAATTTCAATCAACATCGCAGCCATCAGCAAATATTCAGCTGCCAACTCAAGGTTGTTATGACGAATTTGGTCAATATAACTGAGGTACTGTAAGGTAACCTGAGCCATTGGAATATCGAGGACATTGAAGTTTTGCTTGCGAATCAAATACAGCAAAAGATCAAGGGGGCCTTCAAATGCTTCTAGAAAAACTTCTAGCGCATCTGGGGGGATGTAAAGATCGGTCGGGAGCTTAAATAAGGGCTCACCGTAAAGCTTCGCAAATGCCGAAGACATCCCATCGGTTACTGATGGGGTGCTATCTAGTAAATCCGATATTGGCTGAGCGCTGGGTTCAGTCATTCGAGTAAACGTAGGCGCGTTGCTTTAACTTAGCTTCTTGTGCGCGACGTTTGTCTTCAGCAGTCAGCGGCTCTTTATCCCAAAGGAGGGCGCGACCGGCCTGCTGACCTGCTTCGATCTCAGGTTTCTCGGATTTAAGTTCGGTTAAGAACTTGGTGAATTCGGATACATATCTTGCCATGGCAATTCCTAAAATACTTATTAAATTCAATAACTTACAAAAGTACCGTACTGACTGCAAACATCATTATTAACGATTTTCTTTATAAATCAGTCGACTTTGGCTGTTATCGACTGAAATATGTAGTTTTTACAGGGTTTTTAGAGATTTGCTGCCAATAAAGTCTCAATTTGAGGTGCTTCGACACGGGTCATGAGATGTTTATAGGCTTTAATCGGGTTTTTGCTCGAAAGTGGGGTGTTGACGTCATCCCAGCTCAAGGCGGGTAGAGATAGGAATTCCTCTACTCCAGCCGCCACTTGCGGAATGACGGGTTTGAGATACAGGCTCAGCATTCTAAAAGCCTCTAAAGTGACGCTACATACTTTTTGGAGGTCGGCTTCACGCTCAGGGGCTTTGGCGATTTCCCAGGGCTTGTTTTCATCAACAAAAGCATTTACCTTGTCTGCAAGTTCCATGATGGATCGAAGGGCTTTAGCGAATTCACGGCCCTCATAAAGCGCCGCAATTTTTTCGCTGGAATGGCGAATTTCTTCGAGTAATGGGTTGCTCATCACCTCATCAGAAACTACCCCACCAAAACGCTTCACCAGAAAGCCTGCGCTACGACTGGCGATATTAATGTACTTACCAACTAAATCACTATTTACTCGTGCAACGAAATCTTGAAGATTTAAATCTAAATCTTCCATGCTGTCATTAAGTTTGGTCGCAAAGTAGTAGCGGAACCATTCTGGATTAAATCCAGATTCAATGACGCTATGAGCAGAGATCAAAGTACCACGTGACTTGCTCATTTTCTCGCCATCTACTGTCAGAAAGCCATGAGCAAAAATATTAGTAGGGGTGCGATAGCCTGCGAACTGTAAGGTGGCCGGCCAGAAGAGGGTATGGAAATAGAGAATATCTTTACCGATGAAATGGTATTGCTCGGTAGTGGTATCTGGCTTAACCCATTCTTCAAAGTTCAGGCCCTTGCTAGTACAGTAATTGAGGAAGCTTGCGTAATAGCCAATAGGCGCATCGAGCCATACGTAGAAGTACTTGCCTGGAGCATCTGGGATTTCAAAGCCAAAGTAAGGGGCATCGCGGGAAATATCCCAATCGCCCAATTTGCTCTCGCCTGGTTCACCCACCCACTCTTTCATTTTGTTGCGAGCTTCAGGTTGAAGCGGTGTTCTGACTTGGGTCCATTCGCGCAAGAAGGTCTCGCAGCGTGGGTCGGAGAGTTTGAAGAAGTAGTGGTCAGAAACTTTTTTGATCGGTGTGGCACCACTGACTACGGAGAATGGGTTTTTGAGATCGGTGGGGGAATAAGTTGCGCCGCACTTTTCGCAATTGTCGCCATATTGATCTTTAGCGCCACACTTAGGGCACTCGCCTTTAATAAAGCGATCTGGCAAGAACATTTCTTTGACTGGGTCATAAGCTTGCTCAATTGCGCGCTTTTCAATTAAGCCGGCATCACGTAGCTTGAGATAAATGCTTTGCGCAAGCTTTTCATTTTCAGGGCTATCGGTGGTGTAGTAGTTGTCGAATGAAATTAAGAAGTCATCAAAGTCGCGCTTATGTTCTTTCCAAACATTCGCAATCAGTTCTTTGGGGGTAAGTCCTTCTTTTTCAGCGCGCAACATGATGGGCGTGCCATGAGTATCGTCGGCGCCAACGTAATGCACTTCATGTCCGCGCATTCTTTGGTAGCGAACCCAAATATCCGTTTGTACATATTCCACCAAATGGCCGATATGAATTTGACCGTTAGCGTACGGTAGGGCGGAGGTGACCAGAATGCGACGTGGGGAGCTGCTCATGGAAAGCTGACTTAATCTAAATGGGTGGATAGGGAATTATGGGGCTTAGATATCTATTGAGCAGTAATTTTAGACTGCGGTTAAAGTCAAACTTCAGTAAATTCCGATTTGCACCCCATTTGAGAAAGTGATTTATGGCTGTTCCCCCCAAAATTCAGATGTCGAATGCTTCTGTACCGCTGGTGCATGAGGTGGAGGTTATGGATGAGGCGGGACGTCTTAAAACTACCTATATTCCTGGGGAGCGTCCTCTAACGATTTATTTGGATAAGCGTGAGGTAGTCACCTTGATGACCCTGGGAAGCGCTCCTGAGGCCTTGGTTTTGGGGTATCTGAGAAATCAGCGTCTAGTGGAGTCGGTTGAGGATATTGAGAGTATTCAGGTGGATTGGGAAACCGATTCGGCAGCCGTGACGACTTATCGAAATACCGTAGATATCGATGCGCTGACTAGTAAGCGGGTGGTAACGACTGGATGCGGTCAGGGGACTATGTTTGGCGGCCTTATTGAGGAAATGTCGGGGATTCGATTGCCTGATGGCCCAAGGCTAACCCAAGAGGCAATCGTTGCCCTAGTGGAGGCTATTCGCACGCATGACACTATTTACAAAAAATCCGGATCTGTTCATGCATGCGCTGTTTTTGAGCGAGATGGTGAAAGCGCAGTGCGTTTACTCCACTTTATCGAGGATGTAGGTCGCCATAATGCTGTGGACTCGATATCAGGTCTGATGTGGCTGACAAATAAGCCTGGCAAAGACCTCATATTTTTTACGACTGGCCGGTTAACGTCCGAAATGGTCATCAAAGGAGCGCAAATGGGGATTCCATTTCTTTTAACGCGTTCTGGGGTGACCTTAATGGGCCTGGAGTTAGCTCGTCAAACCCATTTAACTCTGCTTTCTCGGTGTTCTGGCAAGCACTTTGAGATTTACAACGCTCCTGAGCGGGTGATTTTTACCCCGACCCTCTAAATATTACGTTTTGAAGTCCTTGGACTGTAAATTGCCTTTCCATAAATTGGTGGGCTTAGTCCCGTGAAGGTTTTACAATTCGGCCATGACTATTAAATCTGACCACTGGATCCGCCGCATGGGCGAGCAAGGCATGATCAGCCCATTTGAACCTGGGCAGGTCCGCCTTGATGCCGCAGGGCAAAAGATTGTGAGCTATGGCACTTCAAGCTATGGCTACGACATTCGTTGCGCTGACGAATTTAAAATCTTTACCAACATCAACAGCACCATCGTAGATCCGAAAAATTTTGACGAACAGTCTTTCGTGGACTTCAAAGGGCCGGTGTGCATCATTCCACCCAACTCTTTTGCTTTGGCAAGAACTGTTGAGTACTTCAAGATTCCGCGCAGTGTATTAACGGTCTGTGTAGGAAAGAGTACTTATGCGCGTTGCGGCATTATTGTGAATGTGACTCCATTTGAGCCAGAGTGGGAAGGTTATGTCACTCTTGAGTTTTCTAACACCACACCTTTACCAGCGAAGATCTATGCTGGTGAAGGTTGCGCCCAAGTGCTGTTCTTTGAAAGCGATGAAGTGTGCGGTACCTCGTACAAAGATCGTGGCGGAAAATATCAAGGTCAGCAGGGTGTAACTCTGCCTAAGACCTAAATTATCGACAGCAGTGGACGATTTTCGATTAGGTCACCGCCCTGAGCGGATCAATCTTGAAGAATATCGAGCCACTCTCACGCGATCTGCAGTCGCACGTCCTGAAAATAATTTCTACCACTGGTTGTTAGGGACTTCCTGGACGAAGTTTTTGCTGTTGGTCATTACGGTTTATCTAGGCACCAATCTATTATTCGCCTTCGCGTATTTATGGTGTGGTGATGGTGCGATTACCAATGCTCAGCCAGGGTCTCTATTGGATGTATTTTTCTTTAGCGTCCAAACCATGGCAACCATTGGTTATGGCCGCATGACTCCAGTAGGTCATTGGCCTAATGGAATCGTGACTTTTGAAGCCTTCTTTGGAATTGTTTATTCCGCTTTAACAACGGGTTTAGCTTTCGCGCGATTTACTCGGCCTACTGCTGGAGTTCGCTTTTCAAAAGTGGCTATTGTCGGCAATCACGATGGCATTAAAACCCTTAAATTTCGTGTGTTAAATGAACGTAGCTCTCATATTGTTGAAGCGCAGCTGCGGCTTTGGTTGATTGCTGAAAGCATGACAGCAGAGGGCGAACGTTACCGTCGGTCAGTAGAACTTCCTTTGCATCGCGCTGAAAGTCCTGTTTTTTCTTTGACTTGGACGGCAATGCATAGCTTGGATGAAAGTAGCCCTTTGGCTGAATATCTTGCGCAAAGCGGTAATCAGCAGTGGCATTTATTAATCACGTTTACTGGGTACCATGAGAGTCTGGCCAACCAGGTCTATGCTCGTCATGTTTATGTGCCTAAAGATATACAGCAGAATGCGACTTTTATGGATATAGTCACCGTTTTGCCAGATGGTGGCCGGGTTATTGAGCTGGCCAATTTTGAGAAGTGGGTTCCGAATTCTTCGGACAAGTTAGCAGGGGATTATTTATGAAATTTCGTTTCCCAATCATCATTATTGATGAGGACTTTCGCTCTGAAAATATTTCAGGTTCCGGTATTCGTGACTTAGCGGAGGCTATTGAAAACGAAGGTATGGAAGTGATTGGTTTAACCAGCTACGGCGACCTCACTTCTTTTGCTCAACAAGCTTCGCGGGCTTCGAGTTTTATCGTATCGATTGACGATGAAGAGTTTGTTTCCGATTCGGAAGATCATGATCTTCCCGCATTGAATAATTTGCGGGCATTTATTACTGAAGTCCGTAAGCGCAATGAAGATATTCCGATCTTCTTGTATGGCGAGACTCGCACTTCTCGTCATATGCCTAATGATATTTTGCGGGAATTACATGGTTTCATTCATATGAATGAAGATACCCCAGAATTTGTTGCGCGCCACATTATTCGTGAGGCAAAGGTCTATCTTGATTCCTTAGCCCCGCCATTTTTCCGTGCTTTAACCAATTACGCTTCTGAAGGTTCTTACTCATGGCATTGCCCTGGGCACTCAGGTGGCGTCGCATTCTTAAAGAGTCCAGTAGGGCGCATGTTTCATCAGTTTTTTGGCGAGAACATGTTGCGTGCCGACGTGTGTAATGCCGTGGAAGAGCTTGGTCAACTGTTAGATCACACTGGACCTGTATTGCAAAGCGAACGCAATGCCGCTCGAATTTTTAATGCTGATCACTTGTTCTTTGTTACCAATGGCACGTCTACTTCAAACAAAATTGTTTGGCACTCAACCGTCGCTCCTGGTGACGTAGTGTTGGTTGACCGAAATTGCCATAAGTCTGTGATTCATTCAATCACCATGATGGGCGCGATTCCAATTTTCTTGATGCCAACCCGCAATCACCTTGGCATCATTGGCCCCATTCCTAAAGAAGAGTTTGAGTGGAAAAACATCAAGAAGAAAATTGATGCCAACCCATTCATCAAAGATAAAAATGTCGTACCGCGTGTGATGACGCTTACACAAAGCACCTATGACGGTATTGTGTACAACGTAGAAATGATCAAAGAGATGCTCGACGGTAAAGTCGATTCTTTGCATTTCGATGAGGCTTGGTTGCCTCATGCCGCTTTTCATCCATTCTATAAAGATATGCATGCGATTGGTTCGGACCGCAAGCGTACTAAAAAGAGTTTGATGTTCGCTACTCAGTCTACCCACAAGTTATTGGCTGGACTGTCGCAAGCATCACAAGTGTTGGTTCAAGATGCTGAAGAACATAAGCTTGATCGCGACTGCTTTAATGAGGCCTACTTGATGCATACCTCTACAAGCCCTCAGTACGCCATCATTGCATCTTGCGATGTATCGGCAGCCATGATGGAATCCCCTGGTGGCACCACTTTAGTAGAAGAGTCTATTGCTGAAGCAATGGATTTTCGTCGTGCGATGCGTGAGGTGGATGATCAGTTTGGGGCAGATTGGTGGTTCCAGGTTTGGGGTCCAGATCACCTGACTGAAGAAGGCATTGGCGAGCGCTCGGACTGGGTTTTGGAGCCAAATGCTAGTTGGCATGATTTTGGCAATCTTGCTAAAGACTTTAATATGCTCGACCCGATCAAAGCTACGGTTGTTACGCCTGGCTTGGATATCGAGGGTAACTTTGGATCAATGGGTATTCCTGCAAGTATTGTGACTAAGTACTTGGCTGAACATGGCGTGATTGTTGAGAAGTGCGGTCTGTATTCTTTTTTCATCATGTTCACGATCGGTATTACGAAGGGTCGCTGGAATACTTTGGTTACTGAACTGCAGCAATTTAAAGATCACTTTGATAAAAATGCGCCATTATGGAAGGTCTTACCAGAGTTCGTGGCTAAGCACCCGCGTTATGAACGTGTAGGCTTAAAGGATATTTGCCAGCAAATTCATGAGTTCTACAAGGGTCGAGATGTAGCGCGTATGACAACGGAAATGTATACCTCCAATATGGTTCCAGCCATGATGCCTTCAGAGGCTTGGGCGAAGATGGCGCATAAAGAGGTCGATCGCGTGCCGCTTGATCAGCTAGATGGACGTGTAACAGCGATGTTGGTCACTCCATATCCACCAGGCATTCCGCTGTTAATTCCAGGTGAGCGTTTCAACAAACGCATTATTGATTACCTCTATTTTGCGCGAGACTTCAATGAGAGGTTCCCTGGGTTTGAAACCGATATTCACGGCTTGGTTAAGGCTGAACTTAATGGGCATACGGAGTACTACGTAGACTGCGTAAGGCAAGAGCGCGACATTACTCTGTAAATCAAGAGAAGTATTTTTCTGCGGGCAGACCTTTTTGCTAAAGGTCTGCTTGATAGATTTTCCCCTCGATACCCGTGGCTGGGTTTTAAGCTTAAGCCACTCCCAGCAAGTCAAAGTGATAAGTCTGTTGCCCGAATTCCTTGGGTGATATGTAGGATTGTTTTCCCAGACTTTTCCACTGCACGGGACTTTTAAAATTCGGTCCGTCATATACAAATGTATGAAATTCACCATTCTCCCCACAGGCATCTACATTGCTGGGCAAGTTTTCAATATAGCGATGATCAAACTCCACGCCAACAAAAGATTCATCTAGAAAACGGCCATCAACACATACCACTCTCGCTTTAAAACCGGCATCTAGAAATTCATGCACCATCGATAGTCGATTTTCATTCCATAGCGGAAGTAACGCAGTAATGCCCGCTTCAGTACAGACCATCTCTTCCCATTCGCGGTGAGCCACAAGATCTATGTCGCCAAAAATAGCTTTTCTCACCCCTTTTGCGTGGAGATGATTTAATTTTTCAATAAAGCGTTTTTCGTAATCCTGCCAAGTGGCGGATATGAATTGATTTGCAATGCCTAGCGAATTACCTTGGGCAAGTATCAATTCTTTTGTGACGCCATGTGAACGGGTTTTTAACCCTGTTTCATCAAGAGCGGTTAACAGGTGGGTGATGTTGACGCCCCCAGAATTTTGCGAGCGCCACAAGGCTAAACAAGAATCTTTCCCGCCACTCCAAGATGCCATCGCTTGGATATCCATAGATTGAATGGCCCCTTCGTTTTTCACAGAGTTTTTCTCAAAACTCTGTGCTACCTATAGTTCTGCGCGGCCCCGCTTGATTGCAGCAAGCACCTGATTGGGGGCGGTACCACCAGCATGCTGGCGGGACTGCACTGATCCATCCACAGTCAGAAGGGCAAACACATCATCGCCCATGAGTTCAGGGCGATTATCTAAGCCACAAGCAAACCGTAATTCGGAAAGGCTTAAGTCGGTTAGCATGCAATTTCTGCCAACACAGGCCTTTACAGCATGCGCAACAGCCTCATGCGCATCACGAAATGCCAAACCTTTTTTAACCAAGTAATCAGCCAAGTCGGTTGCTGTAGCAAAGCCTTCTTCAGCAGCGGCTTTCATCACGTCAGCCTTTACTTCAATATGGGGAACCATATCCGCAAAAATGCGCAAGGTATCTTGCACTGTGTCAACAGCATCAAATAAAGGCTCTTTGTCCTCCTGATTGTCCTTGTTATAGGCAAGAGGTTGACTCTTCATGAGTGTCAATAAAGAAATCAAATCACCATAGACGCGACCCGTTTTGCCACGTGCTAATTCTGGGACATCGGGGTTCTTTTTCTGCGGCATGATCGAGCTACCCGTGCAGAAGCGGTCCGGCAAATCAATAAAGCCAAAGCGAGGACTTAACCAGAGAACAAGCTCTTCTGACAGGCGAGAGATATGCATCATTAAGATGGAGGCAAAAGCACAAAACTCGATAGCAAAGTCACGATCAGAAACAGCATCTAATGAGTTAGTACAGATGCCATCAAAGCCCAGTGCGCGAGCAACTTGTTCGCGATCAATTGGGTAGGTTGTTCCAGCTAAAGCTGCGGCACCTAGTGGCAGGCGGTTAAAGCGTGCGCGTAAATCTTTGAGACGACTGGCGTCACGGCTAAACATTTCAAAATAGGCCATCAAGTGATGCCCAAAGGTAATTGGCTGAGCAACTTGCAAGTGAGTGTGCCCCGGCATGATGGTTGCCGCATGTTTTTCAGCGAGCCCTAGCAGTGCGACACGCAATGTTTTTAGGGTGGCGGCGATTTCATCAACACTATCTCTTAACCAGAGGCGCAAATCGGTTGCGACTTGATCGTTTCGCGAGCGACCGGTATGTAAGCGTTTTCCAGCATCTCCGACTAATTCGGTAAGGCGGGCTTCAATATTGAGGTGGACATCTTCGAGGGCTAATTGCCAGTTAAATTCACCAGCCTCGATTTCACTCTTTATCAGGGCCATTCCCTTTTGAATATCAGCAAAATCTTGAGCGCTAATAATCTTTTGGGTAGCCAGCATTTCAGCATGGGCTAAGGAGCCCGCTATATCAACTAAGGCAAATCGTTGATCAAAGCCGATAGAGGCGGTATAACGCTGTACTAGTTCGTCGACAGGTTCGGCAAAACGGGCCGACCACGCTTGGGCTTTATTGGATAAGGAATTTTTTGATGAGCTCATAAACACAGTATATTGGTGTAGGTCTTTGATTATTTTAAATGTTATGTCCCAAACCCCTATTTCTACTTCTATTTCAGTTATCCCTACCCGCCTAGTCATCGCCTCGCGAGAGAGTCGTCTTGCTATGTGGCAGGCTGAGCACGTCCGAGATTGCCTTAAAAAGCTCTACCCTGCCTGCGATGTCCAAATTCTGGGTATGACTACCCAGGGCGATCAAATACTGGATAGGGCCCTGTCTAAGGTCGGCGGAAAGGGCTTATTTGTCAAAGAGCTCGAAGCGGCTCTTGAGGATGGTCGGGCTGATTTGGCGGTGCACTCCCTTAAAGATGTCCCTATGGTCATGCCAGAAGGATTTGATTTGGCCTGTGTAATGGCTCGAGAGGATGCGCGCGATGCCTTTGTATCCAATGACTATGCCTCTTTAGGTGAGTTGCCAGAAGGTGCTGTAGTTGGAACTTCAAGCTTACGCCGCGAAGCGGTTATACGGTCTCGCTACCCCCATTTGGAAATTCAACCCCTGCGAGGCAATCTGGATACCCGCATGGGCAAGCTTGATCGCGGGGAATATCAGGCTATTATTTTGGCTGCCGCTGGTCTGAAGCGTTTGGGTTTAGAGGGCCGTATTAAAGCTTATCTTCCATTTGATCCCTATACCCCTGCGGCTGGACAAGGTGCTTTGGGGATTGAGACGCTAAGCAAGCACCCCAATATCAAGGAATGGCTCAGTCCATTAAATGATTTGCCCACACTTTTAGCGGTTTCAGCAGAGCGCATGGTCTCTCGGCAACTGGGCGGCTCATGTCAGGTGCCCTTGGCTGCACACGCTGTTTGGAATAACCATCATATGCAGATTCGTTCTTTTGTCGCTAGCGTTGACGGGAAGTCGATTTGCTTGGCGCAAGGTGAGGCACCTGTCGTCACGGTGGCTGATGCGGAAGCATTAGGTTTAGCAGTATCGAAAGACCTCATCGAACAGGGTGCTGCTGACCTATTACCTGATGGACTTCCGCAGTAAGTCCAAAACCTGACGCGCAATGAGTAAAAAAACCATCGTTGTTACTCGCCCTAGTGGGCAAGCGCATTCATTAATTGAACGACTCAGTGCCAGCTTTCTCTCAGAAGGTTATTTGGAGCAAGATTTGCCGCAAATATTGGCATTGCCATTACTGACGATTGTCCCAAAAACTGAAAATGGAATAGCGGGACAGGTGGCTAATGCCTTGCGGGATGCAGACTTGGCAATTTTTGTTAGCCCCAATGCTATTGAATGCACGATGCGTTTGCTATCTCAAGATTGGCAAGCATGTTCAGCCCATCCAATTCCCATTGGAGTGATGGGGGGTAGCAGTCGAGTAGCTTTACAGAGCCTTGGTATTGGAACTGAAAAAGCCCCCACGCCGATATACCTCCCTCTTGAAAATCATCACTGGGACTCTGAAGGTCTCTGGGAGGTATTAAATTCCCTTGGCTGGGATTGGCCTCAGAAAAAAGTCGTGATCTTTAAAGGCGAGGGTGGCCGTGATTGGCTGGCCCAGACTTTAAAAGATGTGGGCGCTAGTGTGGAGTTAATCTCGGTATATGCCAGAATTCCTCTGGATGGAAATAGCCCTGAATGGGAATCCATTTTCCAAAAGGATTTTTCACAATCCCTCTGGTTACTGACTTCTTCAGAGGCTGTTCGCTATTTGGGTAAGGTGATTCAAGGCCCGCTTAATCAGACTAAGAAAACTTTGCTCTATGCGAGCGCGATTTGCCCACACCAAAATATTGGTGAAGCGGCTAAAGCTATTGGATTTGGAAAAGTCTTTATTTGCGAGCCAGGAGACGAGGCTCTTGTAAAGGCTAGCCAAGTTTGGCTAAGCCTATCTTCCTCTTAAAGTTTTAAGACTTATTGAGGCGCTTTAGTAGCTCAGGCAAGAAGATTTCATTTACCAATAAAGGATGTCCTTTAAGTCGATATAGGGTTCTTCTGGCCCATACCGGGGAAGGTAAAGGTGGGTACTTTTTAAAACATCTTTTCCAGAGCTCATCGCCCTTATCTAATTGGGCAATTTCACGATGATATTTTCGTTTGCTATGTTGGTGGGTTTTTGCAAACAGCACAGCCCCTAAGGGTTTTTTGCCTAAACGAAGGATGGCGTGATTGCTACCACTTGAGCTTGTTGTTGGGATGATGCTGTGGGCCATAACAAGGGGCACTTTATCTGCGCAAAGTAAGACTTCACGAATGCGGCAGCGACCAATCTTGAAATGAAAATAGCGACTTTCGTCGCTATTTAAGTTTTGGCGGGTATCACTCAGAACTAGAACTTCTAGTTTTTGACCAATAAGCCGCTCAATTTTTTGAGTTAATGAGCCGGTGTCACTAAGCCAAGACTGCCACTCGCGTGGCGCTTGATGAACTTCACCGGAATCGACTCGATTCCATACAGAACGGAGACGACGACGGTGAGTCATTTTTAGTTACCGCTAAAGCTTCTGCGTTGACCACCAGTTTTTGGTTTTGCAAAACGTGGACCAGCTGATGGACGTGAATCTCCAGAGCGTGGTGCTGGACGTGAGTCAGCAGAACGCGCAGGACGTGAGTCCGCAAAACGGTTGCCACTTGGGCGTGAATCGCCTGTTGGACGTGAATCGCTAGAGCGTGGCTCACTTGAGCGGGCCTCGAAATGATTGCCTGAACGGTTTCCACCGCCACCACCACCAGAACGAGACTCAGAACGTGCACCTGAACCATAACGACCACCGCCACCACCACCAGAACGGTTACCACCACCTGAACGACCGCCGCCTGGGCGACCACCGCCACCACCAAAGCTTGGCTTAGCTTGTGGCTCAAGACCAGCAATGACTGAAGCAGCGATATCTTGCTGTGTGAAACGCTCGATATTGCGAATCTTAGCGCGATCACGATGTTCAACCAAAGTAATGGCTACGCCATTACGACCAGCACGTCCAGTTCTACCGATGCGATGCGTATAGTCTTCTGGTTTCATTGGCAAGCCAAAGTTAATCACGTGACTAATACGTGGTACATCGATGCCGCGAGCGGCCACATCAGTCGCGACCAAAATCTTGGTGTGACCTTTGCGAAGAGATTCAAGACGACGCATACGAACGGCTTGAGGCATTGCACCATGAAGGGCGGTAGCTTCGTAACCATTTGCACGCAATGTGTCAGCAATTTTTTCGCTTTCAACTTGGGTGCTTGCAAATACAACCGCTTGATCCAAAGAGGCATCAGCCAAAATGTGCTCAAGCAATTTATGTTTGTGTGACAAGCTATCAGCCCAATGCAATTTCTGTTCGATGTTGGCGTGCTTTTCACCTGCATGAGCAAGTTCAATACGCTTTGCATTTGTTGTCAACTCGTTTGCCAAAGCCATAATTTTTGGCGCAAAAGTTGCAGAGAACATCAAAGTTTGGTTACGACCAGAACAGCGCTTGTCGATTGCTTCAAGATCATCGGCAAATCCCATGTCGAGCATGCGATCGGCTTCATCGATAACGAGTTGCTTTACATCACCAAGGTGAATGGCCTTGCTATCGCATAAGTCGAGCAAACGACCTGGAGTTGCAACAACCAAGGATGCGCCTTTAATAGCTTGGATCTGCTTGCCGTAAGGCATGCCACCCATAACGGTTGCAATCCGAATACCTTTGAGGCCGCGAACTAAGTTCACTGCATCTGCGGTAACTTGTTGAGCTAATTCACGAGTAGGGCAAAGAACTAATACCTTAGGCTGGGCGCGACCTGGTGTAGGTGCTGTGCCGTTTGGGTTCTCTTCAATCAACTGATGAATTAACGGTAATAAAAAGGCTGCGGTTTTGCCGCTACCAGTTTGGCTGCTGACCAATAAATCGCCACCAGCCAATGCAGCAGGAACAACCTGAGCTTGAACTTCAGTAGCTTGGGTATAACCCAATTCAGCAACGTTTTTAAGAAGTGAGGCAGCTAAGCCAAAAGACTGAAATGTATTTCCAGTCTGCTTTGAGTCCTGAGACTCGTGATTAGTTTCTTTAGAAAAAGTCATGCTATTACTCGTCCCTGTTGAGGGACGTCTCCGTATGTTGCACCCTGAGTTTTTTATAGGATGCGATGGTCAAAGGCATCGACCATCAGACAAGCGGCAGCGTTGTTGTGTTTATGACTTCTAAACTAATCGCTGAAATATAGCTGGGGGGCGATGAATCAAATTGCTTAAAAAAGCCTCCTATTATGGCATTTTGAGATCTGGATTACAAGGGTTTCCCCGAATTAATTTATTTAACTATGATTGGTAGGTGCTATCGCCTAATTTAATCCTTCTCTCCCCATCTCATGCGGGCATTTTTGATTTTCCTACTTATCTCTTGGGGGTGATTTTTACCATTGTCTTTCCAGGCCCAAACTCCCTGTATGTTTTAACAATTACTTCACGTAAAGGCTGGCGTGCGGGGACGTGGGCTGCATTGGGGATATTCGTGGGAGATGGCGTTTTGATGATGGCCGTTGCACTAGGAGCTGCCTCGCTATTAAATTCTTCGCCTATGCTTTTCAATATGGTGCGCACTCTCGGTGCCTTGTATTTAGCATGGATGGGCTTGGGCCTCATGCGCTCTGGTGTTCATCGTTGGAAAAATCTGCAGGATCTTACCGGGGTAAAAGAGATTCGCAGTTATTTGGATTCCGTACACCCCAGCTTGGCTGCATTGAGTTTGTCTTTAACAAACCCAAAGGCTATTTTTTTCTTTGTTTCTTTTTTTGCGCAATTCATTCAACCTGGATTTGCGCATCCCGCCTATACATTTTTATATTTAGCCCTAGTGCTGCAGATCGTCAGCATGAGTTATTTAGCCGGCTTAATTCTTGCTGGGCAATTTTTTCTGCGCTACTTTCATCGGCACCCACACTGTGCTGCCTTCCTTTGGCTATTGGTGGGCGCGCTCCTGATTGCCTTTGCAGGCAATCTGCTGCTCTAGTTTCTCCTTAGAGCTAGCTTTAGGGTTACCTTAGCCAGCGCAACAGACGATCCACCTTTTTCCCGTAAGGTGGGCGCGCAAGCTTAGTACCCCGCAAGAAACCCAGGCCCAAATAGCTTCGCACTTCCAATATGGACTTGCTATGGCTGAAGGCCTCAAACCCAGCTTTGCCGTGATATGAGCCCATACCACTAGCTCCAATACCGCCAAATGGTAGATCTTCAACTGCCACATGCAATAAGGTGTCGTTAATTGTGACGCCTCCTGAGCGTGTGTCCCTTAAAACTTGCTGTAGATTCTGCTTGTCTTTGCCAAACCAATACAACGCCAGAGGTTTGGGGCGTTGGTTGATATAGGTGATTGCGGCACTTGTGGTGTTAACTGTCACGATGGGAAGAATAGGGCCAAAGATTTCTTCTTGGAGGGCTAGTGCATCTTCAGGAACGTCAATCAAAATGACGGGCTCAAAATTTCTGATTTGAGTTGTCGGCTTGAGAAGTGGAATGATTTTGGCGCCGCGACTTTGTGCATCGCTTACTAGGTGATGCCAGCGAGATAGTTGCATTTGATCAATAGGTCCCGTTAATTCTTCGGGATTTGAAAATTGACTCTGAGCCGCTGTTTGTAGTTCTTTAATCAAGGGGTCGCGCTGATCTGAGTTAATCAGAATGTAGTCGGGCGCAATACAAGTCTGACCACTATTTAATAATTTACCGTAGATGATGCTAGCAGCGGCATCTTTGAGCTTGGCTGAGCCATCTACGATCGCTGGAGATTTTCCACCTAACTCCAAGGTAACTGGGGTGAGGTTGTCTGCTGCGGCCCGCATGACTTTTTGTCCTGTGCCAGCTGAGCCAGTGAAAAAGAGGTGATCAAAAGGCAGTGCTGCAAATTGCTCGGCAACATCAACACCACCAGTGCTTACACAAAATTCAGTGTGATGAAAGTACTCTTGAATCAATCCCGCTAAAAAGCCTGAAGTTCGAGAGCTACGTTCGGAAACTTTGAGCCACACTCGGTTGCCTGCTGCTAAGGCAGATATGGCCGGAATTAATGCTAGTTGAATCGGGTAATTCCAGGGGCTTATTACCCCTATAACCCCCATCGATTGATTTTCTATCCAAGCTTGTGATGAACCCATGGATGAAGGCGTCGGCCTTAATTCGGGTTTCATCCACTCTTTAAGATGCTTGCGGGTGTGCTTGCAAGCCTGATAAATCATTTGAAACTCAGCAAGACGGGTTTCTATCGAGTGGCGAACCCCAAAATCCGCAGTCAAGGCTTTGCAGAGCTTTTCTTCATTGGCTGAAATCATTTGCTCAATACGGCCAATTCGCTCTAATCTGACCTCCAGGCTGGGATTGGGTTCTGCGGCATAGGCTGCCCTGATTTCGTCAAGCTGGATAGTAAAGCGATTCATGATGTATTGGCGGTTGGCAAACAATTTAATAAGGCATTAGGATAAAGCCATGAACGAAAATCGCACCCAAAATGATGTCCCTCTAGAGCGCGCCACCCTTGGAGGTGGATGTTTTTGGTGTTTGGAGGCGGTCTATCAGCAAATTCTCGGTGTAAAAGCGGTAATTTCTGGTTACGCTGGCGGAGCTCAGGCCAACCCCTCTTATGAGGCTGTCTGTACTGGAATGACAGGACATGCTGAGATTGTGGATGTGTATTTTGATCCAGCCCTTGTTTCTTACCGGGATTTACTAGAAATCTTCTTTGTAATTCATGATCCCACCACGTTGAATTACCAAGGCAATGACCATGGCACTCAATATCGATCAGTGATCTTTACGCATAGTGCGGAGCAAGGGCAAATTGCCAATGAGGTGGTTAAGGAGCTGCAAATATCCCATATTTACTCAAATCCAATTGTGACGCAAATTGAGCAGTCCCCAACTATCTATCCAGCTGAGGACTATCACCAGGATTATTTCCGCCAACACCCAGGACAGGGCTATTGCATGGCGGTAGTGGCCCCGAAGTTGGCAAAATTTAGAGCGAAATTTAAAGCACTGCTCGCGCCAGAATTTGCTTAAGGCGCAAGACGGGTAATTGTCCAGACGCCATTTACTAGCTGATAGTGAATACGATCATGGAGTCTTGAAGGACGACCCTGCCAAAATTCAATCTCAGTAGGGTGCAGGCGATAGCCACCCCAATGCTCAGGGCGTGGCGGTTCATCACCAAACTCAGCCTTGAGGCGACTTTCAGCCTCTTCTAGAAATTCTCGATTGGGAATCACTGCGCTTTGTGGAGATGCCCAGGCGCCAATCCTAGATTCTGGTGGACGTGAGTGGTAATAAATATCGCTTTGTGCGGCTTCTACGCGTTCAACATCGCCTTTAACACGCACTTGGCGTTCTAACTCATGCCAGTGAAACAAAAGAGCGGCTTGAGGTCTTACGGCTAAATCTTTACCTTTTTGGCTTTCATAATTAGTGAAAAAAGTGAAGCCATTCTGATCTGCGCCTTTTAGTAAGACAATACGAGCTGAGGGATTTCCTGCTTTATCGGCGGTAGCCAAGGTCATGGAGTTAGGTTCGGGACATTCAGCCTTAACGGCTTGATCAAACCACAGCTGAAACAAAGGGAGTGGATTTTCAGGAACATCAGTTTCTGAAAGCTGTCCAAAAGTATAGTTTTTGCGAAGTTGAGCGATGGAGTCCATTTTTTCAGTATAAAGAGAAGCTATGGTAGAAGACAAGGTAGAGGGTAACTTAGAAGATCGTCGTTTTGGAGGGGTTGCTCGACTCTACGGGGAAGAACTGCGTGAGCGCTTTCGTAATGCAACAGTAGTTGTCGCTGGCTTGGGCGGTGTCGGTTCTTGGGCTGCTGAAGCTTTGGCACGTACTGGCATAGGGCATTTGGTCGTAATCGATTTTGACCATATCGCTGAGAGCAATACCAACCGCCAATTACACGCCCTAGAGGGTGAGTATGGAAAGGCGAAAGTGGCGGCGATGTCTGAACGCATTCTTAAAATTAATCCTGATATCTTGCTAACTTCTTGTGATGAATTTCTTGAGCCTGAAAACCTAGATCAATTAATTCCTGTAGATGCTTTGGTTTTGGATGCCACAGATTCTGTACAGACCAAAATTGCTCTTGCTGCATGGGCTGTTAAAAATCAACGTGCATTAGTGATGTGCGGTGCTGCGGGCGGTAAGTCTGATCCGACTTCAGTACGTTGCGCTGATCTTTCTCGAACAGAGCAGGATGCTTTGCTTGCAAAGGTACGGGTCGGGCTTCGAACGGATCATGGTTTTTCAAGGGATCTTAAAAAGAAAATGGGAGTCAGAGCCATCTACTCTCATGAACCTCGTTCTGGTAGCGCTAATGGCGGCCTTGCTTGCTCAGGGTATGGCTCTACCATCATGGTGACCGCCGCTTGCGGATTAGCAGCAGCTGCAGAAATATTAAATTTACTTGCAGCGCAATAACAATCATCTTTATTACCCATCGAAATTCTTAGGGGATTTCCCTGTAGGAAATTACTGATTCTGTTGTCATCCGCAATTTATTTTTTTATCACATAAGCCCTATTGATTAGGGTTCACTCTTAATCATCGCTTCACTTTTGTTTGTTTTGTTACTTTAGGCACTTTCATCCTCTAGTACTTAGACAAACTCCTCCCTAGACTTTGCTCGGTTGGTAAATTTCCAACGACAAATCGAAAGGAGGTCTCTTTTGCAGACTGAACAAAATGGCTTGAAGCGCCACCTCAAAGTACGACATATTCGTTTGATGGCATTAGGGTCAACGATTGGAGTCGGATTATTTCTTGGTTCAGCAACAGCAATTCAAATTGCAGGACCCTCTATTCTTTTGGGGTATTTACTTGCGGGAATAGTGGCTTTTATTGTTCTGCGCACTTTAGGTGAAATGGCTGTCCACGAGCCGGTTGCGGGATCTTTCGCTGCTTATGCAAATACCTATGTTGGACCACTTGCTGGCTATATGGTCGGGTGGGGCTATTGGACCTATTGGATTGTGGTGGGTATAGCCGAGGTCACTGCCGTTGGAATTTACATGGGAATTTGGTTCCCCGAAACCCCTCAATGGATTTGGGCGCTTTCCTCAATCTTGATGATGGGTTTAGTCAATTTAATTGCTGTTAAGGTTTTTGGTGAATTTGAATTTTGGTTTGCTCTTATCAAAGTAGTGGCGATAGTGGCCATGATTGCCTTGGGTTGCTCTGTCATTTTCTTTGGGTTTACAAATGACTGGACGCCTCTTGGATTAAATAATTTATGGCAACACGGCGGCTTTTTTCCAAATGGCATTAGCGGTATGTTGCTGTCATTGCAAATGGTCTTATTCGCTTACGTAGGGATAGAGATGATTGGCCTTTCAGCAGGTGAAGCTGAAAATCCACAAAAGACCATTCCCATGGCGATTGATTCATTAGCTTGGCGGATTTTGATTTTTTACATGGGTGCCATTCTCGTAATCTTGGCCTTATTCCCATGGAATGAGGTGGGGCAACAAGGTAGTCCTTTCGTCGTCATGTTTGAGCGTATTGGTTTACGTGAAGCAGCGGGACTCATTAACTTTGTGGTTATTACAGCCGCCCTTTCTTCTTGTAACGCGGGAATCTTTAGTGGTGGACGTTTGCTCTATGCCTTATCCGTTAATGGATACGCTCCTTCACCCTTTGCAAGACTCTCTAAATATGGCGTACCGCATCGTGCTGTGATGGCTACAGTGGTCGTATGTATGGCAGGGGTAGTGTTGAACTATTTTGTTCCTGATAAAGCTTTCCAATACATCATGGCTGCAGTGACGTTTGTTGGCTTGATGGTGTGGATCGCCATTTTATTTACGCAAATGAAATTCCGTCGCTCTTTGAGTAAAGAGCAAGTTTCCGAGCTTGCCTACAAAGCTCCTTGGTGGCCTTATTCCTCATGGTTTGCATTGGCATTTATCTTTTTAGTCGTGGTGCTAATGGGCTTCCATGAGGATGCGCGGATTGCCTTGGTATTGGGTCCGTGTTTATTAGGGGTGTATCTGGCGATGTTTTATGCCGTTGGTTTACATCACAAAACCAAGTTGAATCGTAAATTCAAATAACAGGAGAAATCGATGATTATTGGCGTACCTCAAGAAGTAAAAAATTATGAATTTCGTGTTGGATTAACCCCAGGTAATGTCAGTGGGCTATGTAAGCAGGGACATTCCGTCTTGGTGCAACGTGGAGCAGGTGAACAAATTGGTTTAAGTGATGAGTCCTATAGGCTGGCTGGGGCTACTTTAATTGATAGTGCAGCTGAGGTTTTTCAAAAGGCAGAGATGATCGTCAAAGTAAAGGAGCCTCAGCCCCAAGAATGTGCGATGTTGCGCGAAGATCAAATCTTGTTTACTTATTTGCATCTCGCTCCAGACCCTATACAAACCAAAGCTTTAATGGACTCAGGCGCTACCTGTATTGCTTATGAAACAGTGACATCTTTCAATGGGGCCTTACCTTTATTGGCGCCAATGAGTGAAGTGGCGGGCAGAATGTCCATTCAAGCTGCTGCTTGTCACTTAGAAAAAACACATGGAGGATTGGGCATTCTCATGGCTGGAGTGCCTGGTGTAGCACCTGCCAAAGTCGTTATCTTAGGCGGGGGAGTAGTGGGTCGCAATGCTTTGCAAATGGCCGTTGGTCTGGGCGCCGATGTTTGTATTTTTGATCGTGATATTGAGCGATTGAGACAAATAGACGCTTTTTATGGAAATCGTGTGAGAACTTACTACTCTGATTCTTTACTAATTGAGCAGCAGGTCTGTGAGGCGGATGTGGTGATTGGTGCCGTTTTGTTGCCTGGGGCGGCCGCACCCAAGTTGGTGACGCAAGAGATGATTCGAAAAATGCAGGCCGGTGCGGTGGTGGTTGATGTGGCAATTGATCAGGGTGGGTGTTTTGAAACATCGAAACCTACGACCCATGCAGCTCCAACCTATTTAGTGGATGGGGTTTTACATTACTGCGTCGCCAACATGCCAGGTGCGGTTGCTCGGACGTCCACCTTTGCACTTACAAATGCTACCTATCCCTTTGTAGAAGTTTTGGCAAATCGAGGGGTTATCGAAGCACTTTCAATCGACCACCACTTGCGCAATGGTTTAAGTGTTCATCGTGGCAACCTCACTTCAAAGCCCGTTGCTCAAGCGCAAGGTTTAGATTTTGTGATGGCGGAAGAGTTGCTGGTAGCTTAGAGGTAGTGCTTAAAGGAAGTGCTTAAAGGTAGCTCTTAGTAAAAAACCAAGGGGGCTGGTGTCTTAGGTGAAATAGTTGAGTAATGGATGGGGTAATCATCCTGTTTTCAAGCCGATTCCATTTACGATGCCAGCCTTTAAGGTTTTTGTAGTTCAGATCTTATCTATCCGCCCGCAATTTTTTGGGTAAGATGCAGGGTCAGCATTTTTGCTGCAAGGTAGCTAACTTACTGAACTTATTGAATTTATGGATTATTCCGTTGCAACACTCTCGGCTGGCGTTGTCGCTTTGGCTGAAATGGGTGATAAAACCCAATTACTCTCTTTGATGTTGGCTGCCCGCTATCCAAAGCACTCTTTGGCGATTATTGCTGGCATCTTCGTTTCCACTATCGCCAATCATGCTTGTGCCGCTTTTTTAGGTCACTGGTTAACCACTTTATTAAGTCCAGATGTCATGCGCTGGGTTTTGGGCTTTAGCTTTATTGGTATTGGTCTATGGCTTCTGGTACCTGACAAAATTGATGATGCCGCAGGCTCTAAAGTTGCTAATAAGCCGTTACAAATTTTTCTGTTGACGGTTGGTCTGTTCTTTTTGGCTGAAATGGGTGATAAAACACAAATAGCTACCATTGCCCTGGGCGCTCGTTATAACGATGTTTTCTCTGTCACGGTAGGCACCACTTTGGGGATGATGTTGGCTAATGCTCCAGCGGTCTGGATTGGTCAAAAATTTACCAAACGTATGCCCATTAAATGGGTTCATGCGGTTGCTGCCGTCACCTTTATTACTATTGGGGTGGTTTCGCTCATTTGGAGTTAAGACCTTAATCCCTTTAAATGGGTAAAAGGCTGTGAAGGAACTTCATAGGGCGTCTAAAATTGCTCTATGAATACTGAACTCCCACAGAGCTTTCGTCGGCTCGATTACCTTCCCCCTCACTACACCTTTGGGCAAGTCGAATTAGATTTCGCCTTAGATCCTGCAAGAACGATCGTCAAGAGTCGGATTGAGGTCATTCCGGGCGCAAGCTTTAAGGCTGGTAGCCCTCTAGTGCTTCATGGCCAGGAATTGGAGTTTGTCAGTTTGCGCATCAATGGAGAAGCGCATCGCCATTTTGAGCTGACACCAGAATCGCTATCAATTCATTCTCTACCCAACGAAGGTAAAGACCCTTTTATTGTGGAGATTATTTGTATCTGCGCTCCAGAGAAAAATACCACTCTGATGGGTCTGTATGTTTCGAATGGAAACTTCTTTACTCAGTGCGAGGCTGAGGGCTTTAGGAAGATCACTTACTTCTTAGATAGGCCTGATGTCATGGCACGCTATCGCGTCACTTTGACGGCGCGTGAGGCTGAGTGTCCTGTGCTCTTGTCTAACGGCAATTTACTTGCCACGGAAAAACTCCCGAATGGTTGGCATAGTGCAACTTGGGAAGATCCATTTCCTAAGCCCTCTTACCTATTCGCCTTAGTAGCCGGTAAGCTGGAGTGTATTGAAGAAACTATCACCTCAGGTAGCGGTGCTAAAAAGCTATTGCAAATTTGGGTTGAGCCGCATGATCTGAAGAAGACTCGTCATGCCATGGATTCATTAATTGCCTCGATTCATTGGGATGAAAAACGCTTTGGATTGGAGTTGGATTTAGAACGCTTCATGATTGTTGCGGTTGGTGATTTCAATATGGGGGCGATGGAAAATAAAGGCCTCAATATTTTCAATACAAAGTTTGTATTAGCTCAGCCAGAAACCGCTACCGATGCTGACTTTGCCAATATTGAAAGCGTGGTTGCACATGAATATTTTCATAACTGGACTGGCAACCGTGTTACCTGTCAGGATTGGTTCCAGCTTTCCTTAAAAGAAGGTTTGACAGTATTTAGGGATCAAGAATTTTCCGCCGATCAAATGGGCAGCGAATCTGGAAGAGCGGTAAAGCGTATCGAGGATGTTCGCTTATTACGCCAACTGCAATTTCCAGAAGATGCGGGTCCCATGGCTCATCCCATCCGTCCTGATGAGTATCAAGAGATCAACAATTTTTATACGGTGACGGTTTATGAAAAGGGCTCCGAAGTGGTTCGGATGTATCAAACCCTACTAGGTAAAGAGGGTTTCCGCAAAGGAATGGATCTTTACTTTAAGCGCCATGATGGGCAGGCTGTAACTTGCGATGATTTTTTAATGGCTATGGCAGACGCCAATGCTTGTGACTTAACGCAATTTAAGAATTGGTATAGCCAGGCAGGTACGCCTAGAGTGAAGGTTGAGGAGCGCTATGATGCGGCTGCCAAACAATATCACCTTACGTTGACCCAAAGTTGCATGCCTAGTTCAGGCCAAGCAATCAAAAAGCCATTTCATATTCCTTTGAAAATGCGCCTGTTGACTACTGCAAATGATCAGCCTGAGAAATTGCTAGAACTAGTCGAGGAAAAGCAGTCATGGACTTTTGAAAATATTTCAGAGCATCCAGTTTTATCGATCAATCGTGATTTTTCTGCCCCAATCAATCTCGACTTTAAACAGAGTGAGATCGATTTGTTGACCCAATTTTCTAGCGATGATGACGCTTTTAATCGCTGGGAAGCCGGTCAAAAATTGGCTATGCAAATGATTTTAGAAAATCGTTTGCCTGATGCTCAATTTATTGAGGCATATCGCAATCTTTTACAGGACCAAAAATTGGATCCTGCGTTTAAGGATCTGGCATTAACGCTTCCAGCGGAAACGTATCTTTATGAGCAATGCGAAAGCGTGGATCCTCAGCAGATTTACAGTTCACGCCGCGCATTTCGTCATGCCATTGCGACCGAGTTAAGTCCTGAATGGATGCAGCTTTACCAGCAAATGCAAACGCCTGGCGCATTTAGCCCTGATGCGATTAGTGCGGGTAAACGCGCGCTGAAGAATTTGGCCTTAAGCATGCTACTTGAAGCGGATGTTCCTGAAGCGACTTTTATGGCGCAAGGTCAGTATCAAACTGCAAACAATATGACGGATCGTTATGCCGCCTTAGGCGCTCTTGTAGTTCATGGTGCGCCTCAGGCTCAAGCATCTCTAGCTGACTTCTATGAACGCTTTTCTGATGAGGCGTTGGTCATTGATAAGTGGTTTGCTTTACAGTCCACCCGTCCTCCAATAGCCAATGTCGAGGCGACCCTGGCTACCGTTCAGCGTTTGCGTGAGCATGAAGCCTTCAAAATGAACAACCCTAATCGTGTACGTAGCGTTATTCATGCATTTTGTATGAATAACCCTTCTGGATTCCACCAAAAAGATGGCAGTGGATACGCGTTTTGGGCTGATTCTGTGTTGGCTTTAGATCCCATTAATCCCCAGGTAGCCGCTCGTTTGGCTAGAGCCTTGGATCGCTGGAGGGTCTTTGCGCAGCCCTATCAAGATCAGATGAGAGCTGCTTTGGAGCGGGTTGCAGCCAGCCCCAGCCTTTCTGCTGACGTTAGGGAAGTCATTTCCAAGGCATTAGGAAGCTAGCTTTTTGAAGAACAAGGCAAAATAGAGCCTAATGAATGATTGATACGCATATTGATGCTAGACCTACGGAGAATGTCCTTTTGAACGCCCCAAGTAACTTTAATACCAATCTCAAGCAGTATTTACAGACCACACAGGTTGGAGGTTCTGCAGTTCCTGCGGGTTTGCAGGAGCTACTTTTAGCGGTAGCTGATACTTGCTCAACGCTCAGTCATGAAGTTGCACAAGGTGCTTTGATTGGTTTATTGGGTTCGGCTGGCACTGGAAATGTTCAGGGTGAAGTACAGCAAAAGCTGGACATTATTGCCAATGATTTATTAATTGAGGGTGTTCAGCATTGCAAGTCCTTGGCAGGATTGGCTTCTGAAGAGGTGGAATTGCCAATGGTGGTTCATGGCACAGGCGATTATTTATTGTTATTTGATCCACTGGATGGCTCTTCTAATATCGACGTGAACGTTTCTATTGGAACCATTTTTTCTATTCTGAAAAAACAAGATCCCAACGCTCCAATGCAAACATCGGATTTTTTATTATCGGGACGCCATCAAGTTGCTGCTGGCTATGTTGTTTATGGCCCTCAAACTACTTTAGCCTTAACCTTAGGTGAGGGCGTAGTGATGTTCACTTTGAATAAGACTACAGGTGAGTTTTTACTAATCAAGCATGCCGTTGAAATTGCCCACTCCACGAAAGAGTTTGCAATCAATATGTCCAATATGCGCCACTGGGCTGAGCCTGTGCGCCGTTATGTAGATGAGTGCTTGGCTGGTGTAAGTGGTGAGCGTGATAAAGATTTCAATATGCGCTGGATTGCTTCTATGGTTGCAGATGTCCATCGCGTGCTTTCTCGTGGTGGTGTCTTTATGTATCCATGGGATCAACGTGAACCTCATAAACCTGGCAAGTTGCGATTAATGTATGAAGCGAACCCAATGAGCTTTTTAGTAGAGCAGGCTGGTGGCGCCTCTACCAATGGCGATCAACTCATTATGGATTTAGTACCAACAGATTTGCATGAGCGGGTTTCTGTCATGCTGGGCTCTAAAGAAGAAATTGAGCGCTTACAACGGTATCACGCTAAAGCGTAAATACATTAAAGCAATCAGTTTCAAGAAAAAAGCCCAATCAAATGATTGGGCTTTTTCACTATTGGCTTTAGATTTTCAGGTGAAGCTCAAGTAAAGCTCAAGTAAAACCCAGATAAAACCCAGGTAATTACGGTTGCACTTTTTCTTTGAGATAGGCAAGCGACTCTTCCACTTGATCTATCAAGATCAGGCAAATATCACCCGCTGCTAAATCATCAAGTGCTGTATCAATGGCTAAGAATTCACCATGAACTTCTTTCACTTGTTTAGCCTTCGAGGTACCCACTAAGCCTTCTTGAAGTAGCTTAAGCACCTCGCCGTCCTTGCGACCACGTTGGCATTGATCTTGATACAAAATCACATTGTCAAAGGAGTTACCAAGAATGCGGGTCAAATCTCTAATGTCCTCATCACGACGATCTCCGGCGCCACTGATAACTACGTGGCTCTTCTTAGGCTTCATCGCTTCAATGGCGCTAGCTAAGGCGCGCATTGCATCGGGGTTGTGACCATAGTCTGCAATGACTGTAGCGCCGTTGTGCTGAAATTGATTAAAGCGTCCGGGAACAGCGTTCGCCGAGCTTTCAAAAGTGTGCAGGCCGCTAGCAATCTTTTCAGCATCTAGACCTAAGGCCCATGCCGCACCAATTGATGCCATAGCGTTCTCAATCTGAAATCCAAGAACCCCATTTTGGGTTAATGGAATTTCACTTACAGGGAAGCGATAGACAACTCGTGAACCTCGAGAGGCAACGATATAAGTGCCATCAAAGAAAATCACTTTTTTGTTTTTAGCTCTATGGGCCGCGATGACAGGGTGATGTTGGTTCTGAGCAAAGAAAATCACACGCCCAGTACAAAAATCTCCCATTTTGGCAACAATTGGATCGGCAGCGTTTAAGACCGCAGCGCCTGTTGGCGCTACGTTTTGAACAATCACCCGTTTGAGAATCGCCAGATCCTCAACGCTGGTAATGTAATTTAAGCCTAGATGATCACCTTCTCCAATATTGGTAACTACCGCAACTTCACAGCGGTCAAAACCTAAGCCTTCACGCAACATGCCGCCGCGAGCTGTTTCTAAAACAGCTGCATCAGTATCTGGATGCATTAATACATTACGCGCACTTCGTGGGCCACTGCAGTCGCCAGAATCAATCAGGCGTTGGTTGATATACACGCCATCGGTAGTGGTCATTCCGACACGTAAACCTGTTTCATGCAACAAGTGGGAAATAAGCCTTACGGTAGTCGTTTTACCGTTTGTACCTGTTACCGCTACCACCGGAATACGTCCGTCTTCTCCCTGTGGATACATCATATTGATGATGTCTTCACCTACTGCCCGTCCCTTGCCATAAGAGGGCTTGAGATGCATGCGCAAACCTGGGGCGGCGTTGATTTCAACAATACCGCCACCTTGTGATTCAAGCGATTTATAGATCGACTCGCATAAAATATCTACGCCGGCAATGTCTAAGCCAATCATTTTTGCCGCGGCAATAGCGCTAGCGGCAACATCTGGATGGACATCATCAGTGACATCTGTGGCGGTACCGCCGGTACTGAGGTTGGCGTTATTGCGTAACAGTACGCGTTCGCCAGTCTTAGGTACGTATTGCGGTGTGAGATTGGAGCTAGCTAAATGCGCAAGCGCAATGTCGTCAAATCGAATTTTGGTAAGTGCAGTTGCATGACCATCGCCGCGTAATGGGTTTTTGTTTTCCATTTCGACTAACTGGGCGATCGTATGGGTGCCATCACCAACAACTTGAGCGGGTTCGCGACGTGCCGCTGCCGAGAGGCGATTGCCCACCACTAACAGTCGGTAGTCTGCACCTGGCAGGTAACGCTCAACAATGGTTTCTCGGCCAAAGGCTTGGGTCACGATAAAGCCAGCGCGAATTTCATCTTCGGTTTGGATGTTAGCTACAACACCTTTGCCTTGATTGCCGTCTTTTGGCTTAAGTACAACCGCGCCACCAATTTTTTGGGCGGCACGCCATGCATCATCGGCAGTAGTAACAACTTCGCCAATAGGAACTGATACGCCTGCAGCAGTAAGAAGATTTTTGGTAAGCTCTTTATCTTGTGCAATCGCTTCAGCAATCGCGCTAGTGTCACTGGTTTCGGCTGCCTGAATACGTTTTTGTTTGCTACCCCAGCCAAATTGCACCATGCTGCCTTCAGTCATGCGGCGATAGGGAATGTTGCGTTGTACGGCAGCATCCACTATCGATCCCGTGCTTGGGCCTAGGCGAACATCTTCGTAGAGCGCTTCTAGTTCTGAAAGAGCAGCAGTGAGGTCAAAGGGTGCATCATTGAGAGTTGCCTGAATGAGTGTGAAGGCAAAGTCAAAGGCCATACGACCTACTAGCTCTTCAATGTATTCAACAATAACTTGGAAGACGCCGTCCTCAATGGTTTGAACCGTACGACTAAAGGTGACTGGGCAACCTGCTTGAGCTTGCAAGCCCAGAGCGGCATGCTCTAAAGCATGAGCTAAAGAAAGCGTCTCGCCGTGACCACCGCGACGCATACTACCTAGTTGCGGAAAGCGTTCACGAATTTTTGTTTCAAACTCAGGAATGGAATCAATCGATCTTTCATGAAGTTCGCAAGAAACAATGGCCTCTAAGGCGGTGTGACGGCTCCATAAATTCGGGCCGCGCAACATACGAATACGGGTGATTTCCAATTAAGCCCCTGCAGATACGCTGGTATCCAAAACAAATGTTTCGGCTCCAGCTTCAATAACGTTGAATGGAATGTCCAAGGCCCATGCCGCAGCAATAGCAGCTCCTAAATTCATAGAATTCCATGGTGAATTTGCATTAGGTTCTGAGTGCTTTGGAACAGGAATACTCTTCTGAGTTAACTTATTAGACTTGAGGGTGATTTGTTGTTTGCCAACTAAAACAGCGCGCCCACCATTGCTGATGTGCTGCTCAACAGTCTCTGATTTAGGATCTTGGGTAAAGAAAATGACTTCACCATCGCACAACTCCGCCATCTTGACGACCATCGCATCATCTGCGTTGAGTACAGCAACGCCATTTGGTAGAACGACATCGACTTGGGTGCGCACTACGCTGAAGACTTGGTCTTCATCAAAGATAGCATATTGAGGAAAGTTGGCGCTTGGATCGATATTGAGAACTACGCCTACTTGACAGCGGTCATAAGCAAGACCTTCAATCAGCATAGAGAGGTGGTTGTTCTCAATCACCGCCGCTTCAACAGAGCGATTTAATAAAGTGCGTCGTGCATTTTCCCAGTTGGCTGCATTGCTTTTCTGAATCGCGCGATGTCCAAAAAATAAGCCTTTGCTCGAAGACAAGCCAACATATTTATTGGTCAAGCGTAAAAAATGGGCAATCATTTCTGCGACGGGAGTCTTGCCTTTTTCACCGCACACACCAATGACGGGGATGCGGAAATCTACGCCTGATGGGAAGAGGTGGTCAGCAATCTCTTTGCCAACTGGCTGTGGCTTACCGCTAGCAGGTTTTAAGTGCATTAAGAGGCCAGGACCAGCATTAACTTCAACAATCGCTGCATTTTGCGATTCCAATGGCTTGCTAATGTCTTGAGCAACCAAATCTACTCCGGCAATTTCTAAGCCCACAACGCGTGCAGCTAAAGCCACTTGACTGGCGACATCAGGATGAACCAAATCGGTCACATCAAAAGCCACATTGCCATTGCTTTGAATCAGCACTTTTTGATCTAAGGCTGGAATGCTTGCACCGGTTAATTTCTGACGGGTTAATTCAAGCTCTACCGCAGAATCAATTCGTACTGGATTAAGAGGATGTTCTTCTGCGGTGCCACGACGGGGATCTGAATTGATTTGAGTTTTAATTAACTCCAAAATGGTGTGCTTACCATCGCCAGTCACCCAAACAGTTTCACCTTTTGCGGCAGCTACTACCTTATTGCCTACAACCAACAAGCGATGCTCATCACCGATGATGTGGCGTTCAACTAAGACTTCGCTACCCTCATCAATTGCTACTGCATAAGCAGCTTCAATTTCTTGTTGGGTATAAAGATTGATAAATACCCCACGACCATGATTGCCATCAATGGGCTTAACCACTACTGGCAAGCCGATATCTTGAGCAGCTTCCCAGGCATCATCGGGACTAGTAACAGTTCTTCCTTCAGGTGTTGGCACGCCAGCGCTGGCCAGAAGACTCTTGGTTAAGTCTTTATCTCGAGAGATGGTTTCAGCAATGGCGCTGGTTTGATCTGTCTCGGCAGTCCAAATGCGACGTTGCTTTGAGCCGTAGCCCAGTTGCACCAAATTACCATCTGATAGACGAATAGAGGGGATGCCTCTTTCTTCGGCGGCATTAACGATGCATGCGGTGCTTGGGCCTAGTAATAGGTCATCACTTAAGTCACGTAAGCTTTCCAGGATGGTTTGAACTTCAGCTACGGGATCTTTGGTGTCCTGAGCAATCGCAAGATAGAGGTCGCGAGCGTATTTGAGGGCGGTCAGGGTAACTTCCTCGCTAATAGCGCTGACAATCACCTTGTAAACACTGCGACGGTCTCCGTCACGGGCTTTTCCAAAGCCGCCAGGAATGCCGGCCAAGTTTTGGAGTTCTAGGGTGAGATGCTCCAAAATATGTGCTGGCCAGGTGCCTTCTTCAACCCGCTTTAAAAAACCACCAGTTTCGCCATAGCTACAGCGATGTTCTTGCAGGCTGGGTAGCGCCTTTACTAAGCGCTCGTAAAAGCCCGGAATCAGGTTAGAGGGGTAATCTTCCAGGTCGCCAATGTCTATCCAAACCTCGATGACAGGGTGGTAGGTCCACATATTGGGACCGCGGAGATGCTTGACGCTCAAGATCTCAATGGTTTTATCTAGTAATTGGGGCATGTGTGGAGCGGGGAGGGGTTTACGCCTTATTTTGGCGGTAAAACCTCAGACTATCTCTCTGTTTTAGTAGTTATTGAAAATCCACAAAATTAGCAAAAATACGTTAAAAGACTTACTTTGATAATTTAACGGTTTTCTGGCCTAGAAGGTTGACAGAACTTATAAATTGAAAAAACTGAGCTCCACTATACTTTTACGGTAAATGAAGCCAGAACTTATTCCCTTTGCCCCAACCTTACCAAGTCATTGGCAAGTCGCCTTAGGGGTATCCGAATCCCCCGTAAAAACCCTCGACTCCATACTGGCCTGGGTTGAGCTGGATCTGGATGCGGATTTACGCTTTCAAAAAAGCCTGCTGGTATTGACTCAGCAGGGCCTCGTTTGGACTAATGGTTCCGCCTTTGAGATGTGGCCCATAAATTCCAAAGCCCATCTATTGCACGGTGACCATGCTGGTGTTGGGCACCTTAAATTAGAGGCAACTGAAAAATTACTGAGAATTTGGTATTTCACCCTAGCAGTGAACCCCCAAGTACTGCGTTTACAGTCCGCCTATAAACAGCTTTCTCAGGGTCGGCAGCCTAGCAAGGGCAATCCTGAGGCTGGCGAATACGAAAAACAGGTATGCGCCGTCTGCTTAAGCGTTAAACCTGCCAATTCCGACGTCTGTCCTACATGCGATCCAGAGGATGACAAACCTCCATCAACATGGACTCTATTCAAATTGTGGCGTTTTGCTCGCCCTTATAAGAAACAGCTTCTTTTGGGTTTTGTCTTAACTCTGCTGTCTACTGGCGCTACTTTAATTCCGCCATACCTGACGATGCCTCTGATGGATCATGTGTTGATTCCTTATGAGCGTGGTAACCCAATTGATTTTCAATTGGCCAGCAAGTATCTTTTGGCACTATTTGGCGCCTCCATAGTAGCCTGGGGTTTGGGTTGGTGGAAGACGTATCTGCTTGCGCTGGTTAGTGAGCGCATTGGTGCCGATCTTCGCAACACCACGTTTGAGCATTTACTAAAACTCTCTTTAGAGTATTTCGGTGGCAAAAGAACAGGGGATCTGATTGCGCGCATTGGCGCCGAGACCGATCGTATTTGTGTTTTTCTTTCTCTTTACGCATTAGATTTTGCAACCGATGTGCTGATGATCGTGATGACGTCGGCAATTTTGGTGTCGATAGATCCTTTGCTTGCGCTGGTAACACTTGCACCTCTGCCATTTATTGTCTGGATGATTCATGTTGTTCGCGATAAGTTGCGCTTTGGTTTTGAGAAGATTGATCGTATCTGGTCTGAGGTTACTAATATCTTGGCCGATACGATTCCGGGTATTCGTGTTGTCAAAGCGTTTGCTCAAGAAGACCGCGAGCTCAAGCGCTTTGTCGATTCCAACAAACACAATCTTCAAATCAATGATCGCGTCAATCGCGTCTGGGGATTGTTTTCACCAACGGTGACTTTATTAACTGAAACAGGTCTTTTGGTTGTTTGGGGTTTTGGTATCTGGCAGGTAGCGCATCGTCATATTACGGTGGGCGTGCTAATTGCTTTCTTGGCGTATATCGGACGCTTTTACATCCGTCTGGATTCGATGAGTCGAATTGTTTCTCATACGCAAAAAGCGGCGGCTGGAGCCAAGCGTATTTTTGACATTTTGGATCACGTCTCGAGCGTGCCAGAGCCTATCAATCCTGCGCCCTTGGTTGATGTGAAGGGCCGTATCTCCTTGCGTAACGTAGGTTTTCGTTATGGCAATCGTGCCGTTTCAAAAGGAATTGATTTAGATATTGCCCCTGGAGAAATGATTGGTTTAGTAGGTCATAGCGGCTCTGGTAAGAGTACTTTAGTGAACTTGATTTGCCGTTTCTATGACGTGAGTGCTGGCGCTATTTTACTTGATGGGCGCGATATTAGAAGTATCAGAATCGCGGACTATCGCAAGCGTATTGGATTGGTTTTGCAAGAGCCATTTTTATTCTTTGGCACTATTGCTGAAAATATTGCCTATGGCAAACCTGATGCTTCTCGCGAAGAAATTATTGAAGCAGCCCGCGCTGCCCATGCCCATGAATTTATTTTGCGTTTACCGCTTGGATATGACTCCTTAGTGGGTGAGCGTGGTCAATCTTTGTCAGGTGGTGAGCGTCAGCGTATTTCGATTGCCCGTGCCCTATTAATTAATCCAAGTATTTTGATTTTGGATGAAGCCACCTCTTCAGTAGACACCACCACTGAAAAAGAAATTCAGCGTGCCTTGGATAACCTTGTTAAAGGTCGAACTACCATTGCGATTGCCCATCGCCTCTCTACCTTGAGAAAGGCCGACCGCCTGGTTGTTCTGGACAAAGGAGAGATTGTCGAAATTGGCTCACATGATCAATTAATGGATGCTCAGGGTGCTTACTACGCCTTGTATCAAGCGCAATTACGCCATGCAGCTGAATTGGTGGAAGGCGGCGCTATAGGTGAAAGTATCGATGAGCAAGAAGAGGGTGTTTTGGAAGAAGCTGCCAAAAATACGGGGGGTGGAGTATGAATAAGCTCAGTCAAAAAACTGACGTGATGTCTTATCAAAAACCCCATCAACTTGAGCGAGATGCATTGGGTCGCTTGGTTTTGATTGACGCAGCTGGTACTCGTCACGTTGGCGTATATCCGGTTCGAGCCTTTCCGATTACTGCGCCTAATGCTGGAATATCCATCATGGATCAATCGGGTAAAGAACTTTGCTGGTTTGCAGATATCGTCTCGATCCCTGAATCTGAATTAGGCTTGCTAGAGGAAGAAATGGCTGCGCGAGAGTTTATGCCGGTGATTGAGAGAATTACTAAGGTATCGACATTCGCAACCCCAAGTATTTGGGATATCGAAACGGATAAGGGCCCCACTCGCATTCGTCTTAAGGGCGAAGAGGATATTCGCCGAATTGCAGGCAATACTTTATTGATAGCAGACTCTAATGGCTTGCAGTTCTTAATCAAAGACTCTACGCAATTGGATAAATTAAGCAAGAAACTGCTGGATCGTTTCCGCTAAAATACATTTTTAAGTCGCCGCTTTAGCTCAGTTGGTAGAGCAGTTCATTCGTAATGAAAAGGTCGCCAGTTCGATTCCGGCAAGCGGCACCAAATTCTCTAGTGCATTATTGGTGTTAGGTAGTGGATTTCTGAAGTAGGGCGTTCAGTTGCTCGACGATCTTTTCCGATTTCTTGCTCAGCAGGACAAACTTTACTCGTCCATCTTCCTTGCTCGTTTTCAGATTGAGGAACCCACGAGTGATGAGATGGGAAAGCACTTTGTGAATTGTTGCCTGAGAGGCAATGGAGCGCATAGAAATAATTTCTTGAACGCGATAGGGGTGCTCTGACCCTCTTTTAACAACCTCTTCTAAAACCAGTTTTTCATCACCAGAAAACTCGGAGAGAAGCTTATGGCTAGCGACCAGAAATTTTAAATAAGAGTTGGTAAGCATTCTCCATTATAACTGCGCTATTACGCTAAAGCTTGACCAATAACTTAGCGGCTTTGCCTATCTATTTAAGATGGGTAGGATCTTCTGCGCGCCATCTTTGGTTGTTATCCGCAGGTCATAGTCATTCACAATGACTGCCTGCTTGAGTTCGGGTTCGGTGAACTCATATTGGAGTCCAAAGTCTTTGTCTTCAACTAGGACGCATCCAGTTTCTAGATCACAGTGGGTTATTTCAAACATATCTCTCACATATGTTAGGTTAAAAAAGCTTCTACCTGCCCACAATATCCCATCTTTATGAATATTGTTTCTAAATGATCTAATTTATTAATATCGGTATCGCTGCCAGGGGTAAAGCTATGAAGTCATAGACTTAAATTTCAATATGCGCCCGTAATCCAAAGAAGTTCACTGGCCCGCGAGCGGAGTTGTAGGCTGGGTTGGCAATGCGTTGGTAGTCAGCTGAGATATAGAGGTCTTTATGGACCTTTGCGCTGTAATAGGCTTCCAGGACCTGCTCATTTTTATAGCTTAACGCCCCATCACCAATAAATGCGGTCATACCACCTTGTTGGAGGTAGGTAATTTCAGATGCGGAAATTCCGTTAATGGCATAGCCAACACCCATCGCATCGTTAGGACGTGACCAACCGGTACCTTTGATGGTTACCCCGCCCGAGAGGGATCTGCTGATATCTAATGTTTGAGTTTCGGTTTGACCTGGATTCCAGCTCCAGCGTGCGAATACCCCAATATCCTCATTAATGGCTTGTTCGGCATTTAAGCCGTAGCCCCACGAATTTTGCGCACCAGAACGTACGCTCACAATGTCTGGGGTAGTGCTCGTCCCTTGTCCATAGGCTAGCGCATTTTGATAATTGCCCATGAATGCATGCTGTTGGTAGAAGAGGGCGCGCAGGGCCCCAGGTTGACCCCAGAGCTCATGTTTACGGGTAGCTTCTATTTGATTGCCGTAGTCTTTTGACAGGCTGTAATCTAGCTGAGCAGTATTCGGAATGGTTGGCATTGCTAATCTAGCAACTTTTAGAATCCAGTCATCCTGATACCACTCAACAACCGCCCCATAAGTAAAGCCTTTGGTATCAGCAGCATAACCATACGCACCCATAGAGAAGAGGGCAAAGTTTTGAAATTGTGTACGTGGGTCGTGGCTATAGGTATTTTGATCAAAGAAATCTAAGGTCGCAAACTTGCCATATGAGACAACAATCCTGTCTTTATCAATATTGCCAGCCAACTGATTGGGGCCACTTTCAATATGCTCCTTGCCGCCACCCAAGCCAAATGATTGTCGTAAAAAGGCGCGAGCACTGTAGTAGACGGGTGGAGCAAAAGAGCCTTTTTGTAGCTCACCATTTTGAAATGCGCCTAAGCCAACGAGTTGCCCATTAAATGGGGTTCCTTCAAACATCTCTGGGTTGTAATAAATTTCCGCGCCTTCCCAGAGTCTTGCGCCTAAAAAGGCGGTAGCACTAAACGTATAACTTTTAGACCCTCCACCTTCAGTTTTGTTTAAAAGGCTATTTTGGCCATAGTAGGGTGAATTGAAATTGTTTTTTTGCTGAACGATATAGGTGGATTGCCCATGAACGTTCCATTGCTCAGTGTTGTCTTCTGCGCCAACAGAACTATCTACCCTAGGCATATCACTAACAGGTGATTCAGCTAAAAGTATTGGGTTATTACTAATTGGCGATTCAGCATGGGTATCTATTGAATGGCACGCAAGCAAAAGCGAAGTGGCACACAGGGCGAATGGCTGCTTGCAGGGGTTCAATGAGAAAAACATGAAAAATGACAATTTTGCTAAATGAGAATTGTTATCATCATATCATTGAATAAGAATCATTCTCATATATAAATTCCCCTAAACCTGGGTCTTAAGTTGGTTTATTGAGAGGGTATGCGGGTATTTCCCTATCATGACGTCTGCGTGGCCAGACATTCAGTAGGGAAGGATCGGATAAAATAAGCCGATCATGAAATTTCGCAACCGCAAACTTATCCACTGGATTGCCGCTTTGGCAGTTTTGATGAGTGCGCTGGCGCCGACAGTTTCCCAGGCAATTGCTGTTGCGCAGCAGGGCCAAGGTTTTGCAATGGAGCTTTGCTCGGCCAGTGGTGGCAAGATGCAAATTCAAGTGCGGCTTGATGATCAAACGGATACGGCAGATACGATCAAGCCTTGTCCTTACTGTGTCACGCATTGCAGTATCACGCCAGTTTTCAATACCCACCTCAAATTTGAAGTGCCGCAATCTTTTGCAATGTTGCCGCAACTCTTCTATCAATCTCCTCAGCCGCTATCGGCTTGGGTAACCCCGCCTTCCGCAGCTCCTCCAACAAAAGCCTAAAGAAAGTTATTTAGGGCGTGGCTCATGGCCATGTAATTGGTAAAAAAATTACCAAATTGTTGTGCGGAGAATTCAATGAAGTTCAAAAAAGTGTTTGTTGCCTTATCTCTTACTGGGGCTGCAACTGGAGTATTTGCTTGCGCAAGTTGTGGTTGTAGTCTTAATACTGATATTGGCACCCAAGGAATGGGGATGACTGGTGGGTGGACTCTAGATATCCGGTATGACACTCTTAATCAAAACAAATTACGCTACGGCACCAAAGGCATTTCTCAAGGACAGGCTGCCAATACAAGCAATGGAGCAACTGGCGGACCGGCTGAGGTAGAGGGTTATACGCAAAATAATTACTTAACAGCTTCCCTGGACTATAACGATGGCGAGAGTTGGGGTGTGACTGGGGTTCTGCCTTACATCATGCGTAATCACAGCACCTTTGGTACTTATGATGGCAGTGGCGATTTGCCTCCGACACCGGGAGATGGGGCCTATAGCTCTAAAACTTCTGGTATTGGCGACATGAAGATTATTGGGCGGTATTTTGGGTTGGCGGAGCAAAAAGATTGGGGATTTCAGTTTGGGGTGAAGCTGCCAACAGGTAGCAGAAATCAAACGGGAACATTGGCTAATGGCAGTGGGTTAGTCGCTGTTGATCCAGGACTGCAGGCGGGCACCGGTTCGACAGATCTCATTGGAGGCATTTATAAGTTTGGTTTGATTAATGATTCCGACAATTGGGGTTACTTTGCCCAAGCGCAATATCAAGCTGCAGTAATGGTTCAGTCTGTGCCGAATTCTTTAGTCTCATCTGGTGCTAGTGCTGGGGGAACTTATCGCCCTGGTAATGCCGCTAATGTTAACCTGGGCGTGAACTATCAGGGGTTTGATAAATGGGTGCCAACCATTCAGTTAAACGTCTTAAATAAGCGGGCTGACAGTGGTACTGCTGCAGATGTCTGGGCAACTGGTGGGACTTTGGCCTACTTAACTCCTGGCGTTTTGTATCGTGTCACAGATCAAACTCAACTTTATGCCAATTTGCAATTACCCGTATATCAAAATGTGAACGGTATTCAGTTAGTGCCGAGCTATATAGCGTCGATGGGTGTGCGAGTTTATTTTTAACTGAGGCTCTTAATTAACTGGGGTACTTAAAGTAATGGGGTAACGGTCTCTTCTAGGATTTTCAAATCTACTTGAGGCTCTCCCGTTAAACCATTCTTTCTGAGAATTCCTTGCTTATCAATAATGAATGTACTCGGTATGCGCCAGATTCTGCCGTAACCTGAATAGTCCATTTGCTTCTTATCGGCAGATAGAAAAGTATAGTTTTGCAGGATCTTTTTGGCTTGCTCAAGATCGGATGGCTTATCCATGGAGATGGCGAGTACCTCAAACCCTTTAGCTTTATTTTTTTTGAGATAACTTTCGATGATCGGCATTTCTTCTCTACAGGGCTCGCACCAGCTAGCCCAGAAGTTCACCAAAATGACTTTGCCTTTGTTGGCATTTAAAGAGAAAGGCTTGCCATCTGAAAGAGTACCTTCTATATTGGGTGCAAGTTGTCCGATTTGAAGCTCGGCAAACGTCGAGCCGCTTAAACAGGCCATGAAACAGAATAAAACTAGCGAACGAAAATTTTGCATTGCAGTTAGTATTTCATAAATTCAACTCTCAAGGAGATCTTAATGATAAACAGTCAATATATGCGCATCTTGAATCGAATGTTCTTATGCATCGTTTCAGGTTTGCTCTTACAAGGTGTGGCACAAGCTCAGGATGCCAAGGTAGGCGGTATTCAAATTAGTAATGCCTTTACTCGCTCAACAGTGCCAGGTCAACAAGTTGCGGGCGGTTTTATGAAGATTGAAAACAAGGGTGCGGCTGATCAATTGATTGAAGTGAGTTCGCCGGCAGCGGGCGATGTGCAATTGCATGAGATGGCCATGGAAGGTAATGTCATGAAAATGCGCCAAGTGAAAGACATTCTTGTTCCTGCGGGTGGGGCTGTTGAATTAAAGCCTGGTGGTTTGCATTTAATGTTCCTCAATATCAAAGCACCTTTTGCCGCTGGTGAAACTATCCCAGTAAAGTTAAAGTTTGCGAAGGCGGGAATTGTTGAGGTGAAGATGCCGGTAAATGCGATGGGCGGCGGAGCAATGCATTAAGTTATATTTTTTTAACGAATAACGATCTTATGAAAAAGACCCCCTAAGTTGTGAAGTTTAGGGGGTTTATTTTTTTTGGATCTTTTGAGTGACTTTTTAGTTCAAATGCATTTCTAAAATTTGCGCAAGATGTAACGCTTGTCTTGAAATTCCATCCTTAATTTGATGTCTGCAACTCGAGCCATCTGCTACAACAAGGGCATCGGGTACTTTTTCAATAGCTGGCAGCAATTGAATTTGCGCCATTTTCATTGAGATATCAATATGTTCGCTTTCATATCCAAAGCTTCCAGCCATGCCGCAACAAGATGTTTCAATTAATTCTGGTTTTGCATTCGGGATGAGCTTGATTAAATCTAGCATGGGTTTGACGACATCGAAGGCTTTTTGATGGCAATGGCCATGTATCAAGATGGCTTGAGTAGCGGGTTTAAGGGATGGATTGAAGCGACCCTCTTTACTTTCCTTGGCCAAGAACTCTTCAAATGTAAAACTATTTTTGGCTAGTAGGGGCGCCTTATCATCAAGATCCATCACCAAAAACTCATCTCGTAAGCTCAAAATGCAAGAGGGCTCCAATCCAATGATGGGAATGCCTTTATCAGCAAAGGGAAAGAGTGCGAAGAGTAATTCCGTGGCGGATTCTTTGGCGCGATCAATCATTCCTGTGGCTAAATAGGTTCTGCCGCAGCAAAAATGGCCTTGTTCTTTTTTAGGTATTAAGACGGTATATCCCGCAGCCTCAAGTACGCGTACGGCGGAGTAAATGGTTTCTGATTCAAATGCGCCATTAAATGTATCAGCCCATAGAACAACAGGTTTAGTCGATTTAAGAAAGACTTCTAAATCAATCTCGCCCAGTGTTGACCTCCAAACGGTATCGGTTCTCCAGGAGGGCAAACTGCGTTTTGCGCTAATGCCAGTGAACTTTTCCAACAGCAGGGCTAAGAAATAAGAGTGATTGCGCAGATTGAATAAGCCTGACAGCGTTTTAGAGCCGGAAATGAGGTGTAAGTAGTTTGGCAAATGCCCGATTAATTTGTCTCTTAAGGTGTGCCCGTGTTTCTTTTTGTAATGACCCAAAAATTCAATTTTCATTTTGGCCATATCAACACCGGTAGGGCATTCTCTTTTGCATCCCTTACAACTAACGCAAAGATCCATCACCTCTTTAACCGCATCGCCTGTAAACGCATCGGCCCCAATCTGATTGCTCAGCGCAAGGCGTAAAGTGTTGGCGCGTCCTCTGGTCACATGCTTTTCATCCCGGGTTACTCGATAGCTTGGGCACATTGTTCCCGCATCAAACTTACGGCAATGACCATTGTTATTGCACATCTCCACCGCTTTTGAAAAGCCACCCGCTGGATCTTGGCCTGTTCCTGGCTCAGAGGTTTCTTCTGTAACCGCATTATTTTGTACATTCCATAAAGACCAATTCAAATGGGTTTTTAAGGGGATGACTTTGTATTCTGGAGGAAAGCGAAAGAGGGAGCTATCGTCCATCTTCGGTGTATTCACAATTTTTCCGGGGTTAAATAGATTGCCAGGATCAAAAGCGTTTTTAATTTCTTTTAGCGCTTCATTTAATTTAGGTCCAAACTGCCATTGCACCCATTCGCCTCTGCAAATTCCGTCGCCATGTTCGCCACTAAAAGCGCCTTTATATTTTCTGACGAGCTCAGAAGCCTCTTGTGCGATTTCACGCATCTTTTGAGCGCCGTCACGACGCATATCTAAGATTGGTCGAACGTGTAGAGTACCAACTGAGGCATGCGCGTACCAAGTGCCGCGAGTTTGATGTTTGGCAAAAACTTCAGTGAGTGACTGAGTATATTCAGCCAAATGCTCTAGAGGTACCGCGCAATCCTCGATAAAGCTAACAGGCTTGCCGTCTCCCTTTAAGCTCATCATGATATTTAATCCGGCTTTACGCACTTCCCAAAGATTCTTTTGAGTAGTGGGGTCAAGCATTTCCACCACTGAACCAGGTTGACCTAAATCAGCCATGAGTTCGGCCAATTGTTTCACCTTTATCTCTAGAGGAGCTAATTCATCGCCTGAGAATTCAACGAGCAAGATCGCTTCGGGCGATTTCCCGCCTTGATCGATTAGCGCTGTTTCAATGGTCGATTTAAATGCGGGATTGCTTCGCGATAAATCCAGCATCGTTCTATCAACGAGCTCTACTGCTGTTGGTCCTAGCTTTACAATATGCTGCGCAGAGTCCATGGCTTTATGAAAGCTCGAAAAGTTCACTACGCCAAGGGTTTTGTGCTTTGGTAGCGGTGCTAACTGCAGCTTGAGTTTATTGAAATAGGCTAGGGTGCCTTCGCTCCCTACTAGTAAATGAGAGAGGTTTACTGTGCCATCATTCGTATAAGGGCGTTGGTTTTGATTGTTGAAAATGTCCAGGTTATATCCAGCCACTCTGCGCATGACCTTAGGCCACATGCGCTCAATTTCCGCTTGGTGCTTTATTGCCAAAGACTGGACAAATTGACCTAGCTCTAATGCTCTGCCTTGTGCATCTTGCATTAAGCCAAATTTCGCTAATTGACCATCTGCCAGCCACGCATCGATACCCAATACGTTATGAACCATGTTGCCATAGGCAATCGATCGGCTTCCGCAGGAATTATTTCCTGCCATGCCACCAATAGTGGCTTGTCCTGCAGTTGAAACGTCCACGGGGAACCATAAGTCATGCTTTTTTAACTGAGCATTTAAAGTATCTAAAACCATGCCAGGCTCAACTTCAATACTCAATTTCTCTAAGTCAAGGTTTTGACTATTTCTAAAATATTTTGAGTTATCAATAACTAAAGCAGCGCCAGTAGTTTGACCGCACTGGCTTGTGCCACCACCTCTTGGAAGGATGGGTATGCCCATATCTCGAGCAAGCTCAATCGCAATCGAAATATCTTGTGCGGTTTTCGGCACAAATACTGCCAATGGCATCGTTTGATAAATCGAAGCATCGGTAGCGTATCGTCCCAAGTCTGAGGGATCAATCATGACCTCACCCAGAGTAAGTTTTTTTAGTCGTTCGGCTAAGAAGTGAATATCGCTGGGTTTGTTCATGGATGGGTGGATTTATTGTTGGGTTTCTAGGAAATTTAAAATCGCGTTTTTCTTATTGGCTAGATGTTGCATTAATACTTTGCGCATTCTTTGGCCATCGGCAGCCTTAAGTGCAGCAATCATCTCTCCGTGTTCAAGGACTGCTTCATCCCATTTGGTTTGATCTTGATTCGATCTAAAGCGCAATGCTTGGATTCGTGCATTCACTTGAGAGTAGGTATTGGTCAAAACGGGATTGCCCGCAGCGAGGTTGATATGTTGATGGATCTGTGAATTAAGCTTGTAGTACCCAGACAGATCTTTTCTGCTGTAACACGCAAGCATTTCGTAGTGAAGCGCCTCAATCTCGCTTAAGGCTTCCTTGGTAATTCTTTTGGCAGCAAGCTCACCCGAAAAGCCTTCTAACTCAGCCATCAACTCAAAGGCATTTAATACATCCTCCTTGTTTAGCTTCGGAACAATAGCTCCTCGGTTGTTGATCAACTCCACTAAACCAGCGGCAGCTAATCGTCGAATGGCTTCACGAATGGGGGTTCTCGATACCGAGAGGATCTCCGCGAGCGCTCTTTCATTGAGTTTGCTTCCAGGTGCGATCGCGCCCTCAACAATCATGGTTTTGAGGTTTTGATACGTCTGCTCGTGCAGGTTGGTAGGACTACCTGTTTCCCTTGGAGTTAGCATTTTTTAACTTAAATTTGTATACATTCTGTAATTTTACAAAAATAATACCTAAAAACCTAGTGTTTGCGATAGGTTTACTTTATATTTTTGTATGCAAAAATAGATTTACATTTATAAACCGGGTGTTTTTTGCCCTCATTCCCTAACTCGAGGTTCTCATGCTTAAACTTGATTCTCATGCCGCTGGCCGTCATTTCTTACATATCCCAGGCCCTAGCCCGGTACCTGCTCGTGTTTTGCGCGCTATTAGCTACCAAACCATTGATCATCGCGGCCCAGAGTTTGGTGAGTTGGGTTTAGAGATTCTGAGCAATATCAAAAAAATATTTCAGACTAAAAGCCCTGTGATTATTTATCCCTCATCAGGAACTGGTGCCTGGGAAGGTGCTTTGGTAAATACGCTATCTCCAGGTGATTTGGTATTGATGTATGAAACTGGCCAATTTGCTACCTTATGGAGAAAGTTAGCTGAACGTTTAGGACTCAAAACAGAATTTATTGGACATCCTGGTGCACAAGGGTGGAGTTACGGTGTAGATGCCGCCAAAATTGAGGAGCGCCTTAAGGCTGACACTGCTCATGAAATCAAGGCAGTCTGCGTTGTTCATAATGAAACCTCAACGGGTGTGACCTCCAATATCAAAGCAGTTCGAGCTGCAATCGATGCCGCTAAGCATCCAGCTCTACTTTTGGTCGACACCATCTCTGGTTTGGCTTCTGCTGATTATCGTCATGATGATTGGGGGGTTGATGTCACCATCAGTGGCTCACAAAAAGGCTTAATGCTGCCGCCAGGCATTGGTTTTAATGCCCTTTCTCCACGAGCAATTGAAGCGAGTAAAACCGCCAAGCTGCCAAAAGCATTTTGGGCTTGGGATGAAATTCTGGAATCTAATAAAACGGGTTACTGGCCTTCCACACCTTCCACCAATCTGATGTACGGTCTTCATGAAGCAATGGACATGATTTTGTCGGAAGGTCTAGATAAGGTATTTGCAAGGCATGAGCGATTGGCAAAAGCTTGTCGTGCCGCAGTTCAGGGTTGGGGGTTAGAGATTCAATGTCAAGATCCAGCAGTTTATTCACCTGTTCTGACAGGCGTCGTTACTCCAGATGGCGTAGATGCTGATCAACTCAGAAAGCTGATCTTAGAGCGCTACAACCTTTCCTTGGGAACAGGTTTGGGCAAAGTAAAGGGCCGTATGTTCCGTATTGGGCACTTGGGCGATTGCAATGAACTATCACTCCTTGCCGCTTTAAGTGGTTGCGAAATGGGTATGAAAGCTTTTGGAATCCACTTAAAAGGCAGTGGCGTCTTGGCAGCTCAAGAAGTTTTACAAGGCTAAAGAGAGTCTCACCCCGTCCATATCTTATGGCGGGGTTCAAAAAAACAGGAGACATGAGTGAAAAAATTTCTCAGACTTAAACCAACAACAATTGTTTTAGTGCTTTTTTGCGCGATGTATTTTTTGACCTATATTGATCGCGTCAATGTCAGTTCTGCAGCAGCTGGATTTGGTACTGAATTTCATTTAAGTAAAACCCAGATTGGCTTTGTTTTCTCTGCTTTTGCTTATCCCTATCTGATATTTCAGATTATTGGTGGTTGGGTTAGCGATCGATTTGGATCGAAGCGAACCTTGATCGTCAGTGGTTTGATCTGGTCCTTGGCTACCGTATTGACAGGATTTGCAGGCGGTCTGTTTTCTCTTGTCGCTGCTCGAGTTCTTCTTGGGCTTGGTGAGGGAGCTACTTTTCCAGCAGCAACTGCCGCAATGGCGCGTTGGATTCCCAAGGAAAACCGTGGCTTTGCCCAGGGTATTACACATGCATTTGCACGAGTAGGTAATGCTGTTGCACCTGCGCTCATTGTTTTCATTCTGGTTGAGTATGGTTGGAGATGGTCATTTTATGCATCTGGATTATTGAGTCTTGTTTGGGTCATTCTGTGGGCACTTCTTTACACTGAAAATCCAGCCGATCATCCTTTGATGACTTCAGAAGAGTTAGCCAAAAAACCTGCTCCGCGAAAAATTCAGAAAACGCCTTGGAAAAAACTTGCAAAAAGAATGGCTCCAGTAACCATTGTTTATTTTTGTTATGGTTGGACGCTCTGGTTATTCTTGAGTTGGATTCCGCAATACTTCTTGCATAGCTATGACTTAAAAATTTCTACTTCGGCACTTTTTGCTTCTAGCGTATTTTTTGCTGGAGTCGTTGGGGATACCTTGGGTGGAATTATTAGTGACAAGATTCTTCATAAGACGAATAATCTCAACAAGGCAAGAAGTTGGATGGTTGCCATTTGCATGACCTTGACCTTGCTTTCTTTGTTGCCAATTATGTTTACTCATGATGTAACCATATCGGTTATCTCATTAAGCTGTGGATTCTTCTTCGCAGAAATGACGATTGGCCCTATGTGGGCTATTCCAATGGACATCGCCCCTGAATTTTCAGGGACAGCGAGCGGTATGATGAATACAGGTTCAGCCCTTGCAGCCATTATTAGCCCTGTAGTATCAGGGTTCTTAATTGATTATTACGGAAACTGGGAGCTACCTTTTGTTGGTAGCATCGTTCTGATGGCTGGTGGAGTGCTTTTAACATCACGGATGAAGCCAGAGAATCGATTTACTCCCTAACTGATCACTCTAAAAATAAATAAACCCCTTAATACTATTAGGGGTTTATTTATTTGACGGAACATCTTTTCTTCCTACAGGCTTAGGTTAGCAAGTCGTAAAGCCATATCTCAGGGATGGCTAAAAATAAGCTTCTAGGTTGATAGCACAAGCGGCTTTTTGGGTCTAGTATTATTTAACATCCAATGAGCCCTAACATCAAGATCCCTGAAATTCATCAAGAGGCTTTTACCAAGGCAAGGACAGCGCTGGGATTAAGCGTTGCTGATCTTGCTGGTAAATCGTGCCTTTCCGTTCGGCAAATCGAGCAATTAGAAAATGGTGAGCAGAGCTCTTTTTATGGGGCTCGTGTGAAATTTACCGCCGCCAAAAAGGTGGCTGGTATTTTAGGTTTAAAGGATGATGAAGCATTTGATTGTGAGATTCCAAGCGGAGTTATGGGGAAACCAAAATCTGATCCTCAGATATCTGATGTAAAAGTTGCAGTGTCAGAATCTGAGCTTATGGCGAAGAAGATTTCTGCGCCAGTTAATGCTGGGCATTATTCAGAAAAATTTAAACCTGCACCACTACATTTTTCAAAACTTAAAAAATCCCCTAGGTCAAAGCTCTTCATTGGATTTGGAATTGCTCTTGCAGTATTGATGGCGGTTGTGAGCATGCAAAGATTATTCTTTTCTGAGTCGTCTGAAGAAGTTATTTTGGTGAAAGAGGAGGTTGCTGAACCAGCGCCTCCGCAATCACAGACGCCATCAGAATCCTCGTTGCAGACCCCAGCGCAAGTTGCTTCTGTATCAACTCCAGTCCTTGTTCCAGCGATTGGTGATGCCAATAGTGCTATTGCCCCAAGTGTCTGTCCAGAGGTAGATGCTGTGGCAGTTCACTATAAGCCCACCTCGCCAAGAAAAGCTGCTGATATGGTTTATGTAGAAGCCAAATCAAAGCAGACAATCTGCGTCGTTGACGCTTCTGGTAAATCTCAAAATAGAGTGGTTGATTCTGGTACGGGAGCGATCTTTTATGGCAAGCCACCATTTAAAGTGCTGACCTCAGGACTTGGGCAGGTAGATGTATTTTTTCAAGGAACAAAAGTCAGATCCGGAAATTACAGTGGCAATAGCAATGGCAATACTTTGATATTGGACTCGGCTGAATTGATTCAGCCTGTCCCAGCAGATTCTTAAAGGCAGGAAGAAATCTTGCTGACCTACTTCAAGAGAAGTAGGTCTTGGCGCTTTAAACGGCAGCTTCGTTCATTTCACCAGTACGAATGCGAATAGCGCGTTCAATTGGGCTAACAAAGATTTTTCCGTCACCAATTTTCCCTGTGTGTGCTGCCTTAGTGATGGCTTCAATAGCAGCCTCTACAAGGGCGCTTGGGACCACAGCCTCTACTTTGACCTTAGGTAAAAAGTCGACAACGTACTCGGCGCCACGATAAAGTTCGGTATGACCTTTTTGACGGCCAAAGCCTTTAACTTCAGTAACAGTCAGACCTGTAACGCCAACTTCCGCTAGAGCCTCACGTACTTCGTCAAGCTTAAATGGTTTGATGATTGATGTAATGAGTTTCATATATTTTTCCCCTAATGCCTTAATCATACCTAGAACTCTATGCATTCGCCCGAAAAAGGGGCATAAAAGCAATTTGAAGTGCTCTAGGCTCTAAATTGAGAGGTGATAGGGTAGCGCCAGTCTCGCCCAAAAGCTCGGGTAGTGACACGCACCCCAGGAGGCGCTTGGCGGCGCTTGTATTCATTAAGCTTGATGAGGCGGGTCACTTTTTCCACGCTCTCAGGATCAAATCCAGCTGCCACCATCTGCTCGATCGATTGATTTTGCTCCATATAGCGTTCCACGATCCCATCTAATACTTCATAAGAGGGGAGACTGTCTTGGTCGGTTTGATCGGGGCGTAACTCAGCAGAAGGGGCCCTGGTCAAAATACGCTCAGGAATAACGGGAGCAATAGTGTTGCGGTAAGCGCAGAGTCGATAAACGAGTGTTTTAGCGATATCTTTGATCACGGCAAAGCCACCTGCCATATCTCCGTAAAGAGTGCAGTAACCTACCGCCATTTCACTTTTGTTGCCAGTAGTAAGTACCAGACGTCCCGTTTTATTGGATAGCGCCATGAGCAGGGTGCCACGGATACGCGCTTGAATATTCTCTTCGGTAGCGTCAGCCTTTAGGCCTTTGAATTGTTCCGCTAAAGCTTTTTCTAGAGCGTCAACGGGCTCGCCAATCGGAATCTCATCGTATTGAACATGGAGATTTTTAGCGAGTTCTTGCGCATCAATCCAAGAAATATCTGCGGTGTAACGTGAAGCCATCATGACAGCGCGAACTTTATCTGCGCCTAAGGCATCAACTGCGATAGCAAGTACCAATGCTGAATCTACGCCACCGGATAGGCCAATGATGACACCAGGGAAATGATTCTTTTGAACATAGTCACGAACACCAAGTACCAATGCCTGATAGGCCTGCGCTTCGATGCTTAATGGGGCAACGATAGGTCCTTTTGCGAGCTCACCTGAAGCATTGACCTCTATAAACCCAAGGGCGCTTTCAAACTGAGGCATCGACATCACGACCTCGCCTTGGGCGTTGAGGGCGAAAGAGCCGCCATCAAAAACCAATTCATCTTGTCCACCGACAGCATTGACATAGACGAGGGGAATCTTGGTGAGCGCAATATGCTCACGAAGCACCTCAATACGAAGGGATTCTTTTTTCAGGTGATAAGGAGAGGCATTCAGTACTAATAGTACTTGGGCTCCAGCATCATGAGATTGTCTTGCGGCGTTAAGATGCCACGCATCTTCGCAAAGAATCAGGCCGAACAAAATACCGTCAGACTCAAACACGCAGGGCTCATTTCCAGGAACAAAATAACGCACTTCATCAAATACTTCGTGATTGGGTAGCTCTTGTTTGGCGTAGCCAGTAATGATCTTGCCGTTTCGTAAAACGGAGGCGTAGTTTTGTAAGCCGAACAGGGTTTTTTGGGGATGGCCAACGATGACGGTTAGTTCGGGAAACTGGGCAAGCTCTTGCGTTAGAAGATTTAGCTCTCGCTCAGCCGCTTCAATAAAAGCGGGGCGTAAGAGCAAGTCTTCGGGTGGATAGCCTGTGAGCGAAAGCTCGGGGGTGAGGACAAGTTTGGCGCCTTGAGAAAATGCCTCAGAGGCAGCCTGAAGAATGAGCTTAGCGTTGCCGCGCAAATCACCCAAGAGAGGGTTGATTTGCGCTAAGGCGATTTTTTGCGAGCTCACTCCTAATACGATACGAAATTACTTCTGTGACTTCGCGTAGCCTTCAATACCCTCAAGAATTTCTTTATGGGCATCAGCAACACCGCTCCAACCTCTGACCTTAACCCACTTACCTTTTTCGAGGTCCTTATAGTGCTCAAAAAAGTGTTGGATTTGGTTCAGTTGCAATGGGTGCAAATCATCTGGTTTTTGCAGATGAGCATAGATAGGCAAAATTTTGTCTTCTGGAACAGCTAGCAATTTCGCATCTTGTCCGCCTTCATCTTCCATCATCAGTACACCAATAGCGCGGCAGCTTACTACTACGCCTGGGAAAAGTGGGAATGGAGTTAATACAAGTACGTCTACTGGATCGCCATCACCAGCGATGGTTTGTGGAATGTAACCATAGTTACATGGGTAGTGCATTGCAGTACCCATAAAACGATCTACAAACAGGGCGCCACTTTCTTTATCAACTTCATACTTCACTGGATCCGCATTCATTGGGATCTCGATGATGACGTTGAAAATTTCAGGGATTTTTTTTCCAGGGCTAACCTTGTCGTAACTCATACATACTCCAAATAGTGATTTGTGGGTACCCTGATCTTAGCAAAGACTGAGGGCGCTACTGCTTCTGGTAATTCTAATAAAAAATGATAGTAAAGCTTTAAATACCGAATAAGCCTACGCCCTGAAGTTTAAAGCCTAAGCTAGCGCCAAACCTGAGGGATTTCGAGGATCTTCCCTTATAAATGGGGGTTTTATCCCCCATGAATCTTCTTAAGAAAGTGACTCTAAATAACGCTGAGCGTCCAAAGCGGCCATGCAACCAGTGCCAGCGCTAGTGATCGCTTGGCGATAAATATGATCTTGCACATCGCCAGCTGCAAAAACGCCTGGAATATTGGTAGCAGTAGCATTGCCCGTAAGTCCAGAGTGGGTTTTAAGGTAGCCATTGTGCATATCAAGCTGGCCAACAAACAACTCGGTATTAGGTTTGTGACCAATAGCGATGAAGGCACCGGTAACCGCTATATCTTCAGTGCTGCCATCTTCTTTTTTAATGCGCACGCCAATGACGCCTTTTTCATCGCCAAGCACTTCATCTAGGGTGGAGTTCAATTTCAGCTCGACCTTGCCTTCAGCTACCTTAGCCATCAAGCGATCATTCAAGATCGGTTCTGCGCGGAATTTATCGCGACGGTGAATGACAGTCACTTTTTTGGCAATACCAGTAAGGTAAAGCGCTTCTTCAACAGCGGTGTTGCCGCCACCCACTACGCAGACATCTTGATTGCGATAGAAGAAACCATCGCATGTGGCGCAACCTGATACTCCACGTCCCATGAATTCTTCTTCGCTAGGTAGACCAATGTATTGGGCTGAAGCGCCTGTACAAATGATGAGGGCATCACAGGTGTAAGTTCCAGAGTCGCCAACTAAGCGAATGGGTTTTTCTTGAAGGGCGGCAGTATGAATATGGTCAAAAATAATTTCGGTATTGAAATGCTCGGCATGCTTTAAAAAGCGATCCATGAGCTCTGGACCTTGAACCCCATTGGGATCCGCTGGCCAGTTTTCTACGTCTGTAGTGGTCATTAATTGACCGCCTTGGGCTAATCCCGTGATCAATGTGGGCTTCAAATTAGCCCGGGCTGCGTAGACTGCTGCTGTGTAGCCAGCAGGGCCAGATCCGAGGATTAGAACTTTGGAGTGTTTTGGAGTATTTGTCGTCATCCCCAAATTATAGATTTGCTTGTTTACAATCGGAAGAACATGGTTAGAACCGCATATCCGAAGTCCAAAACCCCCTTGAGTCCCCAGCCTCCTGAAAATGACGGCCAGGGCCGGATGCCCCGCCTTCTGCTGGAGGCCCGCTGGTTTATCTCTTTAGGCCTCTGCCTGGGTTTATTTGCGATTTTGCTCACATATTCCAAGGCGGATCCAGCTTGGTCCCACGCCAGTTTTGAGGCTCCAAAGAACCTAGGAGGGCGTTTTGGTGCTTATTTAGCCGATTTACTCCTATATATATTCGGAATTTCCGCCTTTTGGTGGGTGGTTTTGTTTGGTCGACGTGTCCTGAGTGGCTGGCGTGAGCTTTGGAGTATTCCCTTGCCAGCTGATCCTGAGGCTAAACCTGACTCTTTATTGATGCGCTGGCTCGGTTTTGGGCTGACTTTAGTCAGTTCTATGGGGTTGGAGTCTATTCGCCTGCATTCCTTGACTTTAGACCTCCCCAGGCCTCCTGGTGGCATTTTGGGTGAATTAATTGGCGATCCCCTGCAAATGTCCTTGGGATTTACGGGATCTACCTTGGTTCTCTTGTTTGGGCTGTGTGCTGGACTTTCACTATTTATGCATTTTTCCTGGTTAGATGCCGCTGAAAAAGTTGGGCGCACTCTCGAGCTTGCTTATTACCGTTTGCGTGAGCATCGTGAGAGCGAAGAGGATCGTAAGTTAGGTGAGGCTGCTGCCGAGGAGCGTGAAGAGTTTGTAGAAGAGGTGCGCGGCCGTGTGGAAATCGCTACTCCGGTACAAATCGTGCGTGCTCCTATTGAAATTCCCAAGAGCGTTCGGGTAGAGCGTGAGAAACAGCAGCCTCTGTTTGTAGATATCCCTGATTCTGAATTGCCACCCTTAGCGTTGCTTGATGAAGTGCCTGAGGCAAAAGAAACGATTTCTGCGGATGTTCTGGAATTTACTTCACGCTTAATCGAACGCAAGTTGGCTGAATTCGGTGTGCAGGTGACGGTGATTGCCGCTTATCCAGGTCCAGTGGTGACCCGATATGAGATTGATCCTGCGATTGGGGTTAAGGGAAGTCAGATCGTCAATCTCTCACGTGACTTGGCGCGCTCATTGGGCGTAGTGAGTATGCGTGTTGTAGAAACTATTCCTGGCAAAACTTGTATGGCTTTGGAATTGCCAAACCCAACACGTCAGTCCGTCTATCTCTCAGAGATCTTAAGTTCACAGGTTTATAACGACAGCCATTCCATTCTGACTTTATCTTTAGGGAAAGATATTTCTGGTAGTCCTGTTGTTGCGGATTTGGCGAAGATGCCTCACTGCTTGGTGGCGGGTACAACTGGTGCTGGTAAATCGGTTGGTATCAATGCGATGATTTTGTCGATTTTGTTCAAGGCAAAGCCTGACGAAGTGCGCTTAATCATGATTGATCCGAAGATGCTGGAAATGGCGATGTATGACAAGATTCCACATCTCTTATGTCCGGTAGTGACGGATATGAAGCAAGCTTATAACGCGCTCAATTGGGCGGTCAATGAGATGGAGCGCCGCTACAAGCTGATGAGTAAGTTTGGTGTCCGAAATCTGGCAGGCTTTAATAAGAAAATTCTTGAAGCTGAAGAAAAAGGCGAGAAGTTAACCAATCCATTTAGCTTAACTCCTGATGATCCAGAGCCAATCTATAAAGCTCCCGTCATTGTGATTGTGATTGATGAGCTTGCTGATTTGATGATGGTCTCTGGTAAGAAGATTGAAGAGCTTATCGCTCGTATTGCGCAAAAGGCGCGTGCGGCAGGTATTCATTTGGTATTAGCAACGCAACGTCCAAGCGTGGATGTGATTACGGGCTTGATTAAGGCAAACGTGCCAACACGTATCTCTTTCCAGGTCAGTAGCAAAATTGATAGTCGTACGATTTTGGATCAGCAGGGCGCGGAAGCACTGTTGGGTATGGGTGACATGCTTTACATGGCTCCAGGACATGGTTTACCAGTTCGAGTGCATGGCGCCTTTGTATCGGATGATGAAGTGCATCGCGTAGTAGAGTGGCTCAAAGAGAAGGGCGAAGCTAACTACATTGAAGGTGTCCTTGAGGGCGCTGATGAATCTACGATCGACGCATTGACTGGTGAGAGCGGTGGCGAAGCCGATCCGCTTTACGACCAAGCTGTTGCAATCGTTTTGGAAAACAAACGTCCATCCATCTCATTGGTACAGCGTCATCTGCGCATTGGTTATAACCGTGCGGCGCGCTTACTTGAAGATATGGAAAAAGCTGGCCTCGTATCCAAAATGGGCAATGGCGGTAACCGAGAAATTCTTCATCGTCCTTCTGAATAAGGTCATTATTTTGCAAAGATTTTTTTCTGCGGTCGTATCGGCCATTGCCTTAAGTGCCGCTGTATTGTTTTCCGCAGGGCAAGTGTCTGCCGCTGATGCTGGGAGTGGTGCAGAGCAATTACGCCAATTTGTGCGTGACTCTAAAACAGCTGAAGGAGATTTTGTTCAGCAGCAGTTGCGGGCTCCAAAAGGCGATGAGCCTAAAGACAAAGGTTTAAAAGTAGTTCGCCAAACTCAAGGCCGTTTTGTGTTTCAGCGCCCAGGTCGTTTTATTTGGGATACCCAAAAACCTTATGAGCAAAAATTGATTGCAGATGGCAAACAACTTATTTTGTGGGACAAAGATTTAAATCAAGCGACTTTTCGTCCGGTAGGGCAGGCCTTAGCCGCTACACCTGCGGCTATTTTATTTGGTGAGGCATCTCTTGATCAGCACTTTGATTTAATTGATGGCGAAGATCGTCTGGGGATGAAATGGGTAGGGCTAAGCCCCAAGAAAAATCCTAACGCTAAAAATGGCAATGAGCTGCCTTATACAAAGATCTCCGTCGGAATGTTGAACGGATTGCCTAAGGCTTTAGAGCTCGTGGATGGTTTGGGAAGCGTTGTTTTAGTCACCCTGGATCACATTCAGCTTAATGTCAATTTACCTGCTAACCAATTTAATTTCACCCCACCTGCTGGTGCTGAAGTCTTGCGTTTAAATTAAGCCAATAAGATTGACGGGATTTAGCAAATCTTGTTTTTAATAAATTTATTCATACATTCAAACAGATAGAGCATTAGATGATTGATCCACAATTACTCCGTAAAGATATCGCCTCAGTTCAGGCGCGCTTAGCCACCCGTAAATTTCAGTTAGATGTAGAGAGATTTACTACCCTAGAGTCCGAGCGCAAGTCTTTGCAAACGCGTACTGAAGAATTACAGGCTAAGCGTAATCAATTGGCTAAAGCCATTGGTATGAAAAAAGGCAAAGGCGAGGATGCTAGCGTTGAGATGGCAGAAGCTAGTCAGATTAACGTTGATATGGAATCTGGTGCGGCTAGATTGACCATTCTTCAGGGTGAGCTTTCTGACTTTTTAATGGGAATTCCGAATCTTCCAGACGAAGCTGTTCCGATCGGTAAAGATGAAGCCGATAACAAAGAAGTAAAACGATGGGGTCAAGAGCCCATCTTTGATTTTGAGATTAAAGATCACGTCGATTTAGGTGGCCCGCTTGGCTTGGATTTTGAAGTAGCTGCCAAAATCAGTGGCTCCCGTTTTGTGGTTCTCAAGGGACCAATCGCTAGGTTACATCGTGCCTTGGCTCAGTTCATGCTCGATACCCATACAACCGATCATGAATACCAAGAGATCTATGCACCGTATATCGTCAATTCTGCTTCTATGCGCGGTACCGGACAACTGCCAAAATTTGAAGAAGATTTATTTAAGGTGCCTCGTGAAATGGGTGGAGAGGCGCAGTCACCAAATGCAGATGGCGCAGCGCATGTTGAAAACTTTTATCTCATTCCGACTGCGGAGGTGCCAGTTACCAATTTGGTCAGAGACGAGATTGTGAATGCCGACAACTTACCAATGAAGTTTGTTGCGCATACCCCATGTTTTCGTTCCGAAGCAGGTAGTTATGGACGCGATGTACGCGGCATGATTCGCCAGCATCAGTTTGACAAAGTAGAGTTAGTGCAAATCACTAAACCTGAAGACTCAATGCAAGCGCTCGAAGATCTTACCGCTCATGCTGAAAGAATTTTAGAGTTGCTTGAATTGCCATATCGAAAGGTATTGCTTTGTACTGGTGATATGGGATTTGGCAGCGCCAAGACTTATGACTTAGAAGTATGGGTGCCATCACAACATGCTTATCGCGAGATTAGTTCTTGTTCGAGCATGGGTGACTTTCAAGCAAGACGTATGTCAGCAAGATTTAAAGCGGGACAAGGTAAGCCAGAATTAGTGCATACCTTAAATGGTTCGGGTCTTGCAGTGGGCAGAGCTTTGGTTGCTTTAATTGAGAATCGTCAACAAGTAGATGGCAGCATTTCTATTCCTAAAGCATTGCAACCTTATTTAGGTGGCATGGAGACGCTCAAGCCCATCATTCAATAAGGGTCAGCGAGATACGGTAAGTCAAAAGCTATAATTGCCGTTCGGTTCGGAGAGGTGGCAGAGTGGTCGAATGTACCTGACTCGAAATCAGGCGTACTGTCAAAGGTACCGAGGGTTCGAATCCCTCCCTCTCCGCCAGCTAGTCTTTTGATTTCAACCATTTAGAGAAATTAACGAATAAGTCCCACAGTACGCGGGGCTTTTTTGTTTCCAGATTCTTTACGGCACCATTGCTTAAAGTTTTTGGCCTCAATTTCGGCTTTCTCTCAAAGAGAAAATTTGCCGGCACCGATAGCCTACTTAAAGCCGAGTAATTTACGTTGATCTACCCAGTCTAGCGGCAAGGGAACAATTTTTTTCAACAGGTCTGAGGTAAGTGTTGCTGGTTGTGTGCCACTCATAATTGCCCGAACAATATCCGGCGCCAAAAAGGCGCGATAGATTAATCGTGTAACGGCATTGCTAGTTGTACCCTCTTGCTTAGCAATTTCATCAACTGATGTTGCTTTACCAGTAGTGAGTCTTTCTAACCACTCTTGGCTTGTGCGGATTGAGTGAATTAATATTTGATTGGGGGCTTGCAGGGCGACTTTATTGCCAACCAATAATCGCATTGCCATGCCGCATCGCTCTATCTTCACTTGCGTAAAAATTATTACTAGTTCAATGGGGTGGGGTGGATCATCAAATAATGCATTGGGATTAATTTGGATCTCTACTGATTCGGTAAATACACTTACCTTTGTAACCAGCCGATGAATCAATTCATACCGCTCTTTACTATTTTGTTGTAGTAGGTGTTGATGGTGTTTGAGTGCTTTGCTAATCTCACCAGTCTGATTGGCTTTGGGGTTCAAAATCTCCATTACGGTCGATTCATCACTTAGCCAATCCTGGAGCTGATTAATCACCAGGAGTTCTAGTTCTTGCGCTGGGATCCGAATGCCATTGGGTACATCTTGGCGGCTGGTTTTATTTAATGGCTCAGAGATGTAATAACGATACCGTTTACTTTGCTTTTGACTATGCGATGGCACTAGGCGATGACCAGCATCATCTTCTACGAGACCTAATAGCAGGCTGGCTGATGGCGCTGCTTTACGCTTTCGCTCGCCTTGATGATTGCTGTGCATTAAAGCTTGAGTAGCATCCCAAGTAGCTATATCCAGAATGGCAGGATGTTGGCCTTCATACACTTTATCGTGATGCACAATCTTGCCGATATAGACTGGGTTAGATAAGAGTTTATATAGATGCCCTCTGGAGAAGGGTCTGCCACCATACTGACGCTCAGTACTGGTGAATCGCTTGGGGGTACTAATGCCCTGGTCATCGAGTTCTTGTTTAAGTAAACGTACAGAACCCAATACCAGGTAACGCTCATGAATATGACGTACCAGCCTTGCTTGTTCTTCATTAATCTTGAGAGTGCGCTCATGAGCCACATATCCCATATAGGGTGTCCCCCCCATCCACATCCCCTTGGCTTTTGAGGCGGCAATCTTGTCCCGAATGCGCTCGCCTGTGACTTCCCGTTCAAACTGGGCGAAAGATAAAAGAACATTGAGTGTTAGTCGCCCCATGGAGGAGGTTGTATTAAATTGTTGAGTCACTGATACAAAAGAAATGCCCTTAGCATCAAACTGCTCCACAATCTTGGCAAAGTCCGCAAGCGATCTAGTAAGTCGATCTACTTTGTAAACCACCACGACATTAATCTTCTTTTGATCAATATCTGCCAGCAATTGTTTGAGGGCGGGGCGCTCCATATTGCCACCCGAGTAACCTCCATCATCATAAAAGGTCGGAACCAGTTTCCAGCCTTCATGTTGCTGAGACAAAATAAACGCTTCGCATGCTTCCCTTTGAGCATCTAGCGAATTAAATCCTTGCTCCAATCCTTCTTCAGAGGATTTGCGGGTATAAATTGCGCAGCGTAGGAGGGGTTTATTCATTTAGCACTCTTTTTGAGTCCAAAGAACACGGGTCCCGACCAAGCTGTTCCAGTGATATGACGTGCAATGGCCGATAAGCTTTTCCAGGTCTGATTCTCATACAGATAGCCGCTATCAAGAACGGTAACCTGATGCGTCTTGCCTTGCCAAACCCGCACTAATCTCGATCCAGTACTCGCCCGAGTATTGGAATGACTAGAGCCTGATTGAATCTGACGCTTTTCCACCAAGCTAAGGCCACCCAAAGCTTTGGTTTGAATATGCCAGGCAATGGCTTGCCTCAAAATCTCCGACCGCGAGAGGTAGGGCACACTCACTCCAAAGCAGGTTTGCCAGCGCTTGGCTAATTGCTCTCGACTCAAGAGTGCTAGCTCTTCAAGTTGCGCTTGCATGCTCTTAAGCAGCCTCAATGCGATAGCGATTTACCCCATCAATCTTTTTGCTAATCACAGCAAGGCCTAAGCGTTTTCGAATCACGCCACTAATGAAGCCTCGAATAGAGTGAGCCTGCCAACCTGTTACTTGCATCAGTTCTTGAATATCTGAACCGTTGGGGCTACTTAACAAAGCAATCAGTTGCGATTGCTTTGACTGCGCTTGGGGTTGATTTTGAGGCTGATCTTGAGTTGTTGATGGGGTGGCTATTAAGGTTTGAGACGGTTGGGCTTCTTTGGCCTTAGTTGGCACAGCATTTACCTTCTTGGGCGTAACCTTTTTGATAATCGGTTTAACAGATTTTGTGGTGCTTTTCTTAATTGTTGCAGTGCGCATGATGGCTCCTCGTGTTGTTAGCTCACCATTGAGATAACAACACCAGTAACGCTCTATAAGGGCAACATATCAAGTCAATTAAGATAAATTAGTCTTAACTGCTAGCTATACTAAAAAACTATTCTATGGGAGAAAATCTATGACTATTCCAGCATATTGCATACCAACACCTGAACAAGAATTGGGTTTGGCGCTCATGGTTTCTTTAGCATTTCCAGACCGAAAAGACGATGCCCTTTTTTTGGGTGATGCGCTGGCTGATTTATGTCATCAATATTTATTAATGAAGTGGGGGGCCGATCCTGAAGGAGCGTTCTCACCACAACTGATAAAGCCTATTTATGCGTTTCGAGATCAGAAGAGATTAGAGAAAAATTTAAAAGATTTTGACAAGCGCATGCAAGAGCGGTTGCATGCTGCCAAAATGGCCATTTCATTTTTGCAAGAAGCCCAGTCCGGAGGGTGGCCTGCTACGCTACCGAAAGACATAAACAAAATGTCACTCTCACAGTTAAGTGGTTTGATTGCTCTTGATGCTCAAAATGATGATCAGGCCAATATCCATAAACGGATATGGCAACCAAGTCTTCCTGTAATCCACCTGGCAACTGCTTTAGCAGTTTATATGAACGATTTAGCCCCTAGTGGCCCAACGCCGATGCATTTATTTGAGTTGATCCAAAAACCGGAATTTGCATTCACCTTAATTCGATATGCGGATGACCATACCAACCTACTTTTAACAAGCAAGAGGCTTAATATTAGCGCAGACCAACTGATTGCATTGCCTACGAGGATCTCTTCGTAGCACAAGTGCTATAAAAAAGCATTGTCAAAAATAATTATTTTTTGACGATGCTCATTTTCTTGATTTTCCTCAGACTGGGGTTTTCAACCAGCTAAGGAAATAAGAGATGAAAGCATCTGCCCTTCAAAAGCAGCAAAATAAGCCTATTTCAGTGGTGTATCGGCATTTATCCGAACTCACGCCGGATCCACAAAATCCGCGCACTCATAAAGATCGGCAAATTAGTGCCCTAGCCAGAAGTATTAAAGTTTTGGGCTTTAATATCCCCGTCGCAGTAGATGCCAGTGGAAAAATTCTCTGTGGCCATGCAAGGTACTTAGCAGCTCAACAATTAGGAATGAGCGAAGTGCCTGTCATCCGCTTAGATCACCTAAGTGAATCACAAGCACGAGCCTTTATGTTGGCCGATAACAAGCTATCCGAGATGTCTGATTGGAATAGGGGTCTCTTAGCAGTCCAGCTTAAGGAGCTTACTGCAGTTGATCTCACCTTTGACATTGAGGCGACTGGATTTTCTGTCGGCGAGATTGATCTGATTCTCGATTTTGATCCAGCAGGCTTAGATGGTGCAGATCAGGTTCCCAATATTCCAGAAGGACCACCCACTACTCAGATGGGTGATCTCTGGCTCATGGGAGAGCATCGCCTTTTATGTGCCAATGCCCAAGAAGCTTCTACCTATGAAACGCTGATGGCGGGTAAGGTGGCCGGGATGATCATCACCGATCCACCATACAACGTCAAAGTGCAAGGGCATGTTGGTGGTAAGGGAAGTATTAAACATCCCGAGTTTGCGATGGCTTCCGGTGAAATGAATTCTCCTGAGTTCACTCAATTTCTAAAAACCAGTTTTGAGCAGATGGCAAATCATAGCAAGCCAGGTTCGATTCATATGACCTTTATGGATTGGCGCCATCTTCCTGAGATTCTTTCCGCTGGTCTTGCGGTCTACACCAGCTTTTTGAACCTTTGCGTGTGGGTCAAGAACCAAGCAGGCATGGGAAGTCTGTATCGCTCGCAACATGAGCTGTGCCTGATTTTTAAAAACGGTAAAGAGTCTCATCAAAATAATGTGCAGTTAGGTCGCTTTGGACGCTATCGAACGAATGTCTGGCAATACGGAGGCATTCAAACGATGCGTAGTAGCGAGGAGGGTGATCTTCTAGCCCTGCATCCCACGGTTAAACCCATCAAGATGATTGCGGATGCCATCCTCGATTGCTCTAAAAGACGCGACATCATTTTGGATCCCTTTATGGGTAGTGGTACTGCCATTTTGGCGTGTGAACGTACTGGTCGGCATTGCTATGGGATAGAGCTTGATCCCTTATATGTCGATACGGCAGTACAGCGATGGCAAAACCTAACTGGCGAAGACGCCGTGCATGAGCTCACGGGTAAAACTTTTACACAATGTTCTGCTCAAGCCACTCAAGAGCGCTCAAGTGTGGAGATGAGTCATGGCAAATAAGAACAAGCTAAATGTCGATCAACTAGGGTCAATCCAAGCTGCTGATGAAGCTTACGAAGTAGGTTTTAAAAAGCCCCCTAAGGCGACTCGCTTTACTAAGGGGCAATCGGGCAATCCTAATGGACGACCCAAGGGGGTGAAGAACTTAGCCACGATTGTCACTGCCGAGGCACGCCGAATGATTACTGTCATCGAGAACGGTAAAAAACGCCAAGTGATGAAGATAGAGGCCACTATGGCGCAGCTTCAAAACAAAGCGGCATCTGGTGACTTTCCCTCGACCCGACTTTTAGTGCAAATCATGCCAAGCATGGAATCGCAAGCAGCCAAGAGTGGTATTGACGTGCCTAGTGATGAGCGAGATCGCCAAGTATTGGCGCAGCTCTTAAAGCGCTTACACAGCACTAACCCTTCTGAATAACCCCATTTACCTTATTGGAAAGCACCATGAACCACTTAAATAATCTCAAGTCTTATGAAATAGCTGCGCTTTTGCGCCTAGATTTAAGTAGCTTTATCCATCGAGCTTTTTTAGAGCTCAACCCCCAAACCGAGTACTTGCATAACTGGCATATTGATTTAATTGCCGACAAACTCAGGCAAGTGGAGCAAGGGGAGATTACGCGCCTGATTATTAATATGCCACCGCGTAATCTCAAATCGATTTGTGGGTCAGTGGCTTTTCCGGCATGGCTATTGGGGCGCAATCCCACCAAGAAAATCATCTGCGCCAGTTACGCTGCGGATCTGGCTATCAAGCTGGCAACCGATTGTCGGCAGGTGATGTTGGCGACCTGGTATCAAGATGCCTTTGCGCATACGAGACTTTCTGCCAGTCGTACCGCAGTACAAGACTTTGCTACGACCCAGCGTGGTGGGCGAATGGCCGTATCCACCGGAGGTGGAATTACTGGCCGAGGCGCCGATATCCTCATCATTGATGATCCTTTGAAACCTGATGAAGCAGTCTCTGAAGTGACTCGTAAAAACGTTAACGATTGGTTTGATGCGACCGCCTATACGCGGCTGGACTCCAAGAGTCATGGTGCGATTGTCATCATCATGCAGCGCCTGCATTTAGATGATTTAGCGGGGCATGTCTTAGAAAAAGGAGGGTGGGAGGTTTTAAACCTGGCGGCCATAGCGCAAGAAGATGAGCGTTTTGATTATCAACGCCTCTTTGGCCCGGTCACGACGATACGTAAAGCAGGAGAAGCTCTTCATCCAGAGCGGGAGTCTTTAGAGACCTTGGCCCACATTCGAGAAAACCTGGGGGAATATGCTTTTGCAGGGCAGTATCAGCAAACTCCTGTTCCTCTTGGAGGGGGCATGATTAAGAGGGAATGGATTCATTTATATGATTCAAGCTCCCTGCCGGCTGACTTTGAGATGATTGCGCAAAGCTGGGATACGGCAAGTAAAACCCAGCAGTTCAATGATTATTCTGCTTGTGTCACGATAGGCCTCAAGAATAAAGCCTTGTATGTATTAGATGTGTTTCGAGCTAGGTTAGATTTTCCAAATCTTAAACGGGTAGTGATAGAAAAGCATCAACAATACAAGCCCCACCATTTGTTGGTGGAAGATGCGGCATCCGGAATCGCACTGATCCAAGAGCTTAAAGAATTTAATATCTATAGTGTTAAAGCCATTAAACCCCAAGGCGATAAACAAACCCGTCTATTTGCTCAGCAATCGGTATTTGAATCAGGTCGAATCAAATTTGCAAAAGAGGCGTTTTGGCTGACAGAGTGTATTAACGAGCTCACCACTTTTCCATTTGGAAAGTTTGATGATCAGGTAGATGCGATCACCCAGGCTTTAGGATTTATGCGAGATCGATTAGATGAGCCGGGGATTATTGGCTTTTATCGTATGGAGCACGAGAGGATGAAAAGGGAGGGGTTGATTTGAGAATCTATAGCGCCGCTATCCATCAAAAGAAATGATTGGCTGAATTAGTCAGAATATCGATGAAAAAGTGGCTGGATGAAATTTTGTACGTATGCCCCTCAATTAATCACTTCTATATTTGAACCAAATCGCAAAATTTGAACAGTGGGTATTAGGTTTATCACGCCAATGGACTCTTAAGAAAGAAACCCAAGAGGTCTTGTAGTTAAGGCCTTAATGTATTCAAGAGATTGGTAGTGAATTAGGTGGTTAAAAATTACCACACACCAGGCATTTTTCATGGTGTGTGGTAAATGGCGGTTTTATGTGGTTTTGAAGTAGTTAAAAAGTGCAAAATCAAGTTGTAAAGATTAACGGGCCTATAACTCATTTGGTTAGAGCGGAGGACTCATAAGCTCTCATATTTAGTGGTCAAGTATTACTTAAATACTATCTACTATTCCACCCTCTACTCGTAGAGCTGCACCGGTTGTGGCTGAGGAGAGAGGGGAGGCGATGTAAGCTACCATATTGGCCACCTCTTCTAATTCTGCGGCACGTCCCAAAATTGAAGAGGGGCGATGTTGCTTTACGAAAACTGCTCCTGCTTCTTCTAATGTTTGCCCTTCTGGTGCGTTAGCCATTAGTATGCTTGCCGCACCTTCTGACAATGTTGGTCCAGGTAGCACGCTATTAACCGTGACACCTGTTCCGGCGGCCACTTTTGCTAAGCCACGTGCTAGGCCTAGCATGGCGGTCTTGCTCATGCCATAATGAACCATGTCAACAGGAATATTTAAGGCCGACTCTGAGGCAATGAATACCACGCGACCCCAATTATTCTTAAGCATTTGAGGCATGTAGGCGCGCGATAGGCGTATGCCAGACATAATATTTATATCCCAGTAACGCTCCCATTCTGAATCGCTTATTTCAAAGAAGGATGTCGAACCATAGATGCCTAAGTTGTTAATTAGAATGTCGCAGTAAGGAGCCATTTCTACCAGCACTTGACAGCCTTCAGGCGTGGATAGATCGGCAGCTACTCCTTGTGCGGTAGCCCCTGGAGCATAAGCTTGTACTGCGGATATTGCTTGATCAACAGCGGATTGCTGCCGTCCGTTGACGACAACTATCGCGCCAGCCTTAGCTAGTTTTTTAGCGATCGCCAAGCCAATGCCAGCTGTTGATCCTGTAATAACGGCAGTTTTACCATTTAGATTAATACTCAACATTCTTATATTTTCCTTTATGTAAATTGATTGGATTGTTATGTGTGTTAAACCAATGGATTGCTTTTAATTGCTTCTTCACTCTAAATCTAAGAGACCTTGAAATTCAAAATCTGACGGCGTCAATTCGGCCTTAAGGTGATCTTTAGTGATTTGAAGATTGCTTGCTCTTATGCCTAGAAGTCTCAAGTTTCTGGTGAGATCAATTCTTCTTAAGCATTGGCGTGCGGCATCTCTTAAGGCCTGGGGGTCATTGATAGGGGGGTTGAGAGTGATATCCCTAGTAAGAGATTGGAAATTACCAAATCTAACCCTGATTCCAATTGTTTTACTATGAATGCCTTTGTTGATCAAATCTTGAGATAAGCGCTCGCATAATTGCACCAAAATATTTCCTAAGGCTTCACGATCTCGTGAGGGGTGTAAATCTTTCTCGAAGGTGGTTTCTCGGCTCATATTTAGCGGATCGCGCCTGGAAATTACAGGGTCATTATTGCGGCCATGTGCACTTTCATAAAGCCATGCACCGTAGTTTTTACCGAAATGTTGCATGAGCCAAATCGGGTCTTGATGGGCTAATTCACCGAGAGTTTTAATTCCATGTTTAGCAAGCTTTGCATCGGATTTTGGGCCAATACCATTCATTTTTCGACAAGGTAATGGCCAGATACACCTTTCAATATCAGCATGTTCAAGGACGTAAATGCCATTGGGTTTATGCATTTCGCTAGCCATTTTTGCGAGCAGTTTATTGGGAGCTACCCCAATAGAGCAAGTTAAGCCGGTGTTGCTAAATACTGTCATTTGAATCACTCTTGCCAGTGTATGGCCGCCTTTACGCTGAACTCCAGGAACATTCGTAAAATCGATATAGACCTCATCCAAGCCCCGATCTTCGATAACCGGTGCTATCTCAGCGACAGTCTCTTTCATTAAGTGAGAAAAGTGACGATAGCGTTCAAAGTCAACTGGAAGTAGAAATGCTTCCGGACATAATTTAGCTGCTTTCATGAGGCCCATAGCTGAGCCCACGCCAAATTGACGGGCTGCGTAGGTGGCCGTAGTAATTACCCCTCTTCCAGAGTAGCTGGAAAGCTTTGGGAAAAAGCGAAGTGGAATTTTATGTGGGCGAAAATCATCCCAATCTGGTTCGCTTTTTAATATTAATGAAAATAGATCTTCTGTTTTCGCATGCCTACCCCCACCAATTACAACTGGTAAACCTTTAAGTTGTGGATACCTCAATAATTTAACAGAGGCAAAAAAAGCATCCATATCCAAATGGGCAATTCTTCTTGGTCGATCAGTATTTAATTCCGCCATTTATTCAAGAATCTTTATAAAAATATAAGTGTCACAGAATTGATATGTAATTTTTGCTGATGTCTCTATCTAAAAAGGAATTAGGTTATAGATTCAGCATGAAACTCATGATGTATTACTAAATATCTATGACATACCCAGGCACCAAAACCACAAAAGGCCATCATTATTGCAAGGGGCCTACCAGTGCCATCATTGAAGAGTCCAACTAAAGCGCCAGCTACAGTAGCGAAAAAGAATTGCAGAGCGCTGGCTAGAGCGGCAGCTGTACCTGCCTGTTGGCCATGAGTCGCCAGTGCAGATGCCATCGCATTGGGAATAATAAAGCCAATGCTAGATACAAAGCAAAAGAAGCCAATGAGGAAAATAGGTAAAGAAATCCAGTTATTGAGCGCTAGAAAAGCTAAGCACAATCCTGTTCCAGACGGAATCCAAAGAGCAGTGCGCAATATAGTGGTTGCTGTATATTTTTTTAGTAAGCGCGCATTCATCTGGCTTGCGGCAATGAGTCCAAAGGCATTTACGCCAAAGAATAAACCAAATTTTTCTGCTGGAATATGGTAGAGATCAATGAGTACAAATGGAGATCCTGCAATATAGGCAAACATTCCTGACATAGCAAGACCGCCAGCAAGAGCGTAACCAAGAAAGGCCTTATTTTTAAGTAGATGGTAATAATTACCTAGTACGTTTCTGAGTACGAGTGACGGCTCATGTTCTATGTTGTGACTTTCGGTAAGGCCAAATCTAATTGCCACTAAACAGCCCGCGCCAAAGAGAGCTAGAACATAGAAAATACCTCTCCAGCCCCAAAGGAGCATTATTTGACCGCCGATAAGTGGGGCTAAGATTGGCGCCAGCCCCATTACTAGCATAAGTAAAGAAAAGGCATGGGCTGATTCTCTGGCTGTTGTTCGATCACGGACGATGGCGCTAGGGATAATTATTCCAGCGCAGCCTCCCATGCCCTGAAGAAATCTCCATAGAGTAAGGATCGAGATGCTATCAGCCATCGCAGCTCCGATTGAAGCCATTGTATAGATAGCAAATCCTATGTAAAGAGGATTCTTGCGTCCGAATCGATCGCTTAACGGGCCATAAAATAATTGCCCTAGAGTTAAGCCAATAAAAAAAGCGGCTAAGGTTAACTCGACACTCCCGGGAAAGCCGCCAAGACCTTGTTCAATCTGTGGAAAGCTGGGGAGATACATGTCGATTGATAAAGGCGCAACAGCAGTGAGGGTACCCAGCAGAATCAGCCATGATGGGAAATATTTATCGGTTGAATTGGTTCTCATGATTAACTTAATAAAAATATGAATGTGCAGTATGACGTATTTTGTTTGGTTTTTTATTGAGCAACCAAAAGCTCTTAAATTTATTTGAAGTTTCTTCGCGCATCTAAAAAAATCTCTAATGAGTTGGCATTTATCTCACTTCTTCAAATATTTCATCAAAAGTTAGATTGAAAATCTCGTCTTAGGGTTTGTCATAGCAAGAAATTATAAAACCCAATTATTTGCTACTAAAAGTGGGATTTTTGAAGATTCTGAGGAGTTTATAGGGATGATTTTGCCTCTAATTTAGATCGTCTAAACCAAAGTCTAATAGCGCTCTTTTTCACATATCAATAAATTCAACCCATGTTTTGATTGCTTACGTTTTACTAGTGCAAAAAAGCCTAAACCGGCAATAGATATTTAACTTAAGACTTCATTAGGGCGGGGATTAAAGATATGATTTCAAAATCAAAAGGCAAGAAATTTGGTGCGTCAATAGCGCTTATATGTGGTTCACTTATGGCATCACAATGTGTATTGGCCGAACAAACCAATCAAAGTTTATCAGCCTCTGAGCCAGGGCCATACTGGGTAAACGTTGGCGTTGGTTATGTAAACTTTAATAGCAGTGCGACTGTCTCAGTTGCTGGTGTAGATGTACCCGGCCAGAATGCAGCAGCTAGCAATAACACAACTTTATTGGCTGAATTTGGTTATGACATCACTAAGAATTGGGCGGCACGTCTAACTGTTGGAATCCCTCCTACAACCACCCTTACAGGTAAAGCGAACTTAGCAGGAGCAGGCACACTTGGTAAGGTAGGCTATGCACCGGCGGTTCTTTCCGCTACTTATGGGTGGGATTTAGGTGTAGTTAAACCCTATTTAGGGGCTGGCGTCAATTACACAATCATCACCTCCGCACAAAACGGCACTATTAATAATTTAAGTGTTGGTAACGGTTACGGCCCTGTTCTCCAGGCTGGATTCAACGTTCCAATTACGCCATCTTGGGCTTGGTATGCAGACTTCAAACAAATTTTTGTAAAAGTAAATGCTACTGGCACGGTTGGTCCGAATGTTCCAGTTAGCTCTGTCGTAACACTCAATCCACAAATTTGGTCTACAGGCGTTAATTACCGTTTCTAAATATATAACTATTCATAAACTAAGTACTCAAGTTATTTGCAACTAAAAACATAATCAAAAATATATTAGACATGGCAATTAATTATTGCCATCTTAATTTCTCAAACTAAGGAGACTTAAATGGCGCTACTAAATAGAATGGACTGGTACGACTTAGCTCGCACCACTAATTGGACATCAAAATACGCAACGGAAGATGAAATTTTCCCACCGTTGATGGCAGGTGACTTCGGAATTCCTCAAGCCGTTTGGGAGACATATGATGAGCCATATAAACAGACCTACCCAGAGTACGTAAAAGTACAGCGTGATAAGGATGCTGGCGCATATTCTGTAAAAGCAGCTTTGGAAAGAAGTCGCATTTTTGAAAACTCAGATCCAGGTTGGAAGTCTGTAATGAAGGCGCATTACGGCGCTATTGCTCGAGGAGAGTATGCCGCAGCTAGCGCTGAAGCGAGAATGATGCGCTTTTCAAAAGCACCGGGTATGCGCAATATGTCTACATTGGGCTCATTAGATGAAATCCGTCACGCACAAATGCAACTTTACTTCCCTCATGAGCATGTGTCTAAGGATCGCCAAATGGATTGGGCATTTAAGGCTTATGACACCAATGATTGGGCAATGATTGCAGCACGCCACTTCTTTGATGACATCATGATGACTCGTGATGCAATCAGCGTGTCAATTATGTTGACTTTCAGTTTTGAAACTGGTTTTACCAATATGCAGTTCTTGGGATTGGCTGCTGATGCTGCTGAAGTTGGAGATCACACATTTGCTAATCTGATTTCAAGTATTCAAACAGATGAATCTCGTCATGCTCAAATTGGCGGCCCAGCCTTAAAAATTCTGATCGCTAATGGTAAAAAAGCAGAAGCACAGAAACGTGTTGATATTGCTTTGTGGGGAGCCTGGAAATTATTCTCCGTTCTTACAGGCCCAATCATGGACTACTACACGCCGCTTGAGCATAGAAAGCAATCTTTCAAAGAGTTTATGGAGGAGTTCATCGTTGCTCAATTTGAGCGTGCTCTGACTGATATGGGTCTTGATCTGCCATGGTATTGGGATATCTTGCTTGAAGATTTAAGCAACACCCATCACGGTATGCATATGGGAGTTTATTTCTGGCGCCCAACACTTTGGTGGAATCCAGCTGCTGGGGTAACGCCTGACGAGCGTGAATGGCTTGAGGCGAAATATCCAGGCTGGAATGACACTTGGGGTCAAGCTTGGGACGTCATTATTGACAACGTGGTAGATGGAAATATGGCTGCTACATATCCTGAAACACTGCCTTACATTTGCAATATGTGTCAACTACCGATTCTCGGTACCCCAGGTAAAAAATGGAATGTTAAAGATTATCCACTTGAGTACAACGGGCGTATGTATCACTTCGGTTCTAAGGTCGATCGCTGGTGTTTTGAGCAAGAACCTGAGCGCTATGCAGGACATCTCAGTCTTGTCGACAGATTCTTGGCCGGAATGATTCAACCGATGAATCTTGAGGGCGCCTTGAAGTATATGGATATCGGTCCTGGAGAGTGTGGCGATGATGCTCATAACTACGCTTGGGCAGAAACATATCGTGCAATGCGTGAACAACGTAAAGCGGTTTAATTTTGAAAATCTTGCTTACTAATTACATACATATTTTAGTAAGCAAGCACAAATAAATACAGGAGAAAAAAATGGCCCTATATCCATTGACATCAAATTTTGAAGGTGACTTCGTGCTTCAGTTATTACCTGTTGATACAGAAAACAGCATGGATGAAGTCGCCGCCGCTGCTGCATATCATTCAGTTGGCCGTCGTGTTAGAGCTCGTCCTGGACATATCATGCGCGTTCGTCGGCAAGATGCGGCTGAGTTTTTCCCTCGCGATATGAAGGTATCTGAGTCAGGCTTAAAGCCAACTGAAACTATTGAAATTATTTGGGAAGAGCCAGAAGTTGGCCTTATTGGAAAAATCATTAAATCTTTTCAATAAGGAGGGGGTATGACTTTTACTAAAGTTTGCGTCTTGGAGGACTTGTGGGAAGGTGAAATGGAAAATTTTACAGTCAATGGACACGAAGTTCTTCTGGTCTGTGCTGGCGAGCGTGTTGTAAAAGCATTCCAGGGCGTTTGTCCTCACCAGGATATTCCACTCTCAGAGGGAAAGTTTGATGGTGAAAAGATTATTTGTAGGGCTCACCTTTGGCAGTTTGATGCTTGTACTGGAAAGGGAATTAATCCGGATGATTGCGCATTAGCTGAATACCCAGTCAAGATTGAAGGTGAAGATGTCTATGTGAAAACAGAGGGTATTCAAGCGCTATTTGCACATTCTTGAATATAGAACTTTAGCTAATACATAGTCTTTTAGTAGACAAGTTACCCTGATAAGTCTAAGTAAGAAATTGAAGTTTAAGAACATTGGAGATGAAATGAGTACATCGAGTTCAGCGCAAGCCTATAACAACAATATGGTTGGGCCTGTGATGCGGTCTGGAGATTTGGCGCTTGCTGTTATTGAGGCGGCAAAAGTTGATAACCCTGGCAAGGAAGTATTTGTTGACGATAAACGCGCCTATATACGCATTCATACAGAGCACGAAATGATTTTGAATCGCCAAACCATCGAGGAAGAGTTGGGTAGGCCATTCAAGATGAATGATTTAGAGGTCGATTTAAGTTCTTTTGCTGGGCAAATCGAAAGTCGCGATAACTCAATACGTTTTTATTTCAATACAAAAGTTTAAGCACCAATCCAAATATAGGAGCAAAAAAATGTCCGAAGTTCAAGTGTTGCAACCTCAAAAAACATGGAGTCATTTAGTAGCGCGTCGTCGTAAACCTAGTGAATATGAAATTGTTAGTTCAAATTTGCACTATAACGACCGCGATGTAAATTCTCCATATGAGCTTGATCCAAATATGTTCATGAATGAATGGTACAAGAAAAATACCTTTGGTACCGCCTTAAAGCATGATGATTGGAATAGTTTCCGCGATCCAGATGAGGTAATTTATCGCACATATAATTTGATGCAGGATGGTCAAGAAACTTATGTTTTTGGATTGTTCGATCAATTTAGTGAACGTGAGCACGATAAGGCTTTAGATAAAACTTGGGCTGGATCATTGGCTCGACGTTACTCTCCATTACGTTATCTGTATCACACATTGCAGATGGCATCGGCTTATGTCGGTCAAACATCCCCAGCTAGCACGATTACAAATTGCAATTACTTCCAAATGGCTGATAGCCTTCGTTGGGTAAGTCATACCGCATACCGCACTAAAGAATTATCGCTAACGCATCCAGAAAGTGGATTTGGACTTAAAGAGCGTGAGATTTGGGAAAACGATGTAATTTGGCAGGGCTATCGTGAGTTAGTTGAAAAAGCATTGACAGTCTGGGATTGGGGTGAATCTATTGTTGTACTCAATCTAGTTGTGAAGCCGGCAATTGAAGAAGCTGTTCAACGTAAATTAGGTGAGTCAGCGCGACATAATGGCGACACATTATTGGGGCTGCTTACCGATGCTCAATTGCTTGATTCAGCACGTCACCGCCGTTGGATTTCAGCCTTCACCAAGATGGCTTTAGAGGTTCCTGGCAATAAAGAAATTATGCAAGGCTGGATAAAAAAATGGGAGCCACTTGCCGATAAGGCAATCGAAGACTACTGCTCTTCACTGCCCGATGTTCCGAATGCTTCTAAGGATGCCAAAGATGCAACTAAAAACTTTAGAGCCTCATTAGGTTTGTAAATACTCTAACAGTGATGATTGGATGTCGGTCTGACCGGCATCCAAATTAAAAGTAACGAATTATCTAAATACGCAGGAGAGATGTTATGGAAATTGACTTAAGAACGGTCAGTATTCAGCCTTTAAGACACACGTTTGATCATATTGCAGCTCGTTTTGGAGATAAGCCAGCTTCGCGATATCAGGAGGGTACATATAACCTTCAGGCTGAAGCGAATTTTCATTACCGTCCTCTATGGGATTCTAAGCATGAAATCTATGACGTTACCCGAACTGCAGTGGTGATGGAAGATTGGTATGCGTTTAAGGATCCACGGCAGTTTTACTATGGAACATATACCCTGGCCCGAGCAAAGATGCAAGATATTGCTGAATCAGATTTTGATTTTGTAGAGAGCAGAGGTCTTCTTTCCGCCATATCTGATGCAGATTTAATAAAAATACAGAATGTATTTTTACCTCTACGCCATGTAGCATGGGGCGGCAATATGAATAATAGCTTCATAGCTGCTTATGGATATGGAACTGCCATTACCCAGCCATGTTTATATCACGCCATGGATCAATTGGGTATTGCCCAATACATCACAAGAATGGGCCTTTTGATTGGCGATGTTAGTGATTTAGATGTGGCAAAAAAGGCATGGCTTGAAGAGTCAGCATGGCAACCATTGCGTAAGTATATTGAAGATACCTTCGTTTTAAAGGACTGGTTTGAATTACTGGTGGCTCAAAACTTTGTGTTGGATGGCTTACTGTATCCGCTAATTTATCAATCATTTGATAGCGCCTTCTCTGCTAAAGCAGGGCCTGCAATTTCAATGTTGACCCGTTTTCAGTCTGAGTGGTTTGCTGAAACGGGTAAATGGGTTGATAGCACTATCAAGATTGCAATTTCGGAGTCCGGGGCTAACCAGCAACTAGTTCAGCAATGGGTGGAAAAGTATCTTGCTTTAGCTATCGATGCAATTACTCCTATTGCCCATTTAGCATTTGGACCAACTGCTAGTGAAGTTATAAGTGAATTAGTCGAAGGCTTCAATCAGCGCTCAGTGAAGCTCGGCGTCAAAAAATAAGGAATCACTATGTCTAATGTATTTATTGCCTTTCAACAAAATGATGAAAGTCGTTGCATTGTTGAGGCGATCGTTGAGGATAACCCAGCTGCCATTGTTAATTATCAGCCGGGAATGGTAAAGATTGACGTCCCGAATTCACTGGTTATTAAGAGCAGCACGATTGAAGAAAAAATAGGACGTAAATTTAACCTTCAGGAAATGCAATTGCATCTAATTACCTTATCTGGTTATGTGGATGAAACCGATGATGAATTTAGATTGAGCTGGCCAAATTAATTGCTAATGTATTTGGTTGAACCCTGTACAACTTGATCAGATTTAGGAGATAAAAATGGATGCAAAAGTTAACAAAAAATTAGGTTTGAAAGATCGTTATGCAGCTATGACGAGGGGCCTTGGTTGGGATACTACCTATCAGTCAATGGACGAAGTATTTCCCTACGATAAATTTGAAGGTATCAAAATTCATGACTGGGATAAATGGGAAGACCCATTCCGGATGACTATGGATGCGTACTGGAAATATCAAGCTGAAAAAGAGAGAAAGCTTTATGCCATTATTGATGCGTTCAATCAAAATAATGGGCACTTAGGGATTACTGATGCTCGTTATATAAATTGCATAAAATTATTTTTATGTGGTATTTCACCACTTGAATATACAGCCTCACGTGGATTTACCCATGTTGGGCGCCAGTTCCGCGGTGTTGGGCCTCGTGTTGCTTGCTTAATGCAAGCTTTGGATGAGGTACGTCATGCGCAAACCCAAATCCACTCAATGAGTAACTACAACAAGTATTACAACGGTATGCATAACTGGCATCATATGCGCGACCGTGTATGGTACCTCTCTGTGCCTAAGTCATTCTTTGAAGATGCTTTCTCAGCCGGCCCATTTGAATTCATGATTGCCATCGGATTCTCTTTTGAGTATGTATTGACCAACTTACTCTTTGTTCCATTTGTTTCGGGAGCAGCTTATAACGGTGATATGGGGGCCATGACGTTTGGTTTCTCAGCTCAATCAGATGAAGCGCGTCATATGACCTTGGGATTGGAATGTATTAAGTTCATGCTTGAACAGGATCCAGCCAACGTACCTATCGTTCAAAAATGGATTGATAAATGGACATGGCGCGGATATCGCGTTTTATCTCTTGTCTCCATGATGATGGATTACATGCTTCCTAAGCGTGTAATGAGTTGGAAAGAAGCGTGGGAAATTTACTTTGAAGAAAATGGCGGATCTCTATTTAAGGATTTAGAGCGTTACGGCATTCGCCTTCCTAAGTACACGGAGCAAATGGAGGTTGATAAAGAGCATTTGTCACACCAGACTTGGGCGACATTTTATCAATATGCTGCAGCGTGTAATTTCCACGCGTGGATACCAAGCGATGAAGAAATGGATTGGCTGTCTGAAAAGTACCCAAATACTTTTGACAAGTACTATCGTCCACGTCTTGAATATTGGCGAGATGAAGAGGCGAAGGGTAATCGTTTCTATAGCAAAACCTTGCCCCAGCTTTGCCAAGTTTGCCAGACGCCGATGATTTATACGGAGCCAGGTGACCCTACACAAACCTGTTACAGAGAGTCTGATTTCAAAGATGACAAATATCACTTCTGCTCAGATGGTTGTAAGGATATTTTTGATGACGAGCCTGAAAAATATGTTCAAGCCTGGTTGCCAGTACAGCAAATTTATCAAGGTAATTGCTTTACGCCTGAGGCAGATCCCACTGCACCAGACTTTGATCCATTAATTGAAGTTCTGAAGTTTTATGGAATGAATATTGGCAGGGATAACTTTGACTTCAAGGGCTCAGAGGATGAGAAAAACTTTGAAGCTTGGCGTAATCTTTCGACCAAAAATTAATTAGATCAATTAAAAGGAGACCAAAATGCCTGTTGTTGCCCTCGGAGATTACGATTTTCCAGCTAAGGATACCGTTGATAAATTTCACGGAAACCAAATGCTATTTATTGGCTGGGATCAGCACTTAATGTTTTGTGCTCCCTTTGCATTTCCATTTCCTCCAAATCTTCCCTTTGGAGAGATCCCCAAAATCATGAATAATCCTGGCTGCTTTGGATATCACCCTGATTACGCAAAAATTAATTGGGATACAGCCACATGGTTGAAGTCTGGTAAGCCATTTAAGCCTGACTTCAGTAAGAGTCTTTCTGAGAATGGTCTCAAGCATAAAGATAGCTTGCGTTTCCAGACCCCTGAGCTCACTGGAATTAAGGGTAGTGCATCCTAATGATTATTAATTTATTGCGTAAAAAATGAGCTATCAACTTACCATCGAACCGCTTGGGCAAACCATCACCATTGAGGATGGGCAAACTATTCTGGACGCCAGTCTGCGAGCTGGAATTTATTTGCCACATGCTTGTTGCCATGGGTTGTGTGCTACCTGCAAAATTCAAGTGGTTGATGGTGAAATTGAGCATGGAGAGGCATCCAACTTTGCCTTAATGGATTATGAGCGCGAAGAAGGTAAGTGCCTGGCTTGCTGCGCTATACCAAGTTCAGACTTGGTAATTGAGGCCGAAATCGATGAAGATCCTGATGCACTTTTTTTACCTGTGCGTGATTTCATTGGGAAGGTAAGTCAGATAGTTGATTTAACTCCAACTATCAAGGCAATACATCTTGAGCTAGATCATGAGATGCGTTTTCAGGCGGGTCAGTACATTAACTTATTTTTGCCAGATGGTGAGCAATCACGCGCATTTTCAATTGCGAATCCACCTGAAGATAATCAGAGCGTAAAAAAACTTGAATTGAATATTAGGATGGTTCCGGGAGGTAAAGCGACTACCTGGATACATCAGCAATTAAAAGTTGGCGAAAGTGTAAAAATTGCAGGACCATATGGTAGATTTTTTGTTCGCAAATCTACAGCAAAGCCAAGCCTATTCATGGCTGGAGGGTCTGGGCTATCAAGCCCACGTTCCATGATTCATGATTTACTTAACGAAGGATCCGATCATCCCATCACCTTGGTTTACGGCGCTAGAAACTTATCAGAACTGTATTACCACAATGAATTTTTAGAGATGTCTCGGAAGTATTCTAATTTCACCTATGTTCCAGCTTTGTCGGATGAGGTGAAAGAGTTGCCATGGGACGGCTTTAACGGTTATGTGCATGATGCAGCTAAAGCCCATTTTAGTAATGATTTTAGAGAGATGAAGGCCTACTTATGTGGCCCGCCGGTAATGATTGAGGCATGCATTGCAACATTAATGCAGGGGCGATTATTTGAGCGTGATATTTACACAGAAAAATTCTTTTCTGCCGCAGATGCTCAGCAGGTTAGAAGCCCCCTATTTAAGAATATTTAATTTTAAATCTGAATATTATGGGCTACTACGAAGTAATGATTGAGGAGACGGGCGAAAAATACCGATGCTCAAGTGCGGAATCATTGCTATCTGGGATGGAGCGTCTAGGAAAAAAAGGAATACCCGTTGGGTGTAGAGGTGGTGGATGCGGTGTATGCAAAATCAAGGTATCCCAGGGAGATATTGAGAAACGTGTGATGAGCAGGGATCATGTTTCTGAGGCAGAGGAAGAACAAGGGTTGGTTCTTGCCTGCCGAGTAAAGCCTCTCAGTGATATCCATCTTTGTGTAATTGGGAAGATGCAAAAGACAGTATGCGCAAAAAAAGCAACGCCATCAGACTCTAATCCTGGGAGTGCCAGTTGAATTTACTTCTAAATCTCTTTTACTAATTTACTGAAAGCCTGAAAAGTTAATTCAATGTGCTCAGCCAAGATAGCGGTTGCCAAAGAGGCATTCCGATCCATAGTCGCCTTTAATAAGTCCTCATGCTCACTATGAACATCTCTTGGAATGGGTCTATGGTAGAGCGCAATGCGGCGATAACGCTCTGCTTGGTGATGAAGAATCGCCAAAAAGTGTTTAAGCCAGCGTGATGGGCAGGCTGCAATTAAGACTTCATGGAAAATGCGATTTCTTTCTTCCCATTCTTCGCGACCGCCTTCATCGGATAACTTTTCTTCTGCTTTTGAGAGTCGATGAAATGCTGCCAATAGATCCGCCTCCCATGCTTCATCTCCCAAGCCGATCGATTGTCTTAGTGCCTCACACTCAAGCATCACTCTTGTTTTCGTTATATCTCGAAAGTCCTCAATGGAGGCTGGTGCTACGCAGAAACCTCGTTGACCTTGGCTTATTACTAAGGCATCCGACATTAGTAGGGAGAGGGCTTCTCGCAATGTGCCTGCACCAACTCCATAACTCTCTTTTAAATGCTCAACACGTAGTTTCTCACCAGGGGATAAGCGTCCTTCGATGATATCCCGCCTCAATTTGCGATATGCCATTTCAACTAGGGTTTTTGGCTCGGGCTCAGCATTAGAGGCCCTCAACATATTGTTTTTTAAGAGTTTTATTTTAGGCATTACTCAATATTTTTATGGAGTGAAGGTATAGGTAATTCTACATGATTTTCTTAATAAGCAAAATTATCTAAAAATATCGAGAAAATAGTTTGACATCGAGATTAAATAATAATATTGTTATATTTAATCAATCTTAGTTGGCTATGGCTTTCTTAAAGATGGATAAAAAAAGAAAACTATGAATTGCCTTGGTTTTTAAACATAGGTTTAAGAGTGGTTATAAGGAGATTGTTATGGCTTTGACAGGTGTATTACGCCCCGGACATGCGCAAATTCGTGTCTTAGATATGGATGAAGCAATACATCACTACCGCGATGTATTGGGATTGATTGAAATGGGTAAGGACAAACAAGGACGTGTTTACTTGCGAGCATGGGATGAGCGTGATCACCATAGCGTAATTTTGCGTCAAACCGATAGAGCTGGAATTGACTTCTTCGCCTTTAAAGTTGCAAATGCCGAAACATTGGCAAAGATGGATTCTGATTTACGTGCGTATGGAGTTAAGACGGAAAAGATTCCTGCAGGAGAGTTGCTAGAAACGGGTGAGCGTATTCGTTTTGAAATAGCAAGCGGCCACCAAATTGAGCTCTATGCTGAAAAAACAAAAATTGCTACATCTGCAAATCTCTTGAATCCCGAGGCCTGGTCGCCTTTACAGGATAAAGGAATTGCACCTTTAAGGCTTGATCATTGCTTGCTATATGGACCCGATATTGAGAAGGTGCAAAAGCTCTTTACTGAGGTTCTGGGTTTCTTTCTCGTCGAGCATATTGAGATTGAACCAGGCAATGATTTAGCCATTTGGCTTTCCACATCCACAAAGGCTCACGACATTGCTTTTGTGCGTCATCCAGAGCCAGGCAAGTTACATCATATTTCGTTCTTGCTTGATAGTTGGGAAAAGGTTTTGCGCGCTGCTGACATCATGTCCGCTAATCGTGTTTCGATTGATATTGGCCCAACACGACATGGCGTAACTCGCGGAACCACTATTTATGCATTTGACCCATCTGGAAATCGCTTTGAGACATTTTCTGGTGGTAATTTTGGCTACCCAGATTGGGACCCTATTAAGTGGACGATGGATGAGGTTGGCGCTGCTGTTTTCTACCATGATCGTAAGCTAAATGAAGCCTTCCTCAGTGTAGTGAGTTAATGAAACTATGTGAAGATACTCCGGGAATCTCATGTGAGGCTGCTGCAAAGGTGGTTGAAGCGGCGGTTCAATATGCAACCTCACGGGACTTAAAAATCAATGTTGCCGTAGTTGATTGAGGTGGTAATTTGATGACTTTCTTAAGAATGCCCGGTGCATTTTTACATTCAATTCAAATTGCCATTGACAAGGCATATACAGCATCTAGCTTTGGATTTCCAACAAAAAATTGGATGTCATTAATTGGTCATGATGAGGGGATGAAATTGGGATTCTCAAGTCAACCAAGGTTGATTGTATTTGGTGGCGGGGTTCCGATTTCATTGAATAGTCAGGGAGCATGGATTGGTGGTATCGGGGTATCGGGCGCTTCCGAGGGGGAAGATGAAGCCTGTGCAATAGCTGGACTGGCGGTACTTAATTTGGTTTGAAGTACCCCTCTACTAGAGGGGTTTAGGAGAAAAAATGAAACAGATTCTGAACTTTATCAATGGCGACTTCGTTGCTACAAAGAAGCAATTTGAAAAGCGTACCCCAGTAAATAATAGTTTGATTGGCTTGGTACATGAGGCTGGAAAATCAGAAGTTAATGCAGCAGTTGAGGCGGCACGCGCTGCGTTAGATGGACCATGGGGCAAGATGACAGTGGTTGAGCGTACTGACATACTCAATAAAGTGGCTGACGAGATTATTCGCCGTTTTGATGAATTTGTAAAAGCAGAATGTGCCGATACTGGTAAGCCAGAAACTTTAGCTTCTCATTTGGATATTCCTAGGGGTGCGGCAAACTTTAAAATATTTGCTGATGTAATTAAGAATGCCCCTACAGAATTTTTTGAAATGGCCACCCCCGATGGTAGAGGTGCATTAAATTATGCTGTGAGAAGACCGGTAGGGGTTGTTGGGGTAGTCTGCCCGTGGAATCTCCCTTTGCTTTTGATGACGTGGAAAGTTGGCCCAGCTCTTGCTTGCGGTAACACGGTAGTTGTGAAGCCTTCCGAAGAAACTCCATCAACTGCAACCTTATTAGGCGAGGTGATGAATGCATGTGGGGTACCTAAAGGTGTGTACAACGTTGTTCATGGATTTGGTCCAAATTCCGCCGGTGAATTTTTAACCTCTCATCAAGGGGTTAATGCAATTACCTTTACCGGTGAAACACGTACCGGCGAGGTAATTATGAAGGCGGCTGCAACAGGGGCGCGGCCGGTCTCTTTGGAGATGGGCGGGAAAAATCCGGCCATTGTCTTTGCTGACGCTAATATGGATGTTGCAATTGAGTCAACACTACGTTCTTGTTTCGCTAACAGCGGCCAAGTTTGCTTAGGTACTGAACGAGTGTATGTAGAGCGCCCTCTATTTAATGCCTTTGTTGCCGCTTTAAAGAGGGGGGCTGAAGCACTCAAAATTGGTGCGCCTTCAGAGGCCAATGTCAATATGGGTCCCCTGGTAAGTCAAGAGCACCGCACCAAGGTTTTATCTTATTATAAAAAAGCGGTTGAAGAAGGTGCAACAGTAGTTACTGGCGGCGGCATTCCAAAGTTAGACGGTGAATTAAATGAAGGCTCTTGGGTTGAGCCAACGATTTGGGTGGGTCTGGATGATTCTTCCACTATCGCTCGTGAAGAAATTTTTGGCCCTTGCACTTTAATCATGCCATTTGATGACGAAAATGAAGTCATTAAGCGTGCCAATAACACAACGTATGGCCTAGCAGCGTCAATCTACACACAAGACATTACTCGTGCACATCGCGTAGCTGGCCAGATGGAAGTCGGTTTGGTTTGGGTCAATAGTTGGTTTTTGCGGGATTTGCGAACTCCATTCGGAGGGGCAAAACAATCGGGAATTGGTCGTGAAGGTGGGGTCCATTCTCTCGAGTTTTATACCGAGCTTAAAAATATTTGCGTGAAACTTTGAGGTAAAAATAGAATGCCAAAAAATATTGTGACGCCTGAGCTGGGTACCAGCCTTACAGTCGCAGGCATCGCAACCAATCTGCATGATGTTGGATCAGGGGAGCCAGTTTTATTGCTTCACGGTTCCGGCCCAGGGGTTACTGCTTGGGCAAACTGGAGATTAACAATACCTGAGCTGTCTAAGCGACATAGAGTTATTGCGCCAGATTTATTGGGGTTTGGATATACCGAAAGAGTTAATGGGACTGATTATTCATTGGATAACTGGGTGAGTCATGTCCTTGGTATTTTAGATGTCTTGGGTATTGAGAAATTTAGCGTGGTTGGGAATTCATTTGGCGGCGCAATAGCATTGGCGCTTGCAATAAGGCAGCCTGACAGGGTTCGACGTTTGGTGCTGATGGGTAGCGTAGGTATTCCATTTTCAATTACTCCTGAGTTAGATGCCGTTTGGGGATATCAGCCTTCCCTCGTGAATATGCGCAAACTACTGGATATTTTTGCATTTGACCGAACTCTTGTAAATGATGAGTTGGCGGAGTTGCGATATCAGGCAAGCATTCGCCCTGGCTACCAAGAGTCTTTTGAAAAAATGTTTCCTGCGCCACGACAAAGATGGGTTGATGCCTTATGTAGCTCATTTGCCGATATATCTGACCTTGCTTTACCGTCATTAATTATTCATGGCCGGGATGATCGGGTGATACCCCTCGAGAATGCATTGATTTTTAATAAATTAATCAAAGATTCTGAATTGCATATTTTCGGGAATTGTGGACATTGGACGCAGATAGAGCGAGCAAAGCATTTTAACCAATTATTAATGAATTTCCTCTCAGAAAATTAAGGAATTGATCGCACATGGAACAGTTACAAATACAGCAGTTGGGTGACGAGCTTTACGATGCATTAATTAATCGCAAAACAATCAGCCCATTGACCTCGCGTGGTTTTGATATCAGCATTGTTGATGCTTACCATATTCAGCAGCGTGTACTGGCAACTCGCATTGCAAAAGGTGAAAAAATTATCGGCAAAAAGATTGGCGTGACAAGTAAAGTTGTTCAGAATATGTTGGACGTCCATCAGCCAGACTTCGGTTATCTATTAGATGGAATGGTTTACAACGAAGGTGAATCGATTTCGATGTCAAGCTTGATTCAGCCCAAGGCAGAGGGTGAAATTGCTTTTGTTTTAAAAAAGGATTTAATGGGCCCTGGTATTACCAGTGCGGATGTATTGGCCGCTACTGAGGGGGTCATGGCATGTTTTGAGATTGTCGACTCACGTATCGAAAATTGGAAAATTAAGATTCAAGATACCGTTGCCGATAACGCCTCATGTGGGGTTTTCGTTCTCGGTGATCGACTCGTTTCGGTTAAAAATTTAGATTTAGCACTATGTGGAATGGTCGTAGAAAAAAATGGTGAAATCATTGGCACTGGGGCTGGTGCCGCTGCCCTTGGGTCTCCTGTTAATGCCGTCTGCTGGCTAGCAAATACTCTAGGTCAATTGGGTATTCCGCTTAAAGCGGGGGAGGTAATTTTATCCGGCTCTCTCGCTCCTTTATTCCCCGTCGTTGCAGGTGATAGCTTGCGAGTTTCCATTGGCGGTATCGGCGGTTGCTCCGTCAGATTTGTTTAACAGTAACTAAGGATTTGCTTATGAAAAAAATTAAATGCGCAATTATCGGCCCTGGAAATATCGGCACTGATCTCCTTTATAAACTTCAGCGTAGCCCAGTCCTAGAGGCTGCTTGGATGATTGGGGTGGATCCTGCGTCCGAAGGATTGGAAAGAGCTCGAAAATTGGGGCTGAAAACTACGGCAGATGGGGTTGACGGATTCCTTAAGCATGCTATTGAAGATGGCGTTCAAATTGCATTTGATGCAACTTCAGCTTATGTGCATGCAGAAAATAGTCGCAAACTCAATGCTCTAGGAATTATGGTGATTGATTTAACTCCGGCAGCTATTGGACCCTTTTGTGTTCCACCAGTAAATCTTGCTGAGCATGTTGGGCATCGTGAAATGAATGTGAATATGGTTACCTGTGGAGGTCAAGCCACAATTCCAATTGTAGCCGCTGTTTCAAGAGTGCAAAAGGTGAAGTATGGTGAAATTGTTGCAACCGTCAGCTCTAAATCTGTAGGTCCTGGCACTCGTAAAAATATTGATGAATTTACTCGCACCACTTCTGGGGCCATAGAAAAAGTCGGCGGCGCAGAAAAAGGCAAGGCCATCATAGTAGTCAACCCTGCAGAGCCTCCATTGATTATGCGAGATACGATCCACTGCCTAACTGCTGAAGAGCCTAATGTTCAAGCAATTACCGAATCCATCCATAATATGATCAAAGAGGTTCAAAAATACGTTCCTGGATATCGCTTAATAAATGGACCCGTCTTTGATGGCAATCGAGTTTCGGTATTTATGGAAGTGCAGGGTTTGGGCGATTACTTGCCTAAGTATGCAGGTAATCTTGACATCATGACTGCGGCAGCGGCACGAACAGCAGAAATGTTTGCTGAAGAAATCATTAGTGGCAAGCTTACCCTTGCTCCTGTATTAGTTTGAGGAGAGACGACATGAATTTAAGCGGAAGAAAAATTACAGTGCATGACATGACTTTACGTGATGGCATGCATCCTAAGCGGCATCAGATGACCTTAGATCAAATGATAAATATAGCTACTGGCTTGGATGAAGCGGGAGTGCCATTGATTGAGGTTACCCATGGAGATGGGTTGGGTGGGGCTTCAGTTAATTACGGATTCCCTGCTCATTCGGATGAGGAGTATCTCGGTGCAGTAATACCAAAAATGAAGCAAGCAAAGGTATCTGCATTGTTAATACCTGGTATTGGCACTATTGAGCACCTTGTGATGGCTAAAGATTTGGGTGTAAATACTATTCGCGTAGCTACCCACTGCACCGAAGCTGATGTATCAGAGCAGCACATTACTATGGCAAGAAAATTCGACATGGATACCGTTGGGTTTTTGATGATGAGTCATTTATCAAGCCCGGAAGCATTGGTCGCACAAGCAAAGTTGATGGAAGGCTATGGCGCTAATTGTGTATATATTGCTGATTCCGCTGGATATATGCTTCCTGATGATGTAAAAAATAGTGTAGGAGCAGTTCGTCAGGCCTTGGATCCAAAAACAGAACTCGGCTTCCATTCGCATCACAATTTAGGTATGAGCATAGCTAACTCATTGGCTGCCATTGAAGTTGGAGCCAATCGCATTGATGCGGCAGCCGCTGGTTTAGGTGCGGGTGCAGGTAATACTCCAATGGAAGTATTTATTGCAGTTTGCGAGCGCATGGGAATTATTACTGGCGTCAATACTTTTAAAATTAGCGATGTAGCAGAGGATCGCGTTGTACCAATCATGGATCATGTTATTCGCATCGATCGTGACGCATTAACCCTAGGGTTTGCCGGAGTCTATTCATCATTCTTATTATTTGCTAAGCGCGCTGAAAAAAAATATGGAGTTTCGGCTCGAGATATTTTGCTTGAACTTGCCCGCAAAAAAATGGTTGGCGGTCAGGAAGATATGATTGAAGATACTGCACTGACTCTCGCAAAAGAAAAAGGCATATTAGTATGAATCTCGATAAAAAAGTAATAGCAAATTTAGCCGAGCTTCTTGAAGAGGCCGAATTAAAAGCCTCTGATGTGGTGAAGATTACAGATGCATATCCTGGTATGGATTGGGATGATGCATACGCGATACAGGCAGAAATTTTACGTCGTAAATTAGCTAGGGGTAACAGGCTCGTGGGTTTGAAGTGTGGATTAACCTCACATGCAAAAATGAAGCAAATGGGGGTAGATACTGCATGCTTTGGTTTTTTGGTAGATGCTTTTAGCATTCCGTCTGGTGGTGATATCAAAATTAGCGAGTTAATTCATCCAAAAGTTGAACCTGAAATCGTATTTGTCTTGAAAAAGGCCTTAAGCGGTCCAGGTTGCCATGTTGGTTCAGTTTTGGCAGCTACCGATTTTGTAATGGCGGGAATTGAGGTTATTGACTCTCGTTATAGAGACTTTAAGTTCGATTTAAAAAGTGTTATTGCAGATAATTGCTCCTCTTCAAAATTTATCCTTGGAAATCAATCAGCGTCAGTTAATGATGTAGACCTTCGTACACTAGGTGTGGTGATGGAGATTAATGGTCAGGCGGTATCAATTGGTGCGGGTGCAGCTGTATTGGGTCACCCGGCCGCAGCAATCGCAATGCTTGCCAATCACTTAGGTAGACGTGGAGAGGAGATTCCAGCTGGAACTATGATTCTTTCTGGAGGGGTTACTGAGGCCGTTTCAGTAAAAGCTGGTGACTTTGTAAATTTGAACATTCAATCATTGGGTAGCGTGAGCGCCCGATTCGTCTAAATAAATTTCTTTCATGGAAAAATAATCATGCCTTTTGCACAAATATTTTTAGTATCCGGACGCACAGATGAGCAAAAAAAAGCGGTAATTGAGAAAGTTACAGATGCTTTAGTAGAGGCAGTTGGTGCTCCGCGGGAGAATGTTCGCGTATGGATCCAGGAGGTACCAAATACACAATGGGGAATTGCTGGAAAAACAGCGAAAGAATTAGGGCGGTAGTAGGGGAAACTAGCATTAGTCTTAATCATTATTTGCAAGTAGTATTGATCCTTGAATGTTTCGGGTCACGCAAATTAATTTTGGGTAATCAGTCATATTCCTACTGAATAGTGTGGTATTGCACGCTAACAGAAAAAACTACCCATGAACAAGGATTTGATTCCAAAAACGCTTACTAATATTGCCCCAGTTCCAGTTAAAGGGGTGGTATTAGGGGCTAATGAACCCCCAGAAATCAGACGTCAAAAATACTCTCGCATCATTCTGGATGCAATGTATCAATTTTTGGGGCTTCTCGATATAAATGGTTTAATTCTCGAAATAAATTCTGCCGCACTAGAGGGTGCTGGAGTTCATCTAGATGAACTGGTTGGAAAACCCTTTTGGGAGACGCATTGGTGGGCGGTTTCCGAGGATGCGCGTAACCTCGTTAAATCAATGGTGGAGCAGGCCAGAAATGGTGAGTTTGTACGTTGCGATATAACAATTTTTGGTGATTTACATGGTCAAAAAACAATTGTTGTAGATTTTTCTTTAACCCCAATCCGCGACGATGAGGGTAATGTTGCATATTTACTTCCTGAAGGAAGAAATATCAGCGAAAAAGTAGCCATGCAGTCCGAATTAACTAGAAAAAATGAAGAGTTAAATAAAGCTTTAAATAAGCTACAAGAAATTGACGGATATAAAACAAAGTTTTTTGCAAACGTTAGCCACGAACTTCGCACTCCTTTAGCTCTGATATTGGGACCGGCAGCTCAACTCTTAAAGGATGCAGATCAAGGGAATGAACGAAATCTGAAAAGATTAGAAACGATAAATCGCAATGCCTTATCGTTACATCAGCAGGTAAATGACTTGCTGGATTTGGCTAGAATTGATGCAGCTCAGATGCCTTTGATTTATGTATGCACCAGTCTAAAGACATTTTTATCTGATATTTTATCGAGCTTTTATTCTGCTGCAGATGACCATTCTATAAGTCTAATAACCGCATGTGAAAAGGATATTTATGCAGATATCGATCGTTCAAAGTTTACAAGAATACTAGTTAACCTCATATCGAACGCTTTAAAATTTACGCCAAACGGCGGTCGAATTACTTGCTCTGTTGAGCTTATATCAAGCTCACATTTTTTATTGAGCATTCAGGATACAGGTCCTGGCATACCCCCCAAATTAAAAGAGGATATTTTCAATAGATTTATTCAGGCGCCTAGAGAATTTTCTAGAAGTGGTAGTGGCCTTGGCTTGAATATTGTTAAAGAGTTTGTGGAGCTTCATCGAGGTACGGTTTCTATACATGATGCAGTTGGGGGCGGCTCCATTTTTCAAGTCGAGATTCCTCTTCGCGCACCAGATGGAGCATTTTTTCGCGAAAGTGGCAATATTGTTTCACCTGCAGCTCACGAAGATGTCTCATGGAAATCATTTAAATCATCCAATTTTCCAGATCAATTAGCTAAAGAAGGAAGCGCTCATGTGCTAATTGTGGAAGACAATCCCGAGCTGCGAAATTTTTTATATGACGTCTTGATAGATGACTTTAATGTATCCTTGGCTGCCAATGGAAAAGAGGCACTCAACAGGATGGGTGAGATTGCTCCTGACATTGTAATCACTGATTTAATGATGCCAGAGATGGATGGCGAGCGACTCGCTTTTAATATTCGTGAAAATTCCTTGTTTAATAGCATTCCAATCATGATTTTAACTGCTAGGGGCGATGATTCGGTTAGGGAGAATCTACTTAAAAAGTATGCTCAAGATTACCTAACGAAGCCTTTTTCACCGCAGGAGTTAATGGCGCGAGTTCGTAATTTAATATCCGTTAAGCGAACGGTTGATATTCTGCAAAAGGAATTAGCAACCCAAGGATCTGATGTTTGTGAGCTCACTCAAGATTTAGTGGAAAGTCGAAAATCATTGCAAGAAAGTCATCTTGCATTGCAAGTTTCAGAGCGACGTTGGCATGGGTTATATATAAATACAGCTGTTGGGATTGGATTAGCGGGTAGGGATGGCCGAATATTGCATGCTAATCCCGCATTACAGGCAATGCTTGGATACAGGGGGAGTGAGATTATTGGGATCTCATTCATTGAGATTACCGAGAAGTTTCTGCGCAATAAAACAAAACATAACATAGATGATGTTTTTGATGGAAAAATCGAGAGCTATCACATTCAAAAATCCTACCAAAAAAGAAATGGCGAAATTTTTTGGGCAAATGTTAGTGTTTCGCTTATTCCCGCCATTGGTGGTGAAGAGGCTCAATTGGCTGTTGTTGTTGAAGATATCACCACGCAAAAAGAATCAGAAAAAGCGTTAAAGACTTCACAATCTGAGCTTGCTAGGGTTTCTCGTTTTTCAATGATGGGTGAGTTAGTTGCCTCAATTGCACATGAAGTAAATCAGCCGCTTGCTGCAATTGTTGCGAATAGTCAGGCTGCCTTGAGGTGGATCTCAAAAGATCCACCAGATTATGACGAGGTAACAGGTACCATTAAGAGGATTGGTCGAGACGCTGATCGTGCAAGTGATGTAGTTAAGCGCGTAAGGAATTTCTTGAGTACTGGTTCGTTAAAGCTAGAGCGAATTCAAGTCTATGAAATGTTGCAAGATTTAATTTTAATTTTGCAGGCCACCATACTAGAAACAAAAACAGAGATTATTTTAAATATAGAAGAGGATCTACCTGTCTTCATGGGTGATCCCATTCAGATTCAGCAAGTATTGCTTAATCTAATTGTGAATGCTATAGAGGCAATGCGTGAGCAATTAAGCATTAAACGTACACTCCACATTAATGTTCTCAATAATTTACGGGAAGGCATTATTTTTTCCGTGAAAGATAGCGGTTCAGGAATAGCACCTGAATTGCACGAAAAAATATTTGAAGCACTTTTCTCTACGAAAAGTAAGGGCCTGGGAATGGGTTTGGCAATTAGCAAGACTATTATTGAAAATCACGCCGGAAGATTGCGCTTTGTTTCCAAAGTAGATGATGGAGCTGAGTTTATATTTAATGTTCCAATACAATGACTATCTCTAATAAATCTGCCATTTCAACCGTTTATATTGTAGATGACGATCTTTCAATTTGCGAATCGCTAAGCAGCCTCATTCGCTCTGAAGGAAATGGCATTATTGTCGAGTTTTTTACATCAGCACAAGATTTTCTTCAAAATGCCAACTTAAAGTCTTCTGCTTGTCTAGTTTTGGATGTTCGAATGCCGGGTTTAGATGGTCTTGGGCTGCAGGATCATTTATGTGAGCTTGGCAATCGAATTCCTATTATTTTTATGTCTGGTAATAGCGAAGTTCCTCAGGTGGTGAGGGCAATAAAAAAAGGGGCAGTGAATTTCCTTAATAAGCCCTTTAAGGATACCGACCTTTTAAGGGCAATAGATGAAGCATTACTGCAATCCACTTTATCTTTTTCTGAGAAAATTAAACTGGATCAGTTATGCGCTTGCTTTGAAAGTCTCACCTTAAGAGAAAAGCAAATCATGGTTGAAGTAGTAAAAGGTAAACTTAATAAATCAATTGCCAGTGATCTGGGGGTTACTGAAAGTACTGTTAAAGTCCATCGGCACAATGTCATGAGTAAGATGAATATTAAATCGCTTCCAGAGTTGACCCTAGCACTTCAGCAGCTTAAAAAAATCTATCAAAATGGATTTGATTGAACGGAACCTTGTGATCAAGCATTAGTAATTCCTGAAGAGCTTGAGTCATAGGTGGTGGTCCTGCAAAATAAAATTCAAAATTACCCAACTCTCTATTCAATATGGAGCTGAGTTGTTGATGTACAAAGCCTCTTTGGCCGCTCCATTCGACGCCTTCTTCAACATGCGAAACAACGGGAACGTAGATAATGCGATCCCCAAATCCTTCAAGATTTGATAGCATCTCTTCGCCACAAACGTCATTAGGGGTTCTTGCACCATAAAAAAAGTATAGTTTTCTATTTTTTAGCAAGCTGGACTCTACCGCACCCCGTGTTATTGAAATCATTGGGGCTAAACCGGAGCCTCCTGCTACACAAACAATATCTCGCTCAACGTCTGGGCGAAGGTGCGCCAAGCCATAAGGCCCATCAAGATTAATCTTTGCGCCTTCTTGTAGCTCATCAAATAATATTTTTGTTCCACTTCCATTGGTCACTTTTCTAATTTGAAAATGCCATTCGCGTGAATTGTTTGTCGTATTGGCCATTGAATAGGCTCTTGAGCTTTCAACTCCAGGTATATCGAGAAGTGCGAATTGACCAGGAAGAAAACTCGCATGCTCATCAGCTAAAAAACGAAACTCTCTTATATCGTGGGTAATGGCTTTAGATCCCAAGAATGTAGCTTGCTGCCGAGTGGGTGGGAGCAGGGGCGTACATTCATTCGAGATAGTGGCTTTAATGCTAATGTCATCGAGTGCCCTGCACTGACAAGCTAGGTGACGGCCACGACTTCGATCTCGATCACTTAATCCTGGTGCATTTGACCACAAGGTTTGGATTTCACCGGAGATGAGTTCGAATTTACAAGCTCCACAGCCTCCAGAATTACACTCATAGGTCATTCCAATTCCAGCTCGCAAAGCAGCGCGCAGAATGGTATCCCCGGGTTTCTGGCTAAACACGGAGCCATCTTTTACATTGGTAATAATGGGGTTACTCATGGAAGATCTCGGTATAGTTTGTGGGTGGCATCAGTCATTCGCTTAACCCAATCGCTATTTCCATTTGCATTTGCTTCAAGAAAAGTTACCTTATTTTTTGTGCAGAACTCTTCAAATGCCGTAGTGCTAAGTAATAGCTCGACATAAAGCTCTGGCTCACCAATGGCAAACTCAAACTCGATGAATCCATCCGGACGTTCTTTACAGATCCGCACATACCGTTTGGTGGTGTCAAACTCAGGCTTTGAAGGGGGCATATTTCTTCTCCAGACTTTCGGCTTTTACTAGGCTCCGCTTAATAATTGAATCAACCTACATCTGATAAACAATGAATTAAGCATGGCAAGCCCACTAAAAACAATATTCACACAAAATCTCGATAAAAGCAAATAATTTATGAATTATTGTAGATTTTCTAAGATTTAAGTCAGGGGAGGTGTTTGTTAAAGCGCTGCAAATACTGCATCGCCCATCTGTGCTGTCATTACCTTTTGGGTTCCTACCGTATGGATATCGGCGGTACGTAAACCTTGGCTTAAAACCTTTTGTACGGCAGTTTCGACCTGGTTTGCCTCTGCGGGCATATCCAGGGAATAACGCAGCATCATTGCTGCTGACAAAATTGTTGCTAGTGGATTTGCTATGCCTTTGCCGGCAATATCGGGCGCCGAACCATGGCTTGGTTCGTAGAGTCCTTTATTATTTTTATCTAAAGATGCTGAAGGTAGCATTCCAATGGACCCGGTCAACATCGCGGCCTGGTCAGATAAGATATCGCCAAATAAATTTCCTGTGACAATAACATCAAATGCTTTTGGTGCCCTCACCAGCTGCATTGCTGCGTTATCAACATACATGTGTGACAGTTCGATATCAGGATATTCTTTACCAACGCGAATCATGATTTCGCGCCATAACTGGGATGTCTCAAGGACATTTGCTTTGTCAACACTACATACTTTTCTATTGCGTTTACGAGCAGCCTCAAATCCAATTCTGGCAATACGTTCAATTTCGGGTTCGCTGTAGTGCATAGTGTCAAAACCCTCCCGGGAGCCCTTAAATAAAGGCAATTCAGAAGAGCGAATGCCACGAGGTTGTCCAAAATAAATATCTCCATTTAATTCGCGGATCAACAAAATATCGAGTCCACCAATGATTTCTGGTTTTAGGCTGGACGCACCAGTTAATTCTGAATAGCAAATGGCTGGTCTAAAGTTTGCAAATAACTCAAGATGCTTGCGCAATCCTAAAATGGCTTGTTCAGGACGTAATTCACGGGCCAACGAATCATATTTCCAATCACCAACGGCGCCAAATAGGATGGCATCAGCCCTTTTCGCGAGTTCAAGTGTTGCTGGGGGTAATGGATGGCCGGTAATTTCATAAGCTGCGCCACCAACTGGAGCGATCTCCAGATCCAATTTATGATCTAACCCGCTTAGCACTTTAATTGCTTCAGCAATAATTTCTGGGCCAATTCCATCGCCTGGAAGAACTGCAATTTTCATGTAAAACCTTTAATTTTTTAAACGAGTCTCAGTTGCATACCAAATCTATATATTGTTATGACTCAAGAGGGCTCTCAAAAGCATTTTGTCGACAACATTGCACAATGTTGCCTCTTGAATGGGTTTCTGAATGAAATCAATCGCCCCTTGTTTAATGGCTTTGACGGCCAATTTAACTTCACCATGCCCTGTAATAAAAACGGTTGGCAGGTTGTACCCTTCTTTGATTAGTTTCTCTTGAAGCTCAATTCCAGAAAGCCCTGGCATTCTAATATCAGATATTAGGCACGCTACTGGATGCAAATCTTTCGCTGAAAGATCATGTAAAAATTGCTCAGAATTTTCATAGCTGTGGACTTTATATCCATTGCTCTGGAGAAGCGAGGTTAATGAGTTTCGCATCGCTTGATCATCATCAACTAAGTAGACTACGCCACAATTCTTAGGGTTATTTTTCACTTGCTGTATAGATGTATCGAGCCATCTAAATTTAAAGATCCTAATAATAGGCTACTGTGGACTCGTTGAACTTAGGATATAACCCTAATAAGGGGTACTAGGTGGAGGCGGAAACCTGGAATTGAACCAGGGTGATGAAATTTGCAATCTCATGCATAACCACTCTGCCATTCCGCCAAATTCTAATCAATTGAGAACTTAGTTTTCCCGATGAGTTGATAGTTAAGGCGCTATTACTTATAAAGTTTGTCTTGTATCGGGTGTTTCTTGATGTCTATTGGTAAGGCGATCAGGAGTTTCTCCGCTACTTATTGTTGGATTAATTATTAAATTTTATTTTTAACTCAAATACCGTGGGACCGTTTAATGAAGCTTGAATATGCTCTGGGCTAATGTTTTTGTTAACTGAAGGGGAGGTAATGTGGTCCCCAAAATCAGACACCTCTACATCAAGCTTGGGGGATGAGTCTATTAAGTCCTTAACCCACTCTGGATAATTGCCGAAAGAAGCTTTAAATACTTCATTCGCCTGAAATCTTTTAAATAATGGCTGCGAATACCCAAAGGTGGTCACTAAACCCATGATGAACTGATCTATTTCAGACCAAATTTTATCTGGAATAAGAAATAAATAACCCATAAGAACATTGCTCACTATCCATGCCTCATTTAGGGTTAGGGGTAGGAGGACTAATTCTTGACCTTCTTTTCTTAGGCTCTCTAAAAATTTAGGATTGTTTGAGAAAAGCTTCTCTATTAGAAGATTCAGGTCCATGAGTGAGTTTTTAAGGGACGCATTCTCTTCAATGTCGTAAAACTCGTGTTCGGCATCATATATTGCCTCCAAGTCATCCCTTGATGCGCTGGCCGTTTTACAAAGGATTTCGTACTCATTAAGTGATAGTACAAAGTTATGCTCAGATATATTCATATTATTTTGAAAAATTAGTATTTTTAAAAAATGTTATCAATCATACTAATGCTTCCTTGAGTATTGGGCGAGCTTTTTGGTTTTTATTGGCAGGGTTTGACGAATTTTTTGTTTGTTACGCTGCGCATAATTGGGGGTTATGTAAATATTGGCCCAATTAGATGCTCTTAGATGCCTGAGGTTCACAGAGAATTTCAACGGAATCACTCCAATCTCGAAGAAGATCATATAGCGTTTTCATTCCATCATCTAAGACTTCCACATTAATTATGCTGATATTTTTGAGATGCGGATTGCCTTTAAGGTCCTCAGGATATCTAAAGACTTGTCCTGTTGGATCAATTTCCAAAAAGTCGTCAATGATGTCTTGCGCTATAGCTAGCTCATGCTGAATAAAGTTCTTGCTATCATATTTCGATATTAATGATGCAAAAGCTATCCAGTCATCTTTAATCGTGTGCGTTTTCTTGCACTGAGCACCTCCTACTTTGTTCGATAGAAGCTGGACCATATGTTTTAAGTAAAGCTCAATTCCATGCCGAAATGAAAAGGTAGCGGGATAGATTAATAAGTCAATCGTCCATTTTCCAGCCTTTATTGAATTGATTATCTGGAATCCGCCCTCAAAGAATCCTTGGGCATAGGCGCTGAAATCATATGGCCCACCATTATCGCCAACGCATGCATTCAAGTTTGATTTTGGCCCAGGCCTAAAAAGCGAATTTCGTAAGTATGGCTGCGACATATTTTTGATTTTAAGAATAGTGGATGATAAAAATCTAGGCCCTTATTTCAATTTCCATCGTAATATAAGTTCATCTGTGGCCGCTTGAGTGGTTGAGTCGCCCTTATCTATGTCGGTCAGAGAGATATCATGAAATCGTCCATCGGTTTTAACTTTGGCTTTCCATTCGACATCAAAGTTATTAAGTTGAAGCTCTTGATTGCTCTTAAGTAAGTTAAATATGCCTTCATTTTGCGAGGGAAGGTTTCCCATAAGCCTTGCAAGAGTTAATCTGCTAGTCCAGCAATACTCATTTGGATGAATTAACTTTTTAAAGCTTGTTTCCTTAATCCACCATCGCTCACTAATCGTACCTTGATTAACATTGACAAGCCCAAGTAACCCCTTTAATTTAGTGGGATCTTGTTTAAAGATAGGGTCTTCCGGAAATTTCTCTTTAATTAGCCTAATGACATTGTTTTTATAGTAGATTGAGCTTTGGTTATCTGGTGTAAAGAATTTTAGTCTGGCATGGCTTTGTATTGATTTGACAAAATTATTTGTTAGTTGCTCTTGGCTAAGTTGTATATATGAGCCAAAATTTTCTAGAGATTCAAAAATAAGAACTTTATTGTTTCCAGATAGTCTTTTTTCGGCTGAGACTTTAAGCTCATTGTCGTTGCATAAAAAAACTATATTGTTAGAATTGTTTTCATTTATTTTGCAGATATCTACTAGAGTCTCCAAAATAAGGGCGTCTCTAAACCCTTTTTCATTGTCTTTATTTTTCGGATCGTATGTGAACGGGCTTTCCCTCCATATGGCCTGATTAATAAGGTCTCCCCAATTAATTTTTGTTATTGGAGTGGGGGAAGCGCTCCCATTTAAATCTTTTAGCCATTTATCAAGCTTTACTTCTACTTGATTGCGAATTTTGGTATTTGAATGTTTTGAGAGGTAGTTTGACTTTGTAATCCCAGCCAGCTCACTCGTTTGATTTTTTATACTGTCGGCAATCTTAATTGCGGAAGTTGTTTGTTGAAAATGAAGCTCTCCCATTACAACCTCAGGCACAACGAGTTTCAAGGGAATTAGCTTCAGATTTGCTTGCCAAAATTTATTGAATTCAGGTGTTGCAGCATGCTTTTTATCCTGATCCCATAAGATATTGGTGTCAGGGCAAACGATATGTAGCGGCATTGGTTGGCGTTTAATCTTAGGCATTTGTAATTTCTTTAGATGACCAGCTTACATATTAAGGGTGTAATGCTTAAATTCCCTGTTTTTCCCTGTTCCAAAATGCTCGATTACATGGGTGAGCTATATAAACAGGTGGTTAGTTGCTTATCTTGGGTGGTGTAATGGCAAAATTTGCGAAAATACCCTGTAAATTTCCCTGTAAGCAGGGTGGGATGCTGAGACATTATGGGCGGTGACTGCGTCCACCGCCAGCCAGTCTGTAAGTTATTGATATATATAGATATTTTTCATAAAGCCCCGCGTCTTGTGGGCCTCACGCCTACTCTAGTTTCTCTGTCGCTTATATATACGCAATTATCTGGAAAATTTATCTTCTTTTCTCAGCAGCCATTTTTTACGGTAGGTTTGCGCGCGCTTAAGCTGTAATGTTGCACCATCATGCAAAGGCAATGCCCACTCAATCAGGGCAATTGTTTATTTGATGCGAGTAGGTTTTTGCGATTTTTCTTTTGCTGCTTTCACAAGCGATTCCCAATCATCTGGTGGGTGACCTTGCTTTAGCATTTTTGAAAATACTTGGTAAGCATCATTCTTACTTTCATAAGCACGCTTAGTATTTTCATCGTTGACCCAGGCATATACAATAATTTTGCTTGCTTCGTGGTAACGAAAAAATAATCGATATTGCTGAAAGAATTTAGCCCTTAACCAGTGCTTATGATCATCGCCAAGAGTATTACCTTGTCGATATACGGGGAGGGTGGGGTCTTGTGGAATGACTTCATTGGCGAGTTTTAAAATCGCAGCCAATCGTTTGGTTACATTTTTGTTTTGATAAGTGGTGGGATGTTTTTGCTTGAGCGCTTGAACTTCATTAGTCAGTGCTTGAACTTGATTAAGGAATAAAGGATGGGCGAAGATGGTCCAGCCGGCAATGAGGAGGGGCGATGACTGTATGGAAATAATTAAGCCTCATCATCAGGTAGGGGTGCATCTAAATCAACCTGCACATTTCCTACTAATGATTGCAAGCGCTCAACCCAGGCACTATCAAGTGCTTGTAAACGCTCGGGATGTGCTGCGAGATCTTGAGATAAAAAATGAAGGAAGTTTCCAAGTGCTGGATCGTCAGACCTAGCCTCTTGCCCGCGACTCATCAGCACATCTCCATTGTCCAAAATAGCATAGTGGACCTTATCGCGCTTGCCGAGTTTTAAGACTTGGCGAATAGGCTCGGGGACGGTGGTTTGGTAACGATCTGTGAGGGTAGATTCAGCTTCGAGTACGGCAGTATTCATGGTTATGCCCCTTGAAATGTGAGAAGGGAATTCATGATACCAATGGTAATGCGATTGCATTACTTAGTCAACATAAGTCTACATAAGGCAATTCTGAATTAGCAAAATATTCATAAGTTATTGTTTTAAAACAATAAAAGTTGACTATACCGGTGCTTAGAGCCATACTGCGAAGGTGGGAATCTAACCCTACTGAGGGTTCGAATCGCGATTGCTCCGCCAGCCAGTCTTTTGATTTCATCAATTTAGAGAAATTAGCGAATGAGTCCCACTCTACGCGGGGCTTTTTTGTTTCCAGATTCTCTTGGCTCGGTTTGCTTGGTCTTTTGGGCCACTATCTTCGACTTCTCTCAGTAAGCATAAAAGTCGGTTGGTTTGGTCTACTTAAGGCCAATTGATTAGCCCGCTATCGGCCAGTAAGAGACCTTGCCCCTATCTTTCACTTTCCTTTTGAAGTAACTCCATAACCTCGTCTAGGAGTGCACTCATTGCCAAAGCCCGTGCATTGCCCAGTAGATCGATGACATGTTGTTGTTGGGTTTCCCAAAGCAGTCTAGCTTCTTGCTGCTTTTTTACTCCTTTGGAAGTGATGGAAACAAGGCGACTTCGTGCATCTTTGTCGGCTATTTGTTTGACCCATCCTGCATCTATCAGGATTTGAAGGTTTCTAGTCAGGGTTGAGGGCTCGATCACTATTTTTTTAGCCAACTCTCCTAATCCTATTGGCCCATATCTTGCAATATTGCATAGCAGGGCAAATTGGGTGGACTTTAAGCTGGCGCTAGCTAAGGCGAAGTCATATTGACGGGCCAACAAACGGTCTAATCTACGGACCTTAAAGCTTATGCAGTCTTTGGTGTTCATCTAAATATATTGACCTAATTTGTATCTGCAAGTATATTTTAATAGCGTTAGAAGTAGGGTCTAGTTACTTTATTGAGTTGTTTTATTATCCCCTTCCTATTTGGGGGGGCATCTTTTAACGAGGGCTAACTCCTTGACTGAAATCAACGAAGTAAATACATGGCGATTGCTAGACCTCATTTTTGAACTCCATGGGCAAGATAAGCATTATCCCTATGACAATCCTCCTTACTCTATTAGTAAATTGGGTGCCGTGACTTTAAGCAAGGCGCTTAGATCTGAATTAATCAAAGATGAAAATAAGGATTTATTGGTCTGGGCACGCAAAAATATTGTGAGCCTATTTATTTAAGCCTTTACCCTTATTTTAGGTGCGCTGACTGATGCATGCCTGATGAATGGGCTGATTAAGCATTGAGCCTATAGTGAATCAAATATCAAGGAGAGCATCATTACCGAAGAAAGAATAATTGAATGCACTCAAGGTCTTTTGGATTCTATAGCCTCACTCAGAAAGGAAGTGGCTAATTTAGGAGAGGAATACGGCAGTATTCATAGCTAGGAAACTCAATGAACGACCTAGAAAAACACTAAACTATCAAACACCGGCAGAACGTTTTGCCCAATCTGTTGCGTTGACCGGTTGAATCCAAGGTCAATAAGAGACTTTCTGAGTGAATTTCTTACCGCTTAAAATATCCCAATATTCTTAAATTATTGGGAAGATTCATGGCGTCCACCACAGTTACAGTTGCTGAATATGTCGTTAATCGTTTAGCGGATTTGGGTATCGATCGAGTTTTTGGCGTACCTGGCGACTATTCATTTCCCTTTGATGATGCAATTGAATCATGTGATCGACTTAAGTGGGTTGTGTGCGCCAATGAATTAAATGCTGCCTATGCTGCCGATGGTTATGCTCGGATTAACGGCGTATCTATTTTGTCGACAACCTATGGGGTAGGTGAACTCAGTGCTCTTAATGGCGTAATGGGGGCTAAAGCTCAGCGCCTTCCAGTTTTTCATATTGTTGGGGCACCTAGTACGCAAATTCAACGACAGGGGCTTATTACCCATCACACCTTGGGTGATGGTGTCTTTAATAACTTTAAGGCGGCATCAGAATCGGCCTGTTGTGTGTCGGCTAATTTAACGCCAGATAACGTTGTTGATGAGATGGAGCGAGTGATTCGCGAGGCTTTGCGACTAAGTGCGCCAGCGTATATATCAGTGCCTATGGACTTGGGCAGAATGCCGATCATTGGTAATCCCGTAAAAGGCGCCCCTTTAGGTCGGATTAAAAGGGCTCAAAGTGATCCAGACTCATTGGGGGCTGCACTTGATTTTGTCATTGGGAAAATGCAGACAAGTAAAAACACTGTAGCCTTGCCAACTCAGTTTGTTGCAAATTATGGTTTATCAAGTGCTCTGCTTAGTTTCTTAGGGAAGTCCAACATCCCCTTTGCAACTACACCAATGGATAAGGGTGTTATTTCAGAGTCCCATCCTAGCTACTTGGGGATCTATAGCGGAATGGGCTCATGTCCAGCTAATTTAAAAGGGATTATTGAGGGTGCAGATCTTGTATTGGATATTGGTGGCGTAGTTTTTGAGGATTTCAATACTACCTTTTGGACTGACAGTATTGCTGCTTCAAAGATGATTACTTTTGGCGATCAATTTGTACGAATGGGTAATACTATTTTTACTGGTGTTATGTTGGGTGACATGCTTGAGGGCTTAAGCAAGAAAATGACTTATAACTCTGCATCACATAAGAATTCGCAGTCGGTGATGCCTATGGTAGGAGCCCCCACAGATCAAACATCATCAGATAATTTTTACCCCCGACTGCAAAGGATGCTGAAGTCAGGTGACGTATTGGTTGTGGAAACGGGCACATGCGTTATGCATGCCACCCCGATGCTATTGCCTGAAGGCGTTGGCTTCCAAACTCAGACTTTATGGGGCTCCATTGGTTGGGCAACGCCAGCTGCAGAAGGTATTTGCATGGCCAATAAAAAGGGTAGAACTATTTTAGTGACGGGAGATGGGTCTCATCAGTTAACGGCTAATGAAATAGGAGTAATGGGGCGTTACGGCATTAAACCTATCATTTTTGTACTCAATAACAATATTTTTGGCGTTGAGAATGTGCTCAGTGAGGTGGGGCCTTCCTACGATGAGCTCGCTAAGTGGAATTACTCCCAAATTCCAGGCGCAATGGGTTGTGATGATTGGTTTAGTGCAAGAGTTGACACGGTGGCTAAGTTAGATTCTGCGATTGAGAAGGTTAGTACATTGAATGGGGCTGCTTATGTAGAGGTAATGATCCCGGCTTCTGAAAGTCAGCCAATATCATTAAATATCCAAAATCAGATCTATAAAACCAATATTCCAGGAAGGGCATAAGTATGTCTAAATCATCGCGCCGTACCTTCTTAAAAACTTCTGCTGTTGGTGTAGCCAGTATTGGTGGAACACAGGTTTTTGCTCAAAATCAAAATCTTTCTCAGAAAACAATTTCTGAGGTTAAAAAGTTGGAGGCAAAAGAAATTGCGTCAACTACCGCCAATTGGGATGATGGGTTGGCTCACCCCATTCCCTATAAAAACCCACCTGGCAAAGGCAAGGACAGGGCTATTGTTTTAGGTGGTGGATCAGAATATATGAGCTCATTTTTAGTGGGTTACTTTCATGCAATGCTTAGCAATGGGATTGACCTACGCTTGGCCGATATTGTGGTTGGTACTTCTGCAGGGGCGGTTTTGGGCAGTGCCTTATTGGGCAGTCGCTTAGATTTATTTTCTGCTGAATTTAACCTTTTAGCTGATTATCCTAAGATCATGGCCAAGCTAGTACCAACTAAAAAGTTCTTACCTAGCCAAGAACGAGTGATGAAGATGGGTCTCGATGCTAAAGATGGAAGTCCAGTCACTATTCAAGCCATTGGGCATGCAGCAATGGCGGCAAAATCCATCCCTTCTGAGAAATTTCAAACCAATATCAAAGTATTTTTGGGTGATATGAAAAATATCCCCCCAAAGATGTATATCACTACGATTGATTGCTATACCGCCGAGCGCCTAGTGATTGACCCCGACTCTGGAGTCTCTGTCATTACCGCCTGTGCGGCGAGCGCATCCGCTCCAGGTGTAACAGGGCCGACCTGGGTAAAAGATCGTGTTTGCATGGATGGCAGTATCGGCTCGACAGAAACCCATTGCGATATTGTGGCTGGCTCCAAGAGGGCATTAGTTGTTGCTTTGGCGGACACAATTGAGCAAGAAAAAGAGGGGCTTCGTTTAAATCATTTGCCCAATACGATTTTGCAGGAGGTGAAAGATCTAGAGGCTGGTGGAACAAAAACTAAACTGGTGGTTGTCGGTATGTTGCCTGGCAAAAAAACCATGAGTGTTGTGGACCCTGAAATTATGGAGCCTGCTATTAAGTTTGGATATGAGCGAGGCATGCAAGACCTTCCAGAGATGAAACGTTTTTGGATGTCTGCTTAGGGTCCGTAAGCGCCTCTTGGTAGTTTTGGGCTAAACAGTCTCTAAACGTCCAATTAGAGGCCTCCCAAAGCTATTACCCTCATCTCTTCTGCTAAGTTAATAGTTTTTACAAGGATTTGGGGCAATGCAATAGCCTTGTTACCAAGGTTATCCTATAGTGGCTTTTCTTATGCCACTTTTAGTCCAGAATTGGTAGTTGTCAGTCATTCCTGGGCGGTAATCTCATTAAAACTCACCAATTCTGCTTATGCTTATTGATTTGGCTTGGTTTATGATTGTGCTCGTCTATAGCGCTTAAAAATATAATCACTTCTTCTTCGCTTTAACTCCAATCCTTTAGGAAATTTTATGGCAACAAATACCCCAAATACACCAGCTACTAATGCCGAAGTTGAACCCAAGATTCTTGATTTACCTATTGGAATAAATGCTACTGGTGTACGCAAAGAGTTTGATAGTCTTGGTACCGTGGATGTTCCAGCAAACCATTACTGGGGTGCGCAAACCCAACGCAGCTTACTGCACTTCAATATTGGGCACGACAAAATGCCTAAAGAGGTCTACCACGCGTACGGTTACGTAAAAAAGGCAGCGGCAATAGTTAATACAAAAGCTGGTCGATTACCGGAGTGGAAGGGTAAATTAATTCAGCAAGTGGCAGATGAAGCAATTAGTGGCGCACTGGATGCTGAGTTCCCGTTATATGTTTGGCAAACTGGATCTGGTACTCAGTCCAATATGAATCTGAATGAAGTTATTTCAAATCGATGTATCCAACTAATTGGAGGTACTTTAGGCTCTCAGGAGCCTATTCACCCAAATGACCATGTCAACATGGGTCAGTCTAGTAACGATACCTTTCCAACTGCAATGCATATTGCAGCCTATAAGATGGTTACTGAAAAAACGCTTCCTGCCTTGACGCGTCTCCATGATGCTTTGGATGCCAAGTCAAAACTGTGGGCGGATATCGTCAAGATTGGCAGAACTCATTTAGAGGATGCAACTCCACTAACGGTAGGTCAAGAGTGGTCTGGTTATGCAAGCGCTGTAAGTGATGCGATTGCAGACTTAACGTATGCCACACAAGGACTCTTACAGGTTGCGATGGGTGGCACTGCAGTAGGTACAGGCCTAAATTCTCCAGTTGGATTTGGTGATGATGTTGCAGCAGTTCTATCAGAATTAACTGGATACAACATTAAAACTGCAGATAATAAATTTACTGCTCAAGGAACATTAGACCGTATGGTTCGTGCTCATGCGAGTATTAAAACGACTGCAGTCACGCTCTTTAAAATTGCCAACGATATGCGCTGGTTGGGCTCTGGCCCAAGAACGGGTTTGATGGAAATCACATTCCCATCAAATGAGCCAGGTTCTTCAATCATGCCGGGGAAAGTCAATCCCACACAAGCAGAAGCAATGCTGATGGTTTGTATTCAAATCATGGGGTCAGATGTAGCCGTTCAAATGGGTGGTGCTGAAGGTAATTTTGAGCTCAATGCGTTCCGCCCTGTGATCATAAGTAACTATCTACACTCTGCGCTCATCATGGCGGATATGTGTGATCACTTTAGAGAGTTCATGATTGAGGGAGCTGTTCTTAATGAGGCGCAACTTAAATCTAATATTGAGCGCTCAGTAATGATGGTTACAGCACTATCACCAGTCATTGGGTATGACAATGCTTCTGTGATTGCGCATTACGCAATTGATAACAATCTTTCACTTAAGCAAGCTGCTTTAGCGAAGGGTGTTTCTGAAGAGTTATATGATCGCGTTGTAGTGCCTATCAATATGACAAAGCCCGGCTCTGCCGACATTAAAGCAAACCCTTGAGTGAGGGCGGTATGGTTAAAGCAGTGAATCAGGATCAGTCATTACAGCTTGCCGGAGAGCAGGCCCTACAAAATGAAGTAGGGTCACGTTTCTCGGCAGATTGGAAAAGTAATCAGCACCGTGAACGTAGACTCCTCTCAGAGTTTATTGGTCTTTCAGGAATGACTTTTTTACTTTCGGGCGGTGCATCCATACTTGCGCAATATGGCGGAGCAGATTTAGCGGCCTATCAATATGCGTTCATCTTATCTACCATTGCTGGTTTGTGGATTATGGTGGCAGTGTATGTTTTAGGTGATATTTCTGCACACTTTAATCCAGCTATGACGCTCGCTTTTGCTATGCGTGGAGATATGGGCAAAGGTATGGCGCTTGCATATATTGTGGTGCAGTACATTGCAGCCATGGCAGGCTCAAGTCTTGCTCTCTATCTATTTGGTGATGCTGGTAACTTGGCGGCAACAATGCCCAAAGAGGGGTTGGTTTTTAAATCCCTTATTTTTGAAGCTGTTCTCACTTTTGCGATGGTTCTGCTTGTTCTTAGTATGGCTAATGGCCCAAAACTCAATGGACCCTTCGTTCCGATTGCTGTAGGCGGATATATTATTGCTGCAGGAACAATGGGTGGTCCATTTGATGGCGCTGCTTTTAATCCAGCTAGAGCATTTGGCCCTGGCTTTGCCCTTGGTAATCTCTCTGGCTACTGGATTTATCCGGTAGGCTCAATCATTGGCGCTACTTTGGCTGTCTTTGTAGCGCGATTCTTGAGAGGCCCAGCTAAGGCTGCAGAATCCCAGGCCGCCATGGGGACACCACTAGATAAGAGTAATTAATTCGCTTCTATAGGCGGGCTTGGTGCAGGCATTTTGAACGCGACTCTTTAATTTTTTTTATGAATTCTTAACGGATGAAATTTCTTGTAATTCCATTGCTTGCTTTTTGTATTTCACAAGCTTATGCCGAAGATTTACTGGTGCCACTCTCTAAGTTCTATAACGACTCACAGCAATTAACTGATAGTAAAGTTTTAGAGTTTTGGGCCTCACATGATTATCAAGGTAGCGATAATTACCAAAATGACTTGAGGCTTCGTTATTACAACCCTTTGGAAGTGGGAGATTGGAAAGGGCGAATTCGTCTAGATGCCAACATTGTTTCTAACTACAACTCCATTTCAACATCAAACAACTCGGGAGCATATAGCGCAGGCAATATGTTCCTGACTGCGTGGGGTCAAGCTCCAGAGTTCTTGCAGCCACTTAAAGCATTGATTGGTGCAAGGATATTTTTTCCATTCGGAAATAATGGACAGTGGGCTGCTGGCCCACAAATAGGATGGCGCTTTACGCCAGAGGAAGATACCACCCTGAAGGTGACTGACTTTTCTCCACTGCTGAGATATATCTATGGCTGGGATGCCAAAAATAATAGTTTTGCAGTCAATCCCACTCAGCCTGTACTGGCTAGAAATCTGCATATTTTTCCAACTATTGGTTTTCAGTTGGCCCCGAACACTACCTTAAGATTTTGGGATGAAAATGGCGCCGTTTTCAATACCGCAGGTAATGGTTGGTTTATTCCAATCGATGCAATGGTTTTGCACCGTCTGGATAAAAATTGGGTAGTTGCAGTTGGAGCCAGCAAACAAGTAGTGCAAAGTTATCAGCAGTACGATTGGTCTACTTACGCCAAAATATCGTTTAATTTCTAATGCTGCGAGCTTTCTAAAGCAATCTTTGATGCCGGCCATAAATAACGGTTGAGGACTTCATTTAAACCGCTAACTCTCAATATTTGTAATGGCTTACCAATCATTAGGTAGCGGAGAAGGTGTCTTCAAAGGTCTATTTTTGGTCGTTTTGAGCCAGCCAGCATGCCTGCTTAAATACCAGTAATTTTCGTTGGTCTTCCAAATCCAGCGGAAGTCGAGTGTGCTTTTTCAATGAATCACCTGTTTGATGAATGGGTTGAGTCCCATTCATAATGGCCCGAATAATGTCAGGTGCCAAAAATATTCGATAGAGCGTATTGTTTATAGTAATATTTTTATCCATTGTTTTTTTCATAATTTCTAGTTGCGTATATTCCCTGTTTTTACCTGATCCCAAATTGCCAGAATGTGGAGATGGGCCTTTATCTAAAAACTAAACCAGTGATTTTTGAGAGTCTTTGATTAATTTTTTACCTCAATACCCTGTAAAATTTCCTGTCAGTAGGGTGGGATGCAAAGACAATATGGATGGCGACTGTTCTCACCGCCAGCTAGTCTTTAGATTTCATCTAGCTAGAGTAAGTGGCGAATGAGGCACGGTATGCAGAACTTTTTTTATATTCTTTTCGGCACCATTGCTTTGAGTTTTTGGCCTCAATTTTGGCTTTCTCTCAAAGTGAAAATTTGGCGGCACCGATAGCCTACTTAAACCCAAGTAATTTGCGTTGATCTTCCCAACCTAGCGGTAAGGGAGCAGTCTTTTTCAGTAGATTTAATTCAGTATTGCCGGTTGAGTACCATTAAGTATTGTTAGAACAATGTCAGATGTTAAAAATGAGCGATAGATCAATCGCGTCACGGCGTTAGTGGTTAGCAACACAAATCTTCAGCTACAACACATACTCAGATAGCCTCAGCCTAGGACTGCAAGTTTATAAACTTCTTTGCATGCAATAAATAATCACTCAATACTTGAATTAAGTATTTATTTAATAGGGAGTATAGGTCTGGATCTGCCTCACTCATAGAGACGATGCCCTCAAGAGGTAAATCTAAAATAACCGAATCTATTTGCGCAACCATAGTGACACGACTATCGTCATTCAGATAATAGGATGCTTCACCAACAAATGCCCCTGTAAATACTCTAGATAAAACTATCCTACCAGCGCTACCTATTGCCTCTATAGTGCACTCACCGTCATACATAAAATAATATTCTTGGGGGCCCGTAGGCTTACAGGTGAAAGACTCTCCCTTATTGAGGGTAATTTTTTTACAGTAATTGAGAAATTTACGCTTTTGCTTTTCATTGCTTAAGAATTGCAAGCAATCGCTAGTCATAGATATGTTATTCGAGAGAAGGATTACACTCTATACCGCATTGGATATGAGGATTGGTTTGTTGCGGGAAGCCCGTTACCGAAAAAAGTGGATTTTGCGTAAGCAATAATTACAATTGGCGCAATAAGATAGAAGATCAGCTTATTTGCGGTATAAAATTTTAAAAATCAAAAAGTAGTGCACGGTACTTCTTAAGTCTAAATATTCGCATCCATTTTTACCTCAACATAAATCAAAAGTAAAACATGCGCATACCTGAACATAAATACGGACTATATTTATTGGCTTGCGTTTGTGGGTTAGTCGATGTCACTTGTTTTGTAGGCCTTAATGGGGTTTTCTCGGCCATGATGAGTGGCAACCTTTTGATGTTGGCCATCGCACTTTCAGAAGGCCAGCCATATTTGCTCGGTTTTAAATATGTCCGCGCATTTGGGGCATTTACTATTGGTATAGTAATTGCAACCCGCGTCATCAAATTTTTGGGTGGCGGAAATAATTCACGAAAAGCATTTTGGCTGGTATGGTTTTTAATTGGAACTGCATTAATGTTGGCTATTTGGAGATTCCCTGGAACCCATATACCATTAAGAGACATGCTGGTTGGATTGCTTTCTGCGGCAATGGGTGCAATGACCACTATTATTAGAATTCACGGCGTCCCTGACCTTGCTACCACTTTGTTTACTGGCACCTATACTGCATTGATTGCAGAGTCTCCTCTCGTAGGAAGCAGGAGCGATAGATGGATCAGGAGGTTCCTTTCCATTTTTATTTTTGTGATTAGTGGGGCTATTGGTGGCTACTTGGCAAAAATTAATCCAGCGTGGTCACTTGGATTGGCGTTCACTGTGATGTCATTCGCTATGGTGATATTTCAAAAATCATCAAAAGATAAAGAATAATGATCCCTTTGGGTCATTAAGAAGCGCTGAAAGTATCCAGGTGGGAATCTATATGACAGCATTTTAATTTAGTGTTTAATATAGTTTTTGGACCTAAATTGACACCCATATTCATGATGAAAATAAAGTCACACTTTTCCGTTTTAGTGCTTGGCACAGCATTAAGCATCCTCTGGACAGCTGTGTATGCTGATCCACCAATGCAAGCTTTTTACACTTCTGTCATCAAAAAGGCTCCTGAGGGTAAATTGGGGCAAGTTATCAAAAAAGAAAAGATAAAAACCGCTATTAAAGGTGCACAAGCATGGAAGATTGCTTATATTTCATCTGATGTGGCTGGACGCAAAACCATTGCTACAGCAACAATCATTTCTCCTGTTGGTGAGGTGCCAAAGGAGGGCAGACCTATTTTGGCTTGGGCGCACGGCACAACAGGCTCCGCTCAAAACTGTGGCCCATCTCAAATCATTGAGCCAACTCGCTCACTTAATCAGTATTTCCTCACGGATGGCGATTCTTGGACCGACTTTGGAATTCCTAACGGTCAAGAATTTATAGACCAAGGTTATGTAGTTGTTGCTACTGACTATCAAGGTCTAGGTGGTGGTGGTAAACATCAATATGCCGTGGCACAAACAAATGGCAGGGATGTGATTAATTCTGCAAGAGCAGCCAGCTCAATGAAGGAAGTGAGCGCCGGAAAGAGGGCTGTAGTTTATGGTTGGTCACAAGGTGGTGGAGCCACTATTGCCGCTGCAAGCTTACCTGAATACCAAGCCCTTCAAGGCACTGCCGCAGACAATCTGCAATACCTTGGGTTTGTTGCATTAGCACCAGAAGATGTAGCAGCTATGCTGCCAAATGTGCCAAATGATGAAGCTGGTGCAACAAAGCTTATGAACGGCTTTACTCAGGCCAATGTTCCAAATGTATTCTTATTTGCTCATTATGTAATGGGTCTTTGGGGTACTCAAGCGGCATTTCCGGGTCTGCAATTGACGGATGTATTGACTGATGAAGGTGCAAAGGCTGTCGATAAATTATCCGGAAATAAATGTATTCATGTACTGGCTGATACCTTTAACTATGCCTACGGAGACAGCTATAAATCTCTTTTAAAACCAGAACCCAGCAACTCCTCCGCTTGGGTAAAGGCTTTTGTTGACGGTAGTGTGAAGCCGGTAAAACCTGTGGCACCAGTGGTAATTTACTGGGGTACAAAAGATACTGCAGTTCCTCCAATCATGCATGAGCTTTATCAAAAGCAAATGTGCGCCATGGGTGCGAATGTTGGAAGAAATCAACTTCCAGGGGAGCAAACCCACTTTACAACTCCTGGTGTTTCAGCGCCAATGTATCTTGAATGGGTAAAGGATCGTATAGCCGGAAAACCTTTGGCAAACGGGTGCCCAAATATCTAGGTCAGAGTAATGCTCAAGATATGAGTTATCAAGAGATGCGAAACCACCTGCGGGTGGTCATCTCTCTAGCTTCGCTGAAAAAGTGACGATTTAAAGACTCATCACACTCAATTCCAACTGGGTTAATGGGTAGCATAATTTGGCATGTAATATATGAGTTACACAATTTCATTTCCTCAACTAACTAATCTATCAAAATTATGTTGCTAACCAATCATTTGAGGATCTACCTTTTCGAAACCAATTTATTGCCCTGGTTATTGTTGGGCGCTATGCTTTTAATGATTGAGATAGGCTGGAGAGTGGGAGGGCATTTTGCCTCAGTGTATAAACAGGAAAAAGCAGATGCAAGCGATACTTTTATGGCTGCAATTTTTGGTTTATTAGCCCTATTGTTAGCAATTACCTTTTCTGGTGCATCCGATCGATTTGATAAACGCCGAGACTTAATTGCCAAGGAAGTCAGCACAATCGGTACAGCTTACCAATCCATTGACCTACTGGCACCAAAAAGCCAATTAGTTGTAAGGGGTTTATTTAAAAAATATCTTGATAGTCGAATTGATATTTATCAAGGAAGTATGGCCGATGGGGATTTGGAAATAAAATTCAAAACGCATAATGAAATTGGCAATCAATTATGGCGGGGAGCAGTCAATGCAGTTCAGGAAACGCCATATCCAGAAAAATTGGTTGCAGCCCAAATTTTGCCCGAGGTGTCTGATATGTTTGACGCATCCGAGAATCAGCGATTGGCCATGAAATTTCATCCTCCTCCCATTATTTGGCAGGCGCTTATATGCCTTTCTCTGATTGGCTCATTAGTTGCAGGTTATAACTTAGGGATAGAGCAAAAAAGGGATTGGTTTTTAACCATTGTTTTCATGCTCCTAATGACTGGAACCATCGCTATCATTTTAAATTTGGAGTATCCAAGGATTGGATTTGTGAAGTTGGATGACTTTGATTTAGAGCTAGTTTCCTTAAGGAATTCTTTCTAATTGGCTGCTGAACTTGTGCAGGGATAGTATCCGCCAGAGCCTGCTTTTGGTCAGAAATAGAAGCCCCTTGATTCAGTGGATATATTGGCTATTAGCCTTCAGAATAAGAGGCTTAAAGCTGAATGGTTGCTCGCTAGTTGGATCGACGCTGATTTCAACAGCCTGGACCTCATCTTCACCCATCACCTGTAGACGAATGACATTCTCAAGAACATATTTCTTATCGAGAGTCTTTAAAGGT
>Ga0364917_1020_pt2 | contig 96148 bp, 76 predicted proteins | sample SorcelJu500001C5_2_FD_206978 | JGI IMG/M metagenome (GOLD analysis project Ga0364917, IMG submission 206978) | Enriched cells from Trout Bog Lake Hypolimnion, Wisconsin, USA - BchlTB.June20.5000.01.C5 | ecosystem: Environmental > Aquatic > Freshwater > Lake > Hypolimnion/Profundal zone | place...
TATCAAGGCTGTGTTGATGAGTTATAACGGGGAGCCCGTTATTATTGACCAGCAGATGGAAAAGATCAGGAAACGTAACCCCGAAATGGTGGCTAACCAGCTGATCGACTCTGTTCTTGAACGAAATAAGCTGACCGTGACAGATATAGCTTACCTCGCCAGTACCGGCGAAGGGGAGATGCTGCAACGGAAGCGTGGGCATTTCTACAGTATGACCACCCATGCCAGGGGAGGGACTTTCCTTTGCCCTGGTTCGGTAACGGTGGTCGATATGGGCGCCTTGTATGTGAGGGCGATCAAGATCAATGAACTGGGAAGGGTGCTCGATTATAAAATGACAGGGCAGTGTGCTTCCGGATCGGGGCAGTTCATAGAGAATATCAGCCGTTACCTGGGGCTTTCCATTGAAGATGTCGGCGCTGTTTCACTTAAATCCAACTCCCCTGAAACCCCTTCGGGAATTTGTTCGGTACTTGCCGAAACCGATGTGATCAACATGGTTTCACGCGGGATAGCCACTCCCGATATCATCAAGGGCATACACCTCTCTATAGCAAACAAGATCGTCAAGCTGCTTTCTTCGTTAAAAGCTATTTCACCGGTGGCATTGACGGGTGGCATGGCCATGAATGTGGGAATGGTGCAAGCGGTGCAGGAACTCATTGCTGAGAGCAAGCTCGGCCTGGAGGTCAGGGCGCATCATGAGTCAATCTATGCAGGTGCAATAGGTGCGGCCATATGGGGCGGGTTCCGCCATCAGAAATTAAGCTCAAAAAATTGAACCAACAGCAGAACCGGAAACCAATGAACGATAAACTCGATCACTTATTCAAACCCAGGGCAGTTGCATTGATCGGCGCTTCAGCAAAGGAACTCTCCATCGGGAATGTGATCATCAAAAACCTGCTGCATTATAAATTTTCGGGGCCGGTCTACCCGGTTAATCCTAAAGCAGACGAGATCCGCGGGCTTAAAGCCTATGCTTCTGTTTTGGATATACCCGGACCGGTGGACCTTGCACATATAGTGATCCCTCCTGCTTTTGTGCCTGAAGCAGTGGAGGAATGCGGGAAAAAAGGGATCAAAGCAATCATCATCAATACCGCTGGATTCAAGGAAATGGGGTCCGAAGGCCAGGCTCTCGAAGACGATTTCCTGGCAAGGGCCAGAAAGTACGGCATACGTATCGTCGGTCCGAACTGCCAGGGCATCATTAATTCCGATCCTGCAATTAATGCGTACTGTAATTTTACTTTTACATACCCGCAGCCGGGTCATATCTCTGTAGTTGCCCAGAGCGGGGGAGTAGGAGCCGTGCTTATGCAGGCCTTTTACGACATGGGAGTGGGGCAGAGGATGTACGCCTCGAACGGCAACGGTTCCGATGTCTCGATCACTGAATTTATTAGCTATTACGGTAAGGATGCAGGAACCAGGGCTATTGTGCTCTACGCCGAAAGCCTTGACAATCCTCTCGAATTTATTGAAGTCGTGAGGGAGGTTACTGCGCGCAAACCTGTCCTTGCCATTACCGCAGGAAGGACTGATAAAGGAGCGGAGGCTTCGAGATCCCATATCGGCGGACTGGCGGGCAGTGTCTCAATGGATCTTATTTTCCGCAAAGCCGGGATACTTACCTTTACCAGCCAGGAAGAACTTTGTCATGCAGCCATAGCTCTTTCTTCCCAGCCTGTACCCAAAGGCAACAGGGTCGGTATCATTACAAACACCGGGGGCCCTTCGGTCATTGCCATCGATGAGCTTGTCAGCTGCGGGCTTGTGCTACCGCCCCTTTCAGCCAAAGCAGCTGAGACCCTTAAGGGCAGCATGCTTGAATCAGCGTCCATCAGGAACCCTCTCGATGTAGTTGCCACTGCCGGACCGGCGCATTTTAAAAGCGCACTTGAAGTAATGATGAATGAAGACCAGTTTGACAGCATTTACCTGAATTTTGTCACTCCTCCTTTTGTCGACTGTGAAAACGTTGCCCGTGAAATTGCAGCAGTTGCGCAGAAGACCAGCAAGCCCATTGTCTGCAATTACATGACGGATAAGGAAAAATGGGCAGGAACCTCAAAAATCCTCAGGGAAGGAGGGATCCCCTGTTTTGATTTTGCCGAAACAGCGGCCAGGGCGTTGTTTTCCCTTGTCAGGTACAGTAAAATATTAAGTTCGGAGAAAGGAACTGTCAGGACCTTTAATGATGTCAGCAGGGGGAATGTTGCCAGGATACTGGATAATGCCAAACATCTGAACAGGGAAGTGCTGACGGCGAATGAAGTGTATTCCATCCTTGAAGCATATAAGATCCCTGTTGCCACCTGGAAAGTGGCATCCGATGTTAAGGAAGTTGTTTATGATGCAACCCAGATCGGTTACCCGGTAGTAGTTAAAGTTGATTCTGAAACAATCATTCATAAAAGTGATGTTGGAGGTGTTGCTGTAAACCTGAAAAATGCAGGGGAAATACAAGCTGCCGTTGAGAAAATGAAAACCGGGCTCGGGGGCGGGATGAAGTTCCTTGTGCAGAAATATCTCAAACCCGGCAGGGAATTTATCATAGGAGCAAAGTCATCCGAAGGTACAGGGCATATCATTATGTTCGGCCTTGGCGGGATCTTCGTTGAAATCCTTAAGGATGTCGCTTTTGCCATCAGTCCGGTTAGTGACACTGAGGCCATGGAGATGATTGGCTCGATCAGGGCTTTGGCACTGGTCGACGGGTTCAGGGGAGTGCCAGGGATCAATAAATTGAAAGCCGCTGAGGTTATACAACGTGTTTCAATGCTGTGCGCCGATTTTCCCGCGATCAGGGAGCTGGATCTTAACCCCGTGTTTGCAGTGGGTGATGAGATCCGTGCAGTGGATGCAAGGATAATCCTTTAAGAAAGACAAATTCATTATAACAATATAGAATATGGAGCACAAAAATTACACTATCGGGATCATCGGACTGGGACCGATCGGCCAGACCCTGGCCGTGCATTTCAAAGCTGCGGGATGTGAGGTTGCCATTACCGATCTGGACAGGGAGAAACTCAACCTGATCCGCAAGGAAGGCAGCGAGATCGTCCTCCATCTTGAAAAAAAATCATTCTTCAAATATGTCTATTACTCAGTGGAGGAGATGCTTGAACATGATTTCGACATCCTCATTTCAGCTGTCAAGGACTATCATGTCGACAAGATCGTTGATAAGATCAAAGACAACCTGAAAAAAGATGTGTTCCTCCTCAGCGCCCAGAACGGTATAGATATCAGGAAAAAGTACCTCCGCCATTTTCCGAATTCATCCATCCTCAGGATGGTCATTAACTTCGCCGGTAACCTGCAGGCTCCAAACGTTGTCGGGATCAACTTTTTCAATGCCCCTAATTTCATAGGTTCCATGGATGATTCACAGGAGGAACTGGCAAAATGGATAGCTGCCACGCTGAGCAGCGTTGGTCTTACTACCGAACAGGCCAATTCATTTGCGATCATTGACAAGATATGGGAAAAAACCATTCTCAATGCAGCACTGAGCCCTCTTTGCGCCATTTCAAGGCTGACTATGAAGGAGGCAATGAACAACGGGGATACACTCGAGATCATCGAGCAGATACTCTACGAAGCAGTGCAGGTGGCCAATGCAGAAGAGATCAAGCTTCCCGAAAATTTCATCAAGCTTGCCATCAGGTACCTTAACAATGCAGGGAACCACATGCCCTCACTTGCGGTTGACCTAATCAATAAGAGGGAAACGGAGATCGACTACATGAACGGAAAGATCGTTGATTACGGGCGGAAGCATTACATAAAAACCCCTATAAACCTGGTCCTGACAAATCTTGTAAACGCTATCTCCTGTAAGGATGGAGTGGGAAAATGCAAAGACTATAAATAAATTTAAAAAAAATTGTACTTCGTACTTTGTACTTTGTATTTTGTACTTTGTTTATGATAAAGTAAATGATATGGATTCTAAGATGTTTTCCTGGCAGATGACAGCCCCTAATGTGCCATTGCAGTATACCGAAGGCCCAATGCCTATGCCGGGTCCCGGAGAAACACTGGTAAAAGTCGCCGGATGCGGAGTTTGCCATACCGACCTGAGTTTCTGGCATTACGGGGTGAAAACCAAGAAAGAGCTTCCCCTCACCCTCGGTCATGAGATCAGCGGCACTGTGATTTCAGGCCCGGATCAGTGGGTTGGAAAAGACGTGATCATCCCGGCAGTCCTGCCCTGCGGGGAATGCGAGCTTTGTAAAAAAGGCCGGAGCAATATGTGCCAGAAACAGCTGATGCCGGGTAATGATTTTAACGGTGGATTTGCTTCACATATCCTCGTACCTTACAGGTACCTTTGCCCCGTGCCCGAAATCCTGCTGGTAAAATATTCTCTTGAAAAGCTATCGGTCATTGCTGATGCAATTTCAACCCCATACCAGGTCATCAGAAAATCGGAACTTGAAGCAGGGGACTTTGCAATTGTCATTGGGGTTGGTGGCGTGGGTATTTACACTGCCCTGGTAGCGAAGATCTTCGGGGCAAAAGTTCTTGCACTTGATATAGACGATATAAAGCTGAATACAGCAAAAAGCAATGGGGTTGACGCAGTTCTCAACATCAAAGGGCTCGATATAAAATCGGTAAAAGAACAGGTGAGGGAGATCGCTAAAGGGCTGGGAGTTTCACGCTATGGCTGGAAAATTTTCGAAATGTCGGGTACGAAACCAGGCCAGGAACTTGGTTTCAACCTCATCACCTTTACATCCACGCTTTCTGTCGTAGGATTTACCCTTGACCGGACCGATGTCCGCCTGAGCAATCTGATGGCCTTTGATGCCAAGCTAATAGGAACATGGGGATGCAAACCTGAACTCTATCCCGAGGTTGTCGACCTGATAGCTTCAGGTAAGTTGAAAATAGATGATTTTATAGAGATATTCCCCTTGTCGAAGATCAACGAGGTCTTCCAGAATACATTAAAACATTTGTATACCAGGAGGTCGGTAATGGTCCCTGATCAAGGATAGAACAGAGTATTTACATAAACCATTTTGCCATGTTAGCAAGTCACAATCTCACAGAAGTCACTTATAAAGAGATATTGTTTGAAAAGCGCCCCTGCCTTGACAATAAAGGCAAGCCGGTTGAAGGCCTGTTCAATGCCTGGATCATCCTGAACAACCAGCAGCAGTTCAACTCCTACACCACTGATGCTGTGAAGGAATTAATACTGGCCATGGGGCAGGCATCGAACGACCGCAGCGTGGTTGCAGTGGTGTTCACTGCAGTCGGTGACAAAGCGTTCTGCACCGGGGGAAACACGAAGGAATATGCCGAATATTATGCAGGAAATCCCCAGGAATACAAGCAGTACATGCGGCTTTTCAACGATATGGTCTCATCCATTCTCATGAACGATAAGCCGGTCATTTGCAGGGTTAACGGTATGAGGATAGGCGGGGGGCAGGAAATAGGCATGGCCTGTGATTTTTCAATTGCCCAGGATTTTGCAAGGTTCGGCCAGGCAGGACCCAAGCACGGCAGTGCGCCTGACGGCGGATCCACGGATTTCCTGCCGTTGTTCGTCGGCATAGAAAATGCAATGTTCTCATGCACGGTATGCGATCCCTGGTCGGCCCATGAAGCCCTGAGATATGGCCTGCTTACCGAAGTCGTTCCTGCTCTGAAAGTGAACGGCGAGTTCATCCCCAACCCGCTTGTAATCACCGACCAGTGGTTGAACAGCCGGGGTCAGCTGGTATACGGGAAACCGAAATCCGGCGACGAAATGACAAAAGCAAAAGAACTTGTCAAATCGGGGCAGATCGATCTTGAGCTCCTCGATAAGGCCGTTGAAAGCCTTTGCACCAGGCTGATGTACCTGATGCCTAACTGCCTTAGCAAAACCATCAATTCATTGCGCAAACATAAGCTCGAACACTGGGATAAGAACAAGGAAGGCAACCGCGACTGGCTTGCCCTCAATATGATGACCGAAGGCAAGGCAGGGTTCAGGGCTTTCAACGAAGGTCTGAAAGATAAGAGGGAATGCGATTTTATAAAGGTCAGACAGCTGCTGGCCGAAGGCCATGAATGGAACGATGAGCTGATCCGCCTCATCTCTCCCCAGTACCAGCAGGGAACTTAAAAAAAACGTGAACATGCAAAAGATCAAGACCGAATTCCAGTTTGACAATACCGTTGCGAGGGTGATCCTCGATGACGGTAAAGCCAATATTCTCGATAAGATGATGATGACCGAAATCACAGGCTTCCTGCTTTCGCTGAAAGAAAAGCCGGAAGTGAAACTGATCACCTTTGAAGGGGCCGGGAATAATTTCTCATACGGCGCCAGTGTGGCTGAGCATACGAAAGATAAGGCAGGAGAGATGCTTGAAGGATTCCACAGGATGTTCTTCACCATCCTTGACCTGCATATCCCAACTCTTGCCAAGCTTTCGGGGCAATGCCTGGGCGGTGGTTTCGAACTGCCTCTGGTATGTAATTTCATTTTTGCCGACAAGACTGCTAAGATGGGGCAACCCGAGATCATCCTGGGTGTTTTTGCACCTCCCGCTTCGGTGATGCTTCCCCTCAAAATAGGTAATGCCAGGGCTGATGAACTGCTTATTACAGGCAGGATAATGACTGCGGATGAGGCGAAAGCATGTGGACTCGTGAATGAGGTTTATGAGGACAAGGCAGGCCTGGATGTGGCAACGGAAGAATGGATTAAGAAAAACATACTCGGGAAAAGCGCTTCATCACTGAAGTTCGCAGTAAAGGCGGCAAGGGCTTCCTTTGATTTCTTCATGCAGAAGAACCTGCCGTATTTTGCCGAAATATACAATAAGGAACTGATGGAAACCCATGATGCAAACGAAGGGATTTCTGCTTTCATGGAAAAAAGAAAAGCTGAATGGAAGAATTACTGAAAAAGACCGAACCCGTCAAACTTGAATCAGCAATCGAATTGCGGAAGACCATGGACGGTTACTTCACAAGGCTTAGGGAAGCGGCTGAAACCAGGAACAGGAAAGTTGCATGGTGCACCAGCGTTGGCCCTGCCGAGCTGCTGTATTCCATGGGATTCGAGGTGTATTTTCCCGAAAATCACGGGGCCATGCTGGGTGCTGCAAAGAATGCCGACAAGTACATCCCTTCTGCCGTTGCCCATGGCTATTCCCCCGACATTTGTTCCTATCTCACCAGCGATATAGGCGCATTTCTGCAGAATGAAACCCCTCTCCAGAAGAGCGGGTTCAAATCGGTCCCGGCTCCCGACATCCTCGTATACAATACAAACCAGTGCAGGGAAGTGGCCGATTGGTTTGGGTTCTATGCAAAGCACTTCAATGTCCCCATTCTCGGTATTCATACTCCACTGTCAATTCCGGAGCTTACTCCTGAAATCATAAGGTCTGTTTCGGAGCAGTATCAAAATCTCATTCCCGGGATAGAACAGGTGGCCAGGCTTAAATTCGACATGGACCGTTTCAGGGAAGCTGTCGGCCTTTCGCACGAAGGTTGCGTGCTATGGAGACAGGTGCTCGAAAAAGCAAAGCATATCCCTTCACCCATCAACTTTTTCGACTCGGCCATCCATATGGGACCTATAGTGGTCATGAGGGGAACTACATACGCGGTGGATTATTACAAGATCCTCCTGGCCGAACTGGATAAAAGGATCAAAGAGAGTATCAGCGCCGTGCCCGGCGAAAAATACAGGATTTACTGGGACGGCATGCCCTTATGGTATAAGCTGAGCAGCATGGCCAAACTTTTTGCAAAGCTCGAAACCTGCATAGTTGCATCAACCTATTGCAACAGCTGGGTGTTCGACGACCTCGATCCTTCGGATCCTTTTGAATCCTCGGCCCTGGCCTATTGCAAGCTGTTTATTGTAAGGTCGGATGTGGTCAAGGAAAATGTGCTTGAAAACCTGCTTGGTGAATTTTCTGCCGATGGGATCATCTTTCATGAATCCAAAACCTGCGCCCGCAACTCCAATAACCGTTTTGGCCTGCAGAACCGCCTGTTCAAAAAAACAGGGATTCCCTACCTCGAGATCAACGGCGACCTCAATGATCCCCGCTGCTTCAGCGAGGAACAAAGCATCATAGCTATTGAAACCTTCGTCGACCAGATGGCCGGCAAATCGGGAAGATGATGAAATACAGGCTTGGCATCGATCTGGGTTCTTCTTACACCAAAGGTGTTCTGGTTGATGAAAACAACCAAATAGCCGGCCTGCATTGCGTGAAATCAGGTTACAGTTTCAACAATGCCTCATCAAAGATCATTGAACATTTTTCAGCCTCTCATGAAATTCAGTATCCTGTTTATACCTGTGGATATGGACGGGAGCAGATCCAGGCTGCTTTTGTTTCAAACTCGGAACTGATAGCACTGTCTAAGGCGGTTTACGAAGTGTACCGCCGGTCCTGCTCCATTATCGACATAGGAGGACAGGATACCAAATTCATCAAAGTCAATGCAAACGGTCAGGTCGATAAGTTCAAGATGAACAGGAAATGTGCTGCAGGCACGGGATCCTTTCTTGAGGAAATAGCTTTCAGGCTGGATATAACACCTGAAGTATTCACAGGTTTTGCAGAGCAGGCGAAACAGGAGGTGAAGATCAACAGTTTCTGCACTGTTTTCGCGATCTCCGAGATTATTGGGATGATCAAGAACGGAGCCACATTGCCTGATATTATCATCGGGATATACAATTCCATCATAATGCGTTCCATCGAGATAGCCCTGGTTGAAGACCATCTCGTGATCACCGGCGGGCTGCCGGCAAAGCACCCGATGATCGTCAGCCTGTTTAAAAAGAAATACCCCGACTCCGACAGCCCCGAACATTCACAGTTCCTGGCTGCATACGGATGCGTTCTTTTAAATCGTGAACCGTAAATCAATTGAGTTTAACATATGGACAAGAGAAGTAAAGAGGTTGTTATCGTAAGTGCGGCCAGGACGCCGATAGGAAAGCATGGTGGTTACTACAATAACCTCCCTGCCGAAGACCTGGCAGTTCTGGCGGTTTATGAAGCTATCGTAAGGTCGGGTATAAGTCTTGATAAGGTAAAGATCGACCAGGTCGTTGCCGGAATGATCTACATAGATTCCCTCAACCAGCAAATCTATCTTCCGAGGAATGTGGCAATGAGGGTGGCGCAGAAATTCAATGACAGTACCAACCTGAATGTTTCGCCAGGTAAAACAACCCTTAGGATATGCGGCACAGGATTCCAGGTCCTGGCCGATGCTTTCGACCTGATCAAGTCGCCGAACCAGGAAACCAGCACCGTTATTTCTTTTGGTACGGAGAATATGTCACAAACCAACCTGATCCACCAGGGAAGAAGGAAAAGGGACAGCGTATGGGAATTTGAGGATGCCCCCTCAAGAGACTATCTGATGGAGGGTTTCAACCATAATTTATTTAAGACCCTGATGCCGAAAACCGCGGAACTCTACGGTGAACAATGCAGCATTACCAGGAAGCAGTGCGATGAATTCGCTCTCCTCAGCCATAAACGGGCCATCAATGCTCAGTCGAAGCAATGGAACAGGTATGCAAGCCCCGGTGATAATAATTACCTGAAGGGCCTTTTTACCGTTGATACCATTGACCAGGCAGGAAATGCACTTTCGGTATGGAGGGATGAAGGTGTGAAATACGATGTAAAGCTCGAAGAACTGGCCGCGTTGCGCCCTCTGCTTAAACCCGACGGGCTGGTTACACCTGGCACTGCAAGCCAGATCAGCGACGGCGCCGCTTCGGCAATTTTGATGGACCGTGACTTTGCCGACAAACACCATATCCCTTACCTGGCTGTTCTGAAAGGATACCAGTTTTCGACAGTTCCCCCGGAAGTCATGGGACAGGGGCCTGTGCCGGCCATTAAGGACCTGCTTGAAAAACTGGGCCTGAAGCTGGAAAAGATAGACCTGTTCGAAATCAACGAAGCTTTTGCTGCCCAGTACCTGGGGGTTGAAAAAGAACTGGGATTGCCAAGGGAGAAAACCAATGTGAACGGGGGCGCTATCGCAATGGGGCATAATATAGCGGCTACTAGCCTCAGGATTACCATTGACCTCATTTATGAACTGAAACGCCGGGGATTGAAAACCGGGTTCGCTTCGGCCTGTATCGGCGGAGGACAGGGCGGGGCTGTTTGTGTTGAAATAGTATAATATCTTCCTGGCAGTGACCTAAGAATGGCGCAGCTGCGCTCGGGAAATTCAACAGGAGAAACAAAAATAAACAGGAAAACACATGAAAACTGCGTTTGCATTCGGGAACAAATCCTTACAGAAAGAAGTTGCCAGGCTGAACAGCATTAAAAAGATTGCTGTGATAGGTTCGGGAACCATGGGCATAGGGATAGGCATAGACATACTCAATAAAACAGCCAGTGACGTCATATTCATAGACGTGGCTGATGCAGCCCTCGAAAGGGCCGGAAGGGATATAACGAATTACTTTTCAGACCTGGCTTCCGGGGGAAGGATACTTGAGGCAGAGGTTAAGGAATATCTCGGTAGGGTTACCTACAGCAAGGATTTCAGCCTGCTTTCACAGGCCGGGATCATCTGGGAGGCTGCCACTGAACGCCTAGATATTAAGAAATCCATATTTGAGAATATTGAAAAATATGCCGACCCCGGCAAACTCTTGTTTGTTTATTCAAATACTTCTTCACATACTACCGAAGAACTTGCGGTTCTTTTCAACGATATGTTCCTCAGGGATAAGTTCCTTACCGGGCACGGGTATTATCCGTTTCATGCCAACCGCCTTTTCGATGTCATGAAAGGCAAGTATGCGACGGAAGAAACGTTTACTGCAGGGCTTGCATTTGCAGAGCAGATCCTTGAGAAAAAAGTGATAGCCCTCAGGAACGACCACCATGGATATGTGGCCGACCCCATATTTGAAGGCATGGCTGCGATCATTCAGTGGGATATAAAGACAGGTCAGGACCTTGTGGAACTTCCCCAGGTGTTTGAACTGCTTACTGCCAATCCTTTCCAGGTGCTCGATCGCACCGGGCATATGCCTTATACCGAATGCGCTAAGCATCTCGGCAAAGTCCTCCCGGAGAATGACCGCCTTAAAATAATTTACAACCAGGATGGAAGGCATTATCCTCAATGGATAGAAGAGCTCGAGAAATCAGGAAAGACAGGGATCAACAGCAAGGGAAAGGAAGGTTTCTTCAAATGGACGGGAGCTGAGAACAGTGAAAAGATATCAGCTGTTTATGATCCTGACAGTAAATCGTACGTTGCTTTACAGGAGATAAGTCAGGATGAGTTTTGGTCGTTAAGCGAGGCGAAATCCCTCGATCACAGGGAGTCTTCTATTAGAAGCATTTCAGGGCTGATAAAGATCGCTGCTTCGGATGACCGCGGGGGTAAAACATTCAGGCGGTATGCAATACCGCTCATGCTTTATGCACTGGACCTTATCCATGATAATTACTGCACTGCGGCGGATATTGATACTTCCACGAAGGTCGGGCTGAGGTTTAAATACGGGCTTTGCGAGATCATCGACAAATTTCTCGACCATTTCGGCATCGATGGATTCATCGCGCTTTGCAAAAGGTCATCATCGGAAAACCCGGACAGGCCTGGCCTGTATGATACCGATGGGAAAACCGGCCCTCGTACCGGGAAGCCGGTTCTCCTTCATGCCATGAAAAAGATTGGCTGGAACAACCTGCTGGGTTACGGACGAATTTACGGGACCCCGGTAAGCCAGAGGAACTTCAGCACAGGGGAAATGGATTTTTATTACAATGACCTGAGGTATGTTTATCCGGCTAAGAAGGATCGAGTCGCTTCCATAATTTTCGACAATCCCCAGAGAGGGAATGTATGGAACCGGAACACCCTCGACCAGCTTGACCATGCCATAGGGATTTCAATTAATCTTTTTGAAAAAGGCCAGTTGGGTTCCCTTTTCTTCACTGCTTCGGGCAAGGGCATGAGAATGCTTGGTGCCGATGCCCGCCAGTTCAACAAGGGCTGGTTCGATGCAAAACTTGGATACCAGTTCCTGGGCGAGGAAGATGCGTCGTACTTTACGAAAGCAGGGATGAAACTGTTCAGGTTCATACAGGAAATGCCGGTTTGGACTTTCGGCGTATTCGGTGAAAAATGGGGAGGAGGTGCGGAGTTCACGTATTTCCTGAACCAGCGTTTCGACCTGGTCATCCACGGGGTCGAATTCGACTCCCTAAAACGTGAAAACGTACAACGGATAAAGAAAAACTACAACCAGCCCGAAATAGAATACGGAATACTCGGTGGTTTCGGGGCGGTGCAGGAACTGGTGAGGCTTGGCTTCGGCGATTCGCTTATAGACGAACTTTTCCTCCAGGGACTGACAGCAACACGCGCCTATGAACTCGGTCTTTCGAATGGGGTCGGGGAGGATGAATATGAACTGCTTGAAAGGGCTTTTGAAATTGCCAGGCTGAAACAGAAATATGCAGTACCTTATGCAGTTGCCTTATACAACAAGCAAAAGAAGAGTGCCTTCAACGATGGGGTGAACGATAATCAGCTGACCAAAGAATGCGGGGAGACCTTCAATCCCTCGAAAAATCCGTATATTTCGACCGCACTGCTGAGGCTTCTTAACATTGGCGGAAAGAATCCTACCCTCGATCTTTCGGTACAGGGAGACCTGCCAGGCTGGACCAACAACTATGATAACCTATACCAATAACAACATTTTAAGCTACCAGGGATGAGCACTATCAGATATCAATCGCCAGATTATTATTTTGTGGATGAGCTTTTAACCGATGAACATAAGCTGATACGGGGCTCAGTGAGGGACTGGGTGAATCGTGCCGTCATTCCCATCATTGATGAGGCCAACCAGAAACATGAATTCCCCCGCCATCTTACAAAGGAACTCGGCGAGATTGGCGCTTTCGGGCCATATATCCCTGTTGAATATGGGGGAGCAGGCATGGACCAGATCGCTTACGGACTCATCATGCAGGAGCTTGAACGCGGTGATTCAAGCATACGATCTGCCGCTTCAGTGCAGTCGTCCCTGGTAATGTACCCAATTTACAAATACGGTACCGAAGAGCAGAAAAGAAAATACCTTCCCAAACTTGCAACAGGAGAATTGATAGGAGCATTCGGGCTCACCGAGCCAAACCATGGCTCGGACCCGGGAAGCATGCTCAGCCACTTCTCTGACGAGGGTGACCATTACCTGCTTAACGGATCTAAAATGTGGATCACCAATGCCCCCATAGCCGACGTAAGCGTGGTCTGGGCAAAGGACGGATCGGGTAAGATACGGGGGCTGCTTGTTGAAAAGGGGATGGAGGGATTCACTGCCCCGGAAACCCTGAAGAAATGGTCATTGCGTTCCTCGCTAACAGGCGAACTGGTATTTGATAATGTGAAGGTTCCGAGGGAAAATCTTTTACCATGCATCCAGGGGCTCAAAGGCCCGCTGAGCTGCCTCAGCTCGGCCAGGTATGGCATTGCCTGGGGAGTGATTGGCGCGGCAATGGATTGCTACGATACAGCCCTGCAGTATTCAAAGGAAAGGAAACAGTTCGGCAAGCCCATTGCCGCATTCCAGCTGACCCAGAAGAAGCTGGCAGAAATGCTCACCGAGATTACCAAGGCCCAGCTCATGGCGTGGAGGCTTGGGGTTCTCAGGAATGAGGACAGGGCCACTCCTGCACAGATCTCAATGGCCAAGAGGAACAATGTAAAAATGGCCCTTGATGTGGCAAGGGAATCAAGGCAGATACTTGGAGCCATGGGCATCACCGGCGATTTTCCTATCATGAGGCATATGATGAACCTCGAATCGGTGATCACCTACGAAGGAACCCACGACATCCATCTTCTCATAACCGGCAACGATATAACAGGGGAAAGTGCGTTTACGTGACGCCTGGGATTTTTAACCAATGGAAATAAAAAACACGGCAGCGGTAATACTTGCAGCAGGCATTTCGTCAAGGATGAAAATACCCAAAGCCATGCTTGGTTTCAGCCCGGGTGTCAGCTTCATTGAAAAGATAGCCTCAGTATATTTTCAATGGGGTTGCTCCGAAATAATCACCGTCGCCAATGAATTAACGGCCGGGCTGATGAAAAAACTCTTGTCACTGCCACCTCATGTTTCAATAATTGTGAATGATTACCTTGAATATGAGAGATTCTATTCACTGAAACTCGGCCTTGAAAAAGTAAAAGAAGCTGAATTCTGTTTTTTTCAGAATGTGGACAATCCTTTTATTGATGAAGATGTACTGAATGCCATTTATAATTGTCGGAGCGGGGATGTTTTCGTATCTCCTGTATTTAATGGCCAGGGAGGGCATCCTGTGCTGCTGAACAGAAAAAATATGGATTTCATAAGGAATTATTATATAAATGACGCAAATTTGAAACTTGTCCTAAATGGATTGGCTTGTAAAAAGATTGATATGCCTGATAACAAGGTGCTGATCAACATCAACAGCCCTGAAGAATATGAAAGAGTATTCAGTAAACGTTAAAGTTCCCGGATTACCTTATAGTCGCCCCGGCCAATAGAACAGAGAATGCAGAGGATTAACCTTAGGATAAACGGCAGGCAGTTTCATCTCCTGGCTTCAGAGCACGAAACACTGGCACACCTGATCCGTGAAAAGACGGGGCTTACAGGAACCAAGATCGGTTGCGAAGAAGGAAGCTGTGGTACCTGTACTGTGCTGGTGGATGGCAAAGCCGTGTTAAGCTGCATTACTCCCGCTTTGCGCTATGAAGGATCCGAAGTGACCACTATCGAGGCCCTGGCTAAAAACGGGAAACTTCAAAGGCTCCAGGAATTGTTTGTTGAAAAAGGGGCCATTCAATGCGGGTTCTGCACACCGGGCATGGTTCTTACAGCCTTGAGCCTGGCGCCATCCCTGGTTCATGAAACCGATTCATCAAAACTTATTAAGAAAGTAAAGGAAGGATTGTCGGGGAACCTATGCAGGTGCACTGGATATAAAAAGATCATTGAAGCCGTGGCGGAATATGTGAGGGAAATTTCAGCAATGACGGGCGTTGAATCATCTCCTTTCAAACCCGCCCATGCCATCAAAGGTGGTGTTGGAATTCCAAGGCCACACATAGAGGCTGAGAAAAAAGTAAGAGGGGCGGCTGAATACGCCGACGATATTGTTCTGAAGAATTCATTGCAATGCAAATTCCTGCGCAGCATCTTCGCACATGCGAGTATAGAAGAGATAGATGTCTCGGAGGCCATGAAATTACAGGGTGTTCATTATATTACCACAGGACCGGAGATCCCCTGTAAATTCGGGGTCCTCCCTATTTCCCAGGATGAGACAGCCATGGCTGTGGAAAAAGTGAGGTATATAGGTGAGATCGTTGCTGCAGTTGCAGCCGACACAGAGGAAATAGCAGCGGATGCATGCAAACTCATCAGGGTAAAATACAAGCCCATAAAGGAATTTCTTACTATTGAAGATTCTCTGAACGAAGCCGGAGAGAATGAACGCATCCATGATTTTGGAAAGTTCAATAACAATATTCATAAAAAGGCCGAGCTTCGTTTCGGCGACCAGCAGCAGGGGATCAGGGAGGCGGAATATACAAGTAAGATGTCCTTCGAATTTGAAGGACTCAGCCATGGTTTCACCGAGCCCCATGCTGCCACTGCATTCTGGGACGAGAATGGGCTTACGATCATAACTGCAACCCAGGTCCCTCATTACCTGCACAGGGCTTTGGCCAAGGTTATGGAAGTTCCCCTGAGCCGCGTTCGGGTGATCAAACCATACTTAGGCGGAGGATTCGGTGGTAAGAGCGATCCCTTCCCCCATGAGATCATTGTAGCCCATCTTTCAAGGAAGACGGGCAGGCCGGTAAAGGCGCGCTTGTCGAGGGAAGAAGTCTTTCTTACCAACCACGGACGTCATCCGTCAAAGATGACAGTCGAAATGGGCATTTCGGGTGAAGGGATGATGAAAGTCCTGGATGCAGATATCGCAATCGACGGGGGGGCATATGGCAGCTTCGGGGTGGTGACATCATATTACAATGGCGTGCTTCTCCAGGCACCCTACAAACTTGACAACTTCGGATTCCGTACCTATCGTGTATATACCAACAAACCCCAGTGTGGGGCGATGCGTGGGCACGGGGCGGTGAATTCCAGGTTTGCCGTGGAGTCGCTGATCGACGACCTGGCCCTGAAGATCAAAATGGACCCATGCGAACTCAGGCTGAAAAATTTTCTCGATTCAAATACCCTTACCGTGGGGCAGTACCGCATCACTTCAAACGGTAGCAGGGAGTCCCTGCAAAAAGTAATGGAGCTCTCGGGCTGGAAGGAACGGATAGGAAAACTTGAGAAAGGCAAGGGGCTTGGGGTTGCCTGCGGATTCTTTATTAGCGGGAGCGCACTGCCCATCATCTGGAATGAATTGCCGCAGTCGGTAGTCCACCTGAAGCTCGATTTTGACGGCAGGGTGCTTGTCACCTCCGGTTCAAGCGACATAGGACAGGGAAGCGACACCATGCTCGCCATCATTATTTCGGAAGTGCTGGGGATAGGCATGGACAAGATCTTCGTGTTTGTCGCAGACACCCTTCTGACCCCGGTCGATTTCGGTTCATATTCCAGCAGGGTTACTTTCATGGCAGGAAATGCGGCCAAAGATGCTGCATTGAACCTGAAAACCGAAATCATTGATGCCCTGGTTAAAAAGCATAATGTAAACCCCTCAGAATTGAATTTCAGCGACGACAGGGTGTTTGCCAATGACAGGACTCTCGACATTTCCTGGATGGAAGCGGGAGAAATACTCACTGCCAAAAGGGGAGCAGTAAGCGTGAGCGGAAAATACATCTCCCCCAAACTGGGAGGGGATTTCAAGGGAGCCGGGGCAGGTCTGAGTCCTTCGTATTCATTCGGAGCCTGTATTGCCGAGGTGTACGTTGACCTGGAAACAGGGTATGTCAAAGTGAATGATATATGGGGAGCCCATGATTGCGGAAAGGCACTGAACCCCCTGGCTGTCGAAGGGCAGCTGGAAGGTTCCTGGCATATGGGTACGGGGCAGGCCATCAGCGAACAGATGAAATATTATAAAGGCCTGCTGCTGAACAGTAATTTCCTGGAATATAAGATCCCGACTTCGGTTGACACACCCGATATCCACGCCAGTATAATTGAAACCATAGATCCGGAGGGGCCGTTTGGAGCCAAGGAAGCCGGGGAGGGGGCGATCCACCCGGTGATCCCGGCAATAGCCAATGCGATATTCAATGCAACGGGTGTGAGGATCACCAGGCTGCCGGTAAGCGCCGAGGATATACTGGCAAAGATGAAGGAAAACAAACTGGCAGAACAAAATAAATAAAGGCTGATGCTGAATGAAAAAACATACATAAAAGCATCTGCTGTTGAGCAGGCATTGTCACTGGCCAGGGAGCATGAGGGTCGTTTCCGCTACCTCGCGGGAGGCACCGATGTGATGGTTAACAGGTTCCAGGGCAATGATACAGCCGGTGTGCTGATAGATATTTTGGGGATCCCTGCTTTAAAGGAGATATTTATAACCGCTGGATACCTTGTTATCGGAGCATTGGTTAGCCTGGAGGATCTTTCTATACATTCAGCCGTATCTGATCATTTCCCGGTCCTGGCTGAAGCGGCGAAATCTGTTGCCTCCCCGACCATAAGAAAAACGGCTACCCTCGGCGGGAACCTGCTTTGTGAGAACCGCTGTACGTTTTACAACCAGAGCGAATGGTGGAGGCAAGCCGCTGGGGATTGTCTCAAAAGCAAGGGCTTTGTTTGTCTTGCAGGCGGGGGCAGCAAACACTGTTTTGCGAAATTTGTCTCTGATACAGCGGTTGCCCTTATAAGCCTGAATGCATGCGTTGAACTGTCGGATTTTAGCGGCGCCTCAATAAAACCATTGGAAAGCATCTTTACAGGCAACGGGATCAGTGCGAGGGGGATAAGCCCTGAGGCCATCATTAAAGCCATCCACATACCGCTAAATCATGGTATCCGTTCTGTTTACAAAAAATTGAGAAAACGGGAAACCTTGGATTTTACATCGCTTACTACGGCTGTGACTGTGGATAAGGCGGGTAACATCAGGATCGTGCTGGGTGGGGTTCATGCAAAGCCATTAATTGTTGATGGTAAGGCAGGTGATGATCTGCAGGTAATGATAACTGATGCGGTTTCCCGGTCAAGGGTTATCGATAACGATACCTATTCAAGAAAATACAGGAAGGATATAATCACTGTTTTCCTTGAAAGGAGTTTAAAGGAATTGCAATTGATCTGAAAATTAACAGGAGGAACCGGGATGATTAATCTTGAAAATCAATCGGCAATAGTGACCGGCGGGATCAGCGGGATAGGCGCAGCCATTTCACTGAAGCTTGCCGGATGCGGGGCAAATGTCACCATGATCGACCGTAAACCCGAAGAGGACGCTGTAGATATTCTTAAACACATCAGGGGCATGGGGCGCGGAGCTATGTTTTTACAGTCGGATATTTCGGATTTTGCATCTGCAGAAAATTCGGTGAAGCGGGTTGTACTTGAATATGGCAGGCTCGACATACTGGTGAACAATGCCGGCATCAACCGCGACGGGGTGGTCTGGAAAATGACTGAAGATCAATGGGACGATGTGATCAGGGTCAATCTTAAAGGTTTTTTTAATTACACCAGGGCGGTTGCGCCCCTGTTCCGTGAACAGCAATCGGGCAAGATAGTGAACATTACTTCAATCAACGGGCTCAGGGGAAAGTTCGGACAGGCTAATTATTCCGCTTCGAAAGCCGGGATCATCGGGCTTACGAAGACGGTAGCAAAGGAGCTTGGCAAATACAACGTCAATGTGAATGCTGTCGCCCCGGGCCTGATCGAAACCGAAATGATGAAGAACGCAGGGGAAGATGTTTTTACTGCGGCACTGGAAGAGATCGTACTGAAGCGGCTTGGTACTCCCGAGGATATTGCGAACCTGGTTGTATTCCTCTGTTCAGGACTGGCCAGGCATATTACGGGTGAGGTGATAAAGGTCGACGGGGGTCAGTACATATAAACATAAGGTGTTAAGATGGAGTTAAAGGATATCGTTGTTGTTGCTGCCTGCCGCACTGCCATGGGCAGGTTCGGCGGAAGCCTTAAGGATGTTCCCTCCTGGGAACTGGGGGCAGTTGCGATAAGGGAAGCCCTGGGCCGCAGCGGGCTAAGCGGGGCCTTTGTGGATGAAGTTATCCTTGGAAGCTGCAGGCAGGCCGGGAACGGACCTAACCCTGCAAGGACTGCTTCGGTTACCGCAGGCATCTCCGCTTCAGTTCCGGCTGTGACGGTAAACATGGCATGTCCATCGGGAATGCGCAGCCTGGCGATGGCCGCGCAATCCATAAGGTTGGGGGAGGCTGGAATAGTGGTTGCCGGAGGTTTCGAGAGTATGAGTTCCATCCCTTACCTTCTTAAAGGCGCTCGCTGGGAAGGGTTTAAAATGGGAAATAAAACCCTGGAAGATGGCTGGAGCGACAGCATAGATCCTTTGATTGGCCAGGGAATGGGAGAGACGGCAGAGAACCTGTTTGACAAATACGGGATCTCCAGGCAGGAACAGGACGAATTTGCCATAGGAAGTCATCAGAAAGCCTCACTGGCGCAAAGGAACGGCTGGTTCGCGGAAGAAATCGTACCAGTAGTTTTGGCCGGAGGCGAGGGTAATCAAACTGTAATATTTGATAAAGACGAGACAATCCGCCATGAGATCAGTGCAGAAAAAATGGCCTCCATAAAACCTGCTTTCAGGAAGAATGGCACTGTTACAGCAGGGAATTCATGCGGGTTGAGCGACGGAGCTGTGGCCCTGGTTGTTACTTACCGTGAGAACGCTGCTGCGCTCGGTCTGAAGCCGCTCTTTTCAATAGTTTCGTATGCACAACTGGCTGTTGATCCTTCAACCATGGGAGAAGGCCCGGCATTTTCGATCCCTGCCGCATTAAAGAAAGCCGGCATGGAATTGGATGATATAGATATTATCGAGGTGAATGAAGCATTTGCAATACAGGTGCTGGCCAATGAAAAAGCATTGAAGTGGGAACGTTCAAAACTAAACGTTAACGGGGGGGCTATAGCACTTGGCCATCCAACGGGCATCAGCGGGGCAAGGATACTTGTCACAGCATACCATGCCCTGAAACGCCTTGATAAAACTTATGCCGTTTCGGCAATCTGCGGGGGAGGAGGTGTCAGCACCGCTATTGTAATTCGGAGGGAATTATAATATTTTGCATTCTCCCTGGGAATAGTTAATTTTATCACATTCAAAAACCCCAGGAGGAAATATGTCAAAACAAGGATTCAGTACTAAAGCCATTCATGCCGGGAACGTAAAGTTCAGCCCCGGTTCCATGATCACCCCTCTTTACCAGTCGGTCGCATATCCATATGCGGATGCAAAAGAGGCTGCAGCGATTTTCACCGGTGAAATACCGGGGTATACTTACGGACGTTGGGACAATCCGACGGTTGACCTCTTTGAGCGCAGGATGGCCGAGTTGGAAGGCACGGATGGAGCCATTGCAACTTCTTCAGGCATGGCGGCCATATTCCTCCTGAGCCACCACTGGCTGTCTCCGGGGGATGATGTGGTTTCTTCGAACCGGGTTTACGGAGGCACTTTCGGGCTATTCGAAACAGGGCTGAAGAAGATGGGGACCAGGGTCAACTGGGTGACAAAACCCGAGGATATCAATGCCTGGAAAGATGCAATCACCCCGAAAACTAAGTTCCTTTTTGTAGAAACACCAAGCAATCCAGCACTTTTTATCGCAGACATTCCGGCTTTGGCAAAGCTTGCCAAATCGAAAAAATTACCGCTGGTTGTTGATAACACCATCGCTACTCCTGCTCTACAGCAGCCGATAGCTCTCGGGGCTGATGTGGTTGTTCATTCCACGACCAAATATGTCTGCGGGAACGGAACCAGCCTGGGAGGGATCATTTGCGGACCGAAGACCCTAATCGACGGGATCCGCCAGAGCAGCATACGTTATTTAGGCCCGTCGATGGCGCCTTTCAACGCATGGCTGAACCTGTTGGGACTTGAAACCCTTTCGCTCCGGATGGACAAGCATTGCTCTAATGCCATGGCTGTTGCCAGTTTCCTCGAGAAGCATCCAAGGGTTAAACATGTGAATTACCCGGGTTTAAAATCCAACCCATATCATAAGATGGTCAAGCCCCAGATGAAAGGCTGCAGTTCCCTGCTTTCGTTTGAACTCGACGGCAACTATAAGGACGCGACAAAATTCATTGATTCGTTAAAAATCATAACGCATGCCACTCACCTGGGGACCTGTCGTTCCATAGTAACTCATCCTGCATCCACCACGCATTCGGCGATGGGAGAGAAGGAGATGAAGAAGGCAGGTATCTCTCCATCGATGATCAGGTTTTCGATCGGGATTGAAGATGAGAAGGATATTCTTGATGATCTTGTACAGGCATTCGGTTCTGCAGGAAAACATGGAAAACTCAAAAAATAATTTCTGAAAGTCCGGCCCTTCGCCCCGGGCGAAGGGCCGGACTAATCACCCTGTTTTAATGGTTAAACGGCTTCAATTCTATTCAACCAACCTGAATGCTGATACCCTCAGCTTTCATGAGGCACTCCTTAAAGGCCAGGCCCCGGATAAAGGCCTCTATATGCCGGTTACAATACCTGTGATCCATCCTGGTGACATGGAAAGTTTCAGAAAAATGGAGTACTGGGAGATCGCCTTCCTGGTAACAAAACATTTCCTCGCAGGAGAGATCGATGAATCTGAGCTGGAAGCAATAGCCAGGGATGCATATGATTACGAGGTGCCTCTCGAACAGGTCTTCGAAAGAAAATACGTCATGCGACTCGACCGCGGGCCAACGGCATCCTTTAAGGATTTTGCAGCCCGGATGATGGGCAGGCTCATGCAGTATTATCTTAAATCAGGGAACCGCCGCCTGCTTATACTTACTGCGACCTCGGGCGATACGGGCAGCGCTGTTGCCAACGCATTTTACGGGCTTGATAACATCGATATCGTAGTCCTTTTCCCGAAAGGCGAAGTGACCGACCGGCAAAGAAAACAAATGACAACCCTGGGAAAGAATGTCAGGGTTCTTTCCCTTGATGCCAAATTTGATGATTGCCAGGCCCTTGTCAAACAGGCTTTTGCAGACCCCGCACTGGAGTACCTGCAGCTTTCGTCGGCCAATTCAATTAATATTGGAAGACTGATCCCACAGACCGTTTATTATTTCTATGCTTATGCCAGGCTTTCATCACCCGGCGAACAGGTGATCTTTTCAGTCCCATCGGGCAATTTCGGGGATATGATGGGAGGCGTGCTTGCCATGAAAATGGGGCTTCCGGTAAGTAAATTCGTCATTGCCACAAACGAAAACGATGAGTTCCCGAACTACCTCTCAACCGGAAAATATAGTAAGATTGAGCCTTCACGCAATTGCATCTCCAGCGCCATGAATGTTGGGCATCCCAGCAACCTGGCTCGACTCCTCGCTGTGTATGGAGGGATCATGGACGAAAAGGGGAATATCCTGAAGGCGGCCGAAATGGAACTTATGAGAAAGGAACTCTGGCCGGTAAGCATCACGGATGAGGAAACGCGCAAAACAATAGGGGATGCCTGGAATTCATGGAAACTGCTTCTTGAACCTCACGGCTCCGTTGGCTGGACCGGGCTGATGCGGTATATCGGTGATCATGGGAGCCATCTTGCAGCCGACCAGCTCTGTGTTTCACTGGAGACTGCACATCCGGCTAAATTCCCTGACGAAATAAAGAAGATCACAGGGATAGACCCCCAACTCCCGCCAAGCCTGAAGGGGATAGACCACAAGCCGGAATTTCTTTTAGACCTTTCGAATAACTATCCCGATTTTAAAAACTGGCTGATTGAAAACTATAAATGAACCTCTTATTTGTACTTAAAACATTGTACATTGTACTTTGTGTTAATTAACCGCTAATTGTAAAAACATGTACATTGTCTGCTCCGACCTCGAAGGCGTTTTTACACCTGAAGTATGGATCAACGTCGCCGAAAAGACCGGGATTACCGAGCTCCGGCGTACCACCCGTGATGAGCCGGATTATAATAAACTCATGCGGTGGAGAATGAAAATCCTCGATGAGCACGGACTGAAACTTCACGACATCCGGGAAGTAATAGCCAGGATAGAACCCCTGCCCGGAGCCCTTGAATTCATTCAATGGGTAAAGGAAAGAACACAGCTGATCGTGGTTTCCGATACATTCATACAGTTCGCCGAACCTCTGATGAAAAAACTGGGCCGCCCCACCTTGTTCTGCCATACCCTGGTAATGGACGATACAAACCGTATCATTGATTACAAACTTAGGCAGCCTGACCCCAAACGCAGGACTGTCGAGGCGTTGCAGGGTCTGAACTACCAGGTGATTGCAATGGGAGATTCATATAACGACATTTCCATGCTCAAACAGGCCGAGCAAGGCATTTTATTCCGCCCGCCTCAGAATGTGATCAGGGACTATCCCGGGTTCCCCGTAACAAACGATTACGAGGAGATAAAAGGAATTCTGTCGAAATATATCAACCCGGAATAAGGACTTCCAGCTTTTTTTTAAACTTGTATTTCGAACTGATGAATAACCATGGAATAAAAAAACTGCCGTTACGATCTCCCGGGATCCTGTTTATTCTTTTCCTGGTTATTCAATCTGCAGGTGTTTTCGGACAAAAAGAGGACGCTGTCGTTCTCCGTTATTCCACTGATATTAAGTATAATCACAAACGTCTTTTCGTCAAAACCAGCCTTGAGATCCGGATCAATGACAGGGACGGGGAGGACATCACAGTATTCAACCTCCCGTATACAAAAAAAAACAGGATCACAGAGCTTAAAGCCTCGATTACCGGCATCCATGGTGAACTGATCAGGGAGCTTGGCAGGAAGGAGATCAAAGACAGGAGCCTGTTTCAAGAAAGCACTTTTTATTCAGACGATTTCTGCAAGGTCTTTGAGCTGAAATACAATGTGTTCCCGTATATCATAGCGGTGGAATATGTCCAGGAATTCGAGGGATTTTGCATGATAGCAAACTGGGACCCTCACTATCATTCCGGGATCAAAACCAGGAATGCTTCGCTGGATCTGCAAATACCCCGGGATTATAAGGTGAATATTTATACCTCGAAAATAAAAGAGGCCCTGCCGGTGGAAGGTGACGGCAATATTTTATACCACTGGCAATCCTCCTATGATACTCTATGGCCTGTGCAGAATTATCAGCCCTCATTTGAAACATCCCTGCCCAGGGTTATCATCTGCCCCCTTGAATTTACATACGGGGTTAGAGGAAACCAGGCCAACTGGACTTCTTTCGGGAATTTCATTTTTGACCTGATGAAAGATGAAGATATTCTCCCTGGCGATGAGGCCTCCCGGGTTCAGAAACTCATCTCGGGTTGCAGCAGCAAGGCTGAAAAAATCAAAGTCCTGTATCATTATTTGCAGGACAATACCAGGTATGTAAATGTCAGTATTGATGTTGGAGGGCTGATGCCGTACCCGGCAGAATATGTGGCAAAGAACAAGTTTGGCGATTGCAAGGCACTGGTAAATTATATGCATTCCATGCTAAACCTGGCCGGTATCGAATCTGTTTATTGCCTGGTGCAGAGTGGCAGCAATCCGGAGGGAATTATCAAGGAAGTACCCTGCCCGCAGTTCGATCATGTAATCCTGATGGTCCCGGGTGAAAATGATACTACCTGGCTTGAATGCACCAGTAATGTGCTTCCCGCCGGTTACCTTGGTTCATTTACACAGGGTAGGGAGGTTTTAGCCATCAGGAAAGATGCCAGCAGCTTCGTAAAAACTCCGGTTCAATCTCTTTCAGAAGTGGCCTCGATTGCCTATTTCAGGTTCAGTTTTGAAAAGGAGGGAAATGGTAAGGCTGAGATAAGCTTCCTGCTGAGAGGGAACCTCTTCGAGTACCTTGCTGCCATGAAATCTGAACTGAACAGGGAAGATGCTGCTGAAATACTGCGAAAAACCCTGCCCTTCAGGTCATTCACCCTTCAAAAATGGTCAATTGAAAGGCAGGACAGGGATGATGCTTCAATCCTGTTAAAAGCTGAAGTGACATTGCCCGATCAGCCAAAAAAATATGGTGATGCCATTGCTTTCGATCTCCCGTATTCAGCCTGGGCAAATTTCGAAAAGCCCCCCGACAGAAAGCTTCCTGTTTGTTTTTCATCTCCGATATCCACCAGGGATACCCTTGTTTATCTTATCCCGCCGGGGTATACCGCAACCTCATCCGCAAACAGAACAATTGAAAGTAAATTCGGGAGCTGGATGATCAGGAGCTCAACTGAGGAGAATTCGGTAACGGTTACCTGTAACTGGGCGCTTTACCCCGGGGTGATCAGCGTGGCAGATTACCCAGCCTTTTATTCCTTTATCACTTCTGTCAAAGACACCGAACGAAAATCTAAGGTCATTTATAAACCCAGGAACAGATGAAAATTCTCAAAGGCTGCCTCCTGCTGGCATTTGTTTTAATTATCGCTCCTCTTGCCATGGGGCAGGATTACTCAAAGAAATTCGGGAATGTCAGCATGGATGAAATGACCATGAAATCCTGCACCTGGGATGTCAAGGCCGATGCCATGGTGTTGTACGATATCGGGAAATCCTCTTTTGTCAGGAGCGATAATGGTTTTTATATTGTTTTTGAGGACTATGCCAGGATCAAGATCTTCAGGAAGCCGGGATTTAAAAGTGCGACTATTGAAATCCCGCTTACCCAGCATGAGAAAAGAGCAGAAGAGCTGCATGAGATCAAGGCAGTTACCTATAATCTTGTTGACGGAAAGATTGTAGCGACTCCCATTGATTTGAATACCATTTTTGAAGAAAAGGTAAGCGACAATCTCCTGCTTAAGAAATTTACAATGCCCAACCTTGAGGAAGGATCGGTCATCGAATACAGCTACAAACTGATTTCGCCATTTCTTTTCAACCTACCAAGCTGGGACTTCCAAAGGGAAATTCCCACACTCCTCAGCGATTATACAGTTAACATGATACCTTTCTATGAATATACCTACTTACTGCAGGGGGCTAGCCGTTTCGACAAGTTTGAGAATTATAAGGACGAGGGGCTGATGAAGTCCTTCGGCCCTGTCAATTATAACGAAATGGTTACACATTTCGTTATGAACAATGTGCCGGCGTTTAAGGAAGAGCCTTTTATTACCACCAGGGAAGATTACCTGATAAAGATCGATTTCCAGCTGTCGAAGGTGACCGATGTCGGCGGAGCGTGGGAAGATGTGATCACAACCTGGGATAAACTGGGAAAGGACCTCATAAAGGAGGCCGAATTCGGAAAATACATGGGTAACTGCCAAAGCCTGGCAAGGGATATTTTTGATCTGCCAAAAGAGCCTGCCGGAGATGAGAAAACGAGGTTTCTCAGCATTGTAAAGGATGTCAAATCTATGGTCCGCTGGAACGGGCAATATGGAAAGTATGCATATAAAACCGCAAAAAATTTCATCGCGGAGAAATCGGGCAATGTAGCTGAAGTCAACCTTTTTCTTGCAGGAGCGATGAATGCTGCCGGGCTTGAAGCACATCCTGTATTGATAAGCACCCGAAATCATGGAAGGATTAAAATAGATTATCCCTTTCTTCATTATTTCAATTATGTTGCGGTTGCTGTAAAAGTTAACGATAAATGGATGCTTGCCGATGCATCCGAGGCCTATTGCCCAAATTCGGGTCTGCCTTCACGATGCCTGAATGATAAAGGGCTGGTTATTTACAAGGATAAAACCGCCTGGATCGGACTGCTGCCGGCAATCTCCAGCAGCAAGGGAATGGAGTTTATCATGGAACCTAAGCCCGGTAAGGATTCGGCCGATGCGGTCTGCAACTTTACCTATACCGGTTATGACGCTTACAATATAAAAGATGCAACAAGGAACAAACAGGATGAACTGCTGAAATACTTCCAGAGCGAGCAGATCGATCCCTACGGTAAAATTGAGACTTTCAACTATGAGGATCCGGATAAGAATTTTGTGGTTCACTTCAGGTCTCTCATCCCGGTCGATCAACTGGAAGGAAAGCTGATTATTACACCTGTGCCTTCAAACTTCCTGCCGGGTACCATGTTCCCCGAAGCTGACCGCAAACTGCCGGTGAACATGGGCTACCCCCTGCTTCGTACTTTTACCTGCCGGGTCATTATCCCCGAGGGTTATAATGTTCCCAGGCTGCCCGATGATTTCTTCAAGGATGATGATGTGATGAAAATATCCTATTCCTCCAGGATCGATGGGAACCAGGTCCAGATCACTGCAATGTGGTGTTTTAAAAGGACTTATTACAGTCCCCAGGAATATATCAACCTGAGGTTCCATTTTATAGACATCAATTCCACCTTCAACCAGAAGATCATCATGGTTAAAAACTGAAACGCTTTAACAGCGATCCACTGTGGATTTATTCTTTAAAGAATTGCCGGAGCTTTGTAACTTTGCATAAACATTCCGGTTTTATGAAAAAATCCAACGATCCCTCAACCCGTATTTTCGACCTGCTTCAGTTCGGCGAATACGGAGACGTGAATCCATCCATCACCGATTCAGCAACTTACACCTTCATGCAGGCCATCACTATGAGTGAAACTTTCGCAGGCCAGCAGGAGGGTTGCTACCTTTACTCCCGTCACTGGAACCCTACGAACAAATACCTTGCCGATGCTCTTGCCGCGCTCGAAGGAACAGAGTCGGCCTGGGTCACCTCTTCCGGAATGGCGGCCATCACCTGCGCGATCTTCCAGCTTGTAAACAGCGGGGACCATGTGGTCTGCTCAATGACAATATACGGCGGCACTTTTGCTTTCCTGAGCAATTACCTTAAGAAGTTCAATATCGATGTAACGTTTGTCGATATTACGAAGCTGGATGAGGTTCGTAAAGCCATCAGGGCAAACACGAAGATTATTTACACCGAAACGATGACCAACCCAATGTTGCAGATCAGCGACATTCCCGAACTGGCTAAAATCGCCAATGAAAATGGTATAAAACTGATGGTCGATAATACCTTTACACCTATGATGGTGGCCCCCGCCCAGCACGGAGCCCATATCGTGGTGCACAGCATGACCAAGTTCATCAATGGGAAGAACGACTGCGTGGCAGGAGCAATATGCGGCGACAAGGAATTCATAGACGCTCTCTGCGACGTCAACACAGGCACCGCCATGCTGCTTGGCCCTTCACTGGAACCCCTGCGCTCATCAAGCATTCTGAAGAACCTTCATACGCTGCATATCCGTATGAAACAGCATAGCAAGAATGCAACCTACCTTGCGACTAAATTCAAAGAGTACGGGGTAAAGATCATTTACCCGGGTTTCCCTGAACATCCGGGACATGAAGTCCTTAAAAAGATGATGAACGATGAATTCGGTTTCGGGGCCATGATCGCCATCGACATGGGAACTTCTGTACAGGCCTCGAGGCTAATGGAAGCCATGGAACTTGAAGGTGTGGGCTATCTTGCTGTCAGCCTTGGTTATTTTAAGACCTTGTTCAGCAATTCGGGGAAAAGCACATCCTCGGAAGTCCCCGGAGAGATCCAGAAGGAAATGGGGTTATCCGAAGGTCTCATCCGTTTTTCGGTCGGCCTCGATAATGATATCGAACGCAGCTGGGAAAAGATCAAACACTGCCTTGACACGGTAGGCGCTTAAATTTAACATGCTACTCGATCCCAAAGCAAAAGCATTACTGACAGCCATCATCGCTGCCGGCGATCCCGAGGTGCAGTTCCTGCCTGCCACAGAGGCCAGGGCGCTGGTCCATTCAAGGTACGAAAAGCTGAACCTGCCGTTAAAAGAGGTTGAAAGCATTACCGACAGTATCATCCAGGGACCCGGGGGCGATCTGCTGTTGCGCCTTTATTCCCCGAAAGGTACAGGCCCTTTCCCTGTCCTTATATTTATCCATGGAGGGGGTTGGGTGCTGTTCCGCCCTAAACATTACGATTCGGTTTGCACCCATCTTTGCGCCGGAGCATCCTGTGTCGTGGTATCGGTGGATTACCGCCTCAGTCCTGAAACGAAATTCCCGGGAGCATTGGATGATTGTATGGAAGCCCTCCGTTGGGTTTCCCTTCATGCGGGTTCTTTCAAGGGGGATCCTTCAAGGATCATCATTTCGGGCGACAGCGCCGGGGGGAACCTTGCGGCTGCCATGGCTCTCAGGAACCGCGACGAGAATGGCCCCGGGCTCCTTGCACAGGTACTGATCTATCCGGCCACTGCATGGTATGAGCCTCCAACTGCTTCCTTCAAAGAATTTACCGATGGTTATTCCCTCACCGGGGATGCCTTGGTATGGTTCTGGGACCATTACCTTAACAGCAGGGAGCAGTCTGCCGATCCCTATGCAGTTCCAATGAATGCAAAGGATCTTTCCTTACTGCCCGAAGCACTTATCCTTGTTTCGGGATATGACCCCTTGAGGGATGAGGGTATTCAGTATGCTGCACAACTGGAACTTGCAGGCGTGAAAACCTTCCTCTTAAACTATGAGAGCATGATACACGGTTTCCTGTCCTACCTCGGGATACTCGACCATGCCGAAACCGCCATCGCACAGATCTGCGGATGGATTAAACAAAGATTTGACAGGTCTTAACCCTGGCTGCAGCTGCTGACCAGGTTGCGGTCTCCGAACGCATCATCGATTCGTGTAACGGTTGGCCAGTATTTATCCTCGGCCGACCAGGGCATAGGAAATGCCGCTTTCTGCCTGGAATACGGCAGGGTCCACTCATCGGCAGTGACCATGGCCGCTGTATGCGGAGCTTTCATGATCACATTGACAACCTTATCAGCTTTACCGGATGAGATCTCATCGATCTCTGCTTTGATCGAGACCATTGCCTCGATAAAACGGTTGAGTTCGTAATAAGGTTCGCTTTCGGTGGGCTCCACCATCAGGGTCCCATGCACCGGGAATGCAACGGTGGGTGCGTGAAATCCGTAATCCATCAGCCTCTTGGCTATGTCAATGGCGCCAATGTTCGTTTGCCGGGAAATTGCGTTGCAGTCAACTATCATTTCATGGGCGCAGCGTCCATTCTTGCCCGAGTAAAGGATCGGATAATACGGCTCGAGGCAGGATTTGAGGTAGTTGGCATTAAGAATTGCCATTTTGGTTGCTTCGGTAAGCCCTTCGCCTCCCATCAGCTTGATATAAGCATAGGAAATAGTAAGGATCAAAGCGCTTCCGTAAGGACTGGATGCCACAGCCGTGGTACCTGTTTTTCCCCCGGTTTCAACCTGGCTGTGTCTCGGGAGGAAGGGTGTCAGATGTTTTGCACAGGCTATCGGGCCTTCGCCGGGACCACCTCCCCCATGAGGAATGGCAAAGGTCTTATGCAGGTTCAGGTGGCATATGTCTGCGCCTATCATCCCGGGATTGGTCAGCCCGACCTGGGCATTCATGTTGGCCCCGTCCATGTATACCTGTCCGCCGTTTTCATGAACAATGTTCACGATCTCGAGGATGTTCTCTTCAAACACCCCGTGTGTCGAGGGATAGGTGACCATGAGGGCCGAAAGGTTGACTTTATATTGCACTGCTTTTTCGCGAAGGTCGGCAGCGTCGATATTCCCGTGGTCATCGCATTTCACAACAACCACCTGCATGCCGGCCATGGCTGCGCTGGCAGGATTTGTTCCATGGGCTGATGATGGGATCAGGCAGACATTCCTGTGACCGTTCCCGCAGCTCATATGATACTGGCGGATTACCATCAGGCCTGCATACTCTCCTGCAGCGCCCGAATTCGGCATAAATGAAACGGCATCGAAACCGGTAATCTCGCAAAGGTCTTTCTCAAGTTCAGTAATCAGGTACTGGTAGCCTTCGGCCTGGTCCCTGGGGACAAAAGGATGAACCCCGCCGAATTCAGGATAACTCAGCGCGAAGAGCTCCGAAGCGGCATTGAGCTTCATGGTGCAGCTTCCCAGCGGAATCATCGAACGGTTTAGCGAAAGGTCCTTGATCTCAAGTTTCTTGAGGTAACGCATCATCTCAGTCTCCGAATGACATGAATTGAAGACTTTATGCGTCATGTAGGTGGATGTGCGGGTGAGTTCAGCAGGGATGGTCGTTATCTGCTCACACTCTTTCGGATTACAGATAAACTCAGTGTATTTTTTCCCGTTCAGCCGGGCAAACAAAGAAAGCAGGAGGTTGATGTCGGCAAGCTCCGTGGTCTCGTCCACACTGATGCCCACATGCTTGCTATCAATATACCTTACATTGATTTTCTGTTCAAGGAAGTTATTTTGCAGGATACCTGCCTGTACCCCTTCGGGAATCTCAATGCACAGGGTGTCAAAGAAATATTTGTTCAGCTGTTTGTAACCGTATTGTGAAATTTCCTGTGATAATACGCCGGTGAGTATGTTGATATGCCTTGCGATCTGTTTAATCCCTTTAGGGCCGTGATAAACCCCGTACATGCCTGCCATAACGGCCAGGAGCACCTGTGAAGTGCAGATGTTGGAAGTTGCCCTTTCGCGTTTGATATGCTGCTCGCGGGTCTGCAAAGCCATTCTTAAAGCCCTGTTCCCATTGGCATCCACCGAAATGCCTATGATCCTGCCTGGCATCTGACGTTTGAATTCTTCCCTTGTGGCAAAGAAAGCGGCATGAGGGCCACCGTATCCCATAGGAATACCGAATCTCTGCGATGAACCGAACACCACATCTGCACCCCATTCTCCCGGGGGAGTCAGCAGGGCGAGGCTCAGCAGGTCGGCGGCAACCGCAACACCCACTTTGCTTGCGTGTGCCTTTTCAACAAAAGCAGAGTAGTCGCAGATTTCACCATACTGGTTGGGATACTGAACCACTGATCCGAAGAAGGAATTATCAGGAACAAATTCTGAATGCTTCCCGAAAACAAGTTCTATCCCAAGGGGAACCGCCCTGGTGCTGATCACGTCGGCAGTCTGGGGGAAAATATCATCCGAAACAAAGAACTTACTTGCTCCGCGTTTGACCGACTCCCGGTCGCGGGCATTGAACAGCATGATCATTGCTTCCGAAGCTGCAGTGCCTTCGTCAAGCAGTGATGCATTGGCTATCGGCATCCCGGTGAGATCGCCAATCATCGTCTGGAAATCAAGAAGCGCTTCAAGGCGGCCCTGGGAGATCTCGGCCTGGTATGGAGTATAAGCAGTATACCAGCCGGGGTTTTCGAGTATATTCCTGAGAATAACGGCAGGCGTAATCGTATTGTAATACCCCTGTCCTATAAATGTTTTATACAACTTGTTTTTTGCTGCAATACCTTTGATGTGGTTGAGGTACTGGTATTCGTTCATGCCTTTCGGAAGCTTCAGCGGGTTCCTGAGCCTTATAGCTGAGGGAACCGTTTCTTCGATTAGCTGGCCAAGGCTTTTCACCCCTATCTTTTCCAGCATGATTTCAATCTCAGCCCCGAATGGGCCATTGTGTCTTCTTGCAAAATTGTCAGTGATCATATATACGAAGTTTTTGATGGCAGTTTGAGATTAGCAAAAATACCAAGAATCAAATACAAAGTAAAATGAATATGCTAATTTAGTAGTTCAAATCAGTATTCTTTTCCCGGTAACCAAATGCTGTTCACATCGCTTCCCTTTCTGGTCTTTTTCAGCATCACGGCTCTGGTTTATTGGCTGATACCTGCAAAACACAGGTGGACGCTGCTGCTCGCTGCCTCCCTTTTTTTCTATGGGTGGTTCCGGCCGGCTTATATTATTTTACTTTCAGCGTCTGTACTTTTTAATTATGCCTGTGGATTATGGATTGGCAACAGCCAGGGCTTCCCCTCGAAGCGAAGGCTACTGCTTTGGGGGATCATTATCAATGTACTAATTCTTGTGGGCTTCAAGTATTCTGTTCCGCTTTCGGCGCTGCTGCCCGGGTTTTTCCATTCAGAAACCGGCACTGAAACATTTTTCAGCAAAGTGATCCTGCCCCTGGGAATTTCATTTTTTACTTTCTCCAACATCAGCTATCTCATCGAAGTGAAAAGGATGAGCCTTAAGGCCGAAAGGCATTTGGGGCATTTTGCCAACTTCGTGATCTTTTTCCCGAAACTGCTGCAGGGCCCGATAGAACGCCCCGGCCCGTTTATTGCACAGCTAAAAAGCACCAGGACTTTTGATTATAACCTTGTTACCGGAGGGATGAGGCTTATGGTCTGGGGCTTTTTTAAAAAGCTTGTCATCGCCGACAGGCTGGCTGTTCTCGTGAACGCGGTTTACGGTCATCCCGATCAGTACCATGGAGCGGTGCTGCTTATTGCTACAGTGTTCTTTGCATTCCAGGTATACCTTGATTTTTCGGGCTATATCGACGTTGCCAGGGGAGCCGCCGCAGTTCTCGGTTTCGATCTTTCACAGAACTTTAAACAGCCTTATAGTTCAAAGTCAATACAGGAATTCTGGACCCGATGGCATATGACCCTTTCTTCCTGGCTCAGGGATTACGTCTTCCTCCCTTCTGCCTTTGCAATATCAAGGAAACTGCCCCGCGAAAGATATGCAGGCATCCGCACCGACAACATAATCTACTCGATAGCGATAATCCTGACCTTTTTTGTTTGCGGTATATGGCATGGTGTGGGATGGAATTATATTATCTGGGGCGAACTGTTCGCCCTGTACCTTGTATTTGACAAGTTCACCTGTAAAGCAAGGAAACGTTTTTACAGGAAAACCGGCTTGCCGGGTCTCCCATGGCTATTTAATACGGCACAGGTACTGATTACCTTTGTGCTGGTTTCAGTTACCTGGGTTTTCTTCAGGGCAGGCAGTCCCGGCGAAGCTTTAACGATACTGAAAAACATCCTCCTTTCCTGGAACGGAAGTTCTGCTTTGCCAGCCCTCCTGGCTAAAGGAAGCTTCTTGGTATATCCAGGATTCAGGCTGACCGACCTTGTTATAGTTCTGAGCGGGATCCCAATCGTAAGCATTCTTGAATACGGGTTTTTTGAAAAACAGTTATGGACGAGGTTTGGATTATTTCCCTGGCCGGTTCGCTGGCTTTCCTATTACATCTTCGTATTCCTGATCCTTGCATTTGGAATGTTCGGCAGCGTTTCATTCATCTATTTTAAATTCTAGTCATGGGCAAGCTGATCCTGAAAATACTGATTTTCATTGCCCTGCTCCTTGTTATAATTATGGCTATGCCTGTGGATGAACGTTCGAAGTTCACCGGCCTTAAAGAAGATTGTTTTTACCATGCCATATGGTTCCACGACAGGTTGTTCCTTAATCCGAAACCCATTGATATTGCGTTTATAGGGTCGTCGCATACCATCAATGGAATCGATGATGGGCTTATTGAACATGAACTTGATTCCCTTCACCTGAACGTGGCAAACCTGGGGTATTGCAGGTATGGAGACAACCTGTATTACACCCTGGTAAAGGATTTGCTGGGAGTGAAAAAGCCGAAGATGATTTTCATGGAGGTCAGGGAGGATGAGGACAGGTACAGCCACCCGGTCTTTCCATACCTGGCCGATCCCATTGACGTATTAACGGCCTGGCCCTGGTTCAATCGTGATATTCTCAGCGATGATGTTGTATCGCTGAGGTACAGGGTGCAACTGGCCCGGCATGTCTTCCTCCCGGCTGATACTTTGTTCCCTGTAAGGCAGGAAGTTCATGGCTTTGCTTCATCGGCCGATACGGTCTCCCCGGCCATCCTCAATGAAATAAAAATAAGGAGGATGGAACACAAATGGGCAACAGGGTCATTCGAAAGGGGATTTTACATGGCGTTTCCACGGGCCTATATCAGGAAAATCGGGCAGCTCTGCAGCGAACATAATGTGAAGCTGGTGTTCATCTACCTGCCTGAGTATGCTTCGGGTCTGTGGCAACCCCTTGAGTCATCCACATACGTTAAATACGGAAAGATACTGATCCCGCCAAGGGAAATATTTGAGTCAACTTCTAACTGGGGCGATGAGAGCCATCTCAACCGGGCCGGTGCAAGGGCGCTTTCGGCCTGGATCGCGGGAACCATCAAAAAAAATACCCCGGTGGTTAAAGCCGGGGTATCTCGATAAAGGGTTTTTACTTCGCTTAGCTCTTACGGATACGCATGTTGTAGAAGGAACGGTAAACGAAGTACAGGGCAACAGCGAAGAAGCAAACGCCGATATAAGGGGCGATGCTGTAAAAATGTTCAGATATGGCTATTTCCATTGCAAGGAGCCCGAACAGGGTGGTGAACTTGATGATGGGGTTCAGGGCAACAGATGAGGTGTCTTTGAAAGGATCGCCTACAGTGTCGCCTACAACGGCAGCATCATGCAGGGGGGTGCCCTTTTCTTTAAGATCTACTTCAACAACCTTCTTTGCATTGTCCCATGCGCCCCCGGCATTGGCCATGAATATAGCCTGGAAAAGGCCGAAAAAGGCTATAGATATAAGGTAGCTTACAAAGAAGGAAGCAGCCGCATACCTCAGGGGATCGGTCTTGGACAGCAACTCATCCTGGTAACCCGAAAGGAATGCTATGGCCAGAGCGAAAGAGAAAATGGCGACAAATATGTTGAACATACCGGTCTGGGCGTATTGTGTACAGATCTTGACAACCTCTTTTGATGTTTCAACGGATGCTTTCTTATCGGCATGCTCATCGAGGCGGATGTTCTTTTTAATGTATTCAACCGCCCTGTATGCTCCGGTTGTAACAGCCTGGATGGAAGCCCCTGTAAACCAGTAAATTACCGCACCGCCCATAAGGAATCCCAGGATGCTGTAAGGATTCAGGATGTTAAGGATCTGCTCGGGACTGATACCGAATTTATTCTGTATCACCAGGATCAGTGAAAAGATCATGGTGGTGGCGCCGACGACTGCAGTGCCAATGAGAACCGGTTTGGCAGTGGCTTTGAACGTGTTCCCGGCTCCGTCGTTGGCCTCGAGGTAATGCTTGGCTTTCTCAAAATCAGGTTTGAACCCAAATTCTTTTTCGATTTCCCTTGATGCTTTTTCCTTATCCTCTTCGATCAGCGAAAGTTCGTACACTGACTGTGCATTGTCGGTAACAGGACCGTAACTGTCGACCGCGATGGTAACAGGTCCCATTCCGAGGAATCCGAAAGCAACAAGGCCAAAGGCAAAGATCGAAGGATAAGTCATGTAGGCATCGAGGCCGTGTTTGCTGGCAAGGTATGCAACGAACATAAGTACCAGGAAAACCATGCCCTGCCAGAATGCACTGAAATTACCTGCAACGAGGCCCGAAAGGATGTTGAGGGAGGCTCCACCTTCACGTGAGGCAGTAACCACTTCATTCACGTGCCTTGATTTGGGGCTTGTAAAGATCTTGGTGAATTCAGGGATCAGGGCAGCTCCGAGTGTTCCGCAGCTGATGATGATTGAAAGTGTAAGCCAGAGGTTGTTTGCAAGGTCACCTATCATCACCTTGCTGGCGATGAAAGTGACCACGATTGATAAAATGGAGGTGATCCATACCAGGTTGGTCAGGGGGCGCTCAAAGTCAATGTCGTCCTGTTTGCTGTAAAGAGCCTGGCTGAGAGCTTTATTGATATAGAATGCAGAGATTGAAGTGATGACCATGAGCACGCGCATGACGAATATCCAGGTCAGTAATTCCCTTTGGTGATCAAGGAAATCTCCACCTTTAACGACGGCAAGCACGATGAAACTGATAAGAGCGACTCCCGTTACACCGTAGGTTTCAAAACCGTCGGCTGTGGGACCTACGCTGTCACCTGCATTATCGCCGGTACAATCTGCGATAACACCGGGATTCCTGGGATCATCTTCCTTGATCTTGAAAACCACCTTCATAAGATCGGAACCTATATCAGCGATCTTGGTGAAGATACCGCCTGCAATACGCAGGGCGGAAGCACCTAAGGACTCACCAATAGCGAAACCAATAAAGCTGGCCCCGGCAAATTCCCTGGGTACAAATAATAAAATAATAAGCATCATGATCAGCTCTACACAGATCAGCATGACCCCGATACTCATCCCTGAATCCAGGGGGATGTTCAATAATTTTATAGGCTTGCGCTCCAGGGAGGCAAAAGCCATCCTGCTGTTGGCAAGGGTGTTCATCCTGATTCCAAACCAGGCAACACCGTAAGATCCGAGGATCCCCACAACTGTCCACGAAAGGATCAGTATCACACCGCCGAAAGGCATGGCCTGCAGAAAGCCAAAATAAAACGCAATACAAAGACCAATGATGATAAACAACATCACCAGGAACTTACCCTGCTGGATCAGGTAAGTCTTGCAGGTTTCAAAAATAATTTTGGCGACATCCAGCATCGACTGGTGTGCACCTAATTTCCTGACCTTCTGGAACTGGTAGTACCCGAAAAGCATTCCGAGCAGGCAGATCAGGAACCCGAACATCAGCAGGTTGTTCTGCGACGAAGTGAGGGCAGGGATTTTAAGGTCTGCCTCCGAGGCAAACATTGATAATGGCAGCACGATGGCCGCAAATAGTATGATCAATCTTTTCATATATAAAAAGTTACATATTGGGACCTCAAATTTATAAAGGATTTTCGGAACATTCCAAGATAAAGTTATATTTTTCATCAGGAATTTAGTTAAAAACCGGAAGAATAGATGTAAGTTTGTACTAGGAATAGACTATATACTCCAGATGGAGAAAATCAGGTTAGAGATCATCGGTATGTCTTACAGCCAGTCCCAGACCGGGGCTTATGCCCTGATCCTCGGGGAGAAGAATGGGAAAAGAAGGCTTCCGATAATCATCGGTGGTTTCGAGGCCCAGGCCATCGCTATCGAACTTGAAAAAATTAAAACACCCCGTCCTCTTACTCATGACCTCTTTAAATATTTTGCCGATGCGTTCAGTATTGAGGTTAGCGAGATCGTGATCAATAAATTTCACGAGGGGGTTTTTTATGCCCAGCTGGTATGTACTGATGGCAGCAGGGTGGAGGAGGTAGATTCCCGCACTTCTGATGCCATTGCACTTGCTCTTCGTTTCAGCTGTCCTATTTATACCTATGAGGATATTATGAAAGCTGCCTCCATCATGGTGGAGGAGGATGCCGAACCTCCGGCTGCCGTTAACACGGAAACTAAACCTAAAGTTTCTCCGAACCAGGAATTCTCGGCTTTGTCAGTCGAAGAGCTGAAGGAAAACCTGCAGGCAGCGGTAGAAAATGAAGAGTATGAAAAAGCTTCCCGCATCCGCGATGAACTGAACCGCCGTAACAAGCCCAGGAAGTAACCTATGAAACAATACCTTGATCTTCTTGATTTTGTTCTCAAGACAGGGGTCAGGAAAGAAGACCGCACAGGCACCGGCACCCTTAGTGTTTTCGGGTATCAGATGCGATTTGACCTGGCTGATGGTTTTCCCATGGTGACAACAAAAAAACTTCACCTGCGATCCATTATCCATGAGCTGCTTTGGTTCCTCCAGGGAGCCACCAACGTGAAATACCTTCACGAAAATAAAGTCAGCATCTGGGATGAATGGGCCCAACCCGACGGTGAGTTGGGCCATATTTACGGCTACCAGTGGCGTTTCTGGCCAAAACACGACGGAACCCATATCGACCAGATCAGGCAGGTGGTTGAATCGATACAGAAGAACCCTGATTCCCGCCGGCATATCGTCAGCGCCTGGAATGTTGGTGAACTTGACATCATGGCCCTGCCTCCATGCCACCTCATGTTCCAGTTCTATGTTGCAAACAGGAAACTTTCCTGCCAGATGTACCAGCGCTCCTGCGACATCTTTCTCGGGGTCCCTTTCAACATCTCTTCCTATGCACTCCTGCTCATGATGATGGCCCAGGTCACAGGGCTTCAACCTGGTGAGTTCGTCCATACCCTGGGCGATGCCCACATTTACCTGAACCACCTGGAGCAGGTAAAACTTCAGCTCACACGAGCGCCTTATCCCTTGCCAAAGATGATGCTTAATCCCGGGGTGAACGATATCCTGAAATTCAGGTTTGAAGATTTTACCCTGAGTGATTACCAGTCACACCCCCATATCAAGGGTGAAATTTCTGTTTAACTTTGCATTATGTTGTCGATAATTGTTGCAATAGCCGAAAACCTGGTCATAGGAAAGGACAATGATCTCCTCTGGCACATCCCGGAAGATCTTAAACGGTTTAAGAAAATTACGGGCGGGCATACCATCATCATGGGAAAACGGACTTTTTATTCCCTTCCTAAACGCCCGCTTCCTAACCGCAGAAGCGTGGTTATAAGTGATATCCCTGGTGAATGTATCGAAGGCTGCGTCATGGCTTACTCAATTGATGACGCTGTGGCAAAGTGTGATCCGGCTGAAGAGAATTTTATTATCGGGGGGGCTTCGGTATACAGGCAATTCCTGCCTCTCTCAGACCGCCTCTATCTTACCCGTGTGCATAAGCCGTTTGAAGGAGACGTATTCTTTCCGGATATCAATCCTGAAGAGTGGAGTCTTATTTCCCGGGAAGATTTCAGTGAAGATGAAAGTCTTGGGTTCTCATACTCATATGAGAACCTTGAGCGAAAACAATGATAAGAAACTTACATAGCAGTTTTAACGCTGCATGGATGGTGCTTTTTGCAGTAATATTACTTTCGGCTGTCGCCGGATGTAAGAAGAACACCGAAAAAGACCTTGGCCCGGATCTGAATGTTGCAAATGATATTGTTTTTACCGAAAGGGGACTCTTCCATACCTTCAACCTCTTGGTCAAAGCAAACCTTGACTCCAATATCATGCATATGGGCGTCGGAACCATCGACAAAGCACTGGTCTACTACAGCAGTTCGTCAAGGAGGTTCACCTTTTTTTACCAGAATAAATATTGTGCCGACAGTGTGACAAGGAACGGAAACATAGTGGCTACCCTTACGGGTGATTTTTTCTCATCAGGGACCACAGTCACCGTGATATTCCAGAATTATTCAGAGGATACCCGCAAGTTCATAGGTACTGACGACCTTTACAATTCGGGAATGATGCTGGGGGGCGTCGGGGGTTATGGTTCGGCCATCGACAACCTTCTTGTAATCAAAGATTCGGTTCATTCCACGCATTGGTATTCTCGCTTGAGGTATCATATTCCATCAGGGATTAAAATGCAGCCCGACAGCCTTGTCCCATTTGGGATCACCGGAAATGGGAACGGGATTTCTTCGAGCACGTATGCATTTTCATTCCAGGTAAGCACCCCACTGCTGAATGATATATATTGCCCGTGGATCAGGCAGGGAATCATGCAGATTTCTGTACCTTCCGTCGATGTTACAACAGGGACTATTGAATACGTAAACAGGGATAAGTGCAATAACAGGGTCACTTACAATTTTGAAGGCTCTGTGTTTGAGTGGTGGATCATCAAAAAGAAACTACTCTACTGAAGGATCTCAGGTCTTTCTCTTCTCTTTTTTAGCTGCAGGAAATAAAACATTATTCAATATCAGCCGGTATCCCGGGGAGTTGGGATGCAGGTTAAGGTCGGTGGGAGGGTCGCCGACAAGATGCTGGTAGTCCTCGGGATCATGCCCCCCCAGGAAAGTCCAGGTTCCCTTGCCGTAATCCCCGTGAATATACCTTGCTTCATTTAGTGATTTATTCTCTCCAAGTATCAGAACGCTCGACTTTACATATTTTTCATTGAATGCGGTAGTCTGTCCCATGAAGCCGTGGATCAGGCTTGCGTGATCCTGGCAAAGCATGGTGGGCACGGGATCCCATTTTGCAGAAAATTCGAAGAGCGAGAAAAAGTCGTTGTTCCAGTTCAGCGTTTTGGGCCTTGTTTCGGTCACGTCTATGGATGATATTTCATACTGATATGGATTATGCACCAGGCTGAAGCCCTGGAAAGCAAAGCATTTCGAGTAGTCCAGCTTCGAATCAGCCATAGGGTCCATAGGATCCCCGTCGAACATGACATCACAGATGTCGACCCCTTCGGCAGCAAGCGCTACATCGTAACTGTCGGGGGCAGAACACATGGAAAAGAGGTAGCCTCCTCCTGCAACAAAGTCCCTTATTTTCTTTGCTACCTCCAGTTTCATTTGAGAAACCTTGGCATAGCCCAGTTTTTTTGCAGTTTCCTCCTGCAACTGAACATCTTCCTGGTACCATGGGAAATTCTTATAGGCTGCCCAGAATTTGCCGTATTGCCCGGTGAAGTCTTCATGATGCATATGAAGCCAGTCATACAGGGGCAAAAGGCCTGCAAGCACTTCCTCATCATAAATAATGGTATATGGGATCTCGGCATAGGTCAGTACAAGGGTGACCGCATCATCCCAGGGCCTTTTATTCTTTGGGGAATACACCGCAATCCTGGGCGCTTTATGAAGCTTGATCCTTTCCATATTGACCTGGGGATCAGCAATCTCCTGTAAAATCGCATCAACCTGGGCGTCGGCCAGAGCCATGAAAGTGACTCCCCGTATGTTGCATTCATCCTCGATGAGCTTGTTGTACTGAATAAGGAAACTGCCTCCCCTGTAATTCAATAGCCAGTCGACCTCGACGTCTTTTTGCAGGACCCAGAAAGCTATACCATATGATTTCAGGTGGTTCTTCTGGGCTTCATCCATAGGTAAAAGCAGGTATGCCGACCTGGCTGGGAAGCATGATAGAAGGAGAAAAGCTAAGATTATCAGCCTGTGTTTAAAAAGGCATATCGGGCTGGTCATGGTCATCCATTTTCGACATGATGGTGCGTGTCCGCACTGAACCATCAAACGATGTGTTGGCCGAAATAGTATTCGCCGGAATGTACTCCTTCTCGGTATCGGCGAACTTGGCATACTTTGAAATAAACCTTAAAGGAATGTCTTTAAGGGGGCCGTTACGGTTCTTGGCAATACTCACTTCGGCAATGCCGGCAGTGGAATCCCCGTGTTCATCAACATCGATCTTATAATATTCGGGACGGTAAATGAACATTACCATATCGGCATCCTGTTCGATTGAACCTGATTCGCGGAGATCTGAAAGTATCGGTTTCGCTGCTGCAGAGCGTTTTTCCGGTGCACGGCTGAGCTGGGAAAGTGCAATTACAGGTACATCAAGTTCTTTGGCTAGTATTTTCAAACCTCTTGAAATACTGCTGATCTCCTGCTCCCTGTTTCCCTTTGACTCATGGCTGCCCTGCATAAGCTGCAGGTAATCCACGACGATCAGCTGGATGTCATGCCTTGCTTTCAGCCTTCGTGATTTGGCCCGAAGGTCGAAGATCGACAGCCCGGCCGTGTCATCAAGGTAGATAGGGGCTTCAAGAAGGTTTCCGATCTTGGAATTAAGCTGGTTCCACTCGTATTCTTCCATAGTCCCTTTGCGTAGTTTTTCCTGGGGGATCTCCGTTTCGGATGAGATCAGGCGGGTTACCAGGGAAACGGCCGACATTTCAAGCGAAAACACCGCCACGGGCTTTTTGAAATCCACCGCGGCATTCCTTGCCATAGTCAGGGCAAAGGCGGTTTTACCCATACCCGGGCGGGATGCAATGATGATCAGGTCCGATTTCTGCCATCCGGCGGTGATGCGGTCAAGCTCTGTAAACCCTGAACCGACTCCCCTGAGGGATCCCTCGTGGTCCTTGGCTGCATTGATCTCTGCAATGGCCTGCTTGATGATGGACTGCATATCCATATAGGTCTTGCCTATGCTGCTTTCACTTATAGAAAACAAGCCGGTCTCGGCTTTATCGAGAAGGTCGAACACATCGCTGGAATCTTCATAAGCATCTTTGATGATGTCTGAAGATATCCTGATAAGTTCCCTCTGGATAAATTTCTGGAGTATGATCCTCGAATGGTATTCAATATTCGCTGCAGATGCAACCCTGTTGGTAAGGTTGGTGATATAATAAGCGCCTCCGACGATTTCGAGTTCCCCAACCTGCCTGAGGTCTTCGGTCACAGTGAGGATATCGACCGGCTGTTGGTTCCCGTAAAGCCTGACAATGGCTCCGTAAATTTTCTGATGTTGTTCCTTGTAAAAAACTTCTGGTTTCAGGATCTCTATGACCTCGGCGAGCTTGTCGTTTTCAAGCATCATCGCGCCCAGCACCGCTTCTTCAAGGTCAACGGCCTGGGGCGGGACTTTCCCGTGTTCAAAAAAAGCATTGGGAACGGATGCAGTGGTATTTCTCCTGCGCAATCCCTTCGGCTCGTCCTTATTTACTTTACCATCTGCCATACTTCAGTTCTGCTGCCCTTCGTTACTTGAACCGCCAAAAATACATTGAAACACAAAGACGTCGTCGGTTTCCATGATAATTAGTTTTCAACAATTATAAAGCAAAGAATAAGCCAATATGCCCCCAGGCATGCCACCACTTATGGCTGAATTCAGGGCTTAGTATGACCTGTTTGAGTTCAAGCCCAAGAGCTCCGTAGGTTACAGTAAAACCAACAGAAGACTGTGTCACCAGGTTGGAAACTGACGCAGCGGGTATGGTGTAAGAACTATTGTGGTTGACCATGCCCCCCTCAAGTGTAGCGTCATAGGCTACAAACCTGGCTCCTCCGCTAATTGTGAAATAATACTGGGTCACCCTTTTTCGCGCGGCTGCGAGGTCACGCTTTTTCTGTATACCCAGGTCGGAGAAATAATCGTTGAACCATCCTATCCTAAGGCTCGCCCCTCCGCCAAAATTATCGTAAAGAGTTCCCAGCACCCCATCCGCAGTGAGAATAAACTGGAGATGTTCGGTCTTGAGAATGCCTTTCTCGACCGAAACACTGTAACTGATCACGGCATCAGTGCTGACCTGGTTTTCCCAACCCAGAGGTTCATTGTTGTAAGGCACATATTTATGAAAGATATCCTGCACTGCTTCTCCCAGTGACGGCTTCCCGATCACACCCAGGTCAAGTTCGGAAGTCTGCCGGAAATGATGCGTTTCATCATTCGTCACTTTGAAACTACCGAAATAAAGGTAGGCAGCATAAGGCCTGTCCCCATATAATATGCCGTCGACCTTTGTGGTAGAGGGGGTGTATAGGTTCTGAACGACCGAAAGGCCGTAATAATTTTTTGCCTTTCCCCAGTATGGAAGCAGGATATGCTTGACAGGATTGTCACTGATGGCAGGAGCTACATATTCTATTCGTACGCCATTGGTATAGAACTGGTCGGTGTAATCAAAAATGTCGTTGTCGAATCCTATTTTCAGAACCCTGTCGCGGCCCAGGGTAATGGCTGAATTAAAAACCGTGTCGCCACCCTTCTGCCAGAGGATATCCTTGTTCAGGGGCTCTGAGAGGTCCATTGAAATCCCTGAAGCCCTGAGTTTTTCAATATTGTTTATGTGCACCGAATCGGCATTATAATGTGTGATTATGACCACAGTCACCGGCTTTTTATGATATTTTTTTCTGCTGACTGCTGACTGCCGACTGCCAACTACCGACTTCTTCTTCCCCTCTTCCAACATAGCTTTCACTCTCGACGGAGGCAGCGCTTTATTCTGAGTTTTCCTGCCGTCGGAAGAACAGGAAATTAGAAAAATAAGAAAAACGGTGATGGTAAAAAGCCTCATAAAGGCTGCAAAGTTAGCTATTTCAAGGCATTGTTTTGTAACTGCTTACATAGCCGGCGACTTGTTTTTCGAAATGCTCTTTGTCCTTGCCGTGAAAATCAATACTGATTGGAATGTAGAATATTGGCAGATGCTTAAGCCCGGCAGAAAGGTCTGTGGTTCTAAGTCTCATGGCATCTTTTTCGGTGGTGATAATGACTTTCTTCTGGGTGGGTATGTTGTTGAAACGGGTTTCAATATCTGCAATATCCTTTCCTGTGAAAGCATGATGGTCCCTGTACCTCATCAGGATGATATCTGAACAAAACCTTTCAATATGTTCCTGCAGAAGGCTGTGATCGGCAATACCCGTAAGCAAGATCACGCTTACCAGTTTTATTGGAAAAGGCCTGGAGTCGGTCAGGGGAACAGGATCCCCGTATGAAATATATGAAAAGTAAACTGTCTGATTTTTACGGGGCGCCAGGTCTTCGAAAATCCTTCTCCTGGAGATGGGGGAAAATATTTTAGGAGTTTTTGTGACTATAATGATGTCGGCTCTCTTTGCTCCCCCCGGGAATTCCCTTAAGGTCCCCGACGGCACTACATGGTCCTCGCAATACAGCCTGCTCTGGGAAGTGAGAAGGATAGAAATTCCCGGCTTTACATACCTGTTCTGAAATGCATCATCAAGCAGTATAACGTCAAGTTCCTGGAATTTTTCCATCAGGTTTTTGATGCCACGTCTCCGGTTCTCATCAACAGCGACTTTTATATTGTCGAATTTCCTGATGAGCTGAAGTGGCTCGTCACCTATATGGTTGACATTCGACTTCCTGGAACCGATAATAAAGCCTTTGGTGTCACGCCCATAACCCCGGCTAAGGGTTGCAACTGAAGAGGAAGGGGACAGCAATCTGATCAGGTATTCAATATGAGGGGTCTTGCCTGTACCTCCCATCGACAGGTTTCCAACCGATATGATGGCCTTGCTGAACGTAGCCGATGGTAGTATCCCAATGTCAAACATCAGGTTCCTGATCTGCATAACCAGGCCGTAAAGAAGGGAAAAAGGATATAATATGTACTGGAATAACTGCATAATTTTCAATTCCGAAAATTAAGAAAAAAAAACGGAATGCTAAGTGGAAGGATAAATTATTGAATAACCTCTTTGAGGATGAACCTGAGGTTTTTAAGCAATTCGGAAATCCCGTTCTCCAGTTTGCTTGTCTTGACAAGGAAATCGGATGCCCCGCTATCGAGCAGTTTCATGGCCAGAACAGGATCGGCAAGAGATGAAAAATAAACCACCCTGACTTCCGGATACATATCCCTGACCTTTTTAAGGAAGTCAAAACCAGTGTAATTTCCAATATCGTAATCGGTGATGATCACATCAGGTATTGTATTTTTTTCAAGCCGGTACAAACATTCCTGCCCGTTCGGGAAGATAAAGACCTGGCCTATCTTGTTGATATCCAAATGATATTTGATCAGGCTATTGTGAATGGGGTTCCTGTCAACAATAAATATTCTGGATGTTTGCATGTTTAACCGCCAGGTTTTTTTGAAGATTCAAATATTGAAAATATTGAAGTGGGTTATCCCCCCCGGGGCCGAAAACTTTTAAACAACTTACTAACACGAAACATCGCTTAAATCGTTGGATTTCTTAATTTTGAGGTTTAAAACAAATGCCATGCGCTTAACAGAACTTACCGGCTTCCTGGAGAGCTTTGCACCACTAGCCTTCCAGGAGGATTATGATAATTCCGGGCTGTTGTTCGGTGACCCTGAAAAGGACATCACTGCAGCCCTGATCTGCCTCGACCTCACGGCTACCGTTATAGATGAGGCAGTGAGCAAAGGCTGTAACCTTATTATCTCCCATCATCCATTTATTTTCAGGGGGTTGAAGAAAATTCAGACCGGGAATACTGATTCTGATCTCCTTGTAAGTATAATCAGGCAGGATATTGCGGTATATGCCATCCATACAAACCTTGATAATGCCCTTTACGGACTGAATGATTTTCTTTGCAGGAAACTGGGTCTGTCACATTGCAGGATTCTGAGCGAAAAAAGCGGGATTCTCTCCAAACTGGTGACTTTTTGCCCATTAGACCTGGCTGGCAGGGTAAGGCAGGCTTTGTTTGATGCGGGGGCCGGAGTCATTGGCAAATATGACCTTTGCAGTTACAATGTGAACGGACAGGGGAGTTTCAGAGCTTCTGAGAATGCAGACCCTTATGTGGGAGAAAAAAACATCATCCACTTTGAAGACGAGACCCGGATTGAAGTCGTCTTCCCTGCGCATATAAGAACCAGGCTTGTAAGGGCTTTACTGGATGCACATCCCTATGAAGAGGTTGCGTATGATATTTATCCTTTATTGAATTCCTGTTCAGTATGCGGTGCCGGGATGATAGGCGAGTTTAATGTATCCATGGATGCGGGAGAATTTCTTAAGGTGATCAAAAAGAAGCTGAATGTCGGAATTTTAAGGCATTCAGCTCATCCGAAGAATAGAATAAAGCGGATTGCAGTTTGCAGCGGGTCAGGAGCATTCCTGCTTAATGATGCGATCAGGGCCGGAGCCGATGCCTTTCTTACTGCCGATATCAAATACCATGATTTCTTCGACGCCACCGGCCGGATCCTCCTGGCTGATATAGGGCATTATGAAAGCGAGCATTGGATAAAAGACCTGCTTACTGAGAAATTGATTGAAAAATTTCCTACCTTTGCAGTCCTTTCTTCAGGATTGAATACCAATCCTGTTAATTATTTATAACGTTTGATATGGCAAAAACAAAAGGAGAACCTATAGCAACTTCTAAACCATCGAAGATGATTAAGAAGCCGGCCGCAAAGGAAACACCTGCACCAAAGGAAACCGAAAAGAAAGAAACCAAAAAGAAGGCCGCCCCGGCAAAGGAGGAAACACCTGCAGCCAAGGTGCATCCTAAACCGAAGGTCGAAAGTACTGATGATAAAGGAGAGGTTCCTATTGAAAAGAGACTGATTGCTTTATACAGCCTGCAGCAGGTTGACTCACAGGTTGACAAGATCAGGATCATCAGGGGTGAACTTCCGCTGGAAGTTCAGGACCTTGAAGATGAGATTGCAGGTTTGGAAACCCGTGTGGATAATTATGTACTGGAAACCGTCGGTGTTGAGAAATCGATAACCGAGAAAAAGACTTTCATCAAGGATTGTCATGCTCTGATCAAGAAATACGAAGATCAGCAGATGAACGTCAGGAACAACAGGGAATATGATTCTCTCACAAAAGAAATTGAATTCCAGAATCTTGAGATCCAGCTTGCCGAGAAGCGCATAAAGGAATTCCAGGCTTCTCTCGAACTGAAGAAGGAAGAGATCGAAAGGTACCAGAAATTGCTTTCTGACCGTAAGAACGATTTGGAAATCAAGAAGAATGAACTTGATGATATCATTGCTGAAACTGAAAAGGAAGAGCAGGACCTGATCACGAATTCCGAGAAGAACCGGAAGTATATCGAGGAAAGGCTGCTGACAGCATACACAAGGATCCGCAAGAATGCAAGGAACGGGCTTGCGGTTGTCCAGATCGAACGTGATGCCTGCGGCGGATGTTTCAATAAGATACCTCCCCAGCATCAGCTCGATATCCGTATGCATAAGAAGATCATTGTTTGTGAATATTGTGGAAGAATCCTTGTAGACGATGAAATTGTGAAAAGCGTGCGTTGATGTTCCCTCATCATAAAAGACCAAAGACCCGGTTGAGCAAGATTTTGCTGCTAAGCTGGGCCTTTTTGTTTTCTGCCCTTTCATTAAATGCCCAGTTTCATTATTCCCAGAATTGCCAGAGAGCCTACCAGTCTGTGATGAATCTGCATTTTGCCGAGGCCCGGCAACTCATAGCGAATGAAAAAAATGCTGAACCATCAAACCTTATCCCTGTTTATCTCGAGAACTATATTGATTTTCTCACCCTATTTATTGGTGAAGAACGCAGCCAGTATGACCGGATCAAGCCATTGTTCCTTGCCAGGATTGAAACGCTTGAAGATGGGTCTAAATCATCCCCGTATTACAATTTCTGTCTTGGCGAGGCCAATCTTCAACTGGCTTCCGTTCAGATGAAATTCGGGGACTACACCCAGGCAGCGCTGAGGATCCGTAAAGCGCATCATTATTTTACCGAAAATGAAAAAAAACACCCTGATTTTATACCGAATTACATCGGCCTTGGGATAACCCATGTGATCAGCGGTATAGTCCCCGACAGCTATAAATGGATATCCAACCTGATGGGAGTTGACGGAACGGTAAGCCAGGGTTTGCAGGAACTCAAATCGGTGGCTGATTATAACGGGCCTGATGCCCTGTATAGCCAGTACCAACCCCAGGCCCTGATATACCTGGCGATGGTAAGCGCAAACCTTACAAAGAATAAAAGCGAGGCCCTGAAAATCTTTGAACTTATTCAGCAGAACAACAAGCAGCAAAGCCCTCTTATTACGTTTGCAAGGGCCAACATCATGATGAAGAACGGTTTGAATGAGCAGGCCTTCGACCTGCTCAGGCAAAGGACACGTGATGCTTATTCCTTTCCTTTTTACTACCTCGATTTCATGGAAGGTATGGCCAGGCTGAACAAACTGGATACTTCGGCGATGAGCAATTTCATGTATTTTACTGGTCATTTCAGGGGGATTAATTATATCCAGTCGGCCTGGCAGAAAGTTGGCTGGCTGGAGTTCATAACAGGAGACACCAGCGGGTATGAAAAAGCCATGGCCCGGGTGTTAATTTCGGGCAATGCAGGAGGGGAGGAGGATCGCCAGGCTATACGTGAAGCCCAGTCGAAACAGCTGCCCAACCTGGTCTTATTGAAGTCAAGGCTTCTTTTTGACGGGGGCTATTACAGCAGGGCGCTTGACGAATTGCTGAACCGTCCCACCAAGACCTTTCTATTTACGAAAAAAGATTTTGTGGAATATTCCTACCGTCTGGGAAGGATCTACCACGAATCGGGGAATCCCGAAAAGGCATTGTCATATTACAGGCTGACCATCCAGAGAAGCAAACGCGACCCATGGTATTTTGCTGCTGCCTCAGCACTGCAGATGGGCCTTATCTATGAAAATAAAGGTGACATGGTCAGGGCCGACAGCGCTTATCACGTCTGCCTGGCATGCAAGCCTGCTGATTATAAAAACAGCCTTAGCCAAAAGGCCAAAGCTGGAATAAACAGGATTAAATCTGGACGTCCTTAAAACCGGAAGCCTATGGTTGTAAGAACTGTGCTGGTCGTAAGGGTATTTACTGACGGTGTCATCCCCGTGTAATTATACAGGTAATATTCTTCTTTTGATTGGGCCCACTGGTAGGTTACATCAGTGTAAAAATGTTTTAATCGGTAACCTGCCCCTGCGCTGAGAGTATAACGTACGCCATCTACACCTGGCTGGGTATATGGATTGCTGTAATACCCGGCGCCTGCCCTGATCCTGAAATCGGCTATTCTCCATTCCGTACCAATCCGGATATTGCCCCAGGACTGAAAACTGCTTTTTATTTCATTATTTATATCTGAATAGGCATAGCCCGATGAATTGAGCTTGCCCTGGGAATAATTTACATATTCATACTCGGCTGTGACCAATCCGAAATTCCCGATGATGAACGCCAGGCTGCCTATAGCCCTGAAAGGGGTGCGCATATAATAGTAGTAATCACCCACGGGAGAATTAACAATACTGTTCCACTGCGTGGAATCTTTGAAATTAGATGTAGTTGTTGAATACCAGTGGTCGTACATATTGGGATACCAGGTAGGGGAATGTATTGCAGCACCAATACGCATCCAGTTCAACGGACGGTAGATCACCCCTCCTTTTATTACGAAACCTGTTCCGTGAGTTTCAAGGTGGGAATCATAATACATGGACTTAAAAAAAGGAATGGTATCCCCGTTGTTCACTTCGGAATAGGTTGAATTCTCATAATACCTGATGAACGGTACCCCGAAAGTCAACCCGAAATAAAATTTATCACTGATATTCCCTCCCATGGTGATATCAAACTCATTGATAGACCCGTAGGTTGTTACCTGCTTCGACTGATAAGCGCCACCGTTGGGCTGGTCACTGGTATACATGTTGGTCTTTTTATTAAGATAGATCAGGTTAGCGTCTGAAGCAGGCCCGATGTCGAATGGATAATCCGCGGGACTATTTCCCGTGGAATTCAGTTTATCGGTATAAACATTTAAAAGGGAACTTGTGTGATTGGGGCCTGAAATGGAGAATGAAGAGTTGAAGTCATTCTCACGGTTCATTCCTATCCCCACATTAAAGTTGAAGAATGAGCCTGTTTTGACAGGAGGTTTGAAAGTGAAGACGAAACCCATGTTTCCCATGCCCATGGTTACGACATTGGTGGTGTTCATCTTACTGAGGTAGTCGGTTCTCACGCCATCAACAGAAGGGGCGAAGGTCATTGAGAATTCAGAACCCTGGTAGAGCCCTATACCTGCAGGATTCACAGAAAGGGCTGAAAAATCTGCACCTACTGCGCCGAAGGCTCCTCCTGTTCCCACGAACCTTGCGGTTCCGCTGTAATAAATTCTTGAGTACCTGAGCACATCAGCGGCGGTCTGGGAGAAGGCTGCACTGGCGATGAAAATTGATATGCTTATCACAATCAGCTTTTTCATGGTTGTAGTATTTATAGTAAAGGAATGATATGAATGGATTACCTTCTTCCGCCTCCGCCACCTCCGCCGGAGTGACCACCGCCGCCACCGCCGCCACCGCCGCCTCCAGAACGTGCGCCACCTCCACCGCCGCTGAAGCCACCTCCTCCGGAACGTGAGCCTCCTGAGGGCGAGAATGAATGGCTGGGAGTGAAGCCACCCGATGGCGAGAAGCTTCTTGATGTACCTGAGTAGTTACCCGATCCCTGTGATCCCCTCCTGCTACCTGAGGTGGAATATCCACCTCTCTGGTTAGACGAAGTGCCGCTGCGGTTGCCGTAAGCTGATGTTGCCCGGCTTGCAGCATTCTGTGCCTGGACCCTGGGGTTTATATATTCCTGGCTTGAACGTGCCTGCCTGTAATTGCCCGGGGTATAGTTCTGAACTTGTCCCTGGCGCTGAGCAGGGGACGTTCCGGGTTGAACATATCTTGGCGAGGGCTGCTGTTTTGTTTCACGGTTTACGCTGCCTTGACCTGTGTTCCTGCTGTTGGTCCCCTGACGTTCGCCTGGAGGACGGGAATAGTGGTAACGTTCCTGGCCTGAAGGGGAGGTACGCTGTGATGTCACCTGATCTGCATTACGGGTGGGAGGTGCAGTCTGGGTGGTTGGGCGCACCGATGTTGGAGGGACTCCTCTACCGTTGGCAGTAGTTGTTATATTACCTGTGCCCCTGGTTGCAGGGGTATTGGTGGGAGCTCCCCGGCCATTGGGTGAATAGGCCGTGGTCCTTGCAACGCTCTGCCTGGGACCGTAATAGGAATTGTAATAACCGCCTTCGTGATAATAAGGATAATACCCATAGTATGGATATCCATACCAGTAAGGATATCCATAATACGGGTAGTATCCCCAGTAAGGGTAATCCCAGTAGTAAGGATATCCCCATCCGTAGCCCATTCCGTATCCGAAACCAAAGCCGAATGAGAAGGAAGGTCCGTAGTCGTAATATCCTCCTCCATAACCCAGGTTGATATTTACATTTGTGCAGCAACCTGATGTGGAATCAGTTGAGGTGTTGCTGAAATAACTTGTGTTGCCCTGGGGATGCTGGAATTTTTGTATCCTGTTGGCATATGAAACATCGCTGTAGTCGAGCGTTGCAGCTTTGGCGTTAAGACTGTCGTGGGCAACGGCTGATGGATTTGCCGCCAGTGCTGTGGTAAGATCCTGGTTAACATCCACCGGCTTGGCCGGCTGGGATTTATGCCGTGCAGGAGTGGAATACACATCGTCGTTATTTACCGAAACGGCCTGCTGCTGAGTCTTACAGGCGCTCATCAGAAGGCTGATGATCACTGCGATAAATGCTGCTCTTTTCATGGTTTTGGTTCCTTTATATTTCAATTTTATGTACTTTTGCCTAACTTATAAAGCATAGTAATAATAGCAAATATCATACCAAACTATTAATGGCTAAAGATTTTCCATCCCGTTCAGAAAATTATTCCCAATGGTATAATGATCTGGTAATCAAGGCCGATCTGGCCGAAAACTCCGCAGTAAGAGGTTGTATGGTAATAAAACCATACGGTTATGCTATCTGGGAAAAAATTCAGGCGATCCTGGATAAGAAATTCAAGGATACCGGGCATTCGAATGTGTATTTTCCCATTTTCATCCCGAAATCCTTCTTCAGCAAGGAAGCGAGTCATGTGGAAGGGTTTGCAAAAGAATGCGCGGTGGTTACCCACTATCGTCTGAAGAATTCGCCCGACGGTAAAGGAATAGTAGTTGATGAGGATGCGAAGCTTGAAGAAGAACTGATCATCCGCCCGACCTCCGAAACTATTATCTGGGATACTTACAGGAACTGGATAAAATCATACAGGGATCTTCCTATTTTATACAATCAGTGGGCCAATGTTGTACGTTGGGAAATGCGAACCCGTTTGTTTCTCCGCACTGCAGAGTTCCTCTGGCAGGAAGGTCATACGGCCCATGCAACAAAGGAGGAAGCGGTAAAGGAAGCTGAGACCATGTTGGGTGTATATGCAGATTTTGCCGAAAACTGGATGGCAATCCCGGTACTGAAGGGTGTAAAATCACCGGGGGAAAGGTTTGCAGGCGCCGTGGAAACTTATGCAATTGAAGCTTTGATGCAGGACGGCAAGGCACTCCAGGCCGGCACTTCGCATTTTCTCGGGCAGAATTTCGCCAGGGCATTTGATGTTAAATACCTGACCAGGGAAAACGAGCTCGAATATGTTTGGGCCACTTCATGGGGAGTTTCAACCCGCCTGATGGGGGCCCTGGTTATGGCACATTCTGATGACAACGGGCTGGTGCTGCCTCCGAAGCTGGCGCCGATCCAGGTTGCCATTGTCCCGGTATTTAAAAATGAAGTACAGCTGAACCTGATATCCTCAGTAGTTGAGCCGGTGAAAAAAGCCCTTGAAAAAAAGGGAATTTCAGTTAAGTATGACGACCGGGATACCCATAAGCCCGGATGGAAATTCGCTGAATATGAGTTCAAAGGTGTTCCACTGAGGATCACGATAGGCCCCCGGGATGTTGAGAACAAGACTGTTGAGATCGCACGACGGGATACCCTTGAGAAGGAAACCCTTCAGATCACCGATATTGAAGATAAAGTGGTGCACCTGCTTGACCAGATCCAGAAAAACCTATACGACAGGGCTTTATCCTTCAGGGAACAAAACACTTACACAGTCAATACCTGGGATGAATTTGTCGACACAATTGAAAATAAGGGAGGTTTTGTTCTTGCTCACTGGGATGGTACTACCGAGACTGAAGATAAGATCAAGGAAGCCACCAAGGCTACGATACGGGTGATCCCATTGAACAATACGAAAGAAAGCGGGCGTTGCGTATTCTCAGGAAACCCTTCAGAGCAAAGGGTGGTGTTTGCCCGTGCTTATTAAGGTTAGAAAGGTTCGAGGACCCCTGTCCCGGTGATCCTGCCGCCGATATCGGGAGGGTTGCCGGTATAATACACGCTTCCTATATTCTCAATTACCGCCCAGATTGAGACTTTCACATTTACATAACAATCGTTGCTTCCCCTGCTGGTTACCGAACAGTATTTCGACAACAAACCTTTTGCCTGGCATAATCCCATATTATTCAGGTAAAAAGAAGTCATATCGCACCTGCCGTGAAGGTTGAAATCGGCTGTGCCCATGAACATCCCGAACCAGCCCTGGTTGTAATCGAGGTCAAGATCGACAGTCCCGCTTCCTCCCCAGATCTCCAGTTTGACCGAGTCTCCTTTCAGGGTGTTGGCAGAACTTACATTACCTGCCCCGTTATAATAAAGTTTCCAGAATTTTTTTACCGAAACATGCACGTTGAGAGGTTTGTTATAACTTCTCAGCCAGTTGCAGGAATTACGATTGCGGATATACAGCTGACGGTTCAGGATCTCTGTCGTGATACCTCCTATGACTTTGCTGCCTGCTTCTACCGTGATCTTGTTCACCGTATCCTGTGTAAGGATAAGGTTCACGTTATCCGCAAGGTCAATACTGTCAAAAGGAGCCACAGTGCGTTCCTGTGTTATTACAGAACCTGAATTGCTTACGCATACTCCTCCCTTGTTGCATGATAAAAGCCCGGTCAGCCCTGCTGCAATGAGGAGGGTGTTAATGAATATGGTGTTCCTATTTATTAATAGTCCTTTTACCATAGAAAACATCAAAGGTATATCCAATTCCCCACCCGATATAATCCGCCCTTCCGAAATGCACTTTCAGCAGGACATGGGCAAAGAAATTTTTGGCGAAAACGTACTGGAAGCATATTTTTTCATATAACGGGCCATTGCTTTTCTCCTTCCCCGAAAGGTAGTAGCCCAGGTTCATGATAAAACCAAGCCTCCCGACCATCAGCTCATAAGCTGCGTTAAGGCCGGGTCTTATTATCTGTAAGGCACTGCTTGCAGGCGACCCTTCCAGTTCAAGGATCTTTTTTTGCGATTCATCATAGGAAAGATCGAGCCCGAAACCGAACTTGCTTTTCCTGCTAACGGGAAAAAAGGTGTTCTCAAAAAAATGATAAACCATGAAGTTGCTTCCCAGTTGCGAGGTCATGTTCTTATAACCAAGAGCCCCGCCGATATCGAATTCCATTGAATTCCTGATGGTGGTGGAAAATGGCTCGGTGGGGGCGATGTAGCGATCACCAATGTCTTTATTGTCCCTTACCGGTCTGTAAGCCAGCCCGAGACTTACAAGTGGTGCGTTCAGGCCGTAGTTCGGAGTCTTGAGAGATCCATTTGAGAAATGCTGAAAGCTTATGCCCCCGGTAAGGGTCAGGTATTCACTCAGCCTGTACCTGGCCTCAAACATCAGGTTGATAGCGGCATTGATATGTGAACCGATGGCAATATCCTTGTAATTATTCAGCCTGTCGAATTTCCTTGTAAGATATCCCACTCCCAGTGAAAACCGGAAGCCGAAAGTGAAGTTCCTGTGTTTATATAAAGGGAAATTGATAAAAGGCATAAGCGCAAAGGCGCTTCCCAGGATCGGATTATTCCCTAGCGGGGTATAGAGAAATGTCATGCCGGTGATCGGGTAGTTGTATGCCCTTTCCCATTTTTGCCTTCCAAAGGTTTGCTGCTGTATGCTGAATTCAAAAGCCGGGAAATGCGCGTTGAAGATCTCCAGTTCCAGATGCTGGGCATAAAGGAATCCGTAATCCACTTTAGCTTCAAGGATCAGATTTGAAGTAAATAATTTATGCTCAAACTGTGAGAAAACCCTGGCAGGGAAACTCAGGACGATCATAAGGGGTATGATCATCCTGAGGCAAAACCCTGAATTATTTTGCCTGCAGTGGTTCGTCATTTTTGATATTCGCTTCGTTTGCAAAATTATGGAACATTGGAGTTCAGCGGCTATAGCCAAAATGCTTATTTTTGCAAAAAGAACAATAATGCAGGAAAAGACAGCCGCTTTTGCCCGTTTGCTTGAGATCATGGATGAACTCAGGGCAAAATGCCCATGGGATCAAAAGCAGACCCTTGAAAGCCTCAGATACCTTACCATAGAAGAGACTTATGAATTATCCGATTCCATTATAGAGAAAGACCTCGAGTCGGTAAAAAAGGAATTGGGAGACCTCATGCTCCACCTGGTATTTTATTCAAAGATAGCTTCAGAAACCGGGGCTTTCGATATCACCGATGTACTGAATAATATTATTGAAAAGCTTATTAACCGTCATCCTCATATTTTCGGTGATGTGGTGGTGAAAGATGCAAAGGAAGTCCACGATAACTGGGAAAAGATAAAGCTTACCGAAAAAGGAAACAAATCGGTGCTTTCGGGGGTTCCGAAGTCCCTGCCTGCAGTGGTAAAAGCATACAGGATACAGGAAAAGGCCAGTGGTGTGGGGTTTGATTGGGAGCACCCTGAACAGGTATGGGAAAAGGTCAAGGAAGAGCTTCAGGAACTCCGTGAAAACGTGCAGAATAAATCGAGCCATGCCAAACAGGAGGATGAACTGGGTGACCTGCTTTTTGCCCTTGTAAATTATGCCCGGTTTATCGATGTCAACCCTGAGGATGCGCTTGAAAGGACCAACAGGAAGTTTATCCGCCGTTTTCAGTATCTTGAGGAAAGTGCAAAGAAACTGGGAAGATCACTTCACGAAATGAGCCTGGCCGAGATGGACGTCTACTGGAACCAGGCCAAGGAAATGGAGCAGCCATTGTAAGTGTGGGACGACAGCTCATCATAGTTTTTATTTGTCTGGGTTTGACGCTGTCGTGCGGCGCACAAGCCGTTCATGATTCACTGCATGATAATGCATCGATGATTGACCTCCGACTCATTAAATCAGGTCTTACAGATGCCAGGGATGTAGTAATAGCGCCGGGTCACTGGAACGAAGTGCAGTGGGCCGTTGCATTCGGGGTGGCAGGCCTTACCATCGGCCTTGTGACCCAGGACCTGGTCATCCAGCAATTTGCCCAGAGTCACCGGACAGCCTTTCTCGATGCGGTAACAAAATACGGTCTTGAGCCCTGGGGAAGCGGGGTGTACACACTGCCTGCACTTGGTATAATGTATGGAATAAGCTTTGCCATACATGATAAAAAGGCAAGGATGACTGCTATTAAGGGAGTGGAGGCATTTGCTTATGCTGCAATTGCCGCACAGATACTGAAGCAGGTTTTTCACCGTGAGAGGCCAAACCAGGGAGATGCGCCTGACCCGTTTTCATGGTATGGACCCATTGCACCTATTTCCTATACATCATTTCCTTCGGGCCATTCTGCCGCTGTTTTTGCCGTTGCGACCGTCATCGCTTCAGCCTATAAAAAAACGGTCTGGGTACCCGTGCTTTGCTATTCGCTTGCATCACTCACCGCTCTTTCCAGGATCTATAATAATGAACACTGGCTGTCGGATGTCGTGATGGGTTCAACTATAGGTTTTGCAATAGGCCAGACTGTTTTCAATAATTCGGCCAGGTTAAAGCTGTTGCCGGGAAGCCCAACGAGCGCCGGCCTTACGCTCGTCTACCGTCTCAGATCAATGCTTTGAAAGGTAGCTGGCAACACCATCGGATGTAGCCTTCATACCTTCGTCGCCCTTATGCCAGTTGGCGGGGCAAACTTCACCGTTCTCTTCGAAAAACTGCAGGGCATCAACCATGCGGATTGCTTCATCCACGCTGCGTCCGAGGGGAAGATCATTCACCAGCTGGTGACGGACAACACCCTGTTTGTCGATCAGGAAAAGACCGCGGAAAGCAACAGGACCGCCTTCAAATTCCATGGTGCCGTCTTCATTATAAAAATATTCTCCTGCGAGAACATCATAGTTGGCCGAAATGGTCTTGGTAAGGTCAGCAACGATAGGGAATTTCACGCTTTTGATCCCGCCGTTCTTCTTTTCGGTGTTAAGCCATGCCCAATGAGAAAATTTTGAATCGATTGAACAACCAACTACTGCAACATTACGTTTCTCAAATTCGGCGAGCTTCTCCTGGAAAGCCAGGATCTCGGTGGGACAAACAAAGGTAAAATCGAGGGGGTAGAAGAAGAACACAACATGTTTCTTTCCAAGGTACTGATCCAGGGAAAAATTTTCTACAAATTCACCGCCGTTAACAACGGCATCCGCTACAAAATGAGGAGCTTTTTTTCCTACTAATACTGCCATAATTCAAATGTTTAATTAATAAAGTTTCTTGCTGCAAAGATACAACAATTATTTAGAAACGTTATGAATAAATGGATAAATTTTTGCAGGAAGAAAGGGGTGATTAGCGATTAGCGATTAAATATAAGGCAAAAGGCAAAAGCCATGAGGCATAAGGCAGCTGTAACCTTGAATTGGCTATTTAATGTCTTTCAGTTCGAACTGGAGTGCCTTCCGGTTTACAAAATCAAAAAGTGTCATCTTGCGGATCTCATAGTAGCTCCTCCAATAGGTCTGCAGGGCCGAATAGTAGTTTTTCTCAGAATTGTCGGTTTCAATCTGGGCATTGTTCAGATCGAGGATACTGTTTATTTTCCCGATCAGGTACCTTCCTTTTGTGACTTCGTAACTTTTCCTGGCCACAGTATCTGACTTGGCGGCAATCATCAGCTGGTTCTGCTGCATATTGAACTGCACTATTTTAAGGTAAACATTTCGCTGAAAGTCAATGATTTCCTGTTCCACCGAAGTCTTTACTATCTGCTGCTGGCTCTGGGCCATCATTATTTTACCGTGGGCGACACCCCAGTCTACTATGGGTATTGTCAACCCGAGTGAGATCTGACGCTGGTCGGCAGGGTTTGAATACACGTCGGGGATTGTTCCAGCCTGTTGCTGAAGCCCGATCAATGCGTGTATGTTAGCGTCGAAGCGTCCGTCCATCTTAGCGAAGTTCACCGCGCTGGCAGCTTCAAGTAAACGCCTGTTGAAATCGAGAGTGGAAGATGAATTCTGAATGGCAAGTTCCACTGCCTGGTTCGGATCTATCCTGAAGAAATCGATATGATCGGGTGGAAGGAGAATTACATTTATACTGTCCTGCAGCCTCAGGTATGATTTAAAAAGGAATTGTGCATTATCGAGGGCAAGGTTTGCGTTCTCAACCTGGGCCTGGGCTTTAAGGAAACTTAGTTCAAGCTGAAGCAGGTCATTCTCGGCTATCTTGCCAAGCTGGAATCTTCCTTTCGCGATATGATACAGGGTGTCGTAATTCGACAGGTTTATCAATGCAATCTTTTTCTCGACCTGGGCCTGGAGAAGGTTGAAGAAATAGTTGGAGGCAGTGATTGACACCTGTTCGATATCCTCAAGATATTTTCTCTTGGCAAGGGAGTATTTAATGGGTTTGATCTTCCGGTCCCATCGAAAAGAGTTATAGGTAAAGATAGGCTGGTTCAATTCGATGGTAACAGGGTAGCTTACGTAAGGGGTCGGGTTAGGCTGGTTAACATTATATACACCGCTGATGTAGGAGTTGACAGAAACCGTGCCTCCTGTAATTCCTATTTTCTGGGCAAGGGCGAGGTTGGCCTGTGCACTTATGAATTTATAACTTGACCAGGACTGTACCCCGTTTATCTGCTGGGACATTATGCTCTGGTTAATGTTCGGGGTGGTACCGGTAAGCGTAAGAGCGGGCAGGTTTGAAGCAAGATATGATCTGTATTCCCAGTAACTTGTCCTGAAGGTTTGCTTCGCGTTAAGGGCATCAGGGGATTGTGACTTGGATATTGCTATGGACTCGTCAAGGGTGAGCTGTCTAATCTTCTGCTGCCCGTAAACCTGGGAAAGTGAAGCAAGGAAGGATAAAAAAAGCAATATTGAAAGCTCTGCTCTCATAGTTAACCAGTTTTTATTCGTGTCTGAGTGATTCAACGGGATCGGCTATTGACGCCCTTTTAGCAGGCATATAACCGAATATGATCCCGACTGATGCGGATACCCCGAATGAAATGATTATAGACACCGGGGAAATGATCGTAAGTATTGTCGTGAACTGCATAATGAGCTTAGAAAAAATTATACCAAGGATGATGCCGATAAGGCCTCCCGTGATGCTCAGAAGTGTGGCTTCCATCAGGAATTGAAGGGTAATGTCAGCTTTTGTTGCGCCGATAGCCCTCCGGATGCCTATTTCCTTGATCCTCTCCATGACAGAGGCAAGCATGATGTTCATGATACCAATGCCTCCTACCAGTAGGGAGATGCCGGCAATACAGCCAAGTACTATATTGAAAATATCTTTGGTGCGTTGTTCCTGTTTGAGCAGCAATTCGGGCACTTTGATCTCAAAATCTTCCATCTTCTGGTGCCTGCGAAGCAGCATCCGTTTCAGCAGTTCGGTGGTAGGGTTGATCTGGCTGCTCTGTTTCACCTGGACCACGATTTTGTCTACCTGGTTTTTTGCCAGTTCATCTCCATCGCGGGATCCGGCGATAACCATGTCTCCGAAATCCATCTCATAGCTTGAGCCGTGCAGGGAGGAGGCAGTAATCATAGTGCGGTCCTTCACCCTTCTCATCATGGTCTGGATCGGGGCAAACACCGAATTGTTATAATCGGAGATCCCAAGATTTTCCATGGTGCTCTGGTTTACTTCTTTCTTGCGCAGAACACCTATAACCTTCAGCCACAGCCTGCCGCATTTAATATCCTGGCCGATGGAGTTGCCATTGGGAAAGAACTTTGACTGTATCGTGGACCCGATGAGGCATACTGCCTTCCCTTCCTTTAGCTGCTCTGCATTAAACATATCCCCCTGCTGAAGATCAATGTTAAATAACTCAAAAAAATCAGGTGTTACACCGCTGATTTTTGTGTTGTACCTGACGGCATCCCTGATCACATCGGCATCATAAATGACCACAGGGCTTACCTTCTGAACAGTAGGGATCATTTCACTGATGCTTTCGGCATCTTTAAGTGAAAGTCCCGGTGAGAATTTGCCTTTATTTTTATCTGTGGATGACGAAGTCGAGCTTGAAGAACTGCTGCTCTGGCTCGAGCTGTTTTTTCCCTTTTCCTGTTTGGGAGTGATGATAATATTATTCACGCCTACCAGTTTCATCTGGTCGAGGATCTCTTTCTGCGCCCCGTTCCCGATAGCCATCATGGAAATAACGGCTGCGACTCCGAAGATTATACCCAGGGCGGTAAGCATAGAGCGGAACTTGTTCAGGAAGACCGCTTCAAGTGCTATATTGAAAATATATTGATAGCGTTCAAACACGGTTTCTGATTATTTCTTGATGAGGGCAGGGGGAGGACCTCCGGCAGGATTTTTTTTGGAAGAATCGCTTTTTTGCGGCTGTGATTTGACAGTCTTTGGCTTGTATTTAGCCAGTATGCTTTTATCAAGAAGTATCATCTTTAGCTTGTCGGCTTTGTCGGGGGGTACCAGCATCACCTGGTCATTTTCCTGTAACCCCTCCCGGATAATTATCTCATTTTCATTCGATTCACCCGCGATTACCTGCTGGCGTACCACCGATCCCCCATCCTTTTTATATACAAAGGTCACGCTGTCGGAGCTGAAGATGGCCTCGATAGGGGCAGAGAGGACCCTGTCGATGATGCTGGTCTCTATGGTGTTCTTGGTAGTCATAGCAGGCCTGAGAATGGAGTCGAATTCATTAACGATGATCCTGACCTCATACACTTTGGCATTGCTGTTCTGGAGTTGTTCGCCTATATTGGCGACTTCAAGGACCTTGCCTGTGAATTTTTTCTCGGGGAAGGCATCGATACCGATCTTTACCTTCTGGCCGATTTTAACTTTGCTTATGTCTATCTCATTGACGTAGGTCTTCGACATCATTTCCTTAAGATTAGGAAGTTCGGCCACAACATTGTCCCAGGCGTTGATCATGCCTCCGACGCCTAGTTTGCTGCCGTCCCAGTTGCGCTTGTAGATCACCATTCCTGCTTTCGGCGCTTTGACAGTGAATTCCTGCAAGCCTTTCTGCATGTCATCCAGCTTCCGTTTTGCCTGGTTGTATGAGGCGTTGACTTCCTGCATATTGGCAACGGCTTTTTCGTACTTCAGTTTGTAATTCTTTTCAGCCTGGTCAAGAGCCCTGGTAGCCTTGTCGAGTTCTATCTCAACCTGTCGGATGGTGGCAGGAGGTTCGTACTTGGATTGTTCAAGGATGATCTTCTTTTCCTCGAGGGAGTATTTGAGATTGATCAGTTCATCCCTTGCGCTTCTGAGGTCAAGTGAAGTGTCAAGTCTTGTTTTTGTGAGTTGGGACTCTAATTTTTCGGTGTTCGTCTCCTCGTCTTTTATCTTGTTTGATATTTCGGTACGGTCGAGGGCTGCTACATACTGGCCTGAATCCACCACGGTGCCGTCGGGGATGATATCCTGGATCTTGACCTGCCAGACTCCGATCTGCCTGAGGCACTGGGGGCCGAAGATCTTTTCGGAGCTTTTGGCGACAAGTTCCCCCGTAACCGAAACTTCAATAGGGAAGGTGCCTTTTTTGACTTTTGCAATGATCTGCTGTTCCTTATTCCCCTTGGGAATGATGAGGTAGATGACGATTGCGGCAATAAGGATGCCGGCGAAAATGAGTAAATACTTCCGGGAAGCCATAAAAGAAGTAATATTTGGTCCAGGTAAAAGTACCTGTTTGTGTTACAACGCTTAAAAAGTGTTCAATAAACTAAGCGTCGATGTTGGCATACTTGGCATTTTTCTCAATGAATTCCCGTCTTGGAGGAACATCATCACCCATCAGCATCGAAAAGATGCGGTCGGCTTCCGTTCCGTTTTCAATCGTAACCTGCCTGAGCGTCCTGAATTGGGGGTCCATTGTTGTTTGCCACAACTGTTCAGCATTCATTTCCCCTAAACCTTTATACCTCTGAAGATGAACACCGGTATCTTTCCCGTTATTAGAGAATTCAGCCAGCAGCCTGATTCTCTCTTCTTCAGTCCAGCAGTATTCCTGCTTGTTCCCTTTTTTCACCAGGTAAAGCGGCGGTGTAGCAATGTATACATAGCCGTTTTCGATCAGTTCTTTCATATACCTGAAAAAGAAGGTAAGTATTAGGGTAGCGATATGGCTTCCGTCAACATCGGCATCCGTCATAATTATTATTTTATGATAACGTAGCTTTTCGAGATTTAGTGCTTTACTGTCGTCTTCAGTGCCGATTGTGACACCCAGGGCTGTAAAAATGTTCTTTATTTCCTCGCTGTCGAAGATCTTATATGCCATTGCTTTCTCTACGTTCAGGATTTTTCCGCGGAGCGGAAGAATGGCCTGGAATTTCCTGTCGCGGCCCTGTTTGGCGGTACCGCCTGCAGAATCACCCTCAACAAGATAGATCTCGCAAAGTGAAGCGTCGTTTTCAGAACAGTCGGCCAGCTTACCCGGCAAGCCTGCCCCCCCGAGAACGCCTTTTCTTTGTACAAGTTCCCTGGCTTTTCGTGCTGCATGCCTTGCAGTTGCTGCGAGGATGACCTTATTTACTATGGTTCTTGCTTCCTTCGGATGTTCTTCGAGGTAGTATGAAAGGAGTTCGCTGGCAAGCTGGTCCACAACCCCCATAACCTCGTTGTTCCCAAGCTTGGTCTTTGTCTGGCCTTCGAACTGGGGTTCCTGTACTTTAACCGAGATTATACAGGTAAGGCCTTCACGAAAGTCGTCACCGCTGATGTCGAACTTAAGTTTGGCAAGCATGCCGGTTTTTTCGGCGTAGGATTTTAAAGTTCGGGTAAGCGCCCTGCGGAAACCTGAAAGATGGGTTCCTCCTTCATGGGTGTTGATATTGTTAACATAGGAATGGATATTTTCGGCAAAAGATGTATTGTACTGCATTGCAATTTCGATGGGTATGCCCGAACGTTCACCTTCCATGGAAATGGGCTCAGGGATCAGCTTTTCGCGGTTCGCATCGAGATAATTAATAAAATCAATGAGACCGGTACTTGAAAAGAAAACATCTTCCAGATGGTTACCCGAATCATCCTTCTCACGCTCGTCGTGGATCGTAAGGGTAATTCCCTTGTTCAGGTATGCCAGTTCCCTTAAACGGGAAGCCAGGATAGCGTAATCGTACCTGCTTGTTATAAAGATGGAGGAATCCGGTAAAAAATTTACGATCGTTCCGTTAAGTTCGGTCTCTCCAATGATCTTTACATCCTGGAGGGGTTTTCCGTATGCATATTCCTGTTCAAATATCTTGCCGTCCTTGTGAATGGTAACTTTCAGTCTTGAAGAAAGTGCATTTACAACGGAAACACCAACACCATGCAGTCCACCTGAAACTTTATATGAATCCTTGTCAAATTTACCGCCCGCATGAAGCACCGTCATGACGACTTCAAGCGCCGATTTTTGTTCCTTCTCATGGAAGTCGGTCGGGATGCCTCGGCCGTTATCGGTAACGGTAATAGAATTATCGGCATGGATGATCACGTCTATCTTATTGCAATAGCCGGCGAGTGCTTCATCAATTGAGTTGTCAACAACCTCGTATACAAGGTGGTGAAGCCCCCTGACGTTCACGTCGCCGATGTACATTGCAGGACGTTTGCGAACCGCTTCCAGGCCTTCAAGCACGGTGATGTTCCCGGCGGTATAATTCTGGCTGGCGGCTTCTTTTTCTAAATCAGTCATAATCAGTTACTTGTATTAAAATTAAACAATACACAAAGATATGAAATTTTGATCATATAAACTACACGAAAACATCAATAAAATCAAGGTTTTTATTAACAATTTGCAGTGGAAAATTTTATGCTGGTTTTTCGAGCTGGAAATATTCCTGATCGCACTGACGAAAACCTGCTAAAAATCTGCATTCCTTGCCTAAAATTCATATACCGCCCTGCTTCGCAGGTCTTGAAGAGGATGAATTTTTACGGCTCAGAATTTGATTTTTTTAATGCCGGTTTTCTAAGGTGCTCACAGGAATATTCCCGCTCAAACTCATGCATTTAATAAATTAAGCGAAGCATTTCAAAACAATGATAAAGTGTCTGCCTTTAAGTTTGGCATGTTGCACACGCCTTATCAGGTGTCCAGAGCCTAGCACAACACACAAGCTGCATCAGGTGCAAGGAGCCTCATTAGCGTTGGGGTTTATACTAATGTTGGGAGCGACGCAGCAACCGTAGCAGCGGGGTGTTGTGTGAGCGAAAGAAACTGCCACCGTAGCAGCGGTGCAATATGCCGAGCATAAAACAATGGGTTCAGGTAAATATTGCCTATTTGTACATCATCTATGATTTCAGCAGTGCTTGGGCAATGACCGACGCGCTATGCCCGTCCCCAAAATTGTTCCTGCGAGTGGAGGTCGGCCGGGGTGTGTGAACAGCATTGCGGATTTTTTCGGGATCGGGGCCGGTGACGATGTTCCAGTTGTCGTGTAGGGTTTCGACCCACTCGGTTTCGGTGCGCATGGTGATGCACTGCCTGCCAAGGAAATAAGCCTCTTTCTGAAGCCCTCCCGAGTCGGTAAGGACCTTCTGTGCATGCATGGTAAGCCAGAGCATTTCGAGGTAACCTACGGGTTCTATAACAAGCACATTGGAAGGAACGGTGATCAAGGTCTTAAGCAGTCCTGAGGTTCGGGGGTGAACAGGAAGAACTACGGGTGAATCAATCCTTGAAAAAGCCGAGAAAATATTTTTAAGATTTTCAGGGTTATCGGTATTCTCGGCCCTGTGGATGGTTGCAAGCAGGTATGATGAGGGGAGACCAGGGGTTTTATATTTTTCCCCTGAAGAAACCAGCAGGTCCTTATAAAACAGCACTGAATCATACATCACATCGCCGGTAAACACGGTCTGGGCTTCCAGCCCCTCGTGTTTAAGGTTGGCGATCGCCGTGGGAGTAGGGGCGAACAAAAGATCGGAAATCCTGTCGGTGACAATGCGGTTGATCTCTTCGGGCATCAGCCTGTTGAATGAACGCAATCCTGCTTCGACATGGGCCACGGGGATATGCAGCTTGGTAGCTGCAAGCGCCCCGGCAATAGTTGAGTTCGTATCACCGTATACCAGCATGTAATCAGGTTTCTCAGCGAAAAGAATCTTTTCAACCCCCTCCAGCATCAACCCGGTCTGGCGTGCGTGGGTTCCGGAACCTACCTCCAGGTTATAATCAGGCTCGGGGATGGAGAGCTGGCGGAAAAAGATTTCCGACATGTTTTCGTCGTAATGCTGGCCGGTATGTACGAGGATCTCCTGCAGTCCCGGGCTTGAACGCAGCACCCTGGAAACTGCAGCTGCCTTGATGAACTGAGGCCTTGCGCCGATAACGGAAACGATTTTCATAAGCTCAGGATGACATCCACATACATTAAAATTAATAAAACAACAGTTCTGTAAGCGGGATTCTGTTCCGGCAAGCCGGTTTCTGTCATTTATCTCATCCGGGAGTCGCCTCCAGGCTTCAGCGGCCTACCCCCCGGCATCGGACGAGCAGTCCTTGGCAGCCGGTATACATGGCCTTTCAACACATGGGGTTTACCCGTCGTTGCAGTCACCTGCCCCGGCCGTGAGCTCTTACCTCACATTTTCACCCTTGCCTTACGGCGGTTTTTTTCTGTGGCACTTTCCGTAACCGGCTTTCACCGGCCCCTTCCCGTTAGGAAGCATGTAGCTCTGTGTTGTCCCGACTTTCCTCTGCATTGCTGCAGCGACAGAACGAACTGTTGAAGCACAAAGGTACGAATTATCGGGATATTCTGCCTACCTTTGCAGCCCCATAAACCAACCCTTGAAAGATCTCAGTACAGGCAACGAAGGAAAACTCATCCTTAAATTCGCGATTCCGATGTTGCTTGGTAATATATTCCAGCAATTCTACAGCCTTATCGATAGCATCATAGTCGGCAAGTTTATAGGGAAAGGAGCCCTTGCGGCCGTTGGCACTTCCATGCCCATCACTTTCCTGCTCATCTCTTTGTTCATAGGCATCACCATGGGGTTCACTATCATCGTTTCGCAGTATTTCGGGGCAAAGGACATGGTGAGGGTGAAAAAAGCCATCAACACGCTTTATATCTTTATTTTCTTTACTTCCATTGTGATGAGTGTTATCGGCATCCTTATCTCGGGCTGGATCTTCCGCATCATCGGCATGGATCCCGCGATAATCCCGCAAGCAAAACTCTTCCTTGACATTTTTATGGCCGGCCTGCTTTTCCTTTTCGGCTATAACGGCACCAGCGCCATATTGCGCGGACTGGGAGATTCGAAGACACCACTTTATTTTCTCATAGGGTCGGTGGTCCTTAACATCATACTTGATATTATCTTTGTTCCCATCCTCGGCTGGGGCGTATGGAGTGTCGCCGTTGCCACTGTAATTTCGGAAGCCGCTGCATTCATCGCACAGATCATTTACCTGAACCGTTACCATAAGGTGATCAACTTCTCTTTTGCCGACCTGAAATTCGACAGGGAGATATTTAACAAAGGGATCCGGATCGGGCTGCCCACCGGCCTGCAGCAGACCTTTGTAGCAGCGGGAATGGTAACCCTTTACGGTATCGTAAATAAGTTCGGGGTTGATGCCAATGCCGCGTATAGCGTGGCAGGGAGGATAGATAACTTTGCAGCCATGCCGGCCATGAGCTTTTCCATGGCCCTCAGCACTTTCGTGGGGCAGAACCTGGGTGCCAACAAACCAGAGAGGGTGGTTGCTGGCCTCAGGTCCACCCTTGCCATGACCGCGGTGATATCCGTCGCCGTTTCTTTCATCACCGTGCTCTTCGGGAAATACCTGATGCGGATGTTCACTGATGATCCCGGGGTAATTGAACTGGGTAGGGGGTACCTCGCGGTGATAGGTTCCTTTTACATACTTTTCTCGACCATGTTTGTCCTTAACGGGGTCATGAGGGGAGCAGGAGATACGCTCATCCCGATGTTCGTCTCACTCATCGCCTTATGGGTCATAAGGATCCCTATCGCGACCATGCTTTCATCCCATCATGCCATCGGCATCTACGGTGTGTACTGGTCAATGCCCATCGGCTGGTTCGTGGGGGCAACCCTGTCGTTTGCCTATTTCCTCACGGGGAGGTGGAAGAAAAAAGCCGTGGTGAAGTATTCGAAGGAGGGGCAGAGAATTGAATAGGTAGCGAGGTAGCGAAATTTTTTTCAGGATAAGAGTCCGTCCAGCAGCTTTGCCAGTTTTCCTGTCAGTTCCTTTCTTGAATACAGTTCAATGCCTTTTGACTTCGTGCTCACTGATCCACATACATAATCATTATAAAGACTACGGATGTGCTCCTTCATGGTTGACACATCCCCGAAATCCGCAAGGAGACCGGCCTGCGTCTCAGCCAGGATAGCCGCGGCATCCCCGTCGGCAGGGCCCAGGCAAAGGATTGGGCGGCCCGCGGCAAGGTATTCGAAAAATTTACCCGTGAGTATCATCTTTGCATTGGGCGTATTGTTGATGATCAGCAGCAAAACCCGTGACTGCTGCTGGTATTTTACCACTTCATCATGCGGCATGTAATCGATTTTTCGCACAAATCCGCTGAGCCCTCGCTGTTCAAGGGATTCCATCACTTTGTAATCGACCTTTCCAACGAGCTTGATCTCAAGGTCAGAGGCAAATTCCGGGTCTGTTGCAACAATATCCTGCAGCGCAATCCATACTGTTTCAGGGTTGCGGGAGCTTACAAGGGTCCCGATATGCGCTATTGAGAATTTTTTATCCGGTGAAGGAGGATGGCTTTGGCCGGTATCGCCGGGGTCGAACCCGTTGGTGATCACCTCGTACGTTCTCTCATGTATCCTGCCAAAATCAGCAGCCATGCCGGGGCTGATCACTGTAACGACATCCGCCTGGCTTAAAACCTGTTTTTCAAGTTTACGGTGGATGGCATCGGCCCTTGAAGTCAGCTTAAGATCTTTGTAAAAGTCGATATTGGTCCAGGGATCCCTGAAGTCGGCCAGCCATGGAATGTTCACACGTTCAGCAACTTCCAAGGCGATCAGGTGCATGCTGTGGGGTGGGCCTGTGGAAATGACGGCCTTAACCGGGTTCTCTTTCAGGTACCCGGTTAAAAACTTTATTGAAGGCTTTATCCAGAATTTTCTTGCATCGGGGATGAAAAAATTACCGCGTATCCATACCGAGAGATTTTCCAGGGCCGAATTCTTCTTCTTTTCTGAAAGGAAAGCTGCATTGATTTTCTCGTCTTTCCTTTGGCCGAGCAGTTTTTTATAGGTGTCGTAGGGTTCCCATATAGTTTGTTTCAGTATCTCGATACCGGCAGGTATATCTTTTGCCAGGCTGTGGTCTAATTCGGGAAATTCGGGATTCCCGGGGGTATAGATCACAGGCTCCCATCCGAAATTGCGGAGGTATTTGACGAATTTAAGCCAGCGCTGAACACCGGCTCCCCCGCTGGGAGGCCAGTAATAGCTTATTATCAGGACGCGTTTCATGCCTTAGGGGCAAGCATGTCTTTTACCCCCCAGGCTATTCCGCCTAAAATGAGGAGAATAAGCACGATGGAAGAGATCATGCTTACCTTTTCGCCCAGGTAGTAAGCCCTGGGCTCGAATCTGAATTCCACTTTATGTTCGCCGGCAGGTAAAACCATTGCCCTCAGCACGTAATCAGCGCGGAAATGCGGCGTGATCACCCCGTCAACATATGCATTCCATCCCTTGGGATAATATATCTCGGAGAACACGGCCAATCCCGCATTTTTGCTCTTATAATTATATTTCAGGTCATTGGGCTTGTACTCTGTAAGCCGGATGAAATCGAGGGTGTCTTTCGCAGGGGTCCAGGTTTTAAGATCGTTATTGAAGCTTTTATCCACCACGGCTGTTTTAGAAGGATCAAACCCTGAAAGTGCTGCAAGTTCCTGGTCGGCGTTATCGACCAGTTTGTATTCGTTTACGAACCATGCATTACCCATGGCCTGGGGATTCTGCTGGGCCATCGGCTGCTTGTTCTGGTCGGGGACAATCACGTACCGTGTGTTGAGCATATTGATCACGGCCATGTTCTGTTTTTCAATATGGGTTTCAAATAACTCCTGGTAACGGCGGAGCTTTGCGCCATGATACCCGCCCAGTGACTTATGGAAATAGGAAGTACTGGCATCCATAAGAGGGCTTACGGTGAGGTTAAGAACCCTGTAATCGGGATCCTTGTCGGCCAGGATCTGCTGATCGGCGGCTGAAGGTTCAAACGGTGTTTCAACCCTTGATTTTGAAACAAAGCTGTCGTTGTTCAGGTACCTTTTTGCAATGGTGAACATATCGCCGAGAACAAACACAATGAGACCTATATAAGCATATTCCTTTTTAAGTTTTTTATTGATGACGAGCCAGAGGGTGGCCGCAGTCAGGGTGATGAAGATAAAAGCACGCCATGCGTCGGCCCGGCACACTGCTTTCCTGTCCTCGCGTATGGCCTGCATCAGCCAGTCGGGCAGCTGCTTTGCCATGGAGGCGTCGTTAGGCCCCGAGAAATTTAGGAACATATCCGGCACAAGGGCGAAGACCAGGGCCAGTCCGCCGGCAATACCAAAAGCATAATAAAGCGCCCTGGTGAGTTTTTCAGGCGCAGCCATCTCGTCAAAAACCACTTTGATGGCCAGGAAACCCAGCAAAGGCATGGTAAATTCAGCAATGACCAGGATCATGGTGATGGCCCTGAACTTGTTGTAACCGGGGAAATAATTCAGGAAAAAATCGGTAAGCCCCATGAAATTATGCCCCCACGACAGCATGATCGAAAGTATAGTAGCGGCAAGCAACCACCATTTCAGGGGGCCTTTCACTATGATCAGTCCAAGGAAAAACAGGAAGATCACAATAGCCCCTATATACACCGGTGAGGTCCATGGCTGGTTTCCCCAGTACATCATCCCGCCCTGGGTCGCAAACTGCTTTGCCGATTCTTCGGGAATATTATTGGCTTGCAGGGCCCTGGACAGGTTTGAGTTCAGCCCGGGCGCTTCGGCTGAAGCTCCACCGTAAAAATCGGGGATGAGCAGGGTAAAGGTTTCGCCTACGCCGTAGCTCCACTGTGTAGCGTAACCTTTATCAAGCCCGGAAGTCCTGTTGCCTTTATCGGTTGTGAGATCCGACTTGCCGCGGATGGTATATTTGCCGTACTCGTATGTAGTCCACAGTAAAGAAAGATTGGTAAGAACGGCAAAGATCAGTGCAACGGCAAGTAAGGAAACCGATTTCAGGTAAGCCGTAAAAGTTTTGTTCCTGAAGGCATAGACTAGTTCGACCAGGCCGAGGATAATAGCCGTAAGGGCAAGGTAATAGGTGATCTGCAGGTGGTTCTGTTTCACTTCCAGTGAAAGGAAGATAGCGGTGAGAATAAATCCCCAGAGGTATTTTTTACGTAATGTAAGTATCATCCCTGCCAGCACCGGTGCGATATAGCCTATGGCATGCGCCTGGGAATTATGGCCGGCGTCGATGATTATAAAGAAGTAGGATGAGAATGAATAGGCAATGGCGCCTGCTACCGCCAGCCAGGGGTTCAGCCCGAGGACCAGCAGCAGGATGAAAAATCCTATAAAATAGAGGAACACCATGTTTGCAGGATGGGGCAGCCCCAGGGTCATTATATTGTCGAGGAAGCCGAGCAGGTTTCCCGAATACCTTGTAGAGATCTGGTAAGCCGGCATGCCCCCGAACATAGAATTGGTCCACAAAGGCTCCTGGCCCGTTGAGGTCCTGAAATCGACTATTTCCTTTGAGGCTCCTTTCCAATGGACGATATCGCTCTGCAATAGTTGCTTCCCTTCGATAAGAGGGGAAAGAAAAGCCATGGTGATGACCAGGAAAATGACAACGGCGACCAGGTATGGCCATGCTGATTTGATGTTCAGGTTTTTCATTGGATGGAGCTTTAACGAATTGAATCATTACGGGTTTGCACCCCAAATAAAAAAAGAAGATAATGTTGAATTATCTTCTTTTAATAACGTCACAACCGTGTTAACGGTATTTCCAAAACACGAAAATTATTTCTTGTCCTTATATTCGTCGGAAACGGTCAGTTTTTTTCTGCCTGTTGCCCTTCTGTTTGCAAGAACCCTGCGTCCGTTTGCTGTAGACATTCTTTCACGGAAACCATGTTTGTTCTTTCTCTTTGTGTTCGAAGGATGAAATGTTGGTGCTGCCATTGTATTCTTATTTTAGGGCTGCAAAATTACGAATTTTTTTTAAATCCCCAAGGAAATTATTTCGAGGGGATGTTTTTTAGTGTTTCCACCAGGTAATCCCAGAATTTTTTCACCGAAGCAACTTCGGTTTTTTCGTCGGGGGAGTGAGGAGAAACGATGGTCGGGCCAACTGAGATCATGTCCCAGTTAGGATAAGGACCTCCGAGGATTCCGCATTCAAGGCCTGCATGAATGGCTTTTACCAGGGGTTCTTTGCCGAACATCTTTTTGTACAGGCCGAGCATGATCCCAAGGATCTCAGAATCGGGATTCGGTTTCCATCCCGGGTAATGTCCGTCGAAAATAATATCAGCCCCGGCCATGGTAAACACCGCGTCCACCATGTTCTGGAGGTCGACTTTTGCGGTATCCACAGAGCTGCGGAGAAGTGTCTGACCAACAACCATGTCCTTTTCGGTTTTAAGCACGCCGATGTTGATTGAAGTCTCGACAAGCCCCGGCATTTCGTTGCTCATGCGGATCACCCCGTTAGGGCAGGCGTACAGGGCATTGATAATATTGGCTTGGCTTACTTCGTCAATGAGGGAAGCAGGTTTTTCTGCCGGTGTGAGGATGATCTTCATCGTGGGCTCGACTGCTGAAAGTTCTTTCTTTATAATCTTTTCAAGAGAAGCGACCACGCTTATAAAAGCATCTTTATGCTCAACCGGGATCACGATGTATGCGCAGGCTTCCCTTGGAATAGCGTTCCTGAGGCTTCCGCCTTCGAGAGATGCCATCCGCAGTCCGAAGAATTGACTTCCTTCATGAAGGACACGGGTCAGGACTTTTATTGAATTTCCTCTTTCCAGGTGGATGTCAACCCCACTATGGCCTCCTTTAAGTCCTGTTACGACGAGCTTGAAAGCATCTACAGCCATTGGTACGGCAGCAGATTTCACATGGAAAGTGAAGTTGCCGTTGGTGCCGCCTGCACAACCGATATAAAGTTCTCCTTCTTCCTCGGTATCGAGATTCAGGAGGATGTCACCTTTGAGTACGCCGGCTTTGACGCCCATGGCGCCGGTCATCCCGGTTTCTTCGTCGGTGGTAATAAAAACTTCAATGGGGCCGTGCTGCAGGTTTTTTGATTCAAGAACAGCCATTGCAGCAGCAACTCCCATTCCGTTGTCGGCTCCGAGGGTGGTGCCTTTGGCTTTTACCCAGCCGTTATCGATATACGTTTCAATAGGATCTTTTTCAAAGTCATGGTTGGTGTCGTTGTTTTTCTGGGGGACCATGTCCATATGGCCCTGGAGGACAACGCCTTTGCGGTTTTCCATGCCAGGTGTGGCAGGTTTGCTGATGATCACATTACCCACTTCATCCTTTATGGTTTCAAGGCCCAGGTTCTTTCCGAACTGGTACAAAAAATCCCTAACCTTATCTTCGTGTTTAGAGGGGCGTGGGATCTGTGTAAGGCTGTAGAAGTTTTTCCACAGCAGAGCTGGTTCGAGGTTTAAGATATCTTTACTCATATTAAAGGGATTTTACGTTGATTTTGAATTACAAAGGTATGAAAAATCTATTTAGATCACTGATGGAGATCCTTTAAAATCTCCCTGAAACTGATAAACCGTTGCTGGAACAACATGGAAAGGAATTTACTTACGCGTTCTTCGGTTTCTTCAATGGGGTTGAGTTTTTCGGGGAATTTTTCTTTTAAATGACTGCAGATTTCGGATGCGCTTCGGGCCCCGTCGATCATAGACCAGACCGAAGAGCCGAATTCATCCAGTTTAATCCTGATGAACTCGGGTTTCCAATGGGGCCGGAACAGTTTCAGTGCTGTTTTGTTTTTAAAACGGGGAAGGAGGATGTTCACGGTGTTTTCGTCCCGCTTTTCCGATTCCAACAGCTGTATCGGGTGCAGGTCGAGTGAATTGGCCTGTTTGAGGATTTTCCTCCGCTGAAAAAATGATACTTCCTTCATTTGACTAGATAAAACGGGGCCGGCAGCCTTAAGGCTGCCGGCCCCGGGATGAAAGATATTCGGTTTTACATTCCTGATGCCGGTGGTGCCGGTTCATCGGGTTTTCCTGCATTCTTTAAAGGTATCTGGATCAGTACAAAGGCTATGACCGCGATGATCACCAGGCTGACGAGGTAGCTGGGGTTCTTGAAGAATGAGAAGAAATCGTAAAGGAAGATCTCGAATGCCGCGAAGATGGCTATGACAAGACCCATCAGGGCCTCGCCCGCAATCATCCCGGATGCAAGAAGAACGCCGGTGTTCTCTACCCTTATCTTCTGAGCACTGTTAAGTTTCCTCTTTTCAGTATAATAGTCAACAGCACCCTTGAAAAGTCCGCCTACGAAAATGGCAAAAGTGGTTTCAAGGGGGAGGTACATTCCTACGCTGACAAGCATCGGGCTGCGGACCTGCATAAGGATAAAAGCTATCCCCATGAGCATTCCTGAAATGATGAGAGGCCATGCCATGGCGCCTTCAACTATCCCTCTTGAAAGGATGGCCATCAGGCCTGCCTGGGGGGCCGAAAGGCTGCGGCTGCCGAAACCACCCTGGTAACCGAGTTTATGTCCGCTAGCAATATCTCCTTCGTTGAGGTAAGCAAGAACTACGAACATAACAGCTCCTGCAAGAACCACACCAATGATGTCACCGATCTGCATTCTCCATGGAGTTCCACCGAGGATGTGACCGGCTTTAAGGTCCTGGAGCATCTCACCTGCAACGGCAGCTGAAACGCAAACAATGGCTGCAACCCCGAGTACTGTTGCCACACCGGCATTACCCTGGACTCCGAGCCCGACAAGGATAAGGGCTGTAACAACAAGAGCTGTAAGGGTAAGTCCGCTGATGGGGTTATTGCTGGAGCCCATGATTCCTACCAGGTAGCCTGAAACAGCGGCAAAGAAGAAGGCAAGTATGATCATTACGGTCGCAGCAACAACAGCGATAAGAAGGTTGGTCTGAAAAATGAAATAGGTTATTGAGAAAGTAAGTACTGCAACTGCGAGAATGCCGGCGATGATAGCTCCGAAACTGAGGTCTTTTTCATTGCGGGGAGCAACCTGTCCCATTCCCTGGGCAGCTTTCTTTACGTCGGTGACTGAACGGCCGACACCGGTAATAAGGCTCTTGCGCATTTTATACAAAGTGAAGGCTGCACTAACAAGCATACCGCCGATTGCGATAGGCCTGACGATGAATTTCCAGATCTGGAGCATCTGGAAGCCCGGGTCCTGAACCTTGAGCATTGCCTGGTCGAGGCTCATGGTGGCGTCTTTTGCCATCACTGCTGAAGCCCATACGCTGAAATCGATATTAGGCATCAAAAAATACATGATCATGGGAACCATCAGTCCCCAGGCAAGCAAACCACCGCTGAAGTTAAGGGCTCCGAGTTTAGGGCCGATGATATAGCCAACACCCATATATGCCGGGCTTACACCGGGGGAACTGAGCATCATCCCGCCCTGTCCGTGGAATATTGTGCCTGAGATGACCTGTTTTCCCCAGACCACGAATTTTTCCCAGAGGTAAAGGAAGAACCTGAGTTCACCAAGGAGTTTCACCATTGCGCCAAGGCCCATGGCCCAGAACAGGAATTTCGATCCGCCCGAACCACCCTGTCCGGCTTTGTGGATCTCCGCAGCAGCCACCGATTCGGGGAAAGGCAGCTCGGCATCTTCAACCATAACGCGGCGAAGCAATGCAACGAACATGATGCCAAGGATACCGCCGGCAATCAGGATCAACGAGGAAGTGATGTAATGGCCCATGGTAAAGAAATCGGGCCATATACCCGATACGAAAAATGCAGGCAGGGTGAAAATTGCTCCTGCCGCTACGGATTCACCAATGGACCCTACGGTACGGGTAAAATTTTCTTCAAGGATAGTTCCACGCATCAGGCGGAGGATTGCCATACCGAGAACAGCAGCCGGGTAAGTAGCGGCTATGGTCATACCTGCTTTCAGCCCCAGGTAAGCATTTGCTGCTCCCAGGATGACTGCAAAGAACAAACCCACGATCAACGCCCGCAGAGTAAACTCCTTCATTTGCGTTTCAGCAGAGACGAAGGGTACATACTTTTTTGCTTCAGCCATAATTATGATTTTTTAATTTTTTGCTAAATAACAAAAAAAGCCTGAACCTAACAAGGAATTAAATACAATGTTAAAGTACAATGTACAAAGGACAAAGTACAAAGGACAAATGATTTGCTTTTTCATATTTGTACATGGTGCATTTTACATCCTTAAGCCTGGATTCAGTGTTAGTGGAATCTGAAAAGGTGCAGGACTTTCTTGGTCTCAAAGTAATCTTCTGTAAAAAAATCCGACAAAGGGTAAACCTTCCATTTCGCCCTGAGTGGTTTCAGTTCTTCCTCAAAATCACCTCCTTTGAGATAAAGGAAGCCATTTTCGAGACTGTTTCTGCCTCCTTTTTTGATCAGCTTCTTCAAAGCTCCCGAGAAGCCGGTGATCTCAGTCACCGCCCGGCCGGTTATGAAATCGAAGGTCTGCTGCAGTGACTCATACCTGCAGTTCAATGTGGTTACATTGTCAAGGCCCAGTTCAGCGGAAATCGCCTGAGCCACTTTTATTTTTTTTCCTATCGAATCAACCAACACGAACTCAGAGCCGGGAAACATTATCGCCAGGGGTATTCCTGGCAGCCCGCCTCCCGTTCCTGCGTCCAGCACCCTTGACCCGGCCCTGAAAGAGACCAGTTTTGCCAATCCCAGGCTATATAGGATATGCCTCTCCTCGAGATGTTCAATATCCTTACGGCTGATCACATTGATCTGAGAATTCCATTCAGGATATAATTCAAGAAGCCTGGCCAGGCGGGAATATTGCTGTTCTGTAAGCGAAGGAAAATATTTCCTGATCTGCTGCATAAAAAATCCGGGTGCTGAAAAACACCCGGACGAAGTTATTAAAAATTCTCTGGATTGTCAGCCGCCAAAAGGGCCGGCATATTCTTCAATAGACCTGGTTTAAACTTCTGCTGCAGGTGCTTCAGCTGAAGGAGCTGCAGTGGCCGGAGCTTCTTCTTTGGTTTCAGCCTTTTTCTTTGGCTTTGTGGTTTTAGGTTTTGCTTCTGCACCTTCTGTCTTTTCAGCCTTTGGCTTTACTTCAGCACCTTCGGCCTTTTCAGCCTTTGGCTTTACTTCAGCACCTTCGGCCTTTTCAGCGGCTTTCTTCGTGGCAGCCTTCTTTGCAGCCTTCTTCTCTTCCGCTGCAGCCTCAACAGCTGCCTTTGTCGGTTCTTCTGCCGGTTTTGCTTTTACCTTTACTTCCTTCGGTTTAGGAGGTGCAACAATTCCTTTTTTCTTTCTGCGGGCACGTCTTACGCCGAAAGATCCTATGATGATCTTCCCTCTTTTTGATTTTTTATCACCTTTTCCCATATGTGTTCTTATTTAGATTTCATCGTTGACTCAAGAAAGTACAAAGAACAAGTAACAAAGTACAATTTTTGACTAAAAACGCAAAGTTAAGAAAATGATCGTTCTAAAACAGGTTTATGAAGGATTTTTCTTAAGAAAATCACTGAGGATGACATTTGAACGGGTAACTGTGGCGGCCGCCCAGCGAATCAGGATGTCGGTCTGTTCCTGTGAGTTAATGGCAAAAGGCAGCCCCGAATTCCTCAGGCGGAGGGTCAGGGAGTGCAGCAATACTGCCGCGGAAACAGAGATATTGAGACTTTCGGTAAAACCGAACATGGGGATCTTTATGAATTCATCAGCATGCCAGATGGCTTCCTCCGAGAGACCCTGAAGCTCTGTCCCGAAAAGCAGGGCAAACGGCTTGTCAAGCGGCAGGGTTGAAGGAGTGAAGTCGTTTTTATGCGGACTGGTCGCTACTATCCGATATCCCTTGTCCTTCAGGGACAACAGGCAGGCAGCAGTATTTGATTGAGTTTTATTATATTTATATAAGGTAAGCCATTTCGCGGAGCCAAGGGCCACATCCGGGTTCACTTCATATTTATTCCTGTTTTCGATGATATGTACATCCTGTATTCCGAAACAATCGCAACTCCTTAATACAGCGCTTGCATTATGAGGCTGGTAAATGTCCTCGAGTATGATGGTTATATGCCTTGTACGGTGTTTCATAACCTCTGTGAACCGGGCTCTGCGGTCCTCAGTTATAAAGGCCGTAATATGTTCAAGCAGTTTCAGTTTACTTTCGGGATCAAGATTTTCGATATCTGCTTTCATTTTACTGACCGGCTGATTTAACAGCTCAAAGGTAAAAAAATGAATCTTTGTAGGGGATAAAGGGAAAAAATGTAACTTTGCAACCTCAAATTTTAAAATAAATGGCACAAAAGCTTGATAAACAAGTAGACAAGACTGAAGAACGAATTGTTGCTGTAGAAGAAGCCTTCGGCAAAACTGAGCAGTTTATTGAGAAGAACCAGACGATCATCCTCATTGTTATAGGGATTATCATTGTGATTGTGTTGGGATTTTTTGGATTTAAACGGTTCTATCTTGCCCCGAGGGAGAAAGAAGCCCAGGGTCAGATGTTCATGGCCCAGAAATATTTTGAACAGGATTCTCTGAAGAAAGCCCTCAACGGCGACGGACAGTACCTGGGATTCCTTGCTGTTATTGATGAATACGGGATGACCAAGACAGCCAACCTTGCACATTATTATGCAGGTATTTGCTTCCTGAAACTTGGAAAGTTTGACGATGCCATCACCCAGCTGAAGAAATTCAGCGCAAGTGACAAGGTCATAGCTCCTCTTGCAAAAGGAGGATTAGGCGATGCCTACGTTGAAACGAATGATATTAAAAAAGGGATAGGCTGTTACATCGATGCTGCTGAGATGGCGAAAAATGAATTCCTTTCACCCGTGTTCTATATGAAAGCAGCCATGGGCTATACCGAGCTCAGCGATTATGAGAGTGCCCTTAAAATGTATAAAAAGATAAAAGATGATTATGCCCGTTCCAACGAAGGAAGGGATATAGACAAGTATATCGCCTTTGCAGAAGGGAAAATAAAGGCAAAAAAATAAGCCTTCATTCTCCGTTTTTTTAACTTATTTTGCCTGAGAAATCAGGCATTTTTTTTGATATTATGCGTCCTGCACCCAAAATTGTTTTCTATGGCACCCCCGAAATTGCCAGTGAGTCGTTAAAGGCTCTTGTTGACTGCGGATATCATATCGTCGGGGTGGTGACTGCTCCCGACAAGCCGGCGGGCCGCGGGATGAAGCTAAGGGCTTCAGCCGTCAGGCAGTACGCCCTTGAGCAGGGGCTGGAGGTATTGCAGCCCGAACGCATGTCGGACCCGGGTTTCCTTGCCCGCCTTCAGGCCCTTGAGCCGGATATCCAGGTAGTGGTTGCATTCAGGATGCTGCCGAAAACCGTTTGGTCCCTGCCTGCAAGAGGCACATTCAACCTTCATGCTTCTCTACTGCCCCAGTACCGCGGAGCTGCCCCGATCAACTGGGCTGTCATCAACGGCGAAAAAGAGACCGGTCTTACGACCTTTTTCCTTAGGGATAAGGTAGATACCGGCGACATCATCTTCAGGGAAAGCATGAACATCGGCCCTGATGAAACGGCAGGCGAGCTTCACGACCGCATGAAGGTGAAAGGGGCTCAACTGGTGGTCAGGACGGTAGAGGCCATTGTCTCCGGTAATGTTGAAACATTCGAACAGTCAGGGTTCATGGATCATGGATCACAGTTAAACCCCGCACCCAAAATTTTCACCGAAACCTGCAGGATTGACTGGACCATGCCATCCGCAGCCATATATAATTTTATAAGGGGATTAAGTCCAGTGCCAGGGGCATTTACAGAGATCAGGATGAAAGACGGAAAGCTGTCCAAGCTGAAGATCTTTCAAGCTGCATTGGGAAAACATGGGCCTTCAGGCTCCCCGGGAATTCTTACAACCGATGGACATAGTTTTCTTGGTATTTCAGCTTCAGATGGTGATATTTTAATAAATGAGCTGCAACTTGAAGGCCGCAAACCCATGAAAACAGGAGAATTCCTGAGGGGAGCCGGCCGCAATATCATCTGAAGACCCCGTTAATCATACGTTTCCTTGTTGGAGTTATTAACAAAAATTCCAATTTATGAACATTTTCAATGGTTTTCAGCAGAAAACACTTGACAAATTCCTCACAGGCCTTATATTTGCAGGGATTATCAATATTGAGTATTAATTTAAAACCTGAAAAAATGAACAAGGCTCAGTTAATCGAAGCAGTTGCAAAAGATGCAAAAATTACCAAGGCAGAAGCAAAAAGGGCTCTGGAAGCTGTTATCACTTCCACAACCAAAGCTCTTGGCAAAGGTGAAAGAGTTGCTTTAGTAGGATTTGGATCATTCGCCGTTTCAAAACGTGCTGCCCGCAAAGGCCGTAACCCCCAGAATGGCAAAGAAATCAAGATCCCTGCAAAGAAAGTCGTAAAATTCAAAGCTGGCGCAGAACTTGTAAAGAAAGTTAAGTAAATAGCTTAAGCAATTACTTCACGAAAAAGCCACCTCACCAGGGGTGGTTTTTTTTTGACTTTTAAGAAAAAAACCGTATAAAATTTCCGTAAAAGAATTACATTTATTCTTGTCAAATTTGCAGGCTTTGCCACAAAAGGAAGTATTGCCATGAATCGTATAAAACAATTTTTTGGAGTATTTATTCTGTGTGTTTTTAGTTTTGCCCTTCAAGGCCAGGATACAATTTACTCCGGGGAAACGACCCTGGCAGCCGGTAAGAACATTTTCCTTGAGAATCCATCCATCTGGATCAATGAATCCAACAACCTTTTAAATGATATGTTCATTAACAAGGTTGATTATGGTCCTGATACGGCTGCTCTTTTTAAACTGTTCAGGGAGTACATGGTCACAATTACAATGATGAAAAACTCCTTTTACGGGCAAACGGAATCGCTGAACATCCGAACGGTGCATAACCTGAAGATTAGGGTGGCCGACATACTTGCCGATATCATCAGATGGCAGAACCTGGTCCAAAAGGAGAATGAACAATTGGTCGAACAGCTTAAGTCAGTCGATAAGATCAAAACAGACATCCGGAGTTTTCATGAACGTGCCGATTCGATTTTCCTTCAGACTTTTCGGGAATCGGTCAATCAGCTTGAAAAGAGGCAGCAGGAGGGTGAAAGGCTGGTCACCATGCAACTTCAGCGTCAGAACTGGATTGAAGGAAAGATCAATGACATCAGCATACAAGGCTACATTTTTTATAAGGACATAGCCCAGAACCTGGAAGCCAAGGAATCGGCTCTTCTCGAAAAGGAACTTCCCCCGGTATGGTCATCACCGCCATCTGTCTATCAGGCCCGCATTGGAAAAGTACTTTCGGCCAGCTTCGGGCAGATCCTGGAATCAGTGAAGTATTATACTGAAATGTCACTTTGGAGGCTGATTATTTTCAGGGGGCTCATACTTCTCCTTTGCCTTGTACCTATCAAAATCTTCAATGATCAGAAAAGGAAGAACCTGATACTGGTTTAAACGAACCTAAATTTCCTCGGTGATTTTCCAAAAACCGCCACAGTAGTGATGGGAATGTCCCTGGCTCCGTTCTTGTTCACTCATCCTCCACACGCATTTATGGAAATCATCCTGATCGGTCTTACTTTCACGGTTAGCATGCTGACCCTCAAACTATATCCGCTTATAAATAAAACACTGCTGGGCATCCTTATCATGGCATTCCTGCTCCTGTATGTAATCAACTTCTTTGTCACACCAACGTTCACTGGCCGGCTCATCTACATATCTTCCGTATTCCTTCTGATTCCTCTATATATGGTCTTCAGGCGCTCAGCCTCGTTCGGGCTCAGGAACACGAGAATTGTAAAGGCACTTCTTGTTGTCCTTGCTATACATCTTGTGGCTGGCTGGGGTATGGTCGTTGTCGGAAGGTATACCCTCGGCAAGTCGGTCATTCTTTCGGGTTACGGATTTCTGATCATAGGAATAATCATGAGGATAGCCATCTACACTTTCCTCGACTACGTAAAAATAATCGCCTACTTCCTCAACAGGAATCTCAGGACCTACAGGATAGACGCCGATTTTATCATCGGAAAGGCGAAGCCCTTACTAATTGTCGCTTCCCTGGTCTTTATCATGCTGGCATACCTTTACAATATGAACCTGATTGCCCTGGTTTCTTCGGTGGCCAATGATTTCTTTTTTACCACCCGTACACTTGGTATAACGACATTTTCTTGGTTCAGCGTCCTGGTCTTTTTCGTCTCGGTTTACATTGCGTTCCTGCTTGCAGGCATATTGAGACACGGCTTTGATCTCTCGCATGGTCATGATTACAGTTCACGAAGCAATCTTGGAAGTTACCTGATGCTGCTGAGGCTACTGGTCATTACTGCCGGCTTTATCATTGGCATCCTGGCGTCTGGTTTTCCCATGTCAAACTCACTATCCTGCTTGGGGCCCTGGGAGTCGGGATAGGTTTTGGTCTGCAGAATATTGTCAGCAACCTGATCTCGGGTCTGATCATCTCATTTGAACGGCCTTTCGTGGTCGGGGATGTGCTCGATTTCGGAAACGAGACCGGCAAGGTGATTAACGAATGCATAGCCAACCTGCCCGATATTGTCCAAGGTAAAAACCTTGTCTTTTTTTCGGAGGTTAACGAACTAGGCTTAACATTTTCTGTAAAACTTCTCATCAACAATCTTTCCCAGGCTTCTGCAATAAAAAGCCAGGTACTGGTTTCCATCCGGCGTGCATTTGTGGAACACGAAATCAGTTTCTTAAAAAGTATCAATACATTTTTTAATGACCGGACTTCAAAAATTTAAATCCTGATCCTATGAAAAAAAGCGTTTATTCGTGCATCCTGGCAATGTTTGGAATCGTATTTTTCTCGATTGCATGCGGTCAAATGGAAGGAGGGACATCCCCCGCGAAAAAGTTCAAAACCAAATCCAGCAAGACCTTTGTCGTTACTGAGGCTCATCCCCAGGGACAAAGTTTGAGCGACATCACTGTGACGCTCGAAGGAGTTCCAGGGTCTGAAATGAAGTTTAAAGATGCGGAGCCTGTGAATAAATTTGCCTTCCCGATTTTGTTAAAATAACGTTTTGTTGTAATATTGATTCAAAATTAAACAAAACTATTTATATGAAGAAGATAATTATAATCTTTGCCATCGCATTATCAGCAGCCCAGATCTCATACGGGCAGTTTGCCCTGGGTGTTAAACTGGGTTACAACGCCAGCAAACTATCAACCAACGTTGACACTATTAAATCGCAGGTAAACAGCGGTTTTCACATAGGTATCTGGACCCATTTAGGGAAGAGGTTGTATTTTGCACCGGAACTACTTTATACTTTTAGTGGTACTATATTCAGCAGTGAAGGAAATGTGGTCACGAAAGACTGGAAGCAGAAAGTTACCGTTGGAAGCATTGACGTTCCGCTCCTGCTGGGTTTCAAGATCATTCATTCGTCGGTCATAACCTGGAGGGTTGAGGTTGGACCTGAGGTTTCATTTGTGACGAATAAAAAGGTCAAGGATATGGGCACCATTACGGGCCCGATCACTGGCGCCAACATCAATACTGCAAACTGGTATGTTCTCGGCGGCACAGGCATCGACGTACTCTTTTTAACTTTTGATATCAGGTATCAATACGGGCTGAACCAGTTCGTTAAAGACGTGCAGAACACGGGATTAAAATCAACAAACAGCCTGTTCCTGGTTTCAGTGGGATTCAGGATCTTTGGGGACAAGTGATAGAAAGTACGAAGTACAAAGTGTAAAATTCCCTTCCTTTGTACCTTGTACTTTGTACTTTGTACATCGTACTTTGTACCTTGTACATTAAAGGAGTTCCGCTCTAAACCTGAAAGGCAGGCCTGCATCTTTCCCTGCATATTCGACGCCGATGCGGGGCCCGGCCCAGATTGCTGAAGGATCAACTTTGATCTCCCGGTCTTCGATCCAGATCCCATCATCCTTGCTGTTTGCCGACTTCCGCAGCAGGCTGCTTCCTGTAAGGGAATAATGAATTCCAAGCAGGGCAGAAATTTTTCCGGGTCCGTCTCCGATGCTTTTTGTCAGTTTAGGTTTGCCAGTGCGCTTCAGCATTACCTCTGTGTTTTCCAATGGTTTGATCGCCCTTATGAGGACTGCATGCGGGATATCTTTCTTGTTGGTAACCACATTGAAAAGGGAGTGTACGCCATAGCAGAGGTAAACGTAAGCGGTACCGCCATCCCGGTACATGATTTCTGTTCGCGGGCTCCGTCGTCCATCGAAGGCGTGGGAAGCAGAATCGATAATACCGTTGTAGGCTTCTGTTTCATAAATGACTCCGGATGTCTTTATCCCGTCAAACCGGCTTACAAGCACTTTGCCAATCAACTGACGGGCGATGAGCACCACGTTGTTGCGCGAATAAAAGGAGTAATCAAGGATCATGAGGCAAAGATCGGAAGAAAGTACAAAGTACCAAGTACAAAGGACAAAGGATTGTTACAATTTGTACTTTGTACTTGGTACTTTGTACTTTGTTTTACCTTTGTCATACACATTGAATTTGTATGTCATATAAATCGATGCTTTACGACGAACTCCCCTTCTGGTCGGCTCCGTTCGGGCTTTTACTGCTTGAAACGGTAAGGTACAGGAAGAATATCAGGGTGCTTGACATCGGCTGCGGGAGCGGGTTCCCGATGCTTGAGCTGGCCGGCCGGCTGGGAAGTGGGAGTGAAGTTTACGGGCTGGATCCCTCGGATGATGCAATAGAAATGCTGGGTTCAAAGATAGAACTGAGGAGCGCCGGCAATGCCTTTGCGATCAAAGGTGCCGGGGAGTTTATACCTTTCGGGGATGCATTTTTTGACCTCATTATTTCCAATAACGGGTTGAATAATGTGGATGACATGGCTGTGGTGCTCAGGGAGTGTCAGCGGGTATGCAAACCCGGGGCCCAGGCGGTGCTTACGATGAACCTTCCATATACGATGATAGAATTTTACGATGCCCTGAGGTCGGTGCTAAACGGGTTGGGTTTGAATGAAAGTATTGAAGCCATGGAAGCCCATATTTTCAAGAAGCGCAAGCCTGTCGATTTCCTGCAGGAACTGATCCGGGAGAATGGATTTCACATCCGTTCGGTACAGATCGACGGTTTCAAATACCGGTTTGCCACGGCTCAGGCGTTTTACGAACATTACCTGATAAAGAATTTTTTTCTTCCCCCCTGGAAAAAATTCCTGCCATCCGAACTGCATGGGCAGATATTTGCTGAGACTGCAATGATTCTTGATCGTGTTGCATCAGAAAACGGTAACCTGGAGATTTCAGTACCCTTTGTGTGTTTTGATATTGAAAAAAAGTAGCGAGAAGCAAAAATTGGTCTAGCGTAGCATATTACAAAAGCCGCATCAGGTGCAAGGAGCATTCAAGGTTTGATGTAATGCAAAGTGCTAATGCGACGCAGACACCGTAGCGGCGTTGTAAAGATGCAAGCGTTTCACCATACATATTTCCCGTCAGCATCCTTCTTCACCTTCCCGTTATCAATCAGAAACCTCAGCACAAGGATCACCTTGTCTTCATGAAAGTCCGGGGCCGCATTCACCAGCTGTTCAGCATCCGCAGGGCCTGATTTCAATATGGGCTTGATGATCTTTACTATGCCATCGAATTCCATTTCGTTGAGACCAAGTTTGTTCCTTTCGAGGCAGATGTCACAACGGCCGCAGCGTTTGCTGCTCTTTTCGCCAAAGTACCCGAGCAGGGCCTGGCTGCGGCATCTCTTACCAGATTCTGCATAACAGATCATGGCCTCGAGTCTTTGGGTGGCTTCTCTAAGACGGTCCTGGTAGTAAACCGGAGAGATACTGATGTCCTTCCCGTCGAGGCGGTCGTCGAGGTAAACCAGTTGGGGCTTGTCGGAAGCGGGAGTGTAATCGATGATCTTCAGCTTCTCAAGCCGTTTCAGGTGCTTTACCAGGTCTTCTAACGCCAGGCCTGCCCTTCTCGCAAGTTCGGCTTCACTGAAACCGACAAATTCGGTCATTACACCGGTATAGGACCTTACAATCGTCTTCAGCAGAAGATCGTAAAATTCATTTTCAACCTGGAATCGGTAAAGGGTTTCCTTGTCGGCTTTCACATAGATCCTCGAAGGCCTGTGCATGGCATCGGAAAGCATGAGATAGCCTTCTTTTTCAAGGAATTTCATGGCATTGTAAGCGATCAAAGGCCTGAATTTGTATTCTGAGGCAAATGCCGCAAGGTCCATATCAAACCTCTCATCCCTTCCGCTGCCGACAGGTATCTGGAAGTAATTTCCAAGGGCCTGGTAAACCGACCTGATCGTACTGAGTTCAGGGTAAGTCTGCGAAAGGTTTTTCCTGGCTTCAATGATGTCGGCGTTCTCATATAACAGAACTGCATAAGCCTGCTTCTCATCCCTTCCTGCCCGGCCTGCTTCCTGGAAATAAGCTTCGATACAATCTGGGAGGTCCATATGGATCACCACCCTCACATTATGCTTGTCGATGCCCATTCCGAAAGCATTGGTCGATACCATGATGCGTGTTTGTTCGCTGATCCAGGCATTCTGCTTCTGATCGCGGATCTTCTGTATCAATCCCGCATGGTAATAGTCGGCACTGATCCTGTTTTTTTTCAGGAATTCAGCGATGAGCTTGGTCTCACGACGGTTCCTCACATAGATAATCCCGCTTCCTTTCACCTTGTTCAGTATCTTCAGCAGCCTCCCTGCTTTATCTTCCTCCTTAATGACCAGGTAAGTGAGGTTTTTCCGTTCAAAACTGACCCTGATCACATTCTCACGCCGGAACTGCAGTTTCTCCTGTATATCTTTAACCACCTTGGGAGTGGCTGTAGCTGTGAGGGCGAGCAGGGGAGTGCCTTGCATGAACGGCCTGATGTCGGCTATTTTTAAATAGGGTGGCCGGAAGTCATATCCCCATTGTGAAACACAATGTGCTTCGTCGATCGCGAGCAGATTGATCCTGGTTTTTCGTAGTAGTTCCCTGATCCGTTCGGTGGCAAGTCGCTCGGGTGAAATGTAAAGAAGTTTTATCGCACCGAACCTGGCGTTGCTGAGAACCCTTTCCTGCTCATCGGGATGCATGCCCGAATGCACTGCGGCAGCGGCAATGCCTTTGTTTTTCAACCCATCAACCTGGTCCTTCATCAATGCGATCAGTGGAGAGATCACAAGGCACATCCCGTCCATGGCCAGGGCAGGAACCTGGTAGCATAACGATTTGCCGCCGCCTGTCGGCAGAAGTGCAAGAGTGTCATTCCCCTCCATCACCGACCTGATAATGTCTTCCTGGAGAGGACGAAAGGATGAGAAGCCCCAGTATTTGGTTAATATCTGGTGGATGGTTTGAGACATAGATTAAAGTACAAAGTACAAAGTACAATGTTCAAATATAAATGATGCAGGTGAACAAATCACTTTTTACCTCACGATCAGCAGTTTCGAAGTAACAAACCGGTTCCCCGCCTGTACCCGGATAAAATAGAGCCCTTGTGGCAGGCCTGAAACTTCAATGTGAGTTAATTTATTTGTCAGGTTCCGGGCTGATTTGACTTCAAGTCCCTGTGAGTTCAGGATCGTAAGTGTGGTAATCGGTGGAGGATCGGAACTCAGCAGTATCGAGAACTGGTTCGCAGCCGGATTTGGAAAAACCTTCATAGTCATTTCCTCCTGACCCTGTCTGTCATTAATTCCAAAGAACTGGGTTCCGTTCGGAAGCCTGTTCCTGATAAAGGAGTTCCTGATGGTGTCGACTTCGATCCCCAATTTGCCTATCGAACCCCTTGGATTAGTCTCATTATAATCCCTTGCCCAGGTGTAAACATAATCCAGTTCTTCCTTGTCTCCGGGTTTGAAGGTGAAAGGTCCTGAAGTTGACAAACCCTTCTTATCATAAGGGGCGTTGCCTGCTGTAATCTCCGTCCATTCCACAGGGCCATTGGGAGGCATGCATCCGGTTCCCCAGTTCAGGGTGTCGGAAAGCCCCGGGAACATGAACCTGCATTCCGGTCCGTACCCACCGGCCTGGGGATTGCCATCCCCTCCATATATGATATGTGTGCCGTCCAACCACAAACCTTGCATATAGTTATAAAAAGCCGTTGCATAAATTGGATCCCACTCGGGGGGTGGCACTTCTGTACCAAGAAAGTACATGAATCCGGTCATCCCCAGTCTTTCGTCATCCACAATGCCGTTGCCGAAATTGATACCATTAACGCTTTCATTACAAAGGCGGTGGCCGAATCGGTCTTTCATGGGATTGTCTATGCCATCGGCATCTTTCAGGGGGCCTCCAAGTATTGTCATGCCTTCCGAGGGAGGATGGGCTCCGTATGCCTGGGGTTGGCCGTTGCCGTCGATATCCGGTCCGTTATAGATGTATGACATTCCTCTCTGTACATCGCATCCGATATAGTCATCCTTGGCCCATCCCAGGTCAAAATCGGTGAACCATCCCAGGTAAGTGTCGTGATAGGTCTGGTTTGAGCGGTTGAAAAGTTCAACATGAAAAAAGACAGAATTATTGAAAGCCGTATCATTTGGCATATTGAATTCGTATGCCCAGAGGTGGATTTCTGTTTTCGTTTTCCTTCCCTGGGTTTCAGAATGAAAGTTCCTGTCGTCATTGTAAATGCTGAAAACGCATTGGTCACCGAAGATCTTCGGATAATCCCCGTCATAAGGGTTATAAATGTTGTCTTTGTTCTTGTCGTAAAACGGGGCTAGTAAACTTTGCTGGCCAAGCGCTGATGAACCGTGGGCGGGCCAGGTGATAAAGCTTTCAGGCGGGGTATAACCTGGATCCTGCCAGTGATGTTTATGATATTCTATCTGCCATCCTTCGATTTTCCAAACCCTGTTCCAGATAGAATCATACGAATTCCCATACGCGGAAGGATCACTGACAGGCCCGGGCCAGAAATCTGCATATCGTCCTGCATTTCCTGTACATGGTCCTTGCCGGTAACGTTCCCCTGCAAAGCAAAGGGAATCACTCTGATCTTTGCATCCTATCCATAATGCGGCATTGAAGACCGGGCTTTTGCCGCTGCCTTTGGGTACAAAAAAGCCCAGCTCACCGTTATCGAATGACCAGAATTGGTTTCCGCAGGCGTTGATGTTGGATTGGACATTGTTGATATCAAGTTGGGCCCATTGGATGTCGGGGACAGTTACTATGATCCTGTTATCTGATCTGGAGGAAAAAGCATTCTTCGTCCTCAGAGTGTATACAAGCGTATCTATACCCCCGTGATAGATACCCGGAGTGTAACGGGCGGTTGAATCGTTGACAACTTCACAACTGCCGCGGCCGTATATTAAATGAGTGAGGTAAACCGAATCGGCAGGATTGGGACGGTAAGCATATTTAAAGACGTTGATGTCGACCGGGACCCCTGCGGTTCCGTTGACGTGGATGGGAAGCGCGCAGAACTTCGAAGTATCCATTCGGGTGTCTGCAAAAATAGTTGCCCAGTTCGAAGTCAGTGTGGTATCGTCGGTATACCTTATACTGTATCTTATGATCAAGGGAAAGTAATCGCGGTTGTAAACGGTATCATGTAACTGCAGTTTCCCGTCGGTGGTTTTGGAAACAGATGCAGGACATCCGTTTATAACCTGAAACAGCCAGATCTCCATCGGCTTGCCCCTGGGATTCAGGTCATTGGCCAGCACATCCACCACCAGGGTTGAAAATGAGTTATACACAACGCTATCGTTCACAGCCACCGGCTTGTTCTGGGCCCTAAGTGCCACAACCGGCATGATCAATGCCAGGAAGAACAGGATATTGAGAATGGTGAATTTGGTATTCATAACATCCCTATTTAATATTAAAATGCAATATACGAAGAAAAACCGGAATATGGAGAAGAATTACAAATTAATTATAATGTACAATATACCTCGTACTTCGTACCTCGTATATCTATTTCCCGATCTTGTAAACACTGTCAATCACTGTGCCATCAACCCACTTGATCACAGCGACTATCTCGTCGGTGAATTTGGGTTTGTCGGGTTTGCCGCAGATCTTTTCGGCTTCATCCTTGAGCTCCTGAATGGTCCTGATCGGGAGGCTGGTATTCTTCATCTTTTCGATGAGGTCGGTGCGAAGGGGGTTTATGGCGATGCCTCGTTCGGTCACTATCACGTCGATGAGCTCGCCGGGACCACAGATGGTCGTCACTTCATCACGGATCACGGGGATGCGGTCACGGAACAGGGGAACTGGAAGTATGACGGTATTTCCAAAGAGAGTGTTCATCCATCCGCCTATTCCATGGAGCATATAGCCGTCGCTGTGGGTGACTACGTTGGCGTTGAAGTTCACGTCGACTTCGGTGGCGCCAAGGATCACGATGTCGACCAGGGATGAAAAATTCCCTTTCCCGTGATAGTTGTATGAGGTAAAAGGAGTGGTCATAACATGATGCGGGTTTTCACGCATCGAGCGAACCCCGTCGAGGTCGAAAGTCTGTCCGTCGAGAATGTATTCGACAAGGCCTTCCTCCAGCATTTGAACCAGGTATTTATTGGAACCACCCCGGGCAAAACGGGCTTTCCAGCCGCGTTGGCGAAGGATGTCTGCAAAATAGATCCCTATTGACAATGAAGTCCCGCCGGCTCCTGCCTGGAACGAAAAACCATCATAGATCAGGCCTGCTTCGTCGCAGAACTGTGCGCTCCATTCGGCCAGTAGCAGGCGGTCGGGGCTTTTTGTGATCTCGGTGGTGCCGCTTACGATCTTCTCGGCGATGCCAATCTTATCCATCACGACCACGTAATCCACATAATTCCCGTTGATCTGCCATGGGATGCATGGAAATGGAACGAGGTTGTCAGTCACTACAATTACTTTATCGGCGAACTGGGCGTCGGCCAGGGCAAAGCCAAGCGGGCCGCAGGCCGTCGGTCCGTTCACCCCGTTCATGTTACCGAACGGATCTGCAGTGGGAGCGGCGATCACGGCAATATCGATATGAACTTCACCGTCCTGCACGCTCTGGTAACGGCCCCCGTGCGAGCGGAGAATGCCGAGCCCCTTCATTTTGCCTTCGGATGTAAACCTTCCCAAAGCCCCGTTCATGCTGCCCTCGATGTGATCAATCGTACCGTCTTCGAGGTATTTGGTGAGGACTTCGTGGCAGGGGAATGAAGCCGAAGGAAGCCACATCAGGTCTTTCACCCCAAGTTCATGGGCGATATCGAACACCAGCACAGCCACAAGGTCACCGTTCCGGAAATGATGGTGGGTCGAGATGCACATGCCGTCTTTCAAACCAGCCCGCACCAAGGCTTCTTTCAGAGAAGGAACGATTTTGTTCCCGTCCTCGGGATAGTCAGCACAGCTTGCGATCTTCGTCGAGGCCTTGAATCCCATAGGCTTGTATTTTCCCACACCCATGTATGGAACAGCCGGCTTCCCGTTAATGATGGTCGGCACTGTACGGCCTAAAGCGTTGGTTACCAGTTTGTCATATTTCATAGCTTTCCCTCCATTTTTCGGCAAGTTTATTCATCTTAACAGCAAGGTTAATCGTATTCAGGGCCCGTTTTACCACGGGGGGGTCGATCATTTTATTCCCGAGTGCCACCACTCCGAGGCCTTTCTTCTCAGCTTCATGGAAGGCAAAAACAATTTTTTTTGCTTTTTCAATTTCTTCGGAAGAGGGAGCGAAAGCCTCATGAATTACCTTTATCTGCCTGGGATGTATGCAGCCCATCCCGTCGAAGCCGAGTGCTTTCGAATTCAGGACGTTTTGCCTGAGGGCTTCCATATCGCCAACATCGGAGAACACCGAATCTATAGGTTGAATCCCTGCAGCGCGAGCTGCATTGACCACCATGCTGCGTGCAAAGAATGATTCTTTGCCTTCCAGGGTGCGCCTTGTACCGAGATCGGCAGTGTAATCTTCCAGGCCTATGGCAAGCGCCACCACGTTATCCGCAGAGGAAGCAATGGAATAGGCATTGATCACCCCGAGGGCGGATTCGATGATAGGCATAAGCCAGATTTCGCTATTCTTCTCTTCAATTTCGCTTTTCGCTTTTCGCTTTTCGCTTTGCACTTCCTGTCCCATATCACGGATTCTGGCTATCTTTCTGTTCACCGCTAAAACCTGTTCGGGGTGTTCGCATTTGGGCAGGAGGATGAGATTCACATTGTGACCTATCACATATTCAAGGTCTTCAAGCCCGCGTTCACCCTGGTTGATGCGGACCATGTGCTCTGCTCCATAGAAATCTATCGAGCGAAGGGCATTGCGCACCAGGAAGCGGGCCTCGAACTTTTTATCAGGAGCAACTGCATCCTCAAGGTCGAGGATGATGCCATCGGGATGATGTATCCCGGCATTGATCATAAGGGCAGGGGAGTTCCCCGGGAGGTAGAGCCGCGAAAAGCGGTTCCTGTCGCGGGCTGTCGCATAAATATTTTCATCAGGTACAGGCAGGAGGAATTCCTTATCAGTTTTATAAAGTTTCTTCACCGCTGCTTCAACACGTGCGGCGATAACAAGAGGCAGGGCCCCGGCATCTTCTATCTTCAGGTTTGCATTTTTGACCCCGAAAAATTCCATGATCTCCAATCCGAGTTTCCTGATGGAGTCTCCATACATTACCCCAACCTTCGATTCAAGCTGGAGGTTAATACCGCCACCTATTGTAAGTTCAAGTGTGACAAAGCAATCCGAACGTATCCCCTTGCCTATATTACCGGTAGTTGCAATCTCAGCCATAGTGCAGAAATGTTAATCGTTTCACAGGCAAAAATAGGCAGATTTTGCTACATTTGCACCTCATCTGGAAAGATATGGCGAGAAGAAAGAGTTCAGGCGGTTCGAGAAAAGGAAAAAAGAAGGGCTTCAAATGGCTGGCGGTTTATCACGGCAACATCCACCTGGTCCTATTCCTGCGCCTGCTTACCGTTACCATTTTTCTCTTTCTTTCCAGGGCTGTGTTTTATGTGTTCAATGTCAAATACTTTGCCAATGTTCCTTCGCATGAGGAGCTGATGATATTTTTCCACGGAACGCGTTTTGACATTGCAGCCATCCTCATGGTGAACCTGCCTTTCATCGCCATGTACCTGCTCCCGTTCAAATTCAGGGAGAAGAAGGCATACCTGGTGGTTGCTGATATTTGGTTCTATTTAGCCAATACCATCGCCCTGCTTGCGAATTTCGTAGATATCATTTATTTCCGCTTCACCCTTAAACGGATCACTGCCGATATTTTCACCTACCTGCAGGTTGGGGGTGATTTTGACAAGCTGTTGCCCCAGTTCATGAAGGATTTCTGGTACATCCTGGTGACTTTCATCATCTACATCACGCTGATGAACCTTGTAGCTTCCAGGTTCAGGGTTGCAAGTTCGGGGCAGAAACTTAAAGGTGGCAATTTCAGCTATTACCTGGTGAATGTTTTCATGGCCCTGGTTTATACAGCTTTATCTGTCATTGGGATAAGGGGAGGATTACAGCTTAGGCCCATCAACGTCGTTACCGCGGCAAGGTACACCACTGCCAGGAACGTTCCCCTGGTGCTGAACACCCCATTCTCAATACTCAGGACCTGGAACAATGAGAGTTTAAAAACGGTAAAATGGTTCAAAACCGAATCGGACCTTGAAAAGGTGTACAACCCGGTTCACCATGGAAAATCGGGGCCTTTCAAACAAATGAACGTAATGATTATCATTATGGAAAGCTTCTCGAGGGAGCATATCGGTTTGCTTAACCACGAGCTTGAGAACGGGCGCTACCAGGGCTTTACGCCTTTCATGGATTCCCTTATCCGGCACAGCCTTTATTTCGATGCCTATGCGAACGGCAAGACCTCGATCCAGGGCATTCCAGCTGTTCTTTCTTCTATACCTTCGCTGATGTATGAATCCTTTATCCAGACTTCCTATGCATCGGGCAAATACACCAGCATAGGCGGACTGCTAAAAGCAAAGGGATATTCTACCGCCTTCTTCCATGGGGGCAGCAACGGTACCATGGGTTTTGACTCTTATACACACTATGTTGGGTTTGATAAGTACTATGGACGTAACGAGTACCATAACGAAGCCGATTATGACGGCAAGTGGGGGATCAGGGATGAGCAGTTCTTCCAGTATGCGGCCAAAGAGATCAACCAAATGGGGCAGCCTTTCTGCGCGGCTTTTTTCTCGCTCTCGTCACATCACCCGTATTACGTTCCTCCGAAGTATATCAACGTACTGCGTACAGGAAACCTTCCCATCCAGCAGAGCATCATGTATGCCGACCTGTCACTGGCAGAATTTTTTCATACGGCAAGTCATATGCCCTGGTATAAGAATACGCTCTTCGTGATCACCGCCGATCATACGTCCGAAGCGTATTATCCTTATTACCAGAGCGGTGCAGGTCAATACGCAGTACCCTTGCTGTTTTTCAGGCCGGGAGAGGATCTGAAAGGGATGCCAAAGACCGTTGCCCAGCAAACCGACATCATGCCGACTATACTCAGCTACCTGGGTTACGAAGGCAAATCCCTGGCTTTCGGGACAAACCTGCTTGATACCCTGGGAGCCCACTTTTCGGTTCATTACAACAGCGGTGTTTATGGCCTGATAAAAGATAACTGCCTGCTCGAATTCGACGGGATGAAATCCACGCACCTGTTCAACCTCGAGATTGATCCCATGCAAAAACATGATCTCCTGAACCAGGGAAACCCGGAGCAGGAAAAGATGGAATTTTTCCTTAAAGCATTTATCCAGCAATATAACAACCGTTTGATCGAAAACCGTCTGATAGCGGAATGAAAAAGATCATCTTTATTGTTAACCCTGTATCCGGGGTAGGGAAGCAGAAAGGGATAGAGATTCTGATCGCGAAACATCTCGATACCTCTGCTTTTGAATATACCGTGGTCTATACCGAAAAACAGGGTCATGCGGCAGAGCTTAGCAGGGATGCGGTGAGCCGGGGCCTTGATGCGGTGGTCGCGATAGGAGGGGACGGTACAGTGAATGAGACAGCCCAGGGGCTTATCGGGAGTGAAACCGCAATGGGGATCATCCCTACTGGGTCGGGCAACGGCTTGTCGAGGCATTTAAAGATTCCAATGAAACCCGTAAAATCCATCCGCGTACTGAATAATTTTAAAACTGCAAGGATTGATACGGCAACCCTGAACGACAACCTGTTTGTTAATGTGGCAGGAGTGGGTTTCGACGCCAAGGTGGCGAAGGAATTTGCAAAAGCGGGAAAGAGAGGCTTCCGGACTTATTTCAATATTGTTGCATCAGCATACGCTGCATATAAGCCCAAAACCTACCACATGGTGATTGACGGACAGGAAATTTCAAGGAAGGCTCTGATGATCAGTTTCGCCAATTCGAACCAGTTCGGGAACAACACATCCATAGATTCCAATGCGCAACTTGACGATGGCTTCATCGACGTCTGCATTGTTAGAAAGGTGCCATTCTGGAAAACCGTTTTCCTGGCCCCCC
>Ga0364917_1022_pt1 | contig 83597 bp, 66 predicted proteins | sample SorcelJu500001C5_2_FD_206978 | JGI IMG/M metagenome (GOLD analysis project Ga0364917, IMG submission 206978) | Enriched cells from Trout Bog Lake Hypolimnion, Wisconsin, USA - BchlTB.June20.5000.01.C5 | ecosystem: Environmental > Aquatic > Freshwater > Lake > Hypolimnion/Profundal zone | place...
ATACAGATGCCCGAGAACCTTAATTCATTAATGATTGCCAAGACCATCAGCGGACTGGAACAGGTGCTGAAGGCGGAACTCGACGCTATTGGCGCCCTCAATACCGAAGTCATGAACCGTTCGGTAAGTTTTGAAGGTGACAAAACCTGTATGTACAAGGCGAATTACCTTTGTCCTTCGGCTTTGCGCATTCTGCTGCCGGTGCATGTTTTCGAGATCAATGCACAGGAGGACTTTTACAGGGAGATCAAGGAGTTTCCCTGGGAGGAGCATCTCGATACCGATTCCACCCTGGCTGTGGATGCAGTTATATCCTACACCGTCTTCACCAACTCCCAGTTCGTGGCCCAGAAAGCCAAGGATGCTATTGTTGACAGGTTCAGGGAAAAGACGGGGAAGCGGCCTTCGGTTGACCTTGAGAACCCAACGCTCAGGATCAACGTTCACCTCTTCAGGAGCACCTGTACTGTATCCCTTGATTCATCGGGGCAGTCATTGCACAAGCGGGGTTATCGCAAACAAACCGGGATTGCGCCGCTCAACGAAGTCCTCGCCTCGGGCCTGATAAAGCTGTCGGGATGGGATGCTTCAAAACCCCTGCTTGACCCTATGTGCGGCTCTGGTACAATCCTTATTGAAGCAGCCATGCTGGCTTCCGGCATGCCATCAGGGTATTTCAGGAACGAGTATGGATTCATGAAATGGAAGGACTTTGACCAGGACTTATGGGAAAAGGTTAAATCTGATGCGGCGGCGGGGATTCAAAGGAATCCCGGCACCAACATTACCGGTTTTGACAAGTCAGTAATGATGCTTAAAAAAGCTGTTGAAAATGTCGGCTTCGCCGGACTGGATCGCCTGATCTATCTTAAGCACATCGGCTTTGAGGATTCCGCTCCGCCATCCGCCGGAGGCGTTATTATCATGAACCCTCCATATGACGAGAGAATACAGCTTGAAGATTCTGTTGCATTTTACCAGATGATTGGCAACGTGCTGAAGCGAAAATACAGCGGGTACAAAGCCTGGGTTATTTCTTCAGATCTTGAGGCCATTAAGTTCATCGGGCTTAATCCCTCGAAAAAATATACCGTATTTAACGGTCCCCTTGAATGCAGGTTCCATTGTTTTGATCTTTACGAGGGAAAAAAAACCAGTAATTTTACAGTCTGAATTTAAATTCATTTTTATGCCAAGATTAGCAAGAATAGGAGTGTTCACTTCCGGGGGCGATTCGCCAGGTATGAATGCAGCAATACGTGCCGTTGTGCGCACAGGTATCAATGAAGGACTTGATGTTTTCGGGATTTACCGGGGTTATGAAGGAATGATCGACGGGCAGATAGAACCTATGGAACGCCATTCCGTATCGAATATCCTCCAGCGAGGGGGAACCATCCTGAAATCGGCTCGCAGCAAACGTTTCATGACCTATGAAGGAAGGCTGCAGGCATTCCAGAACCTGGAACAGAACAAGATCGACGGACTCGTGGCCATTGGCGGGAACGGTACTTTTACAGGGGCAGAGATCTTTGAAAAGGAATTCAATATCCCTGTCGTTGGATTGCCTGGTACCATTGACAATGACCTTTACGGAACCGATTTCACCATTGGTTTCGACACCGCAGCCAATACAGTAGTCCAGGCCGCCGACAAGATCAGGGATACCGCCACCTCCCACGACCGTTTGTTTTTCATCGAGGTGATGGGAAGGGATTCGGGCTACCTCGCACTCTGGAGCGGTATCGCCACAGGGGCTGAGTTCATCCTCGTGCCTGAGACCAAAACATATATAGACAACCTCGCAAGGCTTCTCAAGCATGATATGCGCAAGAATAAAACGTCGGGGATCGTGATCGTGGCCGAGGGGGATGACATGGGCGGGGCCTATGATATTGCCGCGAAAGTCAAGGAAAAACTTCCCGAGATTGATACCCGGGTGACTGTGCTGGGCCACGTGCAGAGAGGAGGTGCGCCTACCATGCATGACCGAATCCTTGCAAGCTGGACCGGTTACGAAGCAGTAAGGGCTCTTAAGGAAGGTAAAAGCTCGGTCATGATTGGAATCGAGAACAAAGCCATAACCTATACCTCGTTTGACGACTCCATCAACAAGAAAAAGAATTTCAATTTCGGCGGACTGGAACTCGCCAGGATACTTGCCTTGTAAGTAGCAAAGTAGCGAGAATCGAAATAGCGAAAATTAAAATTTTCGCTACCTGTTTCGCTATCTCGCTTCCTCACTACCTAAATTTGTGTGCCTTTTGCCAACAACTGCGACATATGCCGATGTTATTCTCCCGCTTCCTTTGCCGGGTTCATTCACCTATGCAGTCCCCCCGGAATTTCAGAATAAAATCGGAGTCGGATACCGCGTTGTAGTGCAGTTCGGGAGCCGGAAGATCTATACAGCCCTGGTAAGAAAGATTCACAGCGACGCAGATAGTTCAAGGAGCTTCAAGGATGTTCTTTCCTTGCTTGATGAAGGGCCGCTGGTTAAGGAATGGCAGTTCCGTTTCTGGGAGTGGATGGCTTCTTATTACATGTGTACTGTGGGAGAGGTGATGAATGCCGCACTGCCTTCGGCATTCAAACTGGCAAGCGAGACAAAGGTGGCGATTCACCCCGGCTATGTGCTTGACTCTATACCACTGAATGAGAAAGAATTCAGCCTGGTAGAGAGCCTGCACCATTCGAAGAAAAGCATTGAGATATCGAGAATACCAAGGATCATCGAGCAGCAAAAGATTATTCCCGTAATAAAGACACTGATTGAAAAGGGGGTGATCGTACTGGAGGAGGAGGTCAGGGTCAAATACAAGCCTAAGAAAGAAATCTTTATCAGGCTTGGAGGGCCTTTCGCCACTGATGAAGAAGTGATGAAGGAATTGTTTGATCACCTGGAGCGAAGGGCTAAAAAGCAGCTTGAAGTACTGATGACCTTCATCCAGCTTTCAAAGTTCGGGCTTGACGATTTTAAAGAAGTAAGGAAAGAAGAACTGCTGAAGAAATCGGGCTGCAGCGCCGCAGTGCTTGACAGCATGATCAAAAAAGCGGTGTTTGAGGTTTATGATAAGCCTGTAGTAAAGGAGAGCTCCCTTCCGCCCGAATTAAGCCCCGCTTCCATTACGCTCACCGGTCAGCAGAACCGGGCCATTGAAGAGATCAGGGAAGCATGGAAGGCCAGAGACGTAGCACTTCTGCACGGGGTTACTTCATCCGGTAAAACCGAAATATACATAAAACTGATAGAGGAAACCCTGGACCAGGGTAAGCAGGTACTATACCTCCTGCCGGAGATCGCGCTTACAACGCAGATCATCAGCCGCCTCAGGAAATACTTCGGAGGCAGGGTTGGGGTATATCATTCCCGTTTCAACGATGGTGAAAGGGCGGAAGTTTGGAAACAAGCCGGACTTAACTCCCTTAACCCCGGCAGCAATCATTGTGATATAATCCTTGGTGCACGCTCGGCAGTTTTCCTGCCCCTGGCTGATCTCGGGCTGGTGATTGTTGACGAAGAGCATGATTCTTCGTTTAAACAGATGGATCCTGCCCCACGTTATAACGGCCGGGATGCCGCATTGTTCCTGGCCCACCTGCACGGGGCAAAATCCCTGCTCGGATCTGCCACACCCGCTATCGAAAGTTATTACAATGCAAAACAAGGGAAGTATGCCCTGGTTGAGATGGCTGAGCGATATGGCGATATGGAAATGCCAAAAATCGGCATTGTGAACATCAAAGATGAACGCCGGCGGGGTGGGATGAAAACACATTTTTCGACTATCCTCCTCGACCAGCTGTCCGTGGCCCTGGAGAATAAGGAACAGGCTATTCTTTTCCAGAACCGGCGCGGGTTTTCACTAAGGCTTGAATGTGAAGCCTGCAACTGGATGCCAAATTGCATCAATTGCGATGTGACCCTGGTATACCATAAAAAAAGCAACCAGTTGCGCTGCCATTACTGCGGTTATGTGGCATCAGTTCCTTCCATCTGCCCCGTTTGTCATAGCCCCGGGGTTAAAATGAAGGGCTTCGGCACCGAGAAAGTTGAAGAGGAACTGGGGATACTGTTGCCCGGTGCCAGGATCTCCCGCATGGACCTTGACACAACCCGCAGTAAAAATGCGTACCAGAACATCATTACCAGCTTCGAGGAACAGAAGATCGATATACTCGTAGGGACCCAGATGGTGACCAAGGGACTTGATTTTGACCATGTGAGTACCGTTTGTATTTTGAATGCGGATAACATGCTCAGTTTCCCCGATTTCCGTTCCGAGGAGCGCAGTTTCCAGCTGATGGCCCAGGTAAGTGGCCGCTCGGGACGTAAAAAGAAACGGGGCCTGGTCATCATACAAACCTATAACCCTGCCCATCCCATCATTCAGTCGGTAGTGAAGCATGATTACCTGGGGATGTACACATACCAGCTGGGAGAACGCAGGAAATTCAAATACCCTCCCTTTCACAGGCTGATATTGCTGAAAGTCAAACACCGCAACGCCGAACTGGTCAACAAAGCCGCTTCGGACCTGGCAAAAAGGCTTACAGCAGTATTCGGCAACCGTATCCTCGGGCCGGAATACCCCCCGGTGGCCAGGATCATGAACCAGTACCTAAAACATATCATGATCAAAGTGGAGGTTGAATCCTCGGTACTCACTGCAAAGGCAAAACTTATTGAAATACTCGGGAATTTTTACCAGAAACAGGAATTTCATCCCGTGAGGGTGCTTATTGATGTTGATCCGCAGTAAAATAGTCAGCAGTCTGCTGTTCGCAGTCTGCATATAATTCTATGCCGACTGCCGTTTGCCGACTATTTATTCTTCTCCGCGGTGGTATCGACGACCAGGTACAGGTCCTCGTTGTCTTTTTTCATCAGGTATTTTTCCCTTGCGAATCGCTCAAGTTCTGTTGAATCGGTAAGCAGCTTATGGGTCAGGGCTGAATCCTTCTGGATCTCATCCAGGTAAAAATGCTTTTCCTCCTGCAGGTCATCCAGTTTGTCGCGCAGTTTGGCGCGGGTAAACACATTGTTGCTGTCGAAAAAAACCATCCACACAATAAATGCAACCGTAATAAGGAAGTACTTATTGATGAAGATTTTTAATATTTTTTTGAAAGCATCCACTAACCCTGACTGAGGTGATGTACCACACAAAAGTAACGGAATTTGACTTACACAGGGGAATTTATTCCACCTTTGCCTTCAGGTAATTGTAAAATTCGAGCTGCGAACGTTTCTTCGGAAGGCCGCCATTCTTATACCTGTTGGCTTCACGGCCTGCAATGATCCTGGCTTTTGAATTGTCGGCAAGTTCAATATCCAGCATATCCTGTAATTCTTTCCTGAGCTCTTTATCTTCAACAGGGCAGGCAACTTCAACACGGTTGTCGAAATTCCTCACCATCCAGTCGGCCGATGTGATGTAATACAATGGTTTCCCTCCATTTGCAAAAACCAGCACCCTCGCATGTTCCAGGAAGCGGTCCACAATACTAATGCCTTCAATATTCTCGCTCAGTCCTTGAACCCCGGGCATAATGACGCAGATACCGCGGATGATCAGTTGTATTTTAACTCCTGCAGCGCTCGCCCTGTATAGTTTTCTAACGATGGTCTCATCAACAAGGCTGTTAAGCTTGATTGTCGCCCAGGCTTCCTTCCCTGCTTTGGCATTCTTAATCTCCTTGTTCAGCAGTTTGATAAAGAAATTCCTCATCGAGAAAGGTGAAAGAATCAGCTTTTCGAACCTGTAAGGCTTCAGGCTTGCTTCCATCATGTGGAAGGCATTCACCACATCCTGGCAGATGTCCTGCTTGGCGGTAAGCAGGCTAAGATCGGCATAAACCTTCGCGGTATCCTCGTTAAAGTTCCCGGTACCGACAAGGGAATAAAAGAAGTCTTTATTATTTTCCTTCCTGCGGATGAGGATAAGTTTGCTGTGAACTTTGAACCCAGGGATGCCATGGATCACCTTGACCCCTTCGTCGCGAAGCCTTTCGGTCCAGTAAATATTGGCCTCTTCGTCAAACCTGGCCTGGAGCTCCATGAACACGGTCACATATTTCCCGTTCCTGGCGGCATTGATCAGGGCGTTGATCACGCTGGAATTCTTGGCTGCCCTATAAATAGTCATCTTGATGGAACGGACTTTAGGGTCGATGGAAGCCTCCCTGAGCAGGTCGATGATATACTGGAAGCTCTGGTAAGGGAAATTCAGCATGATATCTTTATCCCTGACTATCGAAAGCACAGAACGGTTTTCGAAGAGGTCCTTATGCTTTAACGGAGGCAGAGGCGAATACTGCAGCTCCTTATGCCCCAAATTGGGGAAACCCATAAAGTCTTTGAAGTTGTGGTACCTCCCGCCTCCCCTGGTGGGATCGTTCTTGCCTATATCAAGCCTTTTCTGAAGTAGTTTCAGCAGGTCGCCGGGGATCTCCTTGTCAAACACAAACCTTACAGGCACTCCGCGTTTCCTTTGTTTCAGGCTGTCGCTAACCACTTCGAGAAAGCTTTTTGAGACATCACTGTCGAAGTCCAGTTCTGCATCCCTGGTGATCTTAATGGTAAAAGCAGAAAAGGTATCGTACCCGAAAATTGAAAACACCTCGCTCAGGCAGTAACGGACCACGTCATCCAGCAGTATAACATAATGATTCTCATCGGCGGAAGGAAGGATCAGGAAACGTGAAACACTTCTCGTGGGGAGTTCGATCAGTGCAAAGTCATCTTTCAGCTTTTTGTCGGAATGCCCCAGCTTTACAGCAAGGTAAATGGATTTATCAACCAGGGAGGATATCTCCCTGAGGTTGCTGATCATGATAGGGAATAAGCCAACCCGGACCTGCTCCTGGAAATACTTTTTTACAAATTTTCCCTGCGCCTCACTAAGCTGGGATTCATCGATAATGAAGATGCCGTGTGCCTTTAGTTCTCCTACGATGGCTTCATAAACCGACATGAATTCTTTTTCCTGCACCTGGACGATCTCAAAGATCTCTTTAAGGACTTTCTTTGGGTTTATGGCGGCATCGTATGGAAGGTTCCTGACCTTAAGCATGCGGTTCAGCGTAGCCACACGTACACGAAAAAATTCGTCCCTGTTGTTGGAAAAAATTCCCAGGAATTTCAGGCGTTCTAAAAGTGGATTGCTTTTATCGGCAGCTTCCTGCAAAACCCGGCCGTTAAAATGAAGCCAGCTTATCTCCCGGTTTAATATGGGTAATTTGATCTTTGATGTCATTACTCTTTATCAGAATCGGTTTGTTTGAGCATTTTCGGGAAAATGTAAAATCTCAGTTCCGATTTTGAAGCAGGGATCTCTTCCCATTTTCCTGTATGAAAGTTGATACAGACGACTGCGGAAGTTGGCATATCATCTATGCCCGGGTGGAGAAAGAGGTTGGCGAGTTGGGTGATCAGCGGATTATGTCCTACGATCATCAATGTATTGACATCATTGGCAGTTCCGTATATCAGGTCGAGGAGCCTGTCGTAAGGCCCGTCGTAAACCCTGCGGTCTTTAAGAATATTTTTAACAGGATAATCCAGGCAGGCAGCCATGATCTTTGCTGTTTCGTAGGCCCTGACTGCCTGGCTGGATATCACCAGGTCGGTATTAACACCCTCTTTGAAAAGGTAATCTGCAACTTTTGTGGTCTTCTTAACTCCTTTGGGGAGAAGCGGGCGCTGGTCATCAGCCTGGCCGGGTGTGTCCCATGCAGACTTGGCATGTCGGACTAATAAGAGGGTTTTCATGGTTTGTTAAGGGTTCAATAAGCGAACAAAGGATAATCGGCCATCATTTCGTTGACCTTTTTTCTCACTTTGGGAATAAGATCGGCATTTTCAATATCGGAGATCACCTCGTCAATCATATCCACGATGATGGGCATATGTTTTTCCTTGAGGCCCCTGGTTGTAACTGCGGGTGTTCCTACCCTGAGACCGGAAGTCTGGAATGGAGAACGGCTGTCAAAAGGCACCATGTTCTTGTTCACGGTAATATCGGCCTGCACCAGTGTATTCTCAACCTGTTTCCCGCTGATTGCAGGGAATTTCTTCCTGAGGTCGATCAGCATCAGGTGGTTGTCTGTTCCTCCTGAAATTACATGATACCCTTTGTCAACAAAGGCTTTGGCCATAACGGAAGCATTCTTTTTCACCTGCATGATATAGTCCATGTACTCATCTGTCAATGCTTCATAAAACGAAACAGCCTTGGAAGCTATGACATGTTCCAGCGGGCCTCCCTGGACACCGGGGAATACAGCCGAATCGAGAAGCTGCGAAAACATTTTGACTTCGCCTTTGGGAGTAGTAAGTCCCCATGGGTTCGGAAAATCCTTTCCCATAAGGATCATGCCGCCCCTTGGGCCTCTCAACGTCTTATGTGTTGTTGTGGTCACTACATGGCACCAGGGCAGGGGGTCGTTAAGCAGCCCGCGGGCGATAAGACCTGCCGGGTGGGCGATATCGGCCATCAGGATAGCCCCGATTTTATCGGCGATCTCGCGCATTCTCTTGTAATTCCAGTCCCTTGAATAGGCCGACGCTCCTGCAATGATCAGTTTAGGCCTGACCTGCAGCGCCTGGGCTTCCATCTTGTCATAATCGATAACGCCTGTGCCTTGTTCTACCTGGTAACCAACAGCCTTGTAAAAGATCCCCGAAGAATTGACGGGAGAACCATGCGAAAGATGGCCGCCATGGGCAAGGTCAAGCCCCATGAAAGTGTCGCCTGGTTTTAAAACAGTCATTAACACAGCCATATTGGCCTGGGCGCCGGAATGCGGCTGAACATTGGCCCACGCGGCATTGAAAAGAGTCTTTGCCCGGTCGATAGCCAGCTGTTCCGATTCATCAACATTCTGGCATCCGCCATAATACCTTTTCCCGGGATAGCCTTCGGCGTATTTGTTGGTAAGACATGAGCCCATTGCCTTCAGCACCTGGTCACTTACGAAATTTTCGGAGGCGATCAGTTCGAGCCCGCTGCTCTGGCGGTGAAGCTCCTTTTTAATGATGTTAAAAAGTGCAGTATCTTTTTTCATGTGAAAATATTTTGGGATTTGTTTTTGTCACCTGCAGCACCCGGGCGCAATCATACGCTTTTTTCAGGAAAAACATGCCCGGGATCATCATATTTAAAATTTATTTAACACTGGAACCGTTATGAATTATGATTGATTTACAAATGTATTAAATTTCCGGCAAATTGTTGATCTTTGCAAAACAACGTACATCATACCAAGTAATTTGTGCATTGTACATGGTACATCATACATTGCAACATGTTCCAATGACGAAAACAGCCTTCATCTTTCTGCTCCTGTCATTGTCTTTGTCTTCATTTTCCCAGTTCAGCGCCGGGGTTGACGACACTATCAATCCCGGGGTCCCGGTAACACTTACCGCCACTTATGGAATGGTAGGCATAGGGATCAATACTACTGACGACGGAGTGGAAGGGCCCTTCCCGATAGGTTTTGAGTTTTCCTTTTTTGGCAACAAATACACAACGTTTTATATGGGGGCCAATGGCTGGATCAGCTTCAGCCCTAACCCCAATGCCAAAGGCACACGCCAGCCATTCGGAGTGCCAAGCAGCGCTGATTACAATCCCAAGAACTGCATCCTCGGCCCCTTTTGCGACCTTATTCCCATCCAGGCCGGGAGCCCTTACATCTTCTACCAGACAATAGGCAAAACCCCCTCGCGCAGCCTTATAATCATGTGGTGCGATTGCCCCATGTATAATTGCATGGATTCGGTTGCCACGTTCCAGATTATCCTGAACGAAACCTCTAATACGATTGAAAATCATATTATGAAAAAGCCGTTTTGCAGCTGGCTTAATAACAACGGGACCCTGGGCGTTCAGAACGGGAACGGGTATATCGGTTTTGCTGTGCCGGGCCATAATGCCACTTCCTGGACAGCTTACAAACAGGCATGGAAATATATTCCGGCAACTGCCGACAGCTTTCAGATCGTCCAGATCCCCTATGATCTGAAGCCTCTCACACCGGGAAATAAACTTACTTACCGCTGGTACCAGGGAGGAGAAGAAATATCGGAAGACCAGACCATGATAGTGTCTCCCATGGAAAACACAACCTATGTGGCCTATGCAAAGATCTGCGCCGGGGATGAGTTTTACGATACGGTGACCGTTTTCGTCCACCAGATCATTCCTAACGCTTTCACGCCCAATAACGACGGGATTAACGACCGTTTCAAAATACTCGGATTGCCGGTTGAAAATATTACAAGGTTCCAGATACAGATCTTTGACCGCTGGGGCCAGGTGGTTTATGAATCAAATCAGATTGAAGAGGGCTGGGATGGAAATTATAAGGGAAAACCCTGCCCGGGCGATGTCTATAACTGGCTGATCTATTACGAAACGAACAGCACTAAAAACCGGATCTCCAACAAGGGCCAGGTCATGCTTATCCGTTAACTGGAATTCAGAGAGCTTCAAGGAGTAAACCCGTCAACTGCTTTTTATTGAATGGTTTGGCCAGGTAATAGTTTGCCCCTTTTGCAAGGATAGCTTCTTTTTCCTGTTGAAGGGTGTATCCTGTAACCGCAATGATGGGTGTGCTCTTGTATTCGGGTTTTTGCCTGATCTTCTCAATGGCTTCCCCTCCGTCCATTCCCGGTCCCAGGTTGATGTCCATCAGTATCGCATCGTAAGTATTCCTGCCGGTGAGATCAATGGACGTAAGTGCATCCTTGGCCACATCCAGCTTAAATCCTTTCTGAAGGTAAAGTTTTACAAGATCGATATTTGCATCATTATCCTCAACCAGTAAAAGATACGGCTCATGGCCGCCCGACCGGGTACCTGCAGTCCTGGGCTCTGCTCCGGATGCGATTGCTTGTTTCGCGCCGGGCTGTACCGGTTCTTCCGGAACTTTCAGTATGAATGTGGATCCGCGTCCGACTTCGCTTTCAAGTTCAAGCTTGCAGTCAAGCAGGGCCGCACTTTTCCTGGTAATCGCAAGCCCGAGCCCACTGCCTTCATAAGGCCTGTTATAACCCTCGCTGGCCTGCCTGAATTCTTCGAAGATCATTTCCTGTTTTTCTGCAGGAATACCGATTCCTGTGTCACGGATGCTGATGATGTAATGCATGGAAGGTATTGTGCTCTTTTTCAGATCAACCACTATTTCACCTTCCGAAGTGAATTTAACTGCATTCTCAAGGATGTTGAGTATTGAGGTCTGCAGCAGGTGTTCATCGGAATAAATGAATACCGAAGGTTCTATGCTGCATTTCAGGGTAATCCTTTTTTCAGCGGCAGGTTCCCTGATGCTTTCAACGCAATTTTTTATGAGGTCTGAAAGATTGACATTCACAAGGTTCGGAACATATCCCGAATCCAGCTGTGCAAAAGTCATTATTGAATTCAGTGTCCTTAACAATCTCTGGGCTGATGAAAGTATATGCCCGGTCATGGCCTTCTGGGACTCATCAGTGATAACGGAACTGAGAATCTCTGTAAACCCCAGTATGCCGTTCATCGGGGTTCTGAATTCGTGGCTCATATTCGCCAGCAGGGATGATTTTACACGGCTTGACTCTTCCGCTGCAAATTTTGCCTGAATGAGTTCAAGCTGGGCCTGTTTCTTTTCTATCCTCAGCTGCATTTCCTCAAGCTCCCGTGTCACAGCAGGCCCGAGCCGGCTTAAAGAGCTTTTCATCAGGTAATCATCGGCGCCTTCTTTCATGATCGAAACAGCCAGGTCTTCCCCAACAGTCCCCGAAACAAGGATGAATGGAATGTCAAGATTCCGTGCTTTAAAGACCCTCAATGCCTCCAACCCGCTGAAACCGGGCATAGAATAATCGGAGATCACAATGTCCCATCCCCCCTTATCAAGTTCAGATTCCAGGTCGGGCCGGGTCTTTACCCTGACATGATCAACGTCAAACCCTTCTTTTTTCAGCTGGCGCAAGACCAACAGGGAATCGGTTTCGTCATCTTCGACCTGCAGAAGTTTTATCTTTCTCATCTGTCCTGGTTCAATTAAAACAATTAATGTTTGCTGATATCGTGGTCCAGGGTGAAATAAAAAACAGAACCTTCACCTACAGCGCTTTCGGCCCAGATCTTGCCGCCATGTTTCAGTATCACCCGTTTGACCGTGGCCAGCCCTATCCCGCTGCCTGTAAATTCATCTTCGGTGTGCAGCCTCTGGAAAGGAGTAAAAAGTTTGTCATAGTAAGTCATGTCAAACCCTGCCCCGTTATCCTTAACAAAATATACACTTTTGCCATCCTTCACGGTTCGGTCAAATTCAATCACAGCCTCCTTCACTTTGGAACTGTATTTCCAGGCATTATCAAAAAGGTTCTGCAAAACTATGCGCATGAGCTTTGGGTCGCAATACTCAAGCAGGCCTTCCTGTATCATCAGCCTGACATTTCGTTTGGGACTCACCTTACGGATCTCATTGTTGATCTCTGTGGCCATATCACTGAGATTGACCTGCATCTTGTCAATGTCCTGCCTTACAATTCTTGACAGTTTCAGCAGCTCATCAATCAGGATGTTCATTGACCCTGCGGCTTCAGTGATCTTTTTCAGCAGGTCGAGTTCGTTGGTGTCGAGTTTGGCGAAATAATCCTCAATATAGGCCTTGGTGATATGGTCAATTCTTCGAACAGGTGCTTTCAGGTCATGCGAAACAGAATATGAAAATGCTTCAAGTTCTTTGTTTGTTGTCTCAAGTTCGGCGGTCCTGTCCCTGACTTTTTGTTCCAGCTGTTCATTAAGTTTCCTTATCTGTTCCGTCCGTTCAATCACCAGCGCTTCCAGCTCCTTTTCGCGGATATAGCGGATACGGTATTTAAAGATCATCCATACCAGGAGGAGGCCGACAAGGATGCATACCGCAATGAACCACCATGTCTGGTAAAAGTACGGTAGAACATGTATCCTCAAACTTGCAGTTGCAGGGGATAATTCACACAGGTTATTGAAAACCCTGACCTCGAAAGTATAATCACCTGGAGGGATGTTGGTATAATATGCTACGCGGCGGTGGCCTACAGTATCCCAGGCATGGTCAAATCCTGCCAGCCTGTACATGAAAGTCAGATCTTCGGGCAGGGTAAATGAAGGTGCTGTATAATGGATCTCAAGGTGTGCCATTCCTGCCGGAATTTCATATACATCACTTGTGATTGCAGCTTTGTTGTTGATTATTACAGAATCAATGAGGGGAACAGGGTTGCTGCTCCATGTCATCGAATTATCCGGATTAATAACCGCGATCCCTCCCGGAACAGGATACCATATCTGTCCGTTTTTCATTTTCCAGGCACCAGGGAAAAGACCCATTTGAAAGCCGGTGAATCCAATTGCTGGGTCAAATGCAACACTTCGCAGGTAAACGGGAACTTCTTTATTCTGAATTAATTTCTGCAGGACTGCGAATTTAACTCCGGCCAGGCCGCTGAATCCTGCAATCCACATGTTGCCAGTCCTGTCCTCAAAAAGGAAAGCAATTGTTTTACTGAGTTCCAAATAAAGTTTGTCAGACTCTATAGGAGTGAATGTTTCCGTCTCAGGATCCAGATGCACAATACCGTTGTATGCAGTACCGATCCAGATTTTATTTAATGAATCCAGGTGCAGGCAAAGTATTTCATTATCAATGAGACCCTGACTCTTACCATAGGCTTTTATGTTGCCATCTTTGATCCTTGCCAGGCCGCCGTCCTGGGTACCTGCCCACATAAATCCCTTGCGGTCTTCAAGAAGGCAAAATATCCTGTTGCTTGGCAACCCTTCTTTTGAAGTCAGAACTGAAACCACTTTATCATCTTTTATAATATAGATACCCTGGTTTGTTCCTACCCATAAGTATCCTTCTCTGGAAAAATATAATGCATGGAATTCACCTGCTATCAAGCCCTGTTTCTGCGAAAGCTTTTGTGAAGTGGTCCCATTGAACTTTACCAGGACATTCCTGCTGCCTACCCAGATATTGTGTCCCTTATCAATAGCTATCGAGAGAACCGGGGAACGCCCGATACCCAATTTAGGCCCCAGGTTCTCAACCTTGTTATTCCTGATCCTCTCAAGGCTCCCTTCGGTATTGCCGACATATACACTCCCGTCATCAGACTGGATAATTGAAGAGATCAAGGCTCCTGAAAGTCCTTTGCCTATATTGATCATTTGCATAGGACTGTTCCTGATCCTCGATATTCCGGAGACCCTTGTGCCTGCCCAAAGGTTGTCATCGATATCCCTGAAGAGGCTCAATATAATATTGGATGAAAGCTTATTTTTAGTATCAATCAGCTCAGTTTTTCTCGTCAGGGTATTCAGAAGGAAAACCCCCTGACCCTCGGTGGCTATTGCCAGGGTGTTCTTACCAAATCCGGTTATTTGTTTAATGCTGTGTTTGGTCTTACCCTGTTGATCTTCCCAGGGTCTGATCTTTCCTTCCTTCATGTATAACAGATAACCATCGTCACTTCCGATCCAGAGAGTATTTGTGGAGTCAATATATAATGCATTGATATTCTGATGCATCAATCCTTCCTTTGAGCCATAGTTTTTAATTCCTTCTTTGCCTATTGCACATAGCCCTTTATCAGTGCCTATCCAGACCTCCCCATGAATGCCGGGGCAGATTACCTTGACATCATCATCGCATAAACCGTTGGCCGTTGTATAGATCCTGGAAGCCTTTCGACTATAGCAGATAACCCCGTTACCGGCCAGTCCAGCCCATATATTGTGGTATCTGTCTTCTGCAATGCAATCGATGGATTTATAGAGGAACACTTTCTCTGAATCAAGGATACTCCATTGCTTGTTTTTATAGGTAAGTATCAACCCCTGGCGAAATCCTGCAAAAAGTGTACTGTCATGGGAAATATATAAAGCATTGCATTCCTGGTATTTGAACAGTTTTAATGATAATCGGTTCATGTTCAGGAAGTGGATGCCATCGAACCTGAATAGTCCAAACTCGTTGGCAAGCCAGAGATAGCCATCGGGAGTCTGAGCGATACTGTAAACACTTACCGGCGAGCCCTTTTCAGGAAGCCAGTTCCTTACCTGGTAAGAGTATCCTGAAATTTCATTCAGGTTTAGCTGTGCCAGGGCAGAAGGTATTTGAAAAACAGAAACAAACACCAACAATAGCATAGCAAATTTTCGGCGCCACATAGAGAATTTTGTTAAATTATTTGCAAATCAAAGATATAACTATTTGAAATTTTTAACAAACAATATTGCATTTTGAAGAATGTTTCCTATCTTAGTGGACTAAATTAACAAAATCTTATTCTATGGCACAACTAACAGTTAATTTTTCAGACATAAATGGCGATCCACAGTCTGAGATCATCAATGTCCCTAACCTTAAAGTTACCCGGCCCATCGATGTGATCCAGATCATATACAATGTCGATGACAGTTACAAACCACAGCCGAGCGGTGGGGGAGGTTCAACGATCTGGAAAATGGGAAAGTTAGTGGGCGGAGGAGATTGTACCGATACGGATTCATTGTTTGCAAATGGCATAATTAAAGACGCTACCGTCGGATTGCGGACCATCGATATTGATGCCGAAAGAGTTTAAAAACTTCTTTATTTCCCGCACTCCACCTCATCCACAAAAAGCCAGCACTTCTGCCCTGCTGCATTATGCCAGGGCGGGTTTGTCTTTTGATTTATTGCGATAACTTTTACATACCTTACCAGGCTGTTGATTTTATCGGAAGAGAGTTGCATTATCGAGGGCCCGGCTTCCAATGAGGCTTTGCCGGGAGCCTCCGGCTTAAAAACCCCTGCTTTCTTATAAATTCCCCCATCGGTGCTGGTGTAAAACTCTACCGAAACAGGCGGGAATATATACGAAGCGGTATTGACCAGGAAACTGGCCTTTACCTCGCTGATGTGCAGCTCTCTGCCCAGGTCAATGACAGCCTCGAAGTCATTTGACTGGAACCCAAGCCATTTCCCGTCATGATAATTTTCACTGCCCCTGATCCCATCGGTAAGCGTATATACATTTCCGCCGTACCTTGGATTAGGAAGGTCCTTCAGAACCGCTTTACATCCCAGGGCTTCATGTTTAATAAATTCTATCTCTGCGGATGACCGGGAGGGTATGTCGTGCAGGAATGCTTTTGCAGATAGGTGGCAGCTGGCATTGATCTGAATTGAATCGGAATAGATCGCAGATGAGGTTGAAGGGATGCTCCCGTCGGTGGTATATTGCAATACGGCGGTATTATCAGCGCAATGCAATCCCACCTTCCAGTTTTTTCTGAACGGGTCAAAGACCGGAGAGATCATAACCTCCCTGAAATTGACATGAAGGCTGTCGGTCCGGAATGAACCTGCCGGTAAGCCCCAGCGGTCGAATAAAGAAGCAGTGTCAGTATTTAAAAAAGCATACCTCACGTACGCCGGCTGCGGGACTTCCTTACTGCTGACCATCACCGAATTCCCCATGATCACTGCTGAGGCCGGTTTGAAGACCCCGTCACTGCCTGCAATCCTGAAACCGGTGATATTATCGGATCTGCCATAAACGAAATCACTATTTTTAAAATATACCTGGATCTTGTCTCTTTCTATCCTAGAGAACCAGTAGGCCGGCCCTGACCAGGACCTGAGAAAGGTCTGGTTGTAAGCTTTGGCGATAGCCATCATGGAAAGGCGCCGACCCACTTCCTGTTTGTTCTTCGGATGGATGTCTTTGAGATTGCCAATATCGAGGGTAACAGCCATCCCGGTATTTTCAACCGAAAGTGCTTTCTCCTGGGCTTCCCTGAGGAACCCGCTCGCTTCTTCGTAATCATGATAATCATAAGGAGCTATCTGGACAAAGAAGAACGGAAGTTCGGGCTGTTTGAAGTATTGCCTCCACGACCTGATCATGGCAGGGATGAGATTGCCGTAAAGGTCAGCGTCGTACCGGTTAGCTTCGCCCTGGTACCAAATAAATCCTTTGATGGTATAATTCCGCAGTGGATTTATCATTCCGTTGAAGAGCACCGAAGGGGCGGAAGCATCCCAGGACGGGTTGTTGGGATGATTCACATAATACGAAAGCCCCGGAGTGTATTTAAGATATTCAAGGGGGGTCCAGGCTTCTGCAGGAGTTCCGCCCCAGGCTGAAACAATCAGCCCTATCGGAACGTGGAATTGCTTGTAGATTTCTAGGCCGAAGTACAGGGCGGTGGCGCTGAAATTCAGCAACGAGGTGGTATCGGCCGGGAGCCATTCGGCACTGCATGTGTCGGACGGCAGTTGTGAAACCTGTTTCTTAATGGTGCAAAGCCTTATCCTTTGCAAATGCGAAGTGTCTGCCCTTTTTTTCAGGTCGGGAAAGTACTGCCAGCCCCCCAGGTTTTTGATCGTATATTCCATATTGGACTGCCCGCTGCAAATCCATACTTCGCCAACCATCACGTCCTTTATTTCCACTTTATTGGTGGCTGTGATAGTGATGGTATACGGCCCTCCCGGCCCTCCGGAGAACATTCTCACTGCCCAATGTCCCGACGGATCGGCTCTGACCGAGGCCGATTTGTTGTTCCAGCCTGTAACTATTGTCATGGATTCGCCGGGATCGGCCCGTCCCCAGAGATATACCCAGCTGAATTGCTGGAGCACCATATGATCCGAAAGAACTGAAGGCAGAGCCACCGCCCCGCTCATGGATTTCACGAGAAGTATAAAAAGTAATGAACAAAGCAGCCTTTTCATCAGCAATAAGATGGTTTCCAAAGGTCAGATTTTTTAATTTAGTCGCCCGAAAGAAATTTAATCGTCAAACAAATATACCAATGAAACGATCATTGATACTAATTTTGCTTTGTTTTTGTTTTCTCACAAAGCTTGAAGCCCAGAAAGAAAGCCTGTCGCAGCATGACTCAAGAATGCAATGGTGGCGTGATGCCCGTTTCGGAATGTTCATCCATTGGGGGCTTTATGCAGTGCCGGCCGGGACCTGGAATGGAAAAACCGAATATGGGGAATGGATAAGAACCTCCGCAGAGATCTCCCTTGAAACGTATGATAAATTCCAGGGCCAGTTCAACCCGGTGAATTTCAATGCCGATGATTGGGTGAAAACCGCAAAGGATGCGGGGATGAAATACATTGTGATCACTTCGAAGCATCACGACGGATTTTGCATGTTCGATACAAAACAGACGGGTTTCAATATCATGAAAGCACCCTTCGGGAGGGATCCTATGAAAGAACTTGCGGCAGCCTGTAAAAAATACGGGCTGAAATTCTGTTTTTATTATTCGATCATGGACTGGCATCATCCCGATTACCTTCCGTGCAGGGAATGGGAAAAGGACCGGGTCATCGGCGATGCCGACTTCGACAGGTATGTTTCATACATGAAAGCCGAATTAAAAGAGCTGCTCACCCAATATGGAGATATCAGTGTGCTTTGGTTTGACGGGGAATGGGAATCTACCTGGAACCAGGCCCGGGGCCTCGACCTGTATAACTATGTAAGAAGCCTGCAGCCAAATATCATCATAAACAACAGAGTGGGGGCAGGAAGGCTCGATATGGAAGGGATGACCAAACAGGGAATGTTCGGAGGGGATTTCGGCACACCTGAACAGCAGATCCCGCCCACCGGCCTTCCCGGAACGGATTGGGAAACCTGCATGACTATGAACGACCACTGGGGGTATAACAGCCACGACAAGAGCTTCAAAAGCCTGAAAGAGATCATCAGGATGCTTACAGATATAGCATCAAAGGGGGGAAATTACCTGCTGAACGTCGGGCCTACTGCAATGGGGACTTTCCCGCAGGAAAGTATAGACAGGCTCAAAGGCTTAGGTAGGTGGATGGATCTCAATTCAGAATCCATATACGGAACCAACGCCAGCCCTTTCACTTCAACCCCCTGGGGCCGGTGCACCATGAAGACCACGAAAAAAGGGTTCAGGCTTTACCTTCATGTGTTCGACTGGCCTTCAAACGGGAAACTGCTGGTAGAAGGCTGCATGAATAAATTAAACAAGGCATACATACTTTCTGATCCAAAACACCCAGCCCTTGACTTCAGCAGGAAAAATGAAGCGATCACCCTCTCTCTGCCAAAAAACCCTCCCGATACCATTAATTCAGTGATCGTTCTGGATTTCAAGGGGCCACGTGATTTTAACAATCCACCCGCAATTATTTGCGATTATTCAGGACTTGTCGATTCCATAACAGTGACCCTGGCTTCGGACCGTCCCAATGTCGGGATCCGGTTCACGGTAAGTGACACCGTAAGGCAGGTTGATACAGGAGGAGTATTTTATAAAGGACCCATCAACCTGTATTATCCTGCTTATGTAAATGCAAGATGTTTCAGGAACGGGAAACCCGTTAGCGGGACCAGCAGCAGGCAATTCAGGACGTATATACCGAATGCCGCAAGAGCTGTTTCAGATTTGAAGCCTGGCCTTTCATACAGGTATTTTGAAGGTGAATGGGATAAAATGCCCAACTTCAAACCCTTGCCTCAGTGGTATTTCGGGGTGGTCGACACCCTAACCCTCGCTCCTAAAAAACGAAATGAAAATTTTGCCATGTATTTTTTCGGGTTTATCAAGGTACCGAAACGAGCATTATACAAGTTCACCCTGGTGTCTGACGACGGCAGCAAGCTTATCCTCGACGACAGGGTCATGATCAATAATGACGGGCTTCATTCCATGGAAGGGAAAAATGTGGAACTCGGCCTGAATGCCGGGTATCACGCGATCAGGGTTGAATACCTGCAGCGAACGGGAAGCGCCGGACTGGAGCTTTACATAGAAGGCCCCGGAATGCCTAAAACCCTGGTAAAGAAAGAGATGTTGTTCCATGAATAAGCCGCTGAAAGTATTACTCATTGTTTTTCTTCTTACTGATGCAACTGTTTTTCCTGCAAATGCAGGAAACGACAAGCCATCCTCGTTTTTCAAAGGATGGGAGCATTCGGTTAAAGGAGGAGGTTTCGTTTATCATTCGCCCGATCCTGAGGTGCAGAACTCACTCCTTCTCCGTTCGGTGGATTCGAGCAGGTATATCGAATGGGAAACTGAAAAGATCCCGCCCGCCTTTGCTTCAGCGAACGTTAGTTTCGTTTGGATGTTCGGCATAGATGCAAATCCCGATAGCCATACCTATAAGTTGTTTGTCAACGGGAACTACTGCCTTGAATTTTCCAATCCTGCCGTTTCGGAGAAAAAGGACTGGACAGTGCACGGCAGTAAAGGATCCTCACTCACCTTCAGGACCACGATGCTGGATAAATACGACGATCCCATGGGTTATACCTTTCTTACACTGCCATCCGCCTTCATAAAAAAAGGTGAAAAACAGGTAATAAAAGTCGTGGGTGAATCGGCCGGCAGCAACACCTGGTATATGACCTTTGAATCGTCTGTGGAGGAGAAGATATCCCTGGTGCAGCAGCAGACCATCCTCAGGGGCCCGGGAAAAGAAGGGAGTTACTGCGAAAGCGTGACGGTTGTCCACCTCGGCGATCCTGTTAAAGTATCCATTCAGCAATCAATCGGGAGGGCAAAACAGGTTACGGTGGAACCCGGTTACAATTCATTCCTGTTGCAGTTCCCTGTAACTGAAGGCCTTCAAAAAGACCTTGTAAAGATTACACTTGAAGGCAAGGCCCTGGTTGAAAAGGAGATTACCCTTATGCCGGTCAAACCATGGAAGATCTATTTTGTGCAGCACGCCCATACCGATATAGGTTACACCCGCCCCCAGACCGAGATTCTTCCCGAACACCTGAGGTATATCGATTTTGCGCTGGACTATTGCGATCAGACCGATTCCCTGCCCGACGATGCCAGGTTCAGGTGGACTTGCGAAACTTCCTGGGCTGTGAATGAATACCTCAGGACAAGGCCCCCTGCCCAGCTTGAACGCCTGAAACGAAGGGCAGCCGAGGGCAGGATAGAGCTTACTGCATTATATCTTAACTCATCAGACCTTGGGGATGAACCTACCATTGCGTCTTCTCTTAAACCTGCAGCCTGGTTCCGCAGCCAGGGTTTCAAAATCAAAACTGCCATGCAGGACGATATCAACGGGGTCCCCTGGTGCCTGGCCGATTACCTCAGCGGTGAAAGCGTCAGTTTCCTCAACATGGGGCAAAATACCGACAGGGCGCTGAAACCCTTTGACCGTCCAACCACTTTTCTATGGGAAAGCCCTTCGGGCAAGAGGATCATTGTGAATCGTCCCGAGCATTATATGTGGGGAAACAATATGGGGATCATCAGTTCCATAGAAGCCCTTGAAAAATCACTGCTGCCCCACCTCTCTGAAATTGATCGCAAAGGATATCCTTTCAACGAATATGCCATTCAGTTCAGCGGTTATTTTACTGATAATTCTCCCCCTTCAACAATAGCCTGCAGGATCGTGAAGGAATGGAACGAGACTTACCTTTGGCCACAGCTCAGGCTGTCGACAATTTCGGAATTCCTCGAAGAGGTCAGGGCAAAACACGAGAAGGATCTTCCGGTCGTTCACGGTGCCTGGCCCGACTGGTGGATAGATGGCTTTGGATCCGCAGCGCTAACCACCGCATACACCCGTATGGCCCATGCCGATTTAATCGCAAACAACGGGCTGATGTCCATTGCAGCTATTCTTGGAGAAGAGACTGGTCCCCATGTTACAGACCTGCATAACCAAATCACCGAAGACCTTGCCTTTTACGATGAGCATACCTTCGGCGCTGCAGAGAGCATCTCTGACCCTCTCTGCGAGAACAGCGTGGTGCAACTCGGTGAAAAGCTAAGTTACACCTGGGAAGCTGTCAAGAAAAACAGGATTCTCAGGGAAGAAGTCATGGGCAGGGTTCAGGGTCATCTGCCTTCATATAAAAAACAGGCATCCATCGCGGTGATCAACACCCTTAATTATGACCGCGACGGGTATGTGAACCTGTATATCGATCACCAGCTCCTGCCCGGCGACAGACAGTTCAATATACTTGACCAGGATAATAAAGAAATTCCGGCCCAGACCTGGAATGAAAGGGCTGAAGGCAGCTACTTTACACTCTTTGCTACTAAGATCCCCTCCCTGGGATACCGCTCTTACCGTATAGTGCTTACCCCTGAACCTGTAAAGCAGGCTGCCGCGAATAAATTCAGCGGTAGTGTCGAAAACGAATGGTATGTGCTCAAGATTGATACAATAAATGGTAAGATCACCAGCCTGTACGACAAACAGGCGGGCAGGGAACTGGTGAAAACCGGCGCTGAATACGGCTTCGGGGAGTTCATTTACGAAACCCTGGGAAACAACAGGGAGCAGATCTCAAACAGGCATCTCGATGAATGCCACCGCAGGACCTGGGAAAAAGTAAAAGTTTCGGCTGTGACCGAAGGCGCGGTATGGACCACGCTTACCCTCAAAGGACAGCTTCCGGGTTGCGCTGACGGCCGGGGAATCTCATGCGAGATAAGGCTTTACAAACACTCAAAACAGGTAGAATTCTTGTATTCAATGGTGAAACTTGCAGTGACAGACCCCGAGGGTGTTTATATATCTTTTCCTTTCAATATGAAAAAAGATAACCGCATTTTATTCGAAGTTGCGGGCGCCGCGGTTGAAGCCGGAAAGGACCAGATCAACGGTTCGGCTACCGACTGGCAGGGGATACAGAATTATATTTCCCTGTCGGATGACAGTTGTGGTGTTGTCTTCGTATCCCCCGAAATCCCTGTCGTTCAGCTGGGCCACCTCAACATCGGCAGATTCCAACCCGTGGTCAACAAGCCTGAGCCCGTGATCTATTCCTGGGTGCTCAATAACTACTGGACCACCAACTTCCTGGCTAGCCAGGAAGGGGAACTTAAATGGACTTACATCATCACTTCAGCCCCTGCCATTGGAAGGGATGAAGCCGCAAACTTTGCCTGGGGCTCAAGGGTCCCTATGCTTGCAAGGGTGCTCCCGGCAGGGAAAGATAATGGCAGGCCCGCATCTGCTGCCTTTATGGGAAACACCCCTTCAAACCTGCTGCTGGTGAATGTTTCCCCCGAAGAAGGTAGGGATGCAGTGGTATTTAATATCCGTGAAACAGCGGGTAAACCGGTAAGCTTTGATCCGCTCACCATGCTTGAAAACCTCGCAGCACACACATCCGCAGACAAAAATAAAATAAGGGCATACCTTCTCGATGCCCCTGGCGAAGTGATCAAACCCATTGAAGGGATTCTCAGGATCGCCCCCTTTGAAACTGTATTTATTAAACTGGCATGGAATGAACAATAAAAGTTACCTGGTCCTGGACGACGGCACCAGGCTTGAAGGCAAGCAATTCGGCGCCGACCGCTCCGTTGCTGGGGAAGTGGTGTTCAACACCGCCATGACCGGTTACCCCGAAAGCCTCACCGATCCGTCATACAAGGGGCAGATCCTCGTGCTCACCTTTCCGCTCATCGGGAATTACGGTGTGCCCCGCGACCGCTTCGAAAACGGGCTTTCGCGGTTTTTTGAATCCGACCATGTGCATATCACGGGTCTTGTGATTTCCGATTATTCGGTTGATTACAGCCACTGGAATGCCATGAAAAGCCTCAGCGACTGGCTCCGCGAATACAATATTCCCGGGCTGTACGGCATTGACACCAGGGCTCTGACCAAACACCTGCGCGAAAAAGGGACCATGCTGGGCAAACTTATTTCACCAACCGAAGGCGACATTGAATTCTACGATCCCAATAAAGACAACCTGGTGGCGCAGGTCAGCATTCCTAAACCCCTGGTTTACGAGGGGTCTGATAAAAAAGTCATTCTGGTAGACTGCGGGGTGAAGAACAACATACTCCGCTGCCTTATCGACCTGGGGGTTACGGTGAAACGGGTTCCCTGGGATTATGATTTTACAAAGGAGGATTACGTTGGACTGGTACTCTCCAATGGCCCTGGCGATCCCGAAATGTGCGCAGCAACCATCAGCCACGTTGCAAAAGCGCTTGAGAAGGATACCCCGGTGTTCGGGATATGCCTTGGCAACCAGCTGATGTCTATTGCAGGAGGCGCAAAGACCTACAAGCTCAAATACGGACACCGGGGGTATAACCAGCCGGTGCTGAGGGTTGGAACAGACAAAGCATATATAACAAGCCAGAACCATGGCTTTGCAGTGGATAATCAAACTCTTGGCAGTGAATGGGAACCTTATTTTATCAACCTCAACGATGCTACAAACGAGGGGATCAGGCATAAAACAAAGCCTTTCATGTCTACACAGTTTCATCCCGAAGCCTCGGGAGGCCCCAACGATACCCGGTTCCTGTTTGATGAGTTTTACAAACTAATGAGTAAGGGAGGGTCACTCTGATGGAAAATACGATGAATAAAGATATACATAAGGTGATCATCCTCGGCTCCGGCGCCCTCAAGATAGGCGAGGCCGGCGAATTCGATTACTCGGGATCCCAGGCCCTGAAGGCGCTGAAAGAAGAAGGGATAATGACGGTCCTGGTCAACCCGAATATCGCCACGATTCAGACATCCGAAGAGATAGCAGATAAGGTTTATTTTCTGCCGGTCACTCCCGAATTCGTTGAAAGGGTCATTGAAAAAGAAAGCCCCGACGGCATTTTGCTTTCATTCGGGGGGCAGACCGCCCTCAACTGCGGGGTGAAGCTGTTCCAATCGGGGGTGCTTGAAAAGTATAATGTAAGGGTGCTGGGGACCCCGGTGCAGACCATTATCGATACCGAGGACAGGGAAAGATTCGTTGGAAAACTTCTTGAGATCGGGGTGAAAACGCCGGCCAGCTTTGCAGTGGATACAACCGAAGCCGCGTTTGAAGCGGCTTCCACGATAGGCTATCCCATTATAATCCGGGCAGCGTTCACATTGGGCGGCCAGGGCAGCGGTTTCTGCGGAAACGAAGAAGAACTGAAATTAATGGCTGCAAAAGCGTTCTCTTATTCTCCCCAGATCCTCGTCGAGGAATCGCTCAAGGGCTGGAAGGAGATTGAATATGAAGTGGTGCGCGACCGACATGACAACTGCATCACGGTCTGCAATATGGAGAACTTTGACCCCCTGGGTATCCATACCGGCGAAAGCATAGTGGTGGCTCCATCGCAAACCCTTACCAATGATGAGTATTACAAGCTCCGTGATCTTTCTATCAAGGTCATCAGGCATTTGGGTATCGTAGGTGAGTGTAATATCCAGTATGCCCTGAATCCCGATTCTGAAGAGTACCGTGTGATCGAGGTAAACGCCAGGCTCTCGCGTTCTTCGGCGCTTGCTTCCAAGGCTACGGGCTACCCCCTGGCTTTTGTTGCGGCAAAACTCGCCCTGGGATATGGCCTGCATGAACTGAAAAATTCGGTGACTAAAGTAACTAGTGCATTTTTTGAACCGGCGCTTGATTATATCGTCGTGAAGATCCCGCGCTGGGACCTTGGCAAATTCAGCGGGGTTTCAAAGCAGATCGGCTCAAGCATGAAATCAGTGGGAGAGATCATGAGCATTGGACGCACCTTCGAAGAGGCTATTCAGAAAGGACTGCGGATGATAGGCCAGGGGATGCACGGTTTTGTCGGCAACAAGGACCTCGAAGTGGAGAATATTGAAACCGAGCTTACCGAGCCCACCGATATGAGGATCTTTGTCATCGCCCAGGCGCTTGAAGCGGGATTCACTGTAGACCGGATATGGGAACTTACCCGCATCGACCGGTGGTTTTTGTATAAGCTGCAGAATATTTTCCGCCTCAGCCATGTGCTTTCAAAGATCGAAAGCCTTGAGGCATTTCCCGATGAGCTCCTGAAAGAGGCCAAACGGCTTGGATTCTCCGATTTCCAGATAGGGAGGCTGATATTGAAGCACGATAAGACCGAGGTTGGCAGGGACATGCTCAGGGTAAGGGAACACCGCATCAGCCGGGGTGTGCTACCTGCAGTCAAACAGATCGATACACTTGCCGCAGAGTATCCTGCTGTGACCAATTACCTGTACCTCACTTACGGCGGTAATGAACATGATATAGATTATGCGGCGGATGCATCATCCCTGCAAAGATCGGTAATCGTCCTCGGTTCGGGAGCCTACCGCATCGGTAGCTCGGTAGAGTTCGACTGGTGCAGCGTGAATGCCCTGATGACGGTGCAAAGGGCAGGTTACCGTTCGGTGATGATCAACTATAATCCCGAAACGGTCAGCACCGATTATGATCTCTGCGACAGGCTTTATTTTGATGAACTTTCATTTGAGAGGGTGATGGATATTGTCGCCCTTGAAAACCCCGCCGGTGTTATCATTTCGATGGGCGGACAAATACCAAATAACCTCGCCTTAAGGTTGCATGCGCAGGGGGTTCATGTTCTTGGCACTTCACCTGTCGACATCGACAGGGCAGAGGACAGGCATAAGTTCTCATCCCTGCTCGACGAACTTGGCATAGACCAGCCCCGCTGGCAGGAGCTTACCAGCCTGGATGAAATATACAAGTTTGCTGAAAAGGTAGGATTCCCGGTACTGGTAAGGCCTTCGTACGTTTTGTCAGGGGCTGCAATGAACGTGGTTTCGAATATTAACGAACTGGAATACTTCCTTAAACTGGCTGCAAAAGTCTCGAAAGAGCATCCTGTTGTAGTCTCCGAATTCATACAGGAAGCCAAGGAGATCGAGATCGACGCCATCGCCCGCAAAGGAGAGATCGTGGTATATGCGATCTCTGAACATGTCGAGTTTGCCGGGGTCCATTCGGGTGACGCAACGATTGTTTTCCCTCCCCAGAAACTTTATATAGAAACGGTAAGAAGGATCAAGCGGATCAGCCGGGATATTGCCGATTCCCTAAATATCACTGGCCCTTTCAACATACAGTTCCTGGCAAAGAATAACGACATCAAGGTCATAGAATGCAACCTCCGCGCTTCCCGTTCCTTCCCCTTCGTTTCGAAGGTGCTGAAGACAAACCTGATCGAAATAGGCACACAGGTCATGCTTGGGCTTCCATTCGAAAAGCCCGATAAATCGCTTTTCGACCTGGACTATATCGGGGTCAAGGCTCCCCAGTTCTCATTCTCGCGTTTAAGCAAGGCCGATCCCATCCTGGGTGTCGACATGGCTTCAACCGGCGAAGTTGGCTGCATTGGCGATACTTTCTTCGAGGCGATTCTTAAAGCGATGCTTAGCGTGGGCTACAGGATCCCCGGGAAGAACATCATGCTTTCAACAGGGCCGGCAAAAGCTAAAACCACCCTGCTTGAGGGCTGCCGCAAACTCTCTGAACTGGGCTACAATTTATATGCAACTCCCGGCACAGCCGAGTTCCTCAGGTCATTCGACATACAGTCAACCGTCCTGCACTGGCCCGATGAGGACCTCAAACCGAATATAGTGGATTACCTTAAAGAACGCAGGATCGACCTGGTGATCAATATTCCGAAGAACCTCTCCCGCACCGAGCTGAACAACGATTACCTCATCCGCAGGACATCCGTTGATTTCAATATCCCCCTCATCACCAACGCTAACCTGGCCAACGCCTTCATCATGGCGTTCTGCCTGCTGAAGCCCGAGGATATAGAGATAAAGAGCTGGGATGAATATTAAACAAATAGCGAGGTAGCGAGAAGCGAGGTAGCGAAAATAAAATATTCTCAGTGAATGCTGACTTCTTATTGCTGACTGCCGACCGCCGACTGCCGACTTCTTATTTCGCTATCTCGCTTCTCGCTACCTGTTCTCGCTTCTCGTAACCTCGCTCCTTCAGTTATGAATAAAATTCCACTCAGGTTTAGAAGCAGGGGTGCGTGTCCTGGTGTATTGTTTCAATTTCCTTACAATGTCGGGAAACTGGTCGGCCACGTTGAAATTTTCACCCGGATCAACCGAAAGGTCGTATAGTTCGCATACCCTCCCGGGCTTTTTGATCATTTCTTTCCGGACCAGTTTCCAGTTGCCTGCCCTGATCGCAACATTACCACCGGTGCTGGCATATTCCCAGTAAAGGAATTCATGCATTGGAAGGTTTTTTGATCCTGTAAGGACCGGGGCGAAGGAGATGCCATCAGTTTTCAAGGGGGCTTCGATATGCGCAAGTTGCGCAATGGTTGGCATGATATCCCAGAAAGCGTATGGTATTGAGCAAACCTCTCCGCCTTTGATCTTACCCGGCCAGCGCAGGATACAGGGCACCCTGATGCCGCCTTCATACAACCCGCCTTTTCCTCCGCGGTAAATGCCATTACTGTTGAAGAACCCCGGATCGGTCCCGCCCAGACTGAACGTCGCACCGTTATCACTGGTAAAGATCACGCAGGTATTTGAATCCAGCCCGTTGTCGGCAAGCGCCTTAAGGATCTTGCCCGTGGCATCATCCAGGGCGCTTATCATCGCGGCATACGTGGCATGAGGGTGAAATACCGGGAGGTAACCCATCTGTCCTGTGTAGGGTTTGTCGTCCATCAGCTCAGGGTACTCTGCCAGGTAATTATCGGGAACCTGCAATGCAAGGTGTGGGAGGGTATAGGTCATCAGCAGGAAGAAAGAAGAATCCTTGTGGGAGCTGATGAAATGAAGCGCTTCTTCGGTAAACAGTTCTTCAGCGTAAACCGTACCCTGGTATTGCCTGTAGCTCGCCGGATCTCTCTGATCACCGCCCAGTTTCTGGTGAGGACTGAAATCGGGGTTCCCCGTGATGAACTTTTTATCGTTATACCAGAGGTAATAAGGATAGTGGTTGTGGGCTTGCCTCTGGCAAAGGTACCCGAAGAAGAAATCAAAACCCTGCCTGCCTGGAACCCCGGTCGAACCCGGGCCTCCCAGTCCCCATTTACCAATGCAGGCTGTTTTGTATCCCGCCTGTTTCATCATGAGGGAAAGTGTGAAAGTATTCGGTTCAAGCGGCATCTGCCCCAGGTAATCTTCCCACTTGCCGATCTCGAGGTTGTCGCGGATCTGCGAATGCCCTGTATTCAGACCGGTCATCAGGCAGCAGCGCGAAGGTGCGCAGACTGTGCTGCCGGCGTAAAAATCGGTGAACCTGATCCCCTGGGAAGCCAGGTTGTCAATATTGGGTGTGCGGATGATTTTTTGCCCGTAGCACCCCGTTTCCCCGGAACCAAGGTCATCGGCCAGGATGATGATAAAATTAGGTTTCCTGTTTGACTTTCTATGTGGTTGGCCGATGGCATTACCTGCAATAAGCAGGCATGATAAAATGAGCAATGCCGACAACACCGGAATACGCATTTAACATCGGATTTAAGGGAATGCTAAAATACCTAATTTTGCGGCATGAAAATAAAGATGTTCCAAAGGCTTTTACTCATTGTGATCCTGGTACAGGCAGTGGTATCCTGCGAAGTCACGAAGCAGGCCAAAACCGCAGCCAACCTTGCAAACTGCGAGTTCCGCCTGGTTTCAGCCGAGAATATCAGGATTGCCGGAATACAGGTCGATGCCTATACCTCATTGAAAGACCTGGGTGTGGCAGACTTCGCAATGGTAATGGGAGCACTCACTCAACCCGAGCTTCCGCTTTCACTTATCCTGAACTTCGAAGTTAAAAACCCCAATCCTACGACTGCAGGCATTAACGGCATAGAATACATTATTTTCATCGATGATATACAGATGGTCGCAGGCTCTTACATGCAGCCCATCACGGTACCCCCGTCCTCATCCGCAGTAATAACAGTACCATTAAATACTGACCTGAAGCAGGCCCTCAAAGGGAAATCCATGGATGCAATCCTTAACTTCGGGTTCAACCTTGCTGGGGTCAGCCATGTGCCGACCCGCTTCAAAGTAAAGCTTAAACCCAGCATACTCGTGGGAACTTCTACATTATCCTACCCGGGCTACATCACCGTGAAGACTGAGTTTTCGAACGGAAGCATTTCACAATAGAACGTTGACATGATACCCTAACACTGCGCCATCGTGCTTTGTCCGGATGTTTAGTAGACCAATAACTGCCTATGGGCGATCTTCCCATTTTGGTTCAATTCAAGAACATAAAGGCCTGAGCTCAAGGATGAAATGTCAAGAATGGTTTCCTGGTTGACTTCAGTCTCCCGGGTTATCTCTCCCCTGGTATTAATTATTTTAAGGCCTGTCAGGATTGATGAAGACCCGGATATTCTTATGGTGACCTTGTTTCCGGCCGGGTTCGGGAAAATGATAACACTGAAATCCTGTTTGTCATTATCAATGCCCTGTCCGTAGAGAAACAGGTAGGCATTCCTGCTGCTTGCCTGTCCGCATTGGTTTGAAATAATGCAATGGTAAGGCCCGGGTGCATCTTCTTCATCAACCGGGTCAATCACGAACTGGCTGAAGGTGGCATCAGCAATGGGAGTGTTATCTCTATACCATTGATATGATACGGGAGGCGAGCCGGCAGTTTTTACTGTGAAAACGGCCCTGCCATGAAGTGCAACCCACTGGCCATCGGGTTCATCGGTAATTGCAGGTGCTTGTAAAATCGATAACTGGGCCGTATGACTGTACAAGGTGTAATGTGGATTAACCAGCCTGCAGCGGAACAAGCTGTTTTCCAACACCAGGCCTGAATTCATCAGGCGGAGGGTATCGGTTTTAGTTCCGGTGAACAGATTCCCATCGTAGAGGGTAATCCAGGTCTGAGCCGTTTTCATCTGCCATTGGAAGCGGATGGAATCACCGCTGCTAACAAGGCCGAATACTGCAGAATCGCCTATGCAGACGGTTTGTGAGGATGGCTGTTCCAAAATATAAATCGGCCAGGGTTCGCAACCAGGCTGAAAACAACCGTAACGGTCGGTTTTAAGTATCCAGGGATCTTCGTCATAGGAACCGGGGTAGCTGTAATAGCCTGCCATGAGCAATCCGTCGTCGGATGTAGGCAATATTGAAAGTATCACCTGGCTTCCGCTTGCCTCATTATGTGAAGGCCCCTTCGCGGAGTAAACATATTCCCTGTAAAACAGTGTTCTTGCATCGGTGGTGCAGTTAAATATGCAACCCTTTTCGGATGTCTGGACACCGCATGCAACTATACTGCTGTCGGGTAAACAGGCCGATCCGTTCATGCTGATGATCTGGTATTGGGACCCAAAAACCGTATCCTTCAATACGACGTTGCCTGTGGTGAGCTTCATCAGTTCGAAACGGGTATGCTGGGGAAGAGGGTTGGTGATGCTTGTGGTTGCAAGGGCAAGAATGGAAGTGTCTTTTTCGAGGTATACAAACACCTGGTTTGTCCCGGTATAGGCCCAGTCACTTATGCTGCGCCACCATTTAAAATCTCCAGAACTGCTAACTTTCACCATTGCACCGTTCCCGTCGTATCCCTGTGCATCATACACATAGAAACCAAGAAGAATGCTGTTGTCAGGCAAGGCTGCAACCGAGTTAATGTCTGTTGCCGAATGTATTGTGTTGGAACCAGTAAGTTTTGCCCATTTAAAATTGCAGAGGCTGTCGGTACGGATAATGATCCCGGTATAACCGTATTGACCAATAATGGTAAAGTCCTTGTCGGAGGTTTGGGTAAAAGTTTTTGGATAAATGAAGTCAATAAAGCCGTCAGGATGTATGGCTTTTGTCCAGAGACTGTCACCTTCAGGGGTAAGTTTCATTAATTCGAGGGTACCGTCAAACTCATTGGTAAAATGCTGGATAAGAATAATAAAATTCCCGTCCCCCGTATTAATGATTGCCTTCGTATCAGGGCACTCATACCAGTTCAGGCTGTCGCCGTATATTTTTTTCTTCAGGATGGCCCCGTTAGGGCTTAGTTTAAGAATAACCAGCCTTGTATCTGAACTGTATACCTTGTTCCAGGTATAACTGGTCCCGATTACCAGGTAGCCATCACTGGTTTCAGCTAACTGTGAGGCGTATTCCATATCAAGGGAATCCCTGAAAATGATCTTTTTATTAAAGGTCGGGGTCTGAGCCATCGATATTTGCGATAGCAACAACAGGCATAATGGGATAATGTGTCGCATGCTGTGATAATTTCTGTTCTTGTTTCAGATTTTTATAAGCTTTCTTGTTCCAATCATCATCGAATCTGACCTGATCTTCAGGAAATATACACCGGCTGCGGAATTCTCAAGGCCTTCAATTTTTATGGTGTTTCCGTGAAAATTACGGCTTGCAATTTTTTCACCGGCGTCGGAGAATATCTCATAGGTAAATTGCTGGTTTGGGTTCTGCAGCCCTATGGATTTTATAGTCAAAGTAAGATCAAGCACAAATGGATTGGGTTCAACCAGGACCTGCCAGTCTGAATTATTCTCTTTAATCCCTTCATAAAGATCGGCAATCAGCATATCATCCATCATCCAGCCATCTTTGTTCGTTTGAATTCCATCACTGTGAAATGAAAGCTTGTAATACACGGTATCTGTACCAAGCGGATAAAAATAAAACCCGAAAGGCATGTTGAAAGTGTACCAGCCTGAACTTTTCCCGGTAAAAGGATTGACAGTGTCATTGTTATTAAACAAAACTGTATAGGGAGGATAGGCAAGCTGAATGTTCCATTGGGTTTGGTAAGCATTTGCCTCGGATAAAAGATTGTGCCAGGTGAGACCCTTATCGAGTGAGAATTCAATAAGCCCATAGTCGGTTAAGGTATCACAGTTTATTTTATAACGAAAATGCAAGATCTGGCCAAGGGCATCCCAATCATTCGGCAGATACAGGTAAAATACCGATAAATTATTCACCGGGTAAGAGTTGACGGTATCCGTGACTACCGCATTCGGAGCTGAATACGCTGAATCAAAGAATGGTTTTTGAGGTTTCCCGATCTGCCATACATTCCCTGGAATGGAATGGTCAATGCCCAGGAAATTCATATTTTGTCCGTCATCGAAAGTAATGACCCGGAAAAACTGGGCTGATGAGAACAAAGGCAGAGCCAGGATGACGATAAAAAGGTGTGAGGTCTTTTTCATAGTCTAAAGAATAAATTTGTTAATCTGCGATACCACGAACCGCGTGGCAAACCGGTTATGCCATTGATCTATTGACTTAACCATTTGCCGGCGCATGTTATTTTTAATTTTTATAAAACTTCCCTGAACGGCAACCGGATTCAGTTTTAATTCGTACGAGATATACTCCATTTTGAAACATGCCTGTATTGATTATGAATTTGTTCTCAACAGCCTGGCCCGACAACACTTCTATTCCCTGTATGTTGTAGATTTCAATATTTTTCGTTTTTCCCTGTACATTTGAAAGATCCAGTGTTAATCTGTCTGATACAGGATTCGGATATACTAACATCCCCTGTCCGGGCGATTCCCTGATGCCAACCATAATGGAATCAAACTTCATAACTGAAGTTCGCCACCCGTTGTAATGATCCTGGAAAACCACATAAGGCATGCCGTCCTGCCTGAGAGCCATGCATAAATTCTGGGACCAGTCCATCGAAAATCCCGGGTTACCCACGTAAACCCAGTTTGTCCCGTTAAATCTCATTACTGAAGCCTTGTAAGAATACGAACCATCCATAAAACCAACGGTGGGTTCCTGTGTCACCGGGTTAAATGCCAGGGATTCCCATCCTGAATTTTTCCCCGAAAAGCCCGGGCTGCCTACATATTCCCAGTTACCTCCCTGGTATTTCATGACAGAGGCTCCCGCGCCGAATAAAAAGTCGAGAAATGCGACATATGGCTGACCCCAGGGACTGATTACCAGGCTGTTCATTTCAGTTCCCAATGGAGAAACGCCGCAGGGACCGAGGCTTTTCCAACTGCTTCCATCATATTTCAGAACGGTTAACCTTGTTGCATAAGGATTATCCATATATCCTATATAGATTTGTCCATAGCTGTCACAACTTGCAGTTATGAACCCTCCGCCACCGGCTGAAATGCCCCTGGATCCGACATAAGACCAGCTTGTCCCGTTGAATTTCATTACCGAAACTGACTGGCCGAAATCCATATCGCAGTATGCCACAACAGGTTGCCCTGAAGGTGTAATTGTCATGCATTCATAATGTGAAAGCCCGTCTGTAAATCCCGGGTTGCCCACATAGCTCCAGCTGCTCCCGTTAAATTTCATTACTGAGGCTTTAAATCCATGGGCCATGTCCATAAACGTTACATAAAGGTTCCCTGACGCATCGAAGGCCGGATAAGTCCAGAAGGCACCGCCGGGTGTGAATCCCTGGGGACCCACATATACCCAGTTTGTCCCATTGAATTTCTGGCAGGAAGCTGCATTCAACATGGTTGAATCACTGTACACCACATAAGGTTCACCTGCAGGGCTTACGGCTATCTGTGTATATAGGTTTCCGCCTGAGGAGAACCCCGGGTTCCCTTCATAGATCCACATTTTGTTCAAGGGCGAAGAACCGTTTACCATGTTCTCCGGATCAACTCCGCCAGGGAATTCGCTGAGATCTATTGAAGATTGTTGTTCATTCACCTTGTTGACCAGGCTTTGCTGAGCTTCGGTATTTGCAGTGACGGCAATGCTCTCATCCTTTTTACTCCTGTCTTTGCCGGCAGCAGCAACCTCATTAATTGCATGGATTGAAGATCCGGTTCCATGTTTTTCACAGGCTCCCGTGAAAAGGGAATCATATTTCATTACGCTGACTTTTGAGCCGTTCACCGAATCGTTGAACGCAATATAAGGCTGTCCCGACGGGCTTAATGCAAAACTGGTATACCTGGCCTCTCCGGCTGAGAATCCGGCATTCCCGAGAGTCACCCAGTTGAACCCGTCGTATTTCATTACCGTTGCCTTGTAGGAATTCGCATAGTCTTCGTAGGCTACAAACGCCTGTCCCGACGCACTGAAAGCGAGGCTGGTCCAATACGCTTCCCCGGCTGAAATGCCGGGATAACCAACATCCACCCATACCACCCCGTTAAATCTCATCAGGGTCGCTTTATTGGCGTTGGAACAATCGGAAAAGGCTACATAAGCAAATCCATCGGGGCCGAAGGCGAGGTTTGTGCAATTGGTTTCGCCGGCCGAAAACCCGGCCGTACCTACATTGACCCACCAATTCCCGTTTAATTTCATAACGGTGGCCTTGCGTGAATTCCCGGCATTGGTATAAGCAACGTAAGGTGTACCCGCAGTGTCGAATGCAAGGCTGAGGTACTGTGCTACGCCTGCCGAGAAATTCTGGTTCCCGACAACGACCCACGCGGTTCCGTCAAATTTCTCTACAGTCGCTTTTGTGAGGTTGTTGCAATCATCAAAGGCAATATACGGCACACCCGACGGGTTGAAGGCTATCGTGGGGTAAACAGCCCATCCGGGAGAAATCCCTTCGGTTCCAACATACACCCAGTTCGTTCCGTCGAATTTCATAACAGAGGCCTTGAAATTATTCGCATCGTTATCAATATAAACAATATATGGATCACCGGAAGGGCTTATGGCGAGTTTTATGTTTTGAGCAATGCCGTTAGTAAAACCGGCATTCCCTACATTGACCCAATTGCTGCCGTTGAATTTCATTACTGTGGCTTTAGAATTATGCCCTTCATCCATAAAGGCAACATAAGGCTGGCCCGAAGGGCTTACCGCGAGGCTTACATACCATCCTGCTCCCGCAGAAAAACCGGCACTCCCGACGCCCGTCCATGTATGTGTCGACGGGGAATGTCCATAATGGTCATTTTGCGCTGAAACTGCAAATGGCAACACGAATAAAAAAATATATATAATTGGTTTCATATAAAAAGGATTGGCATATCCGATTGATCAAAAACGGTTTTTATTCTCACCGGGTCAATTCCCCGCCCCTTGCGGCGGAATCCGGGTCCAGGGCTTGCCTGGGGTTCATACCATTTGATTGTTGTTGATGCTTCTAGTTATCGGTAATCGTTACTTCATAATTGCCCGGTTGTAATATATCGAAAAAGAGGAAACATTGCCTTGAATCATTATTGGATCTCACTGTAAAATAGATGTTGCACGTAACAGGAGTGAAGTAATCGTTGATCGTAAATTTATTAAACTCCTGGTTTAGCTGCCCGGTTGAATTAGTTATTTTCAGGTCAGCAGGCACATATTTTTGCATTAACCGCATGAACGTTATAGTTATTTTAACTTCCTTTCCTTCAATTTTTTTAATTTCGTAATGTTCTATGCCTGAGTGATTTGTTACCCTGTATAACTCATCCGGGGTTGAAGTTCCCGCATATTCGCCATTCACCCAGTATCCTTTTAAAGTCATTGATTTCCCGTTAACAAAGTAGGTAAATTTGCCAGGCCCGTTTTTAACCCCATTGGCCCAGTTACCCGAAAAGATATTTCCGCCTTTGTAAGTATATTTACCTCTCCCATCCGGCAGGCCATTTTTAAATTCTCCGGTGTACACATCCTCTCCCGTTGCCGTTCCTTTGCCATAGGCAAGTCCATCTTTACAACCCCCGACGTAAGTGCCGGAGATCTCCTTAACCAGCACTTTACAGCTGTCTCCTACGAGAGAATACGAGTTCAATGCAACCAGCAGGAGCAACCAGCATACTAATCCATATTTCAGCATAAATTCTATTGTTTAAGTTCCTTATCAATCATGGCAATGATCTCATTGCATTTTTTAATTCCTGTTATGTGGATGGGGATGATATTATTTGCTATCAGTCCGGCGCTTGTGCCGATAAGTATCTTGAAGTCGCTCCTGCATGCAACGGAAGCTGCATTTATCACCGTTCCGTTTTGAGCCAATTCGGCATTTTGAGAAATAAGGCTTGCTATTTGCTGGTTGTGCTGGTAGTATTTTTGGTTCAGATCCTGTATCCTTTGAAAGATGCTTTCGTGCAGTTCTATTATTTCATTCAACAGCTCCTTATTCTCAATAATAGAAAACCTGCCGCTGCTTTTTAAACCTTCATACCTGGCTATATGAGGGTCGAGATCAGTGCTGCTGAAAAAGCAATCCGAATATTTCATCACGCTGTCCTGGTTCAGTTTGCTGTCATGCTGTGTTTTTAAAAAATAGGATATTCCGCGTAATGTGTATTCGTATAATTTCCGGCTGTTGGTAATGTTCTCAAGATCGGTTTGCAGATCTTTCTTCAGCCCTGTTAAAAATTCTTTTTCTTCCGTTTTGTCATGCCGTCTCTCGTTCCAGTTGTGAAACCAGATTGAAATGCTCACTGCAATGACAATGATTAAAATTTCAATGAAAATCTCATAAAGTTTATGTTTGATGTTTTTCCCCGATGATTTTATGATTTCATATGCTTTTTTCGAGTGTTTTATGATTTCGTTTTCCGCCATGCCAGAATGTTTTAGGATTAAATCTTTGTTTTAAAATGCCATCCCGAAATTCATTGTAAAGATAATCGTTGGATAGGTATGATGCGCTTCATTATAAGGCTTATTCATATAATGCCTTTTTTATCCTCATCTCCAGGTAATCCTCCATGCCCTGGCCGAATCCTGTCTGAGAAAAAACAACTATACCGTTGCCATCCAGTAAATACATCGTCGGGTAGCCTGAAACATGGTATGCTTTTGGAATGGTTTCATCTGACAGTAGGGTTTTATATGCAACCCCCCTTTTTGCAAGGAAAGCCCTGAGTTCATCTTTCTTTTTATCCACAGGATCTATCCCGATGACCACAAGTCCATCATCTTTATATTTCTCTGAAAGTGCCTGCAATTTCGGCAAGGCTAACATACAGGGGTAACAGGATTTATAGAAGAAATCAAGCAGTACCGTTTTCCCTTTCAGCTCGCTCAATTTCACACTGTCATTGTTCAGTGAGACCAGCGCCCAACCCGGTGCAGAAGCACCCTTGGATAGGAGTGGGGGTGATTTAACCTCTTCGAAAGTCTTGAGTTTAAAATACCGGGGAATGGAATTGACCGACAGCTGGCTGTCATTTTTTGGATTGTTGATATCCACATGATCCAGATGATACCTGAAAAATTGCTCTGTGGTGTCATTATTCATCACAGCGATGGACAGGTCGCTGTACTGGACCGGGAGAAAGGTCTGTTTATCTATCCGGTACTGGTATTCCTGCCTGAGCTGAGTAAAAAAAATATTTTTAAAGGTCCCGGGCTTTTGCCGTGCTTCCACACAGTAACAGGAAACACCATTGACGGTCTCATCCCCGGTTTTTATTATTTCGTAATCATCGTTGACCTGCCCTCCTTCTTTCATGCAGGGGTAGCAGGTTTTTTCATAAAAAGGCTGATACAGGTTAAAGATATGGTTATGCTTTATAGTGCCGATATAATTGGCCCATTTTTCTGAATTAATGATCTCGGCAGTGCTGTCCCTGGGATCTGTCTTTACAAGGTCTTCGCCTGTATACAACACTTCACCAAAGTCCATTTCTCCGAACATCCTGTGATAATGAAACGCCCAGCCATAATTATTGTCCGAAGGCATTTTCCTGAAATAGCATTTTATTGAATAGACCATGGTGTCAGACTGCCCTATAAACCTGAGGTGCTGGGTAAGTTCGTAATATCCGTTCTGGATCTTCAGGCATTCAGCCTGGGACTTTTGCAGTATCTCCAGGGCATCCTGCCCTTGTGAAGCAATAGAAATGATCAGCCCGATGAGCAGTGAAATTATATTTTTCATCGTATCAATATCATTTTATGTGTTTGGGTAAAGGTGTTTCCAACGAAAAGGGAATAGAAATATACCCCTGCAGGCAGGTCAAAACCAGCATCACTTTTCCCGTCCCAGCTGATGCAGCTTTCCCCTGCAGGAAACGCGGAATTTGTCAATTGCCTCACCTCTCGTCCGCGCACATCAAAAACAGACAGCTTCACATGATCTGCCTGCTTAAGATGTATGTGGATGGCAGTCTGCGTAAAAAATGGGTTGGGTGTGTTTTGCGATAAAACCTGGTTTGGATCAACAGGATCCGGGTTTACCGATGTAAGGAAATCCGCAAGGTAATAACAGTTTTTTGAAAAAGTCTTAGCCGAATCAGAGCTGTGATATATGCAGGCAATGCCTGAAACCCCGTCAAAATTATACTCATAGGCATAAAATGAACCGGGAACTTTCCCGCCGGAAAAGGCCACTTGCGTATAATTTCATGAAGGAGTAATTACCCCTCTTGTGATAAAAGTTGCACCTTCATCGAACGATTGACAAATCCTGAAATGTTTTATCGTATCATAATATATGTGAGCCAGGTAGATTTCATTATTTACAGCACCCCTTGACAAGCAGCATAAGCCAGGGTCCAGGGGTTGGATTGAAAATGTATGGCCGTAATTATGACTGGTACGGATTGCGGGATCATAAGATTGTGGAAAGTAATCTCCCGCATATAAGGTGCCTGTTTGAACTCCAACATCAGCAAGCTGGAAAAAAGTACCTGAGTCGTTGACCTGGGTAAATGTATGCCCGTAATCGAGGCTGCTGTATATATTAAACAGACTGTCTTCAAGGTAAAATTCTCCCGGTGAATTACCCCCCACAGTTATAACGGTATTTGTGAGTACGCTTGCGGTGTATTTGTTCCATGTAAGCCCAAAATCATTACTCATCCACATAGTATCTTTCCTGTATCCATAAACATTGCCGCTAACCGGATCCCCGATTGCCCAAAATCCATCATGGGTCGAACTATACTGCAGCGAAAGATGATTTCCGTCGTCGTTCGAATGAAAAAGTCCCCAGTGAAAGGTTAGGTTATCATTATAGAAAAGACCGACGGAGAGATAAAATTCACCATCACTGGCTCCCCTCGAGATCTGTGCGGTGGCAATTTGCATGGATCCTGAAAAGAAAATCAAGATCATGAAAAATACCTGGATTAAATGAATACTTTTTGATTTCATTTTCAGAACCTTTTAATTAATTTCCCAACCTTCACCGATTTTTCAGAGGTCAGCTTCACAATGTAGATACCATCGGGTAAGGTAGAGATATCAGCATGCACGGAAGTCCCGCTGAATGCCATCTTCATAACTTCCTTCCCGCCAAGTGTAAGCACAGATAGTTGAGCCCTTGTAACAGGTTCAGGCATCACAATAGTAAGCTTACCCGTAGTTGGATTGGGATAAATTTTCAGCAGTTCCTGCCTGGCTGCATTATGGCTTATTCCTTCGGGAAAATCCCCGTTTGTAGTAGTCTTGAGTATTGTGCCGCCTATCCCTGATACTTAAACAGTTGCAGTGTCGGTGAAGCAACCCGCCCACAGGTCATTATAGGTGCCTGAATTCTGGACCGACCAAGTCAGGCCTGCATCATCAGTCCTGGCAATTACCCCGAATTCCCCCCCGGCAAATCCTGTGTTTGCATTTATAAAGGAAGCAAAGTAAAAGCAATGGTTAATTCCAGGATCTATGACCGACCAGGTCAATCCTGCGTCGGTGGTTTTCACGATAGTGGCATTATATCCCTGGTTACCTCCGGCAGCATAACCTGTAAAAAGGTCGGTAAAACAGCAGGAACGCAGGTTCTGTATAGTCCCCGTAATATGGGAGTTCCAGCTGGACCCGCCATCATCGGTGTAGATAAAAGTGCCATGATCCCCAACGGAGTAACCGGCGGTTGAACTTGCAAAGCAGACCGATTGCAGGTTATTCCCTGTCGGCAGCGGTCTCAGCCATTGCCAGCCCTGGGATTCTGAATGGTTTAGTGCGGCCAGCCCGACTGCCAGTAAAATCCATTTTTTCATTTTTTTTTATTTGTATTTGGATGAGATAGATCAGATTTTAAACCCTGCACGCAATGTGTTCGGAAGATTGCTGGCAACAGTTTGCATAATGTAAACAGCCTTTTAATTATGAGAAATAATGAGCTTGAATGAATATTTTTTATTGCCGTCAAATGCAGAAAGCAGGTAGATGCCGTTCGAAAGAAATTCAAGGTTCAGTTTATTTGTTACCGGTCCTTCAATACAGGAAATAAGGTTCCCCGAAAAGTCATGGATCTCAATATGAGATAATAACATTGGTTCTGATTTGGTTTTGCCTATTGTGATTTCCCCCCTGGTCGGATTCGGGAACACTGAAATTTCACTCCCTGCTTCCTGCTCTTCGATCCCTGGATAAATAGAAACACAATCATCAATCTTATGAAGTGTAACACTTGTTACTGTATAATTGTGCATACTTACTGTCCCTGCTATTTTAATTGTGGGCGAGTAAGTTGTCAGAGCCGGCGAGAAAGTTGAACTTGTATATTGTTGCACGCCTGCACAATAACCCGGATCTCCCTGGGCATCCATTTTTATCACACCTACCTGGGGGGTATAGATTGAGTTATATACTCCCATTAAAGGACCATTACCGCATACCAGCAAACCGGTATCATTTTTTGGAATAAGATCAGCGGCATACATTTGCAGGAATCTGCTGAAAAGTAAATCACCATTCATGTCGGTGCGGTATAACATCCCCCTTAATCCCACATTATCTTCGGTACCCATGATGAAGGCAAAATCGCCGCCGGAACACCGGCGAAGCCTTGGCCCGGGCCGGTGTTGATACAGGGAGGTGTAGTATCCAGTGTAAAATTTTCCCCAGTAAGGGTATCCGGCAGTATCGAATTTCATCATCATGGTGCCCCAGGGGCTAACCCCAAGACAGTAGTAATATCCTCCTGAAGAGAGAAGATCATAGGCCATCGTTGAATTTAGGTATTTTTTTGCCCAGGATAGCCCCCCGTTTGAAGTTACCTTAATCAAGGTCATGCAGATAGGCGAATCGTATGAATCACCTCCTATATATCCGGCAAGCAGGTATCCCTGGTCAGGAGTCTGCAATGCAGCGAAGGCGGTATTATAATATCTTCCTGATTGTATGGTCCTTCCCCAGATCAGGCTTCCCGCCGAACTTAGCTTTGCAATAAAAATTTTCGAGCTGTCATTTTTTTCAGTCGTTCCTGCCAGGATGAAACCGCCATCATTTGTACTCTGAAGTGAAAGTGGAAAATCATCACCTCCGAAGTCCAGTTTTTCAGACCATATTGTATCCCCGGTCAGGGTAATTTTTACAAGGATAACATCCCCGGGTCCATTGGAATATTCATAGATCCTCGATCCTGCAAGAAGAATTGCGTTATCGTTGGTATTGACTGCACAAGCGAATTCTTTTGTGCCTGAATCATAGGTTTTGCACCAGAGAACATTGCCTGAGTCGCTGACCATCATGGCCATGGGTTGATAAGTCCTCCATCCGGCCAGGAGATTGCCCGACGGAGTTTGCAGAAGACTGTATGCCTGCACGCTGCCGGTGGTATATCCATCATAAATTACTTTAGTGAAGGAAATTGGCTGAGCTATAAGTAATTCAGCTTTTACAACAAATAATGTCATAAAAAGCAAGAAAAATATTTGATTTTTCCCAAATGAGTAAAATGGCAGAAACCTTTTTACCTCAGTCTGACCTTTAACGAAAACCATTGTTTCCATAGGATAGGATTAAAGCTATTGGCGACAAATCCCGACCTGCAAACGCAGCCAAGGGGAACCCTTGTATTGGCAATTATACCTTGGTTTTGTTGCTGTAAGCGATTTTTTAGTGGTCGTAATAAATATTCAATCTTTTCTGCAGTAGAGTGGAGTCCTGGTATGGACCATACAAAACATCTTTTATTTTACTTTCTTTATCTATTATAACTGTTCTCGGGTATGTTTCAATATGGAATTGTTTTATCCACTCTTTCTGGTTTGCAACCGTTATTAAATTGATTTTGTGATTTTTAACAAATCCCCTGACTGTTATTGAATCCTCAAATGAAATTGCAAACCAGAGAGCACCGGGATACTTTTTCCTCGTCTCGTTCAAGAATGAAAATTCTTTTACACATGGAGGGCACCTGGTGAACCAGAAATGGAATATAGCAGGTTTCCCTTTTATTGAATTTTGATCCCATTTTTTACCATCAGTATCTATAAATGCAAAATCCGGAACATTCTTATCAACCCATTGTAATTCGGGTTTCGCCATTTTGATCAAATGATTCTTTATTGCCCTTTCGCCCTGGATATACCAGGAAGTACCTCTGAAGTTTCCAGAATCAATTTTTGATTTATAAGTTACCGAATCAATGATTTTGAAATTTTCGTCGTAATAAATTATGCTATCAATACTGGCAGGAGTCTTGGCAGTATGCTTACTTGTATCTGAATAAGTCCTCACATGCACTGATTGGGAAGGAATTTTATATTCCGGCAGAAATTTATAATTCTGTGGGAACGCTGATGTTAAAAAGAGGCAGAAAACGATGGTTAATGCTTTGTACATGATGAATCTTTTTAATGGACCGCTAAATGCATGTCAGGGGTATGTAATATTGTTTTTTCAGGATTTTTAGCACATAAAAAACCATTAATGAAAAATAATAACTTTTTCACTGCCTATTGTTCTGTCAGAATACGTGAGGTGAAAACAATAAATACCAGAAGGCCAGTCTGAAACGTCAAATAATTTATTTGGTAACTCCTTGGGAATTTTTTGAGAAATTATTATTTTTCCTTCGATATTATAGACATCAAGAACCGTATAATCCCAACTGTGAAATACAGTTTCCATATTAATTCCATCAGATTTACTTTTTAACATAAGATATTGGGGAAATACCACCTTCAGCGTCAATGATGCAGGGTTTGGGTAAATAACCAATTTCACAGTCTCCTGGTTGTCAAAGGGCTCATTAACATTCACCATAAGTTGACAATTTGGGTCAATAGTATCATTTGAAATCTGATGAGGACAAAGACTATCGTAAACGAAAGAATACTTATAGATTGTATCATATCCCAGGCTGGAATTAACCTTGTAGGCCTGAATGTACGCCCAGTTTAATGGCCCCTGAACATCGGTTCCAACGGCGATGAATTTGTTATCGAAGGTTTTCGCTAATCCACTCAGGCCGAAATCGATGGCCGGGAAGTTTATCCATTGATGAAAAGTATTGGAAGTATCCATTTTTAATAATGAATTGCACTCCAGACCACTTGAATCATGGGTACATGCAACAATAATGGTATCAAGTGTATACCATATGGCATCATTTGCCCAAGTACTTATTCTATTGTAAAGATTGCTTGAGTTTGCAATTGTTCCATCAGGGAGGAGTTTAATATACGAAGGATACCAATACCCGGCAGAATCGGTATGATCCCCAAAAGTAAAATAAGACCCATTTACATTTCTAAGCGAGGCCCAGCCATCACCGCAATAATTTGTTGCCGGATTAGTGACTTTTGCCCAGGATTGGGTTCCGTTAATATAAGTTTTTATGTTATAAAAATAGTAGTTGCCGGGGTAATTACCATATTCACAATCACCGGTCATGTAAATTCCTGCGGAATCTACAAGCAAATCAAACATCTCTTCGTAATAAACAAGAGAATCTGGATAATACCGTTGGTGCCAGATCAGGTTCCCATTAATATCAAACTTATAAAGGTTATTCCGTTTCGTAGTATAGGCTTGATCAAGCCTATATAATATACAACCCCCATCGGGAGTGGGTTTTACGGGCCCGCCAATATCATTCTGATCAAGGGGATTATAAATTCTGCTGCACCACTCGAGTTCCCCGCAATTGTTAATTTTTATGACACAGGCTTCATTTTCATTATCATAGTCAACTGTAGTAGCGCTAATGATATAATTGTTATCGATTGTTTGTTCAATATTCGTAACATAAAACCAATCCCATCCTTTACCTATTTGTTTGTACCATAATAATTTACCATTAATATCTATTTTCAAAATAACACCAAAATGTTCCCAATTATCCCTTCCGAGAATTATATAACCTTTGTCATAAGTTTCAATAATATTCATTGATCCGGCGTCGGGCCCATGAAGACTATAGGATCTTATCCATCTGTTTGTAGAAGGGTGTGGTGCCTTCTGACTAAATCCAGCCAAAAAGATAAACATCCCAATCACTAAAAAAAGATATCTCATTCGTCAATCAAAGCTAACGGCAGCCGCTAATGGCAGCAAAAATATCACCTATGCAAAGCAACAATACATTAATCTTATTATAGTTAGCGGTATTTTTGCGCATGTTAATAATAATATTTTTCTTTAAACCAGATGAATTTTATTGTTTGACTATCCTGAACACCCTTTCCCCTTTTTCTCCCTCAAATTTTATAAAATAGACAGCACTTGGGAGAGAACTTATTGATATGTCTGTCCTGCCCCCTATCAATTTATACCGGATTAACTCATCACCATATAAATTAATAATTGAGACACTGGCATTTTGCCAATCTTGGGGTGCATCAATGATTATTTGATTTGCAGCCGGATTTGGATATATATTGATATTCCGGATGTTGATCTGACTGGCTCCGACCAGGACCGAGTCGTATTTCATTGCAATAACGTTTTCAACATTTAATAAATTTTGAAAAGTTATATAAGGCACTCCTGTCGGACTGAATGCCATGCTTGTATATTCACCTCCATCATAAATGCATGTGCTCCCTACCTGTACCCATTCAGATCCAATATATTTCATTACCGAGGGACATGAATAGTCCATATCCGAAAAACTTACATAGAGGTCTCCCAAAGGACTGAATCGAAGATTTGTATAATAAGAATCAGAATGTGAGAACCATCTCGAACCGACATAGTTCCAGGAGGTTCCATCAAATGTCTGCACACTTAATTTACCGTCGTATTCGTCGATCTCGTCATCATATGCAATGTATGGCTGTCCAGCAGGCGGAAAGGTAAGAGACAGGTAATACGCCCAACCCGGTGAAATCATTGTGTCACCTACACAGGACCAGCCCGATGCGGTATATCTCATTACGGCAGCCCTGAGAGAGTCTCCGAGGCTAAACGCAACATAGGGTATTCCTGTTGCATCAAATGCAATACTGGTGAAATATACCGGTCCGGGTGAGAAACCCTGGTTTCCGACCATAACCCAACTACTGCCATTGAATTTCATTACAGACGCTTTCCCCGACTTAGATTCATCGCGAAAAGACACATAGGGTTTTCCGTCTACAGGATTAAAATCAAAGCTCAGATAGTTTGCTTCCCCGGGTGTAAAATCTTCTGATCCTACCACACTCCAGTGCGAACCATTATATTTCAGTACAGTCACCTGGGGCCATACATCTGTAAAAGCCATATAGGGAAGGCTGTCCACCGGGCTGAATCTTAGGATGTTGTAATCGTTCATAAAAGGCGGACCCGAAACAAGATTGATCCAATGATTTCCATCAAATTTTGACAAAGCAGCATTATGGTGAGTGTTAGAACAAAAACCTACATATGCAAGGCTATCAGGGCCAAATGCAATACTTGGATATTCGGCACCGGATAGCACTTCTCCATTATTCCCGACAAGCTTCCATGCATAGTTTAAAGGAGATAACGGACTCATATCATGCTGCGAAAACGATGTCATCGGGATAAGGATAATCATAATGAGGGCAACGTGTTTCATAGAAGGGCGAATATTTATATGACGATATTTCACATGCGTTTTTGCAAATATCCCTATGAATATGCTCTGATGCCTGGCCGGCAAACGCATCGATGGCAACGCCTTTGATAGCAATATTGCGTTGGTATTGCTACGGATAGCGGCATGTCAGGCGAGGTGGTTGTCATATCATAGATAAAAAAATGAATTGGTTATTGGTGTTTTAATTTCGCTAAACGGCTTCTGGTTTTAAAGGCCAATAAACCACATATTAATGCTCCCAAAATAATCGAAAAAATCCAATCGTGCCAATTAAAGAATTGTAGGGCTGTAATGAATGTTATTGTGCCAAGAGGCAGTAATAAAATAGAATTTGTAATCAAACCAGGATTATAAGCAGGCTTTCCGGATTGAAAAATAATTGTGTGCATGAAGTTATTAATCGTTAATTCGAATAACATCATGGAAAAACCAATCCAGGGTGCAATATTGGCAAGAAGAGCGCCAATTATTACCGCCGGCCATGCTATAACAATGTTTACTTGAAATACATAGCCTTCATCTAGCGGAAAATTTGGATCGGTTTTGGAACCAAAAGGAGATTTTAAATTGAAAAACTCCTTAAAACTTAGTGGTGATAAAACATATTCCTCACATTCATGTAACATTAAAAAGGGCAAATGAAGCCATAAAAGAAATTGATAAAACGGCATAGAATTTTTAAAATAAATTAAACTGACTAATAATACCGGTGCAATAAACAGATTTGCACTTTGCCAAAACCAATTGATTTTTTGAATATTCATAAAACCTCCTTTTAGTTTTTTACTTTGTAAAGATGATTTGTATACTGATATCAATTTAATAAAACTCTCTGGTTTTTCCATCAGCATATTTTATGGTATGAAGTCCGTATCCTATATTAGGATTAGAAACAGTTTTATTTTCACTGTTTTTACCATCCAGGAACCATGATTTACATGTTGGCCTTACCTCCAGAATGATGCGGTGCAACTGTTGCATGTCGCTGCGTTTTGGTTCAGGTTGACTAGTAATATACTCTTCGATTTGTCCTTGTACATTCATACAAAATAAAAAATTATAGGTTATTTTGACAGTGCTGTAAACTTGCTGCTAACGCTCCGCCAACAGCCGGAGTGCGGAATTAACTTGTTGTTTCTTTTCTTATTCATCATCGTTTGCAGGTTTAGGGAATGCCTGCCTTCGGAAACCACCTGCCTTGCTCGGCTGCCGGTTCGTTAGGAGTCGTTAGATTTTAAAAATCTTTCCAGTTTTAATAAAATTGTTATTCATTAGTGTAAAGCAATATACACCTGGCGCAAGAATTTCAATCGGTATAACATTTTGTTCATTACCAACTGCCCGGGAAATGAGAATTTTCCCCTGACAATCAATTAGTTTAAAAGAAGCGGGCAAGTATTCAGCATGAATTAATATTGAAATCTGCGTTTTAGAATTGTTAACAATAACATTTTCAACAGCGTGATCATTTTCATTTATAGCCAATGAAGTTCCACAAGGATCTCCGATTGAATACGGCCAGCCTCCATTTAGTAGAGTCTCATTATCTTCTTTAACACAGAAAGTAGTCAACTCACCTGCAGGGGGGATAATTGTTTCAAGTAGTCCGTTAGGCCCACCTATGCCTTCTATATAATATGAATCACAATCTGACGAAAATTTAAAACAGAACTTCTTCCTGGATTCTCCATTACGAAGAATGACAGGGACTATGGATTGAAGAACCATTGGGCCAACACCGTATGCAGATAATGTGTCCCCGACATTTAATGAGAAGTCATAGAGTAACCATTCCTTATTCGTATTCGAGAAATAGATATATGCCTTTTTTGTGGCCGTGTCTTCTCGTATTAGTCGTGATGTATAATACGTAGGTGAATTGATAATATGAAACGGCGGATATATGCATTTTGAACCCTGAGTACCTATAATAGGATAAGCAGTCATTTTTTGGTAAATAATGCCGTTTATAATGCTTGTGTCCCCGGTAAATACCAATCTTTCTGCTGAATTAAAACAAGGATTGCCCCCCAAATAATAGCCGATATCCCATGATTTGTTAATTTCGATAAGAGGATGATACTTCTGGGTAAGAGCAATGATTGGGAGCAGAAGAAATAAAAGTGATAATCGAATGGGTTTCATAATTTTACAATTTAACACCTAACGCCTGGCCGGCAAACGCAGCAAAGGCAAAGTCTTTGATAGCAACTTTGCGTTAGCATTGTTGCGGCTAGCGATTTATTAGCGCATGTTAATTTTCTATATTTTACAAATCTTTTTAAAATAACATGAATTCTTTGTTTTTACTTTTAATAAATAAATTCCGCAAGAAAGATTTTTGACATTAATATTCATTTTATTCTCCAGTGTACTATTTTCAACTAGTTTGACCCCACTGAAATTATCAATTTCTACAGATTTCACAGACCCTATGATATCTGTAAAATCAACTGTTATTAAGTCGGATGTTGGATTAGGGTAATATCGAAAAGGTAATTCCTTTGGTTCATTTACATTAACCAAGACAGAATCATATTTCATAACACTTATTTGATAAGATTGATGTCCATCTCCATATGCTGCATATGGTTGACCTTGTGTATTAAAAGCCAGTGATAATCCATTATTTGCTTCCCCGTTCGAAAAACCTGGTGTTCCTACATATACCCAATCGGCTCCATTAAACTTCATTAGGGTGGCTCCGAAATAATTCGGGTAATCCACCGCGTAAAACAGAACATAAGGTTGACCGTCAACTGGGTTGAACGCAAGACATGTATAACTTGCCCCGGTTGATGAGAATCCCTCATTTCCAACATATACCCAGGTAGTTCCATCAAATTTCATTACACTGGCTTTTCCGGAATTCGCAGTATCCATATATGCAACGTAAGGTTCACCTGTTGGACTAAATGCAAGACTTGTAAAAAATACATTACCACCTGAAAACCCTGCATTTCCGACTGTTAACCAATTGGAACCATTAAATTTCATGACTATTACTCTATCCGCAAGATCTGTAAATGCAACATAAGGTTGAGAGTCAGATGGGTTGAATGCTAGATTAATATACTTAGCCGTCCATGTTAAACCTGCATTTCCGACTGCGACCCAATTGGACCCATCAAATTTCATTACGTTGGGTTGATAACCAACTGCGGAATCCATAAATGCCACATAAGGATGATTGTCAGATGGGCTGAATGCAAGACTTGGATAATTAACACCACCCTGTGAAAGGCCGGGATTTCCAACATTCACCCAGTTGTTACCATCAAATTTCATTACTGTAGCTTTAGCAGCATTCGCATAATCAGTATATGCTACGTACGGTTGACCAGATTGGCTAAAAGCAAGGCTTGTCCCTGTCGCACCTCCGGCTGAAAATTCAGTATCCCCGACAGCTTCCCAGTTTGTGCCATTAAATTTCTTTACTGTCGCACCTGCATATGGCCACCACCATATACTCCCATAAGCAACATATGCTTGATTATCAGTTGGACTAAAGAAAAGGCTCGGTATCCCTGCAAGCGGATAACTAAAATTTGGATTTCCAACATACTGCCATGCATAAGACATGGGAGAAGCATTATTCTGTGGTTGCTGTGCAAATGCAACTATCGGGAAAAAGAAAAATAATATGTAAATAATTATTTTCATATAGATTGGAGTTTAACTTTTCAAATTAATATGCGCTAAAGTTTGTATAAGACAATTTGGTTTATTTCTGCCTTATGTCGGGGCTGTGTTTGTGTTATCTGCATCATGCCGGTTGGATAAGACAAATAAGAGATTGACTGGTGAGTTTGTGTTATCTGTGTCATGTCCGTTGGATAATACAAGTTAGAGTTTTGCAAGTGAGTTTATGCTATTGAAATTTTTCTTGTATTCGGTATTATATACAAATTTGGTCTGCTCAATTTGCCGCATAGGCTGATACATTCTTACAAATATAATCTATTATTATCTGTTTTGGACGGGCGGATGTATATTTTTATTAACGGCATTGCGGGTTCCGATTATCGGAATATAATTAGGTAAAAACAGGAATTTGAACGGATTTAAACTGGAATTTTATAGGGATAATACCGGAATCGGAGGGAATCTGGGGTCAATGTCTGATCCCTGGTACTGTCACGAAATTTCTCTGCATTTTATTCCGAAATGTCTTGCTTTCTCTCCTGTGATTTTGTATCTTTGGGTTCATGAAACAGGCCATGAACAAGAGATACATGGGATTCCGGCATTTTTTACCGAGAATGGCTTCCTGGGCTTGGAAAATGAAACATTGAGCATATTTCCTTAACCTCTCCTTATCTTTCCTTTAACTTTCCCTTGACTTCGGTCTTTTTGTCATTCGCCTGAGATGTGTCATGCGTTGCTCTCGCTGATATAAATGATTATAATGGAATTTTACAGGGATAAACTATACACAAAGCATTGAAAACATTATAGCGGCCGGGGCCTGAGCCGACTCTTAACGTATTCCTTCTTCTTTGATGTTGAAGATTCAGGGACGGATGCCGGCTCAGTATCGAAATAGGGGTGGATGAGATCGCGGTAAACTATATTCCCTGGCAGATCAACCACCATCACTGTCAGTTTCATATCAGTTGATTGCCCAAGGTCTGTCATGAAGTCAAAATCCCATAAAAGGTCCAGGGTATTGTAAAACGCCTGCCCTTTTTCATGCGTTGTACCATCAGGAGCCTTTAGGCAAACCATCACCCTCTGCACTTTGAACAGGTCGAGGGCTTTAATCCTCAGCCTGAATTTTGCCCCGGCATCTGGTTTACCTTTGGTAATCTGCCCGATAACAGGCAGGTTATAGTAATCTCTTATGGCAAAATGCCATGCCCCTTTGAACTTTTTATTTTTGGCAAATTTTGCATACCAACTGTTGAGTTCGGGATCCGAAGTGGCTATGCGCCCGTAAGCTTTTGAGTCCTCCCACCTGTTCTGGTGAATCTTTTGAAGGGGGGAAAGTTCACGATCTGAGGATTTCTTCTTTGTACGGACTTTCCCGTTTTTTCGAGATCCCTTGTCACCTCTTTTACCTGTTAAAATTTTATTGACGCTGTGAGGTTGCAGTTTTGCCATATGATAGGACGTTTTATCTGACAAATTTGTTTTTACCCAGGAAATATAAAACGCCCATCCCGCATAAGGCCGAAAGGGTAGACCCTGCGAGTATGGAAAGTTTAGAAATGTCGAGAGTTGCAGGGTCCTTGTATGAGAGACCGGCTATAAATATTGACATGGTGAACCCTATGCCTGCAAGCAGCCCGATGCCTGCAATATGCTTCCAGTTTGTACCTACAGGCAGGGTTGAGACCCGGGTTTTAACACCTATCCATGAAAACAGCATGATGCCGATGGGTTTGCCCACCAGAAGTCCGAGAATAATTCCGGCCGTTAACCCGTTAAATATCCTGGATGAGTCAAATACCAGCGGAATCGCCGTATTTGCAAGCGCAAACAATGGAAGTATGCAGTAGTTTACAGGTCTGTGCAGGCTGAGCTCGAGTTTATGTGCCATTTCCCTGGGGATGAACATGGCGGCTACCACTCCTGCAATAGTGGGATGCACCCCCGACTTCAGTATGAAATACCATAATCCCAAAGCAGGGATTAGGTAAAAGAAAAGATACTTCACTTTGAACCGGTTCAGGGCAAACATTGCCATTGCAAACAATACCGCAATGCCAAGCATCCAAAAGTGCAGCTGGCTGGTGTAAAAGGTGGCTATGATGATAATTGCACCGAGATCGTCGATGATGGCAAGAGCGGTCAAAAAGATCTTCAGGGACAAGGGTGCGCGCTTTCCAAGCAGGGATAATATCCCCAGCGAAAAGGCAATGTCGGTGGCCGTAGGTATGGCCCAGCCGTTGAGGTGTTCTGCCGACCCGGTGTTGAACAGGAAAAAGATGATGGCAGGGAAGATCATCCCGCCAAGTGCGGCAAGTACCGGGAGGATGGCTTTCTCTTTCACTGCCAGCTCACCCTCCTGCAGTTCGCGTTTGATCTCAATCCCGATCAGAAAAAAAAATATGGCCATAAGCCCGTCGTTGATCCAATGCAGAACGCTCTCATTCAAAAAATCAAACCCTACTTCCATATGCCACAGACCCAGGTAAGATCCTGCACGTCCTGAATTGGCCAGCGAAATTGATAATACCGTTGAAAGGATCAGCAGCAAACCCGCCAGTTTTCCGCTTTCGGAAAGATCTTTTATGGGGTCGGTGATATGGCTTACTTTCATATCAATCGTCGTCCTTAATTACCGGTTTCACAAATGCTGATCTCACCGGCGCAGGGCAGGGAGAGGTCTCTCCTTTGGCAGCAAACCACAACACCTGGTTCAAAAGCTCGTCGGGAGCCCTGTCTTCACGGCTGAAGTCAAACTCCTCACTCATCCTTTGCCACTGGTTCAGGGCGATATTCTTTTCACCCAGGTTCACAAAAGGCCCCAGGGCTTTGAACCCTGAAGGTTCAGGCTTTGAAGTAAAACAACGCCATAAAGGGGTTGCCGCTGCATCGTACTGGCTCATGGGAGGCAGGCCCAGGATCAGCTCTATGGTCCTGAGAACCGATGCTGTTGAATAAGGAATATGATCAATAAAATGCCGTTTTACATACCCTCCTGCAATATACACCGGGCTTCGGTGCGCATCAACATGGTCGGGACCGTTCTGGGCGTCATCCTCGAGGATAAATATAACGGTTTCGTTCCATATGGATGAGGCGGCAAGGTATTCTACCAGCTTCCCCACGGCAAGATCATTATCGGCAACCTGCGCAAAAGGCGTCAGTTTCCCGGCTTTCAGACCCTGGGTATGATCGTTGATAAATCGTATCGTATTCAGACGGGGAACACTGCCAACCGCAAGCAAAGAGTCGAAGTCTTTCTTCCACTGGGTGAACCTCATGGTATCCATCACATCCTGGTCCCAGCTTGTAAAATACCTGCAATAATGATCATTCAGCACCGGGATGTTTGGCTTGTAATTATCGGCGAACTCACCGTAAGTCCTGTACGAAACTCCCTGCCTGGCGCAAAAATCCCAGATGAACCCGTCCTTGTTGTTGGCGATCTTCCGGTTCCCTTCCGAATCGTAATCTCCACCCCTCCCGCCGTAGCTGCTCGGCCAGGTTTTTTCAAGGTAGTCCGTCGCATATGCGCCCATGCTCCAGTTGTGTCCATCGGCGCTCACTTCGCCATCCACATAAAAATTATCAAGCAATACAAAATCCTTCACCAGCTGATGCTGGTTGGGGGTGACTTTTTTGCCGAACAGCACCAGGCTGGTGTCGCCGTTGCCTTCAGGCACATCGCCCAGCACCTGGTCGTAAGTGCGGTTCTCCTTGATCACGTAAAACACGTATTTAACGTTTGGGACTGCGGATGGCATTCCGGGTATGGCTGTCCCACTGGCATCTTGCGTCCCGCTGACTTTTCCGGGTTTGTACGGAGTGTTTTTGTAAACCATAGCTGAATAAACTTCCAGCTTCTTTGCATCGGGTTCGGGGATGATGCTCATAGTTCCTCTAAACAGCCCGCCTATATACTGTACCTTTTTAGGCTTGCGGCTGTCGCCCTTCTGTGCATTCACCTTTTGTGCGCGAACCATCGGGTTGGGGCCCCCGGGATTCGCCATCGAGTTAAAACCTTTACCGTTGGCCACCCACAGCTTCCTGTCCACCACCCGAACGCAGGTCGGATACCACCCTGTTGGAATAAACCCTTTGCTGAAACTCTTACCCGGTTTTGAAACATCGAATACCGCAAGACAGTTGTTATCTGCATTGGCAATGTACAGGGTCTTATTGTCGGTGCTCAGGGCCACGCTGTTGGTGGTGCTGCCCGAAGGTGAGTCTGGGTAAAGTGCTGAATTCAGGGTTTCTATGACTTTTCCTGCTTTCACGTCAATGCAGGAAACCGAGTTGTCGTTGGCGTTGGCTACATAAAGATACCTGGAGTTCCTGCTGAGGCAGAGATCGTTAGGATTGCTCCCTGCAGTGACGGATGTGCCGAATGTTCTGTTTACTGTATTGTAAATCTGCACCTTGCCGCATCCCCAGCAACTTATATAAAGACTGCGGCTGTCGCCGGATAAGATGCAGCTGTAGCCCTCGCCTTCGAGGCTGATGCGCACGTTGGCCTGCTTTTTCGCAAGGTCAAGGATGTAAAGCGAATTGTTCTCCTTGGTGACAACGTACAGAAGGTTCTTCTTTTCGTCAAGTGCAAGGCCGGCCGGGGATATCCTTTCGGGCCAGGGTTTGCCTAAAACAAGGCTGTCGGCCAGCGCCAGTTTATTGTTTTTTATCGTGTACCGGTAGATGACGTTCCTGTTACCTCCCGAGGCGTAAAGCGTTTTTTCATCTTTCGTAAAAGCCAGTCCCACCCAGGCCGCCCTGGTGAGGATGGTATCAAGGACTTTGGCTGAGACGGCATCGATGAGGTAAATGCTCTGGTCGCTTTCACCGTTATTGGTTACGGCTAACAACCGGCCCGAATGTGAAACGGCAATGTTGAGAGGGAGGTCCCCCAGCCGCAGGCTCTGGCCTATGCGGCTGATACCCCAGCCGTTGGGCAGAATGATTTGTTTGGTTTCAGTTTCTTCCTGGGAATATGCATTGGTCAGCGCCAGGATCATCAATATAACTGTGGATAGCAGGGTGCGTTTCATATTGGGTTCAGCCGTTTTGGGAGATCAAAAATACGATTTTACCTGACAAAAATGATCTGCTTTTGTTGTGCAAAGAATTGCTTCCGTTTTCCTATCTTTGCACTTTTATTTTGAGGCCTATGTTTACCGATGCTAATAAATTCCTGGGTGAAGGACTTACATACGACGATGTGCTCCTGATCCCTTCCTATTCCGAGGTGCTCCCGCGGGAAGTTGATATCTCAACCTCCCTTTCAAAAAACATCCGCCTGAATATCCCTATCGTTTCCGCTGCCATGGATACGGTGACCGAATCGGGCATGGCCATAGCAATGGCGCAGGAAGGCGGAATAGGAGTGCTTCACAAAAATATGTCTATCGAAGCCCAGGCTCTGCAGGTGAGAAAAGTCAAGAGAGCTGAGAACGGGATGATACTTGACCCGGTCACCTTGCATGAATCCGCCTTGGTCGGCGATGCGCTGGCTATGATGAAAGAACATTCCATAGGGGGCATCCCGGTGGTGAATGAACGGGAGGAACTGGTGGGGATTGTAACCAACCGTGACCTGAGGTTCGAGCGTGATATGGCAAGGCCGGTTACCGAAGTGATGACGCACAAGGTTGTCACTATCAGTGAATTTATGAATTTTGAAAAGGCTGAACAGATTCTGCAGGAATATAAAATTGAAAAACTCCCGGTCATCGATAAGAACAACCGCCTGGTGGGGTTGATCACGTATAAAGACATCATCAAGATCAAAGCCAGGCCGAATGCCTGCAAAGATACTCTCGGGCGGCTGCGCGTCGCCGCCGCCGTTGGTATTGCCGCCGATACCCTCGACCGTGCCGCCGCCCTCGTCAAGGAAGGCGTTGACGCAATCGTGATCGACACCGCGCATGCCCACACCAACCGGGTCATCGAAATGGCCAGGCGTATCAAAGCCGCCTACCCTGCAATTGATATGGTCGTCGGAAACATTGGCACCGGTGAAGCTGCCATTGACCTTGCAAAAGCAGGAGCCGACGCGGTGAAAGTCGGCATTGGTCCCGGATCCATCTGCACTACCAGGATCATTGCCGGGATCGGCATACCCCAGCTTACTGCGGTATACCAGGTGGCAAAAGCCCTCAACGGTTCCGGCATCCCGGTGATCGCCGACGGAGGTATCAGGTATACCGGCGACATCGTCAAAGCCCTCGCAGCAGGCGCCTCCTCAATCATGGCAGGCTCCCTCTTCGCGGGCGTCGATGAATCACCCGGTGAAACAATCATCTACGAGGGCCGTAAATTCAAGACTTACCGGGGTATGGGCTCACTCGAAGCCATGCAGCACGGTTCCAAGGACCGTTACTTCCAGGATATGGAAGACGATATAAAAAAACTTGTCCCCGAAGGTATTGTCGGCAGGGTGCCCTATAAAGGTTCCCTTAGTGAAGTGATCTACCAGATGACAGGCGGCCTCCGCTCAGGAATGGGTTACACCGGCTCGGCCAATATTGATGCATTGCAAACAGCCAGTTTCATCAAGATCACCTCTGCCGGGGTGACCGAAAGCCACCCCCACGACGTCACCATCATCAGCGAAGCACCAAATTACAGCCGTTAATAATGTTTTCCGATTTTTTGCGTTAATATTAAAGATAAAATCAAATGATAAAAACTATGAACTTGAAGTTATCAGGATTAATGCTTTTACTCCTGTTGTTCCTTAACGTCACTGCCCAGGTTGATAACAACACAACCCTCATGACCATCGCGGGGAAACCCGTCACTGTTGGTGAATTCATGTCGATTTACCAGAAAAACAATGTAAAGGGCGAAGCGATCGATAAAAAGTCCATGGACGAATACCTGGATCTTTTTATAAATTTCAAACTTAAGGTTCTCCAGGCCGAACAGCTTGGCCTCGACACCGTCTCATCCTTCGTCAAGGAACTCGACGGCTACCGCGATCAGCTGGCAAAACCTTATTTCACTGATGAAGCCACCCTGAACCGCCTGGTACAGGAAGCTTATGACCGTAAAAAATTCGATCTCAGGGCAAGCCATATCTTTTTCAAACTTAAACCCGAAGCATCCCCCAAAGATACCCTCGCTGCCCTGAACAAGGCGGTAGAAGCAAGGGATAAAATCCTCAAAGGCGCACGCTTCGAAGATGTGGTGCTGGAATATTCCGAAGACCCTTCGGCCAAGGATCGCGAAGCCACACCCCAGCATCCTTTTATGAAAGGGAACAAGGGCGACCTTGGTTATTTCACCGTTTTCGACATGGTGTATCCCTTTGAAAGCGCTGCATACAATACCGAAAAGGGAAGCATCTCCAAACCCGTGAGAACCGATTACGGTTACCATGTTGTTAAAGTGACCGACCACATCCCCGCCCTGAATGAATTCGTGGTCGCCCATCTCTTCCTGGGCTTTCCTAAAAATGCAACAGCTGCCGACTCGGCAAAGGTGAAAGCAAGGATCGACTCATTGTACCTTCTGCTTAAAGGCGGGGCAAAATTTGAAGACCTGGTAAAAACGAACTCCGAAGACAAGGGATCTTCCTCAAGAGGAGGCGTGCTCCCGAAACGAGGCGTCAACCGCCTGATGCCCGAGTTCATCGCAGCCATCTCAACCATCAGGAGCGTGGGCGATTTTTCAGCCCCCGTGCTTACACCGGGTTACGGCTGGCATATCATCAAGCTGGTTGAACTCAAGCCCATAGGTGCCTTCGATGAAGAAAAAGCCGAACTTAAACAAAGGGTGCAGAAAGACAGCCGCGCACAACAGGTCACCGACGCAGTCCTTGCACGTATTAAAACCGAATACGGCTTTACCGAAAACCCAAAAGCAAAAGAAGAATTCTACACTCTGGTCACCGACAGCATTTTCAACGGCACCTGGAATTCCCAGGCAGCAGCCTCAAAATACGACGTGATGTTCACTATCGGTAAAACTTCTTACACCCAGAAGGACTTTACAAGGTACCTGCTGTCGAAGCAGAAAAAGCAGGAGAAAAAAGAGATCAGGCTGTACGTGAATTCCCAGTACGAAGCCTTCCTCGAAGAAGGGATACTGAGGTATGAAGACGGTTTCCTTGAAGCAAAATACCCCGACTTCAAAGCGCTCATGAAGGAATACCGCGATGGCATCCTGCTGTTCGACCTTACCGATCAGAAGGTCTGGTCCAAGGCCATCAAGGATACCACAGGCCTCCAGGATTTCTATTTGAAGAACAAGTATAACTACATGTGGGGGCAGAGGGTTGAAGCCAGCATTTTTACATTGAAGAACCCGGCCCTCTCCCAGAAAGTTAAAAACTTCATCAAGAGCAACCTTAAGGAGGATGACATCCTTAAAGAGATCAATTCAGATACAGCAAAGGTCCTGGCCATCGAATCGGGCAAGTTCTCGAAAAAAGACAACCGGTTTGTCGACACCGTAGCCTGGGTTCCGGGAATTTCAAATGATATTAAAATTACCAATGGCGCAGTGTTCGTCAACATTAAGCGCATTCTCAAATCGGAACCCAAAACCCTGAATGAAGCTAGAGGGCTTATTACTGCCGATTACCAGAATTACCTTGAAAAGGATTGGATCCGCAGCCTCAGGGCAAAATACCCCGTGGTCGTGAACCGTGAAGTTCTTGCAAAAATCAAATAATCCGTTTCGGATCATGTACTGGCGCACCCTGTTGTTCGCTCTTATCTTATTGACATCCTGCTCAGGGTTCTTCAAAAAGAAGACAGAAAGACCCCTGGCCAGGGTATATGACGATTACCTGTATGAATCGGATATGAGAGGGGTGGTTAGCCCGGGCCTCCCGGCAAGCGACAGTATTATGATCGTAAAATCGTATGTGGATAACTGGGTCAGGCAAAGACTCATCCTGCACCAGGCAGGGAAAAACCTTCAGAGCTCCCAGCTTGATTTTTCCAAACAGCTTGAGAATTATAAGAATTCCCTTATCATCTTTGAATATGAAAACCAGCTCATCCACCAGAAACTCGATACCGTGGTTACCGATGATGAGATCACTAATTACTATAACACCAACCCGAATACCTTCCTCGTGAGGGATATCATTGTAAAGGTGCAGTATGCAAAGCTGCCGCTAAAATCGAAATTCATCCCTCAGGCGCGTCTGATGCTTATCTCAGATAAACCCGATGACCGCAACAAGCTCGCGGATCTCTGTGAGCAACAGTCGTTCGGGTATTTCATCGATGACCAGAAATGGATCTTCTTCAACGACCTGATGAACCAGGTCCCGCTAAGGCCGGCCGACCGGGAAGACTTTCTGAAAAAGAACAAGCATGTCGAGGTCAGCGACATGACCTTCACCTGGCTTATCCGCTTCTCCGATTACCGCCTTAAAGACAGCAACTCCCCCCTCGAGCTCGAGAAACAGAAGATCCACGATATTATCCTGAACAAAAGAAAAATGGAACTCCTGGGTAAAATGCACGACTATATTTACCAGAATGCACTGAAACAAAACGATTTTGAAGTATTTTAAATTCAACAAGACAATAATTCCCATGCACCCGAGATACATCCTCATCCTGATTCTTTTTCTTAACCTGTTCATACCGTTGAGAGGACATTCACAGCAGTCCCAGGACACGGTTATCGACGGTGTAGTGGCCGTTGTGGGAGGGAATATGATCCTTAAATCGGATATCGAGGCCCAGTACCTGCAGCTCAGGGCCCAGGGGATCATCAAGGGCAGCCCCGAAAGGATGAAATGCCAGATCCTCGATAAGCTGCTTTATATGAAACTCCTGCTTCACCAGGGGCAGGTCGACAGTATAAAGGTTACTGATGCACAGGTTGAAAGTGAAATGGACCGTCGCATGCGGTATTTCATTTCCCAGGCAGGTTCCCCCGAAAAACTTGAAGAATACTACGGGAAGACCCTCCTCGAGATCAAAAATGAACTGAAAGAGATCATCAGGGAGCAGATGCTCACCGAACAGGAAGAAGCGAAAATCACAAAGGACCTCACGATAACGCCATCCGAAGTCAGGGCTTTTTTTAAAAAAATTGATAAGGACAGCATCCCGCTCGTAAATGCCGAATTCGAGATCGGGGAGATCATCAAACAGCCTGAGATCGGCCCTGCCGAAAAACTGATCGTGGTCATGAAACTGAAAGGCTTCAAGGAAAGGATTGCCAAGGGTGATGAGTTCGCGACACTGGCTGTTTTATATTCCGAAGACCCTGGTTCGGCAAAACAGGGAGGTGAACTTGGAATGTTCAAAAGAGGGGATATGAGGCCTGAATTCGAGGCTGCTTCCTTTAAACTGAAAACCCCCGGCGAGGTCTCGGATATAGTCGAAACGGAGGATGGTTTCCATATCATACAGCTGATCGAACGCAGGGGAGATTACATCAATGTAAGGCATATCCTCCTGCAGCCGCAGGTGTCGATGGCCAACCTGAACAAGGCCAAGGTAACTCTTGACAGTGTCGCCCTGCTGATCACTTCGAAGAAACTGACTTTTGATGCGGCCGTGATAAAATACTCCGACGATCCTTCAAGGAACAATGGCGGGCTGATTGTCAATAATGTTACAGGAAACACCCGTTTCGAGGCAGCACAACTTTCACAGCTGGATCCCAAGGTGTTTTTCATTGTGGATAAGCTGAAACCTGGTGATATCAGCACACCGGTACTGATGAAAACCGAAAGGGGTAAGCAGGAATACCGGATTTACTACCTTAAAGACAGGACTACCGCCCATCGTGCAAATCTTGAGAATGATTATACCCGCATCCAGGTGATTGCACTTGACAAGAAAAAGCAGAAGGTTGTGAACGACTGGGTGAACGCGAAACTTCCCGGCACCTATATAAAGATTGCCGATCAGTACCAAAAATGTGAATTTACCAGGAAATGGATACGTTAACAAACAATATAATTCAATATAAATCTGATGTTGAGGCTGTTGATGCCCTGGTTGAAAAATACGACAGGCTTAAGCAGGAAATATCAAAAGTAATTGAAGGCCAGAAGGAAGTAATAGACGGACTGCTGATCTCGGTGTTCAGCCGCGGGCATTGCCTGCTGGTAGGGGTTCCGGGCCTGGCCAAGACCCTTATGGTTCATACCTTATCTAATGTTCTGGGCCTCAGCTTTAATCGCATTCAGTTCACCCCCGACCTGATGCCATCGGATATAATTGGCACTGAGATTCTTGATGAATCAAGGCATTTCCGCTTTATCAAAGGTCCCGTTTTTGCAAATATCATTTTGGCGGATGAGATTAACCGCACCCCGCCGAAGACCCAGAGTGCACTGCTGGAAGCAATGCAGGAGAAAGCTGTCACGGTGGCCGGCCAGACCTATCACCTTGATGAACCATTTTTTGTGCTTGCCACCCAGAACCCTATAGAGCAGGAGGGGACCTATCCCTTGCCCGAAGCCCAGCTCGACCGTTTTATGTTCAACATCTGGCTCGATTATCCTTCGCATGAGGAGGAGGTCAGGATCATGAAGATGACGACCACTGATACTTCGAGTAAACCTGAGATCGTGCTGAATTCAGCCGAGATCCTTTTCTTCCAGAACCTGATCCGCAAAATACCGGTTCCCGAAAACGTGTATAATTATGCTGTAGGCCTTGCTTCCAAAACCAGGCCGGGCACCGCTTCGGCTGATAACTGGGCTAAGGAATACCTCACCTGGGGCGCAGGCCCAAGAGCGTCGCAATACCTCATTATCGGAGCAAAGTGCCATTCGGTCCTCAGGGGTAAATACTCACCCGATATCGAAGATGTCAAAGCGGTGGCCGTGCCGGTGCTCAGGCACAGGATCGTCAGGAATTATAAGGCTGAAGCCGAGGGCATTCGCGAAGAAGCTATTATAAGTCATCTTTTATAGTGAAATATTTCACCTTTTAGGGATTCTCCTTCAGGCTTGAATTCTTTTGGAATAATTTCGCTGAAATTTCCTCTGAACATGAAAGTTAACCTCTCTTCCCGGCTACTTGTAGTATTGATGATTGCCTTCTTCGCAGGCATGTTTGTTTCTTGCAACCATAACGATAAATCACCCGCTTCAAAAGATGCTCTCAGAGGCAAGCTTACTATTTCGGGAGCATTTGCGCTTTATCCCCTGACCATCAGATGGGCTGAGGAATTCCGTAAAATTCATCCCGGAGTCACAATCAATATTTCTGCCGGCGGAGCAGGCAAGGGGATGGCCGATGCCTTGTCGAAAATGGCCGACCTGGGAATGTATTCAAAGGAAGTGAGCCCGGAGGAGAAGGCAAAAGGAGCCTGGTGGGTGGCCTGTGCCAAAGATGCTGTTCTGCCGGTGATGAACGCTGCCAATCCGCTGGTGAAGACCATCCAGGCTTCAGGTGTGACAAAGGATAAATTCTACGGTATTTTTATTTCGGGTAACGTCAAAACCTGGGGTGATCTCACCGGCATTAAAGATGCCAATGCATTGCAGGTCTTCACCCGTTCCGATGCCTGCGGGGCTGCCGATATGTGGGCAAAGTTCATGATGAACAAGAAACAGGAGGACCTGCAGGGTATAGGTGTGAATGGAGACCCCGGTGTTGCGGATGCGGTGCGCAAGACGATGTACGGAATAGGATATAACAATCTGAATTTTGTGTTCGATGTCCAGAGCCGCAAACCCTACCAGGGACTGTCCATTGTTCCTATCGACATTAACGGCAACGGGAAGATCGATAAAGAAGAGGATTTTTACCATTCCATGGACGAGGTCATGGCTGCCATAAACGACGGAAGGTACCCTTCGCCGCCTGCGCGCCAGCTTTATTTTGTATCGGCAGGCAAGCCTGGTAATAAACTTGTGCTGGCTTTTCTTAATTTTATACTCTCCGACGGGCAGAAGTACGTTAACGAAGCAGGGTATGTTCGTTTGAAGGAGGATGTCATCCGCAGTCAGATAAATAAATTGCAGTAAATGTACCTACTGAACAGGCAGCAAAGGCATGTGGTGAATTACAGCTGGATGCTTTTCAGCCTGCTTATCATTGCCTTCCTGCCTTTCATGCTGTTCGGCGGGCTGTATTTCAAATCCTTTCTCTTGCTTAAGACTCACACCCTCAAGGATTTGATATTTTTGCATTCATGGCATCCCTCAAGAGGTGAGTTCGGGTTTTACCCCTTTATTATTGGCTCTGTATGGGTCACCCTGCTTGCCATCCTGATTTCGACTCCCATTTGCCTGCTTACGGCCATCAATGTGACCCAATACGCGAAAAAACGCTTCCTGAGGGTCATGCACCCCGTGATCGATATCCTGGCCGGGATCCCCTCGGTTGTTTACGGGGTATGGGGGATCCTCGTCATCGTTCCGTTTATTTCGCGTTACCTCGGCCCCTGGTTCGGGGTGCAGACCATGGGATACAGCATACTTGCCGCAGCCCTGGTGCTGAGTGTCATGATCATCCCCTTCATCCTGAATATCATGATAGAGATCTTCCGAACCATACCTACTGAGCTTAAGGAAGCAACGCTTTCGCTGGGTGCGACCAAATGGCAGATGGTCAAACATGTGCTGTTGCGCAAAGCCCTGCCGGGTATCATCGCTTCGGTGGGTTTTGGGCTTGCGAGGGCTTTCGGCGAAACCATGGCAGTGCTCATGGTCGTGGGGAATGTGATAAAGGTTCCTCATTCGGTGTTTGACCCGGGTTATACGCTGCCGGCTCTTATTGCCAATAATTACGGTGAAGTGCTTTCGATACCGCAGTATGATTCGGCCCTGATGTTTGCGGCCCTTCTCCTCCTGGCGGTCTCGCTGTTCTTCAACCTCCTCATGCATTTCTTTATTGCCAGGTATAATAAGTATTGAGATGAAACGGACACTGAAAGCTGAAGAGACATTTTTCAGGATACTGATGAACCTGACCACGGGATTCATCCTCATTATCCTGGGGATAATCATCTACAGTGTCTTTGAAAAAGGGATGAAGGCAATGTCCTGGGAAATGCTGACTTCGGTGCCCAGCGGCGGGTATTATTACGGCAAAGGTGGGGGGATATTGAATGCTATCGTGGGTTCCCTCGTCCTGGCTTTTGGCGCTACCATACTTGCATTCCTTATCGGGTTGCCGGTTGCACTCTATATGAACGTTTTCCTGGTCCGTCGCAAAAAGCTAGTCAATCTTATCCGTTTCATCCTCGACCTGATCTGGGGAGTTCCTTCGATTGTATACGGCGCTTTCGGCTTTACCCTGATGGTCTTTATAGGCTTGCAGACTTCCCTGCTGGCGGGTATCATTACAGTCACTCTCTTTATACTTCCTATAATGATAAGGTCTATGGATGAGATTCTCAGGACCGTTCCCATGGGACTCTCCGAAGCCACCTATTCGCTCGGGAGCAACAAATCGGAACTTGCGTTTAAAATTTTTACAAGGCAATCCGTCTCGGGCATCATCACCGCGGTGCTGTTGTCTTTCGGCAGGGCGATCGGAGATGCTGCCTCGGTTCTGTTCACCGCTGGATATACCGATAACCTGCCGAACTCCCTGATGGAGCCGGTGGCTACGCTTCCGCTTTCTATCTTTTTCCAGCTTGCTTCGCCTGTGCCTGAAGTCCAGGCAAGGGCTTATGCCTCAGCCCTCGTGCTTACTGTTATCATTCTCATAGTCAGCCTGTTTTCACGGGGTCTTGGGAAACGTTATCATAAAACAAAAATAAATTTCTGACCTTCGCATTATGGAGACTGCCATCACGATAAAGGATTTGAATGTTTTTGCCGGGAAAACACAGATCCTTCATGATATCAATGCCGAGATCCCGAAAAACAAGATAACGGTGATACTCGGCCCCTCAGGCTGCGGCAAGACAACCCTCCTCAAATGCATGAATCGCCTCACCGACCTTTACCCCGAATTGAAGGTCAGCGGCGAGATCCTGATCAACGACAAGAACATCTTCGATCCCGGTGCAGACATCAGCAAACTCAGGCAGAGCATGGGGCTTCTTTCACAGCGCCCTTACCCTCTGCCCATGACCATCTATAACAATATCGCTTATGCCCTCAAACTGAGAGGGGTGAGGGGCAAGCGAAAACAAAGTATCCTCGTCATGGATTACTTAAAGCAGGCCAACCTCTATGATGAAGTAAGGAAACGCCTGCGGGAACCCGCATCGCGTTTGTCGATAGGACAGCAGCAAAGGCTTTGCCTTGCCCGCGGATTGGCGGTAAATCCCGATATCATCCTCGCCGACGAACCCACCTCTGCCCTCGACCCGATTTCGAGCCGCTTCATCGATGAAAAATTCCAGGAGATCAAACCCCATTTTACGATTGTGGTAGTCACCCACGTCCTCCGCCAGGCCCGCCGCATCGCCGACAACGTCATTTTCATGTACATGGGCGAAGTCATCGAACAGGGCCCAGCCACGGAATTCTTCGAGAATCCCCGGGAGGAGAAGACGAAATCATATTTGGAGGGAATGTTTAATTGAGCCATAAGCCATGAGCCATAAGCCATGAGTTAAAATCTCATCACTCATCACTCCTTTTTCATGGTTTTTCTTGCAAAACATATTAAAACACATTATATTTGCTAGACTATCCCGGTTTGGGGTAAAAGGCTTTTTATGCCTGTTTTCAAAAAATACCTTCTTTCTGCTTTGGTACTGCTTCTTCTGACAGGACCCATGACCAAGGTAATGTCCTCTCAATTATGTACCACTCCGGCCAGTCTGTCTGGCATGGATACCGTATCCCTGCCGTTCACCGAAAACTGGGACCAGGGTACTTTTGCATACAATAACTGGGTGCATTCAGGTAACTGGGTTATCAATGCAGGGGTCGGAAATCCTGCACCCACTGCCGATTATGACGGTCTTCCATTCCGCAGTAACTATAATGATACCTTGCAGTCTGTTACTTTCGATGCAACTGAATATAACTGTGCTGCAATTTACCTTGATTACGACTTTGAACTTCTTGACCGGAACCAAACCGGGGCTGAATACCTTACCGTTGAAATTCATGTTGACAGCGCCTGGAAACCCCTCAGCGAATACAGCAATAAAGGGGATAAACCATGGAGAAGCGTACACCTGGAATTGAATCATACTGCAGGCAAAAAATTTCAAATCCGCTTCCGTGCTCATGGTGTTCATTCCCAGGATATTCTTCACTGGTTTGTCGATAACATCTCCTTATACGCCGTTTGCCGTCCTCCCATTAACCTGACATACACTGCATCTCATTATGCCGTCAACCTCTCCTGGCAGCCTCCCGATTGTAATTATAACGGACCCTCATCGCAATGGATACACTGGGATGATGGGATAAACTTTGGTAGTATCGGTATCTCCTGGCCTTTCGATATGGCAGCCCATTGGACACCAGACCAGCTAACCTATCTTACAGGAAGTTCGGTCACGAAGATCTCCTTCTTCCCGACCAGTGCAGGTTATGCCACCTTCAGGGCCCGTGTATGGCAGGGACCCGTGAACTCACCTGCTGTGGTTTGCGATCAGGATATCCCGTCTGTTACTTATGACCAGTGGAATATCGTTACACTTAACACTCCTGTGTTGATCGATGTTACTCTGGATCTTTTCCTCGGTGTTAATGTCAGCCCTTCAAGCGGCTGGCCGGCCGGTACCGACGCCGGTCCTGCTATTGATGGTTATGGTGATATGGTGCAACTGCAAGGCGTATGGTCAACCTTGCTCTCTCTCTGTCCCTCCTGCGACTATAACTGGAATATCCAGGCTTATGTTGAAAGCCTTAAATCTGCCACCCAGGCAAGGATTATCCCCCGGCCACCCATGCCACAGTTGCAGGGGCCTGTTTTCTTAACAGCTCATGCAACAGGAAACGGGAAAAAGTTTGACCATGCCGGAACCCGTGATAAGACCTCAAATCATTCCATTATTATGGGATATAACGTATGGCGTACCAATTCGACAGGAGATACTTCCACTTTTCACAAGATAAATGGCCCCATAGTTGCTGATACCACCTTTACGGATATCATTCCTAATGACAGCCTGGGTGTTTTCGAATACTATGTGACTGACGTGATGAATGACTCCGCCACCAACAGTTTCCTCTGCGAATCACCCGGGACCAACAGGCTTACTGTTTCGGTTCCGGCTGTAGGAATCAGCAACAACCTCCCCTGCAGTTTGAGTATTTTCCCTGACCCATCCGCAGATATAATAAATGTGAGCAGCGATCTTACTATCCACTCTATCGGCATCATAAATTATACAGGCCGGGAAGTTTGCTCAGGAAATAATGTAAATTCGAAAACCGTCCGCCTTAATGTATCAGCGCTTCCGGCCGGGATCTACTTTGTAAAAATTACCCACTATAAGGGGACAGGAATTTCAAAGATCACGGTTGTCCACTGATCATTTTTTCCACTCCACGGGGTTTATACCATTATTTTGTCAGTGCAACGTATTATATGCCGTGGAATCTAATGTGATCAGCAATTCCATCAGTATCTTATTCTTGCGTGCATCAGGTTGATTGAAGAGTTCTCCAAGCATTTCCCTGAATCTCAGTAACTCCTTCAGGACAGAAGGATTTTTTGGATCTGAGATAGTAAGATCGGTCAGTTCAAACGCCCGCTCCCAGGAATGTATTGCGTTCTCCGGATCCTGTTTCTGCAATGCGTTCTGTGAACGGTTCATCTCGTTGGCGATCATAAGCAGCTGCTGGTGCCTTGGATAGGAAAACCATTTATCGGTTGTAAGACTTCTGTGATAAACCAGAGGATACATTGGAATTTTTTAGAGGGGATCAGATCAGTAACCGTTTTACGATCACTTCCAGTTTGGTTTTTACAACATCATCCATGATTTCCATCGAACGGTTCCCCTGGGATGGCCTGATGTTGATGAATGACGTGAATTCGAGTCTTTCACCTGGTTCATTTAACGGATATATGTTAGCTCCCCATATATCCTGCTGAAGAGAACCATTCTCAAGCAAAAGGTGTTCAAGGTCAGCATGCATTTCGGCATCCACTCCAAGTATTTCCTTAGAGATATCGACAACGATTTTCATCATCTCTGTAAAATCGACTTCACGTGATTCCCAGATTTCCGATAAAACGGATGGTGAAGTAATGATCTTCATGAACTGAAAGTTTCTCCAAATGTAACAAAAATGAACCGTCAGAATGCAATATAACAGGGATATCAATCCGGAAGCAACATTTGCTTTGACCAGCCTTCGCCAAACACGAGTCAAGAGTCACGGTTCACCAGTCACCGTTCACCGCAATATTTTTCTTGCAAAACATATTAAAACACATTATATTTGCCAGACCATCCCGGTTTTGGGGAAAATCGTTCGATATGGCAACCCTCAATAAACATATTCTCCTGGCACTGGTCCTGATTCTTCTGTTCGGACCCTGCTCCATGGTAATGTCCGCTCCTCTTATTACAAACCCGCTGAACACGGTAACAAACGATTCCGTTCCCCTGCCTTTCGCCGAAGGCTGGGACCAGGGAACCTTTGCATACAATAACTGGGTGCATTCAGGGAACTGGAGTATCAGCATCCCAATGGGCAACCCGTTTCCTTCTGCCACGTATTCTGGTCTGCCGGCACAGGCTAATTATAACGATACCCTGCAGAGTATTGTATTGAGTGCTTCAGAATATACCTGTGCCACAATTTACCTTGATTTTGACTTTATGCTGGTTGATCAGAATCATACCGGGGCTGAATTCCTTACGGTGGAAGTCAGGACCGACAGCGTCTGGAAAAAGCTGGCAGAGCACAGCAATCTGGGGGGCGTCGCCTGGACAACACAGCATATTGAAATCGCGCATGCCAAAGGCAGGTCGTTCATGATCCGTTTCAGGGCTCATGGCGTCAACTCCGCTGATATCCTGCACTGGTATGTCGATAACATCCATGTATATGCTGTATGCCGCCCGCCCCTAAATCTTACAGTAACCCAGACCCAGTACCAGGTAATGTTGTCCTGGACCCCTCCTGACTGTGGTTATGATGGCCCGATCCCTCAGTGGATACACTGGGATGATGGAGTAAACTTTAATTCTATCGGTACATGTGATTGTGAAGCTGATCTTGCAGCCCATTGGACACCTTCACAGATTACTCATCTTTCGGGATGTTCGGTTACGAAGATATCTTTCTTCCCGAACAGCGCGGGTAATGCCACTTACAGGGCACGCGTCTGGCAAGGCGTCAACGGGACCAACATGATCGTTGACCAGGATATACCTTCAATAACCTGGGACCAGTGGAATATGGTTGACCTTGTTTCACCTGCCCTGATCGATGTGACACAGGATCTCTATGTTGGGGTGTATATTCATTTTCTATCCGGCTGGCCTGCCGGCACTGATGCCGGACCCGCAATCGACGGATATGGCAATATGATGTACTGGGTTAATGAATGGGTGACACTGCTTTCACTTTGTCCCAGCTGCGATTACAACTGGAATCTCCAGGCTTATGTTGAAAGTCTTAAATCTGCCTCCCAGCCTGTAATTCTACCCCAAAAACCCACTCCCGAACAATCCGGGCCGGTTACTGCTGCTATAAATAAATCAGGCAAAGGCATCCGTTTTCTGCCTCGCATGAATCAAGGCAGAACTCAGAATAATTCGAGCCTTATGGGATATAATGTCTGGCGCACTGATCCAACAGGAGATACTTCTACTTTTCATAAGATCAATGGCCCCTTGGTTACTGATACCACTTATACCGATATCTTTTCTGATGGCAGCGCTGGTGTTTATAATTACTATGTGACTGCCGTGATGCACGACTCCGCCACCAATACTTTCCTTTGCGAATCACCCGGGACCAACATGCTTACTGTCTCAGTCCCGGCTGTAGGAATCAGTAATAAGCTGCCCGGCTGTTTGAATATTTTCCCTAATCCATCCGCAGACATTATAAATGTGAGCAGCGATCTTACGATCAAAACTATCTCTATCATGAATTACACAGACCGGGAGGTATACTCACGAAGCAATGTGAACTCGAAAACCGCCCGCCTGAACGTATCCGCATTTCCGGCCGGCATCTACTTTGTTAAGGTTATACAGGATAAGGGTACAGGAATTTCTAAGATCACGGTTGTACACTGATCATTTTTTCCAGATCAATGGGAATGATTCGGGTTCTGATAAGGATTTAAGGTCAATATCAATATCAAGATCGGCCCAGCATAATTGCCCTGATGGGTAATAGCGTATATTAAATATCTGATCTAAAGAGGATTCTCTGAAACCAGGGTAATCCTTAAAAGGAATAAAATACTCCTTGTCTTCAATCAGGACCCATAACCCCAAATCATTGATACTTGTGAGTTTACAATCCGAAGTGATGGTCCCATTTTTCGATAAACTCATTTTTATGCTCCTCAATAATTTTAATTATTTCAGTTAACTCATGCGTGTCCAGGTTGTAAAAATCGGTTAAAGCCACCAGAGGTTCAAGCCAGATTTTTGCTGTTCCATCGGCAGTAGCCACATGAACATGCTTCCTGATTTCCTCGCGGCTGTTGAAAAAGAACCTGTACTTGCCAATCAACAATATAGTAGGTGACATCAGGAATGCATTTATACAAAAATACAAGAAAAATTAATCTGTTACAGTAACAAAGTTTTGGTTCAATTTTAATTATAGTTCCCCAATGTGGAACTTATTATGTAAGTTTGTAAAAGCAATTAAAATGGAAAGAATTTTTTCCAAAAGGATGATCCGGGAGTTTTGGGCTAAACATCCGAAGAGTGAGCAATAGCTGAAAACATGGTACGAAACTGTGGTTCATGCAAACTGGAATATCCCATCAGAGATTAAGAAAACTCTTGCCACTGTAAGCATATTTAAGAACAGCAGGGTGGTATTCAATATTAAAGGAGGCTCTTACCGAATGGTTGTAAAATTTAATTTCAAGAGAAGATGGTGCTTTATCCGGTTCATTGGGACACATGAAGAATACTCTAAAATTAAGGCAGATAAGATCTGATAAAATGAAAATTAAAATCATACGCAGCGAGACTGATTACGATGCAGCTCTTAAGCGCCTGGATAAAATATTTGATGAACCAAAAGATTCCAAGCTGGGTGATGAAGCTGAAATTCTTGGTCTGCTTATCGAAAATTATGAAAAGAAACATTATCCGATTGATCCTCCTGATCCGGTTGAAACGATTAGGATAAGAATGGAAGAAATGCAGTTAAAGCACCGGGACCTGGCTGAAATTTTTGGTGGGAAGAACAGAGTTTCTGAAGTGCTAAACCGTAAACGCAAACTGACACTTGAAATGATTAGGAAGGTAAACTCACTTTTACACATTTCTCCCGAGATCCTGATCCGCGAATACTCTCTTTCTGATCATCAATAATTCCCGGATCACGGTTTTCAGTCCTTAAGGCATCTCACAGCAAATGCGTTCGAGCGGTTTGAGTAATAATCTGAAACACTGTAATTCACAAGGTTCATCCCGTGGGATACGGCTTTTACAGAACCAAAGGGGTTTGAGGTCCAGTAAAGGCTTGCAAATCCCTGGTATTTCCAGGTGAGATTGCTGTATTCAAACCCGCCGGCTTTGGCCCTGAACCCGTTGAATACCGAGTCCTGCAATGGTTTGGCGGCCAATCCCTGGCTCAGGCTTGAATTAAACAAAATAAGCCAGTCAGACTGCGTAGGCACGTGCCATCCCGGCGGACAAAGCCCCTGAGCACCTGGAGTACTGGTATATGCCATCACTTCATCCCACTGGTACAGCCCACCGTAAAGGTTGCAATTTGCCGGGTCATTGGAATAACAGTATTTTTCGTTGATGCAATTGTCGGTTTGCCCGGTATTACCCTGCACAATGCTGCCGTAATTGAGGTTTTTCTGCATCCAGCACTGGCTCCCGATCTGAACGGTGGGGTAAACATTATTATCCCGGATATCGGTGAGGTTATTCCCGCAATTAAAGGCCGCCGCCGCTACGACAATAATATTTTTATTCATCTGCGCGCTGCATGATAAGATATTGGTATAGGAATACGTAACGGTCTTCGATCCAATGCCAGCTGATGCAGGTGTGAAAACCCCTGTAGAAGGATTAACTCCCGGCCCTGAATAGATCCCGCCCAATGGGATTCCTCCTTTCAGGGTAAATGGCATGGCGCTTACAGTTGTGATGCTGTCAAAGCATAATGCAAACGATACAGATGGCGCCGGCAAAGCGCTCATAATGATTTTACCTGATGATGCAGGGTTATTCGTAACACATGAAAGATTTGAGGTGATGACACAGCGTACGCTGTCACCGGCCAGGGGTGCATAAGAAAAATCCGCCGAGTTGGTTCCCTGGCTAATGCCGTTCACAATCCATTGATACGCAGGGTTGGTACCGCCGTTTGACGGAATTGCATGGTAGCTTACCAGTATTCCGGGGCAAAAAGGATTCGGAGTCGCAGTGATGGACGCTCCAACCGGCAGACGTGTAATTTCTGTCATTGCAACAATATTGCTTGTAGCGGGATTATTTTGGGTACAGGCCAGGTTCGATGTTAATACACAGCTTACCTGGTCTCCGTTTAACGGATTATAAGTGTATGTGGATATCCCGGTACCCGCATTCACACCATTCACCTTCCATTGGTAAACAGGCAGTGTCCCCCCGTTGCCAGGAGTTGCAGTGAATGTTACCGGATTCCCGGAACAGAATGGATTGGTCGGGGTGGAGATGGAAATACTTACCGGCAGGTTCGGATTGACTGTCATGGTAAGAGTGTTGCTTGTTGCAGGATTGCCTGTTGGGCAAATAGCATTGGAAGTCAACACGCAGGTGATATTATCCCCGTTGATGGGAGTATAAGTATAGGATGCGTTATTTGCACCGGCATTTGTACCATTGACTTTCCACTGGTAGGAAGGTGCAGTCCCTCCGTGCTGGGCTGTTGCAAAGTAAGTCACCATAGTACCGGTGCAAACGGTAGTGGTTGGGGTGGTGATGCTTACTGAGACCGTCAATAAGGGGTTTACAACCATCAGGATGGAATTTGATGTTGCCGGGTTATTCGACGTGCAGGGTTCCGAAGAAGTTAGTATGCAGTTTACAAGGTCCCCGTTCACAGGAGCATAAATAAAGACCGGGTTGTTTGTGCCTGCTGAAGCGCCGTTCACCTTCCATAGGTAAGCAGGTATAATACCTCCGTTGGTGGGTGCTGCAGTAAAAGTGACAAGGGTTCCTGCACATACATTATTGGCAGATGCCGAAACAGTCAGGCTTACCGGAAGCGGATCTGTAACGGCAGCAACAAGCACATTCGATGCGACCGCCCCGCTCCAGTCAGGCATGCAGTCAACCCTGGCAAGCCTCCTGTACCAGGTTGTCTGTGTTATTGGACCAGGGTTGAATGATGCTGAATTGCTTGCTGCAATATCGGTAAAACCTGTACTGCTGCTTACTGTGGATTGCTGCCACCTGTATTCAAGGGTCCCGGACTGGCCTGTAGGCAAAGCGATGTTGTTCAATGCAGCCGGTGTATAGCTCCCGCAACCGCTCTGATCACTGCCGATCGTACCTCCGTTATCAGGATTGGTACAAGGAGGGTTAAAGCTCCAGGTGACCACCGAAGTATTGGAAATATAACCAAAGCATTCGGCATAAACATTATCCGTTCCGGGGATAGTACCTGTTTGGGTATAGCAGTACACCGCATTTCCTGATGCATCGGTGTAGGCATTCCCGTTCAGCGGATTGATGCCGCTGACATGGAAGTTGACAAGTACACCGGCAACCGGGTTTGAGTTTATATCGAGGACGTTTGCAGTCAGACAAACGCTTGTAACATTCAGCTGGCCATTGGCTGTCAGTGGTGACAAGGTAATGCTGTTAACGGTTCCTACAGGCGAAAGGGAACACCCGCCGGGATATCCGTATGAATCGGCAACATTCCATCCATATACAAAAACACCAAATGGGAAGGTGCACGTAAAAGTGTGGGAACCGTCTGTGACAGACCTTTGTGCTCCGTAGAAATTCGTGGTCCCGATCTGGGTAAAAGCACCCGGAGGAATTAACACTCCATCCTGGTATATGATGCTGATGGCATCTGAAGGTGCGATAATATTAATCCACTGGCTCGCAAAACCTTCAACATTAACCACGGTATAATTGGTAAGGAACTGTTCCTCAGGTGGAATGAGGACCATGAAAGGATCACCGGTGTACCCTGAACAATCCTGACCCTTGGCAAACTGGGAAAGAAGACTGGCATGGTTTGTTGAGATGGAATTGTACCCGGTAAGGTTTGCTTCATAATACTGACCGGTGTTGATAGTAGCGACAGTTACCCCGTTTACCGTTACGGTTGTTCCATCCTCCGCTGCCAGCACCCTGAATACATCCCCGCTTGCATCGCGTCCTGCAAGGGGCACTGTAACATAATTCTTTCCCCATGCATAATGGGGGAACATCTCTTCCACGATATGGTCGCAGGTGGCGCATCCTGATGGTATATCCACACAGGTAACCGATCCGAATACCGCAACAGGGAAATTGGATTGTATCCTTGACCCGGTAAGATCGTCATTTAAATTTGTGGCTGTGATGTAACAGGTTTCTCCTGTGTTCAGGTTCACGTTCGAGGTTAAATTCGTCTGGTGATTGTAAATTGTCAGCGCGGTACCATCCTGTGTTGCAACCACACTGCAACAGGTTCCTAAGCCAAGTGTATTACTATAGGTCATTACCGTGTAATCCAGGCCTAAGGCATTGACCGGCAAAGCGAGGAATGCATCTGAAGAAGCGGTTACATGGTTTAGCCCGTAAACCGTTATCGGATCAACTGAGGTGATCTGTATCCCTTTATTCTCTTTACCCGCCGCCAGCACTATACTCGACGGGAGCGTCACCTTTGTAACCACCCCGGGGACAACTGTGAAATTCTGATTTACACCGGGGTATGCCGAAAAAACCGATCCACTGGTGGCAACAGTGGAAGAAATATGCAATTCTATGTTCGCGGGGCCCGCGTTGGGCGGGAATGCGACCCAGAAATCTGTTCCGACGCTGGTAACGGTTTGTGAAAACACCGGGTTGATGATCCAAAGAAAAAATAATACGGACAGTAAATTTTTCTTCAACATCTTTTCTTAATCAATCATTCGTGCATCGTACATTTCGCTTTTCGAGTTCGCTTCTCGCTACCTGTTTTCGCTACCTCGCTACCTCGCTACCTTTCTTCCCTGCCACGTCCCCCTCTTCTCCATCTCCTTCTCTATCCTCCTGAGTACCTCATCATATCTCAGTAATCCCCAATTGTGGTTTTCGATATAGCGCGGCGGGACTTCGCCTGCGAAGCGCTCGATCGAGATCTCAGGGCTGAGTGCCTCAAGGAACTCAATAATGAAATCAATATAGGATTCCAGGTTGAATGGATGGAAATCACCCGGCTGAGCCCGGTATTCTTTCTCCATCACGGTTCCCTTAATAATCTGCAGCTGGTGGAATTTCACGCTGTCGAGGGGCAGGCCTGAAATGAAATCTGCATACTTATGCATCATTTCGGGATCCTCGCCGGGAAGTCCGAAAATGAAGTGCGCCCCTGTGCTTATCCCCATTGCATGGGTCCTGCGAATGGCATCCACGCCTTCTTCCACGGTATGACAGCGGTTGATGCGATGAAGTGTCTCATTATAGATCGATTCAATTCCGAACTCCACCTGCACAAAATACTTCGGGCTCAATGATGATAAGTAACGGAGGATGTCATCGTCTATGCAATCAGGCCTTGTGCCCAGTACAAGTCCAGCCACACCCGGCCAGGAGAGTGCTTCTTCGTATTTCTCCTTCAGCGCCTCAATTGGTGCATAGGTGTTTGAATAGGGCTGGAAATAGGCGAGGAATTTATTTGCCCTCCGGTACCTCACGGCATGGAACTCAATCCCAAGCCTTATCTGTTCAGTGATAGAGGAAGCGCTTTCGCAATAGGAGGGATTGAAGGCTTCGTTTACGCAGTAAGTACAACCTCCGCTTCCTTTGGATCCGTCACGGTTAGGACAGGTGAAGCCTGCGTCAATAGCCAGTTTTTGCAGACGTTCACCGAAAAGGGCTTTCATTTTCCAGGTATAGGAATTATACCTGTGAGGTCCCCAGCTATGTGGTATTGAGTCCAAGATGTTTTAACTGGTTGTTGCGCGCTCCAGCTTTTTCAGGATTGAGAAAATAAAGATTGCTGATAACAGGGTAAGGCAAACAAGCAATAAAAAGAACTGCCAGATCTGCCATTTATCCCAGAACGGCCCGATAAAACCGGCCATTATATTGCCGATAGCCGTAGCCCCGAACCAGCCTCCCTGGGCCAATCCCTTATGCTGGGGCGGCGCGACCTTCGAAACAAAGGATATGCCGATGGGGCTGAGGAACAGTTCTGCAATGGTGAGGGTGAAATACATGCTGATAAGCCAGTAGGGTGAACGCAGGGTGTCGGAAACGCCTCCTTTTGCAGCCAGTTCCGCAGGGCTCATAAGTCCCCTCGAAGCAAGGATCATGATCAGGAATCCTACTGCAGTGATCAGCATACCTATACCAATCTTCTTGGGGGATGAAGGTTCTTTGCCTCTTTTATTGAGATAGGCAAAGTACCCTATCACGATAGGAGTGAGGAATACTATGAAAATGGGGTTGAACTGCTGGAAGATCTCGGGCGAAATCTTGTTGCCTTCGGGGGCCAGCATGCTTATTGTGAAATAAGCCAGGATGAGAGAGCCGAGAGCAACAACACCTCCTATAATTTTAGTCTTTTTCGAATTCGCTTTGCCGAAAAGAAGCACAAACCCCATAATAGCAATCAGTAAAGGAAGCAGGGTCGAGAGGTTAAAGATAATTGCCGAACCTTTTGAAATGGACGCAACGGTGTAATCCCTTGCAAAGATGGTGAGGGTGAACCCGTTTTGCTGAAAGGCCATCCAGAAGAACATGACAACAAAGAAAACGAGACCGAGGGCGATAAAACGATCCTTGATCTGGCTTTTGGTAAGCACCACAAGGTTTGGATCATGTGCTGCTTTCTGCTGTTTATGAGTCACATCGGCGGTTTTGTAATACTTCCTGAAACCTATAAAGATCAGTAAAGAGGCGATCATGCTTAAGGCTGCAACGCCGAAACCTGCATTATAAGCCTGTCCTATGCTATCAATGTATTGATGGCAGAAAACGCCGAGGTCAGTAATCCTGCCACCGGCCTGTGTATGCATGAACTGCTCCAGCTGGGTTGTGTTCTGGAGGGTCTTGTCCAGGTATTTATGGGCCAGGCTTGGAATCGCCGAATCATAGGTGAACCCCGAACGTGCAAGGATCCAGTTACGCATCCCGCCTGCAGCACTGGGTGCAAAGAACGCGCCGATATTGATACCCATGTAGAACAGGTTGAAAGCCGAATCCCTGAGGTGGCTGTACTTGGCTTCGTCATACATATTCCCGACCAGGGCCTGGAGGTTGCCTTTGAAAAGCCCCGTACCCAATGCGATTACGGCAAGAGCGAAATACATGAAAAACACCCCGTTGCCCGGCACTGCCAGCAGAGCGTAGCCCAGGAACATGACGATGATCCCCAGGATGATGGTCTTTCCGTATCCTAAAATGTTATCCGAAATATACCCGCCAAGCAGGGGCAGGAAATAAACACCGAACAGGAAGATGCCGTAAATGCGTCCTGCCTCCGAGGTGGTCCATCCAAATTTAGATTGAAGATATAACAGAAAGATCGCAAGCATGGTGTAATAGCCGAAGCGCTCGCCCATGTTAGCAAAAAAAGCCACGAATAGTCCTTTTGGATGTCCTTTGAACATAATCTTGAATGTTTGGTAAATAGTGAATTAATCAGGTCGTTAGTTGCAAATGTAATAATTTTATGATTTCGTCGTCTTAAGCAACAGATGAACATTCTTGACTTCAATACAAAAGTTTATCCACTGAAGGATAAGATCTACCGCCTGGCCAAACGCATGCTGGAACAGAATGAAGAGGCTGAGGATCTTGTGCAGGAGGTGTTCATCAGGATGTGGAAGATCCGTGAGAAGCTCGATGAATACAATAGCCTGGAAGCCCTGGCAATGGTCACAACAAAGAACCTTTGCCTCGACAAACTGAAAGCCAGGAAATTCCCGGTTGAAAGCTGGAACGACCAGCGCCGGTTCATTGAAAACATTGCAGAAGAAATGAGACCCGATCATTCCGACCTGCTACGGGGTGTGAAAGAAGCAATGAACACCCTGACGGAGCAATCGAGAATGATCATCCACCTTCGTGATATTGAAGGATATGAATTTGAGGAGATCGCGGAGGTGATGGGGATGGAGGAGAATGCTGTTCGTGTTGCCCTGTCAAGGGCCCGCAAACGCATCCGTGAGTTACTGGTAAATAAGAAAAGCTATGAATACCAAAGAAATTGAAGAACTGCTTGAAAGGTACTACGAGGGTGAAACCAGCCTTGAAGAGGAAAAGCTTTTAAGGGAGTTTTTCTCTGTGGATGAGGTGCCGGAAAAACTCAGGCAGCATCAGCCTTTGTTCAGGTATTTCATTGATGAAGCATCCCAGTCCATAGGTAACGAAGAGCAGGAAAAAGTGCTCATGCGCAGGATCAGCCTGTTCGAAAACCAGGTTTCGGTCTCAGGCATCCAGCCGGTGCAGAAAAGGATGTATTACCTGAGTGGGATAGCTGCAGGGCTGCTGATACTATTCGGCTTGGTGTTTACCTTTAAAAGTGAACTCCTGAGAAAACATTTTCCCGGAAAAGAAACCGCTTCGACCAAAATGGCCTATACCCAGACACAACAGGCTTTGCTTCTGGTCTCGGTCGGCCTGAATACCGGCCTGGATCAGGTGCAGCGCTTTACCACCCTGAACAATGCGATGGAACAGATACAGAAGATCAATAAATTTTATAATTATCAGAGTCAATTTATCAACCCGGAATGGATGCAATCTCCTTCCACAAACAAATAAACCAATGAAAACAAGAATCATCACCGTAATTTTTGCAGCATTCCTGGCAATGCCCGTATTGTTGAATGCACAAAGCCCGCTTGACAAAGTCTTTAGTAAATATGCAGGCCAGGACAGGTTCACCACCGTGAACATATCAAAAGAGATGTTCACCCAATTCCTTGGCATGATGGCCAATCAGAACGACTCATCATCAAGGGAAATGAAATCGATAATCGATAAACTTACCGGTCTTAAAGTGGTCACTTATGATATCGATACAACCGATTACGCAAAGGCTGTAAGCATCTATAATGAATTCGCGGGATTGTTCCCGGCCTCGACCTACAAGGAACTGATGGCTGTAACCGAAGGCCGCGATAATTACAGGTTCATGACAAAACAGGATTCCGACGGCAAGATCGGCGAAATGGTCATGCTGATGAAAGGCAAAAAAGAAGTCGTTGTCATCAGCCTCACCGGAGTCATTGACATGTCTAACGTTTCGAAGATATCCAAATCGATGGGGATACACGGAATGGAAGGATTCCAGCATATGCACCAGCATCACCAGGGGCCTCCTCCCACAAACCAGCCGCCTGCTAAAAAGTAATTAATTTCTACCCAGGGCCCTGTGTTTTCACAGGGCTTTTTTTATAACCTCAGCTGCAGCTGTGCATCAAGGTCAAGTTTCCAATCAGCGTTAATTTGGTCAAGCCCGCTGCTGATGACGTTTTTGTCACTGTATCTTGTAAGCCCTGATTTGAGGCAGACAGCAAAGTGCCTGCCAACCGAATACTTTGCGAAAGCGCAGGCTCTGATTCCCTGTCCGTAGTAAGAAGGCAGGGAGTAAGCGTAAAGCACATCAGGTTCATAAGCCCATATCCTGGAGTTATAATACTTACAGTCGAAAACAGAATACCTCAGTATGATCTTAAGGGGGAGTTTTAAAGGTTTTGCGGTGATGTCCTGGAACAGGAGCCAGCCATACATCACGGCTCCCGGGCTTTGCCTGGTTTCCTTTACTTCAACCCGGCTTTGAAGGCTGACCACAGGAGATACCGTCCAGTTCAACTCCAACCTGTAAGCGTCGTAACAATCATTGCCTTTATCATAGAGCACCTCTTCTGCCTTGATGATATCAGTCTCTGCACAGGAATAAGTATACCTGAAAACAAGGTTAAGCTTCGAATTCATCTGCCAGTTGAGCATTGCACCGAGATCTGTACCCTCCGAAGGTTTGCTTACTGTGTACTTTGCCCATGGAAACGTGCAGAAATCGGCATACAGGCTGAGGTTGCACTGAAGGGGAAGGCTGGCCGAAAAGCCAAGGAACCAGGCGCGTTCATTGGCTGCAATAGTGTTCTGCCTGAAACAATTTGAATAGAGGTCCTGGAAATCGGGGGGGTAATTCCTGTAAAGCAAAACAGCGCTGAACCTTGGATCGGGGTTCAGGTTCAGCCCGGTAATAATAGCCACGCTTCCGTTCGCACTCCTGCTCACTTCCCCAGACAACCTCACAAACCTGTAAAAGATGTTGAAATCGGCACCTGCAACAAAATTGTTCTGACCAGAAAATGCAAGGAGGTTGTACAGTTGAATCTTTGGCTGGTAAGGGGCGCTGAGTGAAACGGAATATGCAGTAAGCCCCAGGCTAAAAAAGTTACCCCTTAAATTCAGGTTACCCCCAAAGATCATCTCTGAAATTTTTTTTCTTTTACTGATCTCGGACCAGGTGCGGTGATAACCTGTTTCGATAAAAGAACTGAATGAGGTGAAGCCGTTTAAAACATCTTTTGCCATTGTTGCATCCCTGTTGCGGTATGAACAGATTGCACTGAGGGTAAGGCGCCCGTATCCAAAGTTTACAGCAATCCCTCGCAGCACGCTGCTTTCAGAGGTAGACTGGCTTGGTGTTATCCCTTTGCCAACTGTAAATTCCTGATTGAAGCCAGGGTAAACCCCAAGTGAACTCCCGGTATTGAAAGTGAGCCCCAGTCCCCATCCGGCCCTGAAATTCCCTAAAACAAGATGTTTCATGGTCTTCCGGGTCGACAGGCTTAGATACCCCGAATAAGTATCCATGCCGTATTTCTGGGCCCCTGCAAAAAATTGTTCACCCGCGTCCTTGTCTCCCGAAATGCCAATAGCCAGCTTGTCGTAAAAGCTGTAAGTGTACCTGAAACTCATGCCATAGGGGTTGCCGGGGTAATAATTCGCGCCGGACTTTGCCTTGATTTCATCAGCAACCCTGTATCCCTCTGACCTCGGGAATGAGGTCCCTGTCTGCAGCAGGACCTGGTGTTTGCCGTATTTCGCAAGATTTTTGCAGCTCATGGGCAAGGAATGCGAAACGGGATTGAAGCAGATAAACGGGTTGATCCTCATGATCAGCGCAGAGTCAAAACCGGGCACAGCAAGCAGTTCATAGATTGAAAACACCTCTCCGTAATCAGCCAGGTATACAAACAGGTTCTTTCGTTGAAATGCATTGATATAAGGTATCCTCGCAAGATCATCCTGCGTTGCCGCATTCAGGTCAACAGGCCGGCTCCTGCTTTCATCCTGCTCCTCCATGATCTGCCTGTATTCGCCCTCGTTTTCAGTTTTCCAGTTAAGGTCATCGGGGCTTTCTCCGGTCCACTGAAAGGGGTCTGTTTGCCCAATTGACAGGCTGCTGCAGAATAGGAATATCAGCAGGCAGCCTGCCGTTTTTATTATTGTATGTGGATGTCGTTTCATGGTTGGCCTGTGAGCTGAGATCATTTCCTGCATTCGTACTGAATTGACACTGCCGGGCTGAACCCCAGCGCCTGGCTGTATTCCGAAGCGATATCCACAGTAAACCTCTTCATCACTATACCTGCCCCGATGCTGAAACGGAACGGACCCGTGGCAAGACCTGCCCTGGCCGAAAGTATTTTTGCAAACCTGTATTCAGCGCCAATCCTTGCACAAGCCTTGCTCAAGGGATCTTTTTCTATCTCGGCCGAAAGCATGAGGTCTTCGGTAAAATAATAAGTCAGCCCAAGCTGTATCAGTGTCGGCAATGACTCCCCGGAAACTTCCGAAAGTTTGACCGGTACCGGGTTGATGCAGTGAAACCCTATCCATACCTGCTTCCCCGGCCTGAACAGCAGGCCGAGCTCACAATTCAGGATGTTCCTCGATCCGTAATCCTCCGAAATACTGAAACGGTAATAATCAAGCTGTATCCCTGCCGAAAAGCTTTTACCGAATTTCCTGGCATACGCTATCCCTGATTTCAGTTCGCTGTAAACCCCCGATCCGAACTGCATGCAGCTTGCCGAAAACACTCCCTGCCTTGTGCAGGCTGAGAGGACCATCGCCTTATAGGATAATTCTTTTAACAGGTATCGGTCTTCGAAATATATCCCGCAAATTATCCCCTTGTTCCAGGCATTTGCAGCCTGGTTATTGGCAGCCGACCAGGGGTCGGTTACTGCAACGGAGATCCCGCACATCCCTGCCGCCCTGCCGCCGATAACCTTTGGCTCACCTGCCGCCAGTGTTGCTGCCGGGCTCAACAGCAGAAAAAACAATAAGTATCCCACAAACCCTTTCATCACGATCTATTTCACCCACATATCTTAATCCCTCATGCCCGAAAAAGTGATACAGTTTCAGGCATTAATTGCTGACAATTTCTCCTGATAGGTAAAATTTCAGTAATTTTCAAGCCGGAAATAAAATCCTTCAGCCTATGAACATCACCTTCCGTAAAGCGGTTGAAGCTGACCTGACTGCTGTGGTTGAGATCCTGAACCACGGCATAAAGACCAGGCATTCGGTGGGATATTTTGTGAGACAGTCAGAAGCTGAACAAAAGGGATGGTTCGAAGAACATGTTCGCAGTGAACGTTATCCAATAATTATTTCGGAAGAGGATGGCAAAGTCACTGGCTGGATCTCAATAAGCCCATACCGCAAAGGGAGGGAGGCATTCAACCGCACCGGTGAAGTTAGCGCATATATACACGAGGATCACCAGCGAAAAGGCCTGGGCCAGAAACTGCTTGACAATATGCTGGAATTCGCCTCAGGAGAGGAATTTAAGATCATCTTTGCCATTGTCCTCGATAAAAATGATCCCAGCATCAAACTGCTTGAGAAGAATAATTTTGAGCGCTGGGCTTTCCTTCCTGAGGTTGCCGAAATCGACGGCATACTGTTAAACCATATTTATTTTGGAAAAAGACTGTCCTGAACCTGCTGTAAGCCTATGGGATCTAAAAAAACACTCGTCGGTGGCTCAGCCCCGCTTCAGGCCACAAGGTATGTTGCATTCCTGAGGGGTATCAACGTGGGCGGGAAAAAGATCGTCAAAATGGACGAGCTCAACAGTATATTCAACACTGCGGGTTTTACCGGTGTCAAGACCCTTATTCAGAGCGGAAATGTGATTTTTTCTTCGACTGTGGATGACATTTCGGCTTTGAGATGCGAGGTGGAAGAATTACTACTGAAGGGGCTTGGTTTCGGCGTGATGGTCATCCTGACCAGGTTTACCGACATTCTCTCT